>Ga0315546_1002210_pt1 | contig 11487 bp, 7 predicted proteins | sample SalMarSW160170MG_FD_203833 | JGI IMG/M metagenome (GOLD analysis project Ga0315546, IMG submission 203833) | Salt marsh sediment microbial communities from the Plum Island Ecosystem LTER, Massachusetts, United States - Salt Marsh Sediment SW1601-170 ... | reverse complement strand
GGGGCATTTCAGACACATCACTATCAATCCTCAATAATATGCGCCTAGGTTTTGCTAATTTCGTAAAAATTCTAGGCAACTTTGTCATTCTCTCTTTTCAGTGCAGAAAAAGGTGTTTTCTGAGGCTCTATACCTAGCCTATCTTGAAAGGTTTTGTAGTTTCCTTTTACTCACTAGCAACATAACTGTCGCAAATAATAGAACGACGAGTTCCACGGTAATTGACGCACTCCAATCATATTTGAAGCCTAATAATACTTCATTGTTGAAATCTAACTTTTTCCTGTTTTTCCAAGCAAAACAATTATTTATTGTCTAAATCCGCCAGCATATTAGGAGACTAATAACAGTGCTATGTTGAAAACAGTCTTTTTTCTGATTTTTGAGTAACTGACATAAATTGCTGACGGGACATGCTTCATGTTTCGGGTTCCTTGCTGTGCAGACTAGAGCCGCAAAATCAATAACTTCAATTGGATAACAAAAAAGAAAGACGCACTAAAAAAGGTGGTTAAAGGGTGGTTGTGTGTTACTGGATTATGTTTTTCCATCTGTCTATGAGGTCTAAGACAGGTTTGCCCCCGTAGCCTTCCAGCTCTTCGCGGAGTTTCACGTTTGCCACAGCAGCTTTTTGGAAGCCCTTCATGATCGTAGCATTTCCTGCTAGGAAAATAAGTCCGTCTACTCCCGTTCTTGCTATACGGCATGCTGTTTTAATTATCTGTTCAGGCTTCTCAACTTCGTTTGGGTCGTCTCCTGGTCCACGTATATAGAGTCCTGGATATACTGGCTTCTTCAGTACCTTTTTAAATGCCCGAGACAGTGACTCAAAATACCATGGAGTTGCATAACTCCTAGACCAATGCGGAACAACAAATGCGTCTGCATATTCGGCTAGCGCATCAAAGTCCATACCGAACCTTTCATAAGCGTTGACGGGATCGGGAAGTAATCCGACATAGAACGGTTTATTCTTCACTCGTTCTCTGGCGCTTTTGATGAAATCGGTGACTGTCTGTGCTCTCCATTCCAGCCAATCTAACCCACTTTTCGCGTATGCCTCTTTACATCGGGGGCATGTGCAGAATCCGTGGTCAGCGAAGTGCATGCTGCTCAAGGTTATTCCCTTGGTTTTTTCTGCCGTATCCTCGATCAGGTCGAGCATGTAATCGACCATTTGTTTTTCTTGGTTGCACACAATGTCCCATCTGAAATTGTACTTCTTGTTTGTTCTCAGTGAAGGACCATCTTTGGACATTTGAACCCAGTCTGGATGCTTGCCTGCCATGTTGTTGTCGCCGAAGCAGGCGATGTTTGTGGTCATTTCAGGGTTTGGGGTTCCAACAATTCCTCTTTCTGATTTAAGGCGATAGACCTGCAGGTCGAATCCTTCAACTAGAGTAGGCTCATAAATGAACATTCCGAACTTCAAAGCTAATTCCTCTTTGGGAGCGAGGAACTACCTGAAGTAGAATATTTAAGCCTTGCTACTGATATGGAAAAACGAATCAGCATGCTGGTGTATGTTCACTGTTTCATTCTTTCTGTTTTTTCGGCTGATTTTCGAGAACATTTGAATAAACAGAATACATAACGGCGGAAAGGATGCTTCTTGTAAACCAACCCATTTTGTCTGCAAAGATTGAACTGAGATAGTCAGGTCTAACGTATTTGTATGATGTTTTTTCCTTTGACAGGTAGTCTGTCACGGCTTTCTGAAGAATTTTACTGAGCACAAAATTTCGACCGTACTCGTTGGCTGGATTCTCAGGAATTAAACCTGTCTTTGCATCTTCATCAAGTCTGAGCCCTGCAATAACTAGCGCTGCGATGTTCTGGTCAGACAAAACCTGCTCAATTTCTTCCATAAACTGCTTCCGCTTTTCAGGGTTCTCGTCGAGGATAGAACTAATTTGTGAAAAAAGAGTCGTCATGTTTTCAACTGTTATTCCTCTCTCCTTCAGTCTACGTGTAAGAGGTCTATCGGAAACTATGTTTTCTTGATTGCGAAGAGCCTCTTTCACTGCTTCCCGGACAGATTTTCCAATCAGTTCACCTAATGGCGTGGCAGTTCCAGCATATGCTATTTTGCTTCCCCTTTTTGTGCAAGCTACCACGACGCTGTCCGTAACAGTTCCGGTTGCGATCTCACCGGAAAAACGGCTCCTCACATCCAACTCTCTTAATGCAACCGTTTTAGCTTCTGCGACTGAGCTTACCGCGTTGACCATGCAACTATCTGTTAGATCGCCGTCAACTAATACGATAATGTTGATGGTGCCCCATTTTGTGAGGGGAAAAGCACTCTGTTTTGAGGCGATTTCGTCGCCAGCGGTGGCTGCGAAATGGACTCCAGCAGTGGCAATCGCGGTTAAGGTGATGTCTTCAAATTTGCTGGTTGCCATGTCTACGTTTTTCATTTTAGCAGAGGTCATTATTCCTACAAGTTGGTCTTGAGGAATGCCCAGTTTTGCTGTTTCTTCTCGCAAGAAGTCTCCGGCTTCCCTGTGAACTTCGTCGTCTATGTCGAGACCCGTTTCTTCGGGTACATGCACGCTCACTATACAGTTCGCTTCCCGCAGACCGCCATTCAGAACAGCAGAGCTTAAGATTTTCAGCGGGGTCTTTGATCGTAAAATCAGTTTGTTTTTTTGTATCTCAGCTTCGACAGACTTAATTTTAGTTTCCAGTTTCATCTTGTTACTTTCCTTCTCTTAGACTTGTCAGAAATGAAGCGTTAATTATATGATTTTGGGTCATCGTTTCCACCGTTACGGGGAGATTCCTAACGTCGAACTCCCTTTTGTTATTTATGCCTTAAAGGAAATATTCACTCTTTAGTGTTCATGGAAAAGGCTGCTCTGAACGTCTCATCAATAACTGAACCTTGCAGCTATCTTTCGATGGTTATTGCCTTCTTTGGGCACAGGTCTTCGCAGATTCCGCATAGCGTGCATGAATCCAAATCAACTATTACTGGTTTGTTTTCTTGGAGGCTGAAGACTGCCATGGCGCAACAGTCAACACAAGTGTATGAGCGGCAGTCTCTGCATTTGGCGTAATCGATTTTAATCTTCATCAAGGTCACCAGCAACACTTGACATCAAGACTAATTAGCATCATCAGATTTAAAGTTAAAGAAGAATTCAGTCAGAGGTCAAGTGCATTGAAGATTGGAACAGTAATCTACAAGCCCACAATCGTTGATGGCTTCGACATTTCCGTCTACTACTCGAAGCGTGTTGACGGCGTTGTTGGAAAACCTGCAAAAGGCATGTACAATGACATCACATGTTTTGTCGACGCTAAATCTATACGAGAGAGACCTGAGTTGGTAGCGCTCTCGGAAAAGGGGCCTGCTACAAGAACAAACAAGGCCTTTTCCCTTCCATGGGATTTTGTGTGCCCTACAAACGAAGAATATCAATCCAACGTTCTTCGCTTCATCGAAGACACGGCAAAGGAAGATGTGGAGGGAGTGATTCTGAACCTCTACCACTTTCCGGAAGAAGGCTTCTGCACCTGTGACCGCTGTTCAAGGCAGCATAGAGAAAGTGGACTGGATTGGCTGGAATGGAGAGCAGAGACTGTCACGGATTTCATTAGAAGAGCCAAGAAACTGGTTAAGCAACCTTTCGGTATCGAAATATGGCCTGATCCCATCTTAGCTAAGGAAAGGTTTGGCTTGGACTTTGAAGCCCTCGCAGAGTATGTAGACTTTTTTCATGTTCCGCTTTCTTCCCACAATTATGTGACCATGTATTGGGTGGACACTTTAACGCGGGACTTCAAGAAGTTGCTTAAGAAGCCGATCTTCATAGAGTTAAGCGCTGAGATTCCCAGAGAAATCGAAACCAAAGCTCTTCTCAGAACCGTTGCCTATGTTTCCAGCTATGACGTGGAAGCTATCCTCCTTCTTGTGCATGATGCAGACCGAGCCAAGGAGCTATGCAGAACCGCAGTGAATGACAGCAATTACCGAAACTGGCTTGAGAAATTCGGATTCGAAAACATGACCAAAATTATTGAAAGATGGGAGAAAATCTACTAGCGTCAGGCGTCCACTTGCAGTTTGGTCAAAATTTTTATTTGGAAACTGTAGATTGCCTGTATTTTCTCAGTTTAGTTATTTCCAGATCAGCGGAGATAATTTTCGTGTTCATTTCGTCTTTTGCTTGGTTTAGGACTCCCCATGGAGAGATTATTGCGCTGTTTCCGCCTCTAGAGTTTGATCGAGTGTTGCCGTTTTTCAGGATGAAAACCCTGTTGTTTTTCGCTCTCTTTGTGGTAAGAGGGTGCCCCTTCACGTATGGATGAGTTCTCGACGCCGACACAGGCAAAAAAATGACCTCAGCGCCTAAAGACGCCAATCTTTTAACAGTTCTTGGATAAAACACGTCAGCGCATATCAGAATTCCAGCCTTGCAGAACTCGGTTTCAAAGACCCGGAAGGTACTTCCAACATGTAAACCTAAATTTTTTTCCCATTCAGTGAGATACATCTTCCTGTATTTTCCCAGAATTTTTCCTTGTCTGAGAAAAAGGCATGTGTTGTAATATTTTCCCCTGAACTTCTCGAAGATGGTCCCACCGACAATGTAAGCGTCAACATCCTTTGAGACCTGTTTTAGAAGCTGAACTGCGGGTTCATGAATTTCATCCGCTATCTTTTCGATGTGCTTGTTGTCTTCTAGGCTAGCTGGCATAGCAAAAAATTCAGGGAGACAAATGAATTTGGAACCTGCATCAGCCGCCCTATACAGCATTTGCTCTGCAGTCTCCAAGTTCTTCTCCGGCGATTCGCTGATTTGCATGTGAATCAAACTGACCTGCATAGGTTTCCCCTCTTACCCTTTTGTCATATTGCCCTGTCGAAGTTGCTAATAAACCTTAAATTTGCGCAACAGTCCTGTAAACTAATCCTTGAGGAGGACTGGAATTGGATTCAATCGATCAAATATGTTCAGAAATTCGTCAGCTCACAGACAAGGTTGTGAAAAAAAATCTAACTGACGGAATGCTCTTTTCTGGAGGATTAGACACAAGCGTCATCGCATTTGTAGCATCAAAATATACTAAACTGGAGGCATTCACCGTTGCCTTCGAGAACTCGCCGGCGCTGGACCTCGAATATTCAAAGTTGATGGCGAATCTGCTAAAGATGAACCACACGATTCATTTTTTCGGCGAAGAGGAGATGCACTCAGCCATCCAAGATGTCATCAAGATTCTGAAGGTTTTTGATCCCATGGACATTAGAAACAGCGTAGCAGCCTACGTCGGTTTAAAAGCCGCGAAAGAAAACGGAATCAAAGGCATCATGACAGGTGACGGCCTGGACGAACTCCTAGGCGGTTACAGCTGGCTCTTCGGTTTCAACGAAAAGGAGCTGATGGAATACCTGTCCAACATGTGGCAGGTGATGCAGTTTTCCTCGATTCCCATGGCACAGTCGCTTGGATTGGTAGCTAAGCCTCCCTTTCTTGATCCGGAATTCAAATCGTTCGCCTATGGTGTTGACCCCAAACTGTTGATCAGAAGTGAACGCGGCAAAATCTGGGGAAAATGGATAATCCGCAAAGCCTATGAGGGTCTCCTGCCCGATGAGATTGTGTGGAGAGTAAAGGTTCCCCTAGAATTTGGTTCCGGAACCACCATTTTTCCAAAGATTTTCAGCGAAAAAATTTCCAACAAATATTTCCAAGAAAAAGCGAAGAAGTATCAGGAGACTGATCAGGTTACGATAAGAGACAAGGAGCATCTGTTCTACTACGAGATTTTCAGGTCCCATTTTGGGATACCCTCTGAGGTCTTCAAGGATGCAGAAGGCAAGCAGTGCCCATACTGCAAATCTAAAGGCGGCAACGTGAAAAGCAAGTTCTGCAAAGTATGTGGAGCTTATCCCATCTAGTTTCATTTTAATACTTAATGCTGCCAAAGAATGGCATGGGAAAATCGCTTCAAACATAGAGGCACGTATCCATGAATCGGAAGCTGAAGGTAGCTGTCTTTAACACGCAGCCGCCTCACCTTTACTTCGGAGGCGTTGAACGCCGAATAGTTGAGACTGCCAAAAGATTGGTAAATGAAGTTGACACGACGGTTTACAGCGGAACAAAAAAAGGCTTCAGCAAAACTACTGTGATCGACGGAACAACCTTCGTCCCCTGCTTCTCCACCGATAAGCTTTATCCACTAGACAACTGGGTTTTCAACCGATCCCTCTCCGGAATGTTTGACACAATTAAAGCCGACATTTATGAAGCGCACACTGTTAGTGGTTACAAATTTCTGAAGGTTCTCAAGAAGCGGAAAATCAGCAAGCCGTTCATACAGACTGTTCACGGAGTTCTAGCGGACGAATATATTCAATCGTCAAAAAGCGTGTCTCCGTCCCTCAGAATGAAACTCTCTAACGTTTTCATGCGGCATCTCGCAAGAATCGAAAAGGAAGCAGCCAGAGAGGCAACCCTGATAGTTACTGTCAGCAGATACTCAGCCCAAAAAATAGTTCAATTATATGATGTGGATGAGAAGAAAATAAGGATAGTTCCAAATGGTGTGGACCTCCAAAGGTTTAAACCCACTGAAGATTGTGAGAAAATCAAGGATCTGATCGGTGGAAACAGCGAACATGTCATACTCTTCGTTGGCAACCTGATACCCAGAAAAGGTTTACATTTCCTAATCGAAGCAGCCAAACATGTCATCAAAGAAAATAAAGAAACAAAGTTTGTAGTAGTTGGAGACGGCCCGCTCAAAAACCATCTGATTTCATACTCAAAAGAGCAGGGTGTTTCGGACAAGTTTGTTTTTTTAGGTGACGTTCCCGAAGCTATGCTTCACCAATTATACAATTGTGCTGATGTTTTTGCTTTGCCATCAATTCAGGAAGGGCAAGGCATATCGTTATTGGAGGCTCAAGCCACGGCTAAGCCAGTGGTTGCCTTCAACGTTAGCGCAATCAACGAAGTCGTAAAAAACAAAGAAACTGGGCTACTAGTTAAACCGGATAGTTACGAACTAGCCAACGCCATCTTATCCCTTCTTTCAGATAAGTCCCTACGGGAAAAGATGGGGCGTTCTGGTCGAGAATTCGTTAGCAAAAAGTTTTCTTGGGATATTTGTGCTCAAAAAATGTTCCAAGTATACTCTGAAGCATCGGAACCATTAGTCTAGATCATCCGCTTCCATAATCAGCTAATCAGTTGCTAATCAAAACAGGTGAACTTCTATTCTTTTTCTTCATAAACAGATATGCAGCTACAGCAATTACTGCTATTATTACTGTGGCAGCTGCTGCTGTGACGTATTCTGTTGGTATGCCTGAGTCCTGTGTAGGTGTTGGTTGCTCCTGTTCCTGTGGTTCCGTCTCCTGTTCAGCTGGTGGTTCCTGTGGCTCAACCACATTAAGGGGTATGTCCACGCTTTGCATGATGTATGCTGCGCCTGAACACCAAACGGAGACAGTCCAGCTGCCGACCACATCAGGCACATAAGTAAAGCTGAATGTTCCATCTTTCTGGGCTGTAACTTGTATGTTGTCTACGGTGCCGTCGGATTTTACGAAAGTCACAGTTATGGGCGCATAGGCAATTCCGGGAGTAAGTTGACCACTACCCGTAATAGATTCACCTTTTTCAACTACATCCTTGTCTAATTCAGTGGGAATCTGACCGTGTATAACTGGGTAATCGTCGAGGCAGTAAACATTCCAGTCGTTATTTCCCACATATACCCTTCCTTCGTATATGGTTGGAGCGGACCAGCTGTTGGAACTGGTGACAAAACGCCCGAGTTTCTCGCCGGTTGTAGCGTTGATAACATATATGGAACGTTGATCAGTTGCGATGTATAGCTTGTCGTCGGCGTAAGACGGTGAAACATAAAGCTCGTCTCCTAGGAAAGTTTCCCAGATATGGTGACCGTTTTTAGCGTCGATACATACTATAGAGAATTTGCCGATTAAGAAGAGCTTGCCATCATTATAGATTGTAGAGCAAACTATAAACTCCTCTGCACCAGCGTATCTGTATGTCCATTCTATGTTACCAGTCGTCGCGTTTACCCCGTAATAATCCTTTGCATTGGAAGATGCAAAAACCATACCGTCTGCGACTGTTGGAGACGCATGTAAATCAGTGCCTCCAATGAATATCAGCTGATACGGAATCGGTTTTTTCCAGATAAGGCTCCCAGTGTTGGCATCCAGCTTGTAAAGGGCGCCTGAGGCTGGCTCTTGTGAAATAATGTAAACTGCACCGTTGACGACGGCTGGAGAGGATGTAATATGCCCCTCGGTCTTGAACGTCCAATTGACATTGCCGTTGTTGGCATCTAGACAGTATACATTAGTGTCCAGCGACCCCACATAGACCCTGCCCCCAACTACAGCGGGAGAGGACCGCAGTAAAACCGCAGAGGCAAGGTTTGCTTCGATGTAACCGCCTGCATACTTCTTCCAGACGAGACTACCGTTGTAGGCGTCGAGGCAGTAAATGTAGCCGTCGTCGGGTCCAATGTAGACCTTTCCATAAACTACGGCTGGTGATGATTCGATTCGAGTTCCAGTCGTGAACTTCCATATGAGTCTGCCGCTCCTTGCGTTGATGCAGTAAATGTTTTTGTCTTGTGAACCAACGTAGACTCTTCCATCCACGACGCTTGGCGAAGAGACGACTCCTCCACTTGTTGTAAACTTCCACCTGAGAGTTAAATCCGTTGGACCAGACTGCCCGGTGGCAGTGTGCTGCGGATCGCGACGCCACATTGGCCATGGTTCACTACGTATAGCCCATATTTCATCAATTGTTGCGTATTCGCTCCCTGATATTGAATCAACCGCCGTTGTCACGTTGCCAGGAATGAGATATAATGTGCCATATGCAATGGCAACAGACTCTCTCGGAGCAAAAGATTCTATTGGAAGCTTCCATACGAGCTTCCCAGTATAAGCATCGAGGCATGCATACTCAGATTCGCCATGCTCGGTAGTATACGATTCTGCTTGGCCTGTTGTAGCGTAGACCTTTCCGTCAGCAACTGTGGGATTTCCGGGGAACATCAAGAAGCCGGGTCCCTTGTACTTCCACACCACATCTCCTGTGTTTATGTCAAGAGCATAAAGATATCCATCTTTGTTGAGCATGTAGACCCTTTCATATGCGACTGCGGGACCAACACAAAAATATCCATTTTCTGTATTGGCGTTGAAGGTCCAGAGGGTCTCGCCAGTGGTAGCGTTGAAACAATATATCGTGTTGTCATGAGTACCCGCCCTGATGAACCTACCTTGGTAATAGGAACCAGAGAAAAGCATGGCTCCTTTTGTTTCCGTGTCCCAGAGGACATCACCCGTTTTAGCGTCTAAGGCCATTTGATGAGACTCATATGATCCGGGAAACACCTTGCCTTCGCCGTACTGTATTCCAGAACCAACTAATCCGCCGCCAGGAACATATGTTTCCCATGCCAGTGTTGGCGGGTTTGACGGCTCAGAGAAGTCCCAAGCTTGAATATAAGAATCGACCTTAGTGTAAAACAGTTTTTCTTCTGCACTATAGCAGTTGATGACAAAAAGGGGCGCCGAACTGGAAGAAAAATCGTCGCTGGTCCATAAGATGCGTCCCGTTTCCGGGTCAAAGCAGCTATTCCCGACAACCATGTGGATGTCATCGATTTTGTATACTTCTGGCCACAGCTGGCGGTCAGGAAAGGTAGTATTCCAGATGACGGTTCCTGTGTCCTTGTCGAGGGCGATAACATTCGTTTTCGTTGTGACCAAGACTTTGCCGTTGAATGCTGCTAAATAACTTTCTATGCCCTTTATTGTCGCTTTCCACAGAATGTCTGGTGCTTCTGGGGCTGGTCCCGCCGAGAAACGAGTGAAATCTGAATCGCCGTGAATCTGTGGCCACTCATACTGAAGTAAATCATCGTGATCCTCTATGGGATTACTTGCATCAACGATGCCGCTCACCGAATCTGAGAACCCCATAAAAGACGATAAAATCAATAACGAAACCAAGACGCATGCAACTATTGCATAACTGTGCTCTAAGATTTTCATGTTGTTCACTTCAAAGAGTTCATTTGTGTTAGGGCAAAACCGCTATTTCTTATACACATCATAGGCGACTTCACCCAAGATGGTTTCATCATACATTAGTTTTTACTGTATATTCTGAATTAAAGGTTTCTAAAACAATATCCGCATGGACATAAATCCATCCAAGTAGTAAAAAGCGTCCATTGTTCCGTTTTTTCCATTTTTCTGCTTTGATAATTTGCTATCATTAATGTACCGTGCTCATGGAGATTGCAGGTTCTTGATGAATTTTCCAACGAGATTTGGCTGATTCAGCGCCATCTTCAATGTTTTTTTAGGGTATTTAATGTAGTTGATTATAGATAGCCTCTTGTAGGTCTTCATTGCCCTTGAAGCTATCTCTTTTACTTCCATCGCCGTAAAGTCTTCGGTTTCTATTAACGGCAATCCCCAATTTTGTCTTACCTCAGCGAAAGCCCGCGGTGTCAACTTCTTTCGGATATACCCTTTCTTTTTACATTCTTCATACAGTCTGGTGCCATATGATGGTGTTGCAAAAAGCAGGTGCATGCCAACATCATATTTTCTTTTTAGCATAAGAGCGAATTCAATAGTATTTATCATGTTTTCTTTCGTTTCACCGGGGAACCCAATAACGTAAAACGCCCCTGTTTTTAGCCCTATCTTCTTACACATCTCAGCAAATTTGATTACGTTCTTTAATTTGAGGTTCTTATCGATTATGTTGTCTAGGACGAACTGGTCGCCAGATTCGATGCCGACGAAGACGCTTTGGCATCCTGACTTTTTCATTTTCTTTAGAAGGTTTAAAGTCAAATAGTCTGCCCTTATGCCGTTCGGCGTTTCCCACTGAAATTTGATGCCTTTTTCTATTATTCTGTCACAAATTGCTTCAAATCGTTTTAGGTCAAATGTGAGATTGTCATCCTCAAAGTATATTGTCTTAACTCGATATTTATTCACCACATGCTCTATATGGTCTACAACATAATCTACAGAGTGCACTCTAAACATCTTTCCCATATGCAGATGAACCGAACAGAAGCTACAATTGAAAGGACAGCCCCTGCTGGTTACCATTGATAATGCCCGGTTCTGAAAGCTACGGTATTCTATCCTTTTAGGATTAAGATATTGTTCCATTTCCACTAAATGGTAAGCAGGATAAGGTAGCTCATCCAAATTTTTGTTAAATGGTCTTGGCGAATTTAGCACTACCTTTTCATCCCTACGATGGGCAATCCCCTGTACATCGCCTATCTTCTTGTTTCCCTCAAAGAACCTGACAATGTCTAACATCGTAGATTCCCCTTCGCCAATTACTACAATGTCGACATTCCTTGCCTCTTCCAAAAATTCTACTGGCACTACAGTTCCATGCGGACCTCCAACAACTGTTAAAATGCTGGGGTCTGTTT
>Ga0315546_1002206_pt1 | contig 11497 bp, 11 predicted proteins | sample SalMarSW160170MG_FD_203833 | JGI IMG/M metagenome (GOLD analysis project Ga0315546, IMG submission 203833) | Salt marsh sediment microbial communities from the Plum Island Ecosystem LTER, Massachusetts, United States - Salt Marsh Sediment SW1601-170 ... | reverse complement strand
CTGGAACATTTACCTCTTCAACTTCTTTGCCATAATCTTTGGTATCGGCATCTCAGTTTCCATGGGAAACCTCTTTACATGGAAAACAACTGCTGCCTTTGCTGCCTTACTAACTATTATGGATATTATTCAAGTTCTAATCACAAAGGATATGATAAAGTCATTTAACCGAGTCCTTGAATTAGGATTGCCTGCATTTATTGAACTACCCATGTTTCCATCTGTGGGTTGGTTTTCTCGTCTAGGATTAGGTGACGTCTTTTTCTTTGGGCTTCTTAGCATTCAAACAACACGAAAATATGGGAGAAAGTTTGGTCTAGCATCCATAATTATAATGGCTATCGTCTTCTTTCTATTTCAAACAGTTCTGCTAAACTCCACTATCCAAGATTTTCCTGCAACCGTTTTTGTTATCAGCGGCTGGCTAACCGCTCTAGGCGCAAGATACCTCTATAACTCATTCATTTCAAAAAAGGGAGCAAAGCCACAACTGGACTAATTTAGTCAATAGTATCAGTTTTGTTTAGTTCCCGAAGCCTCACATCACCATCAATCTCTTCTATGAAACTGGCAACACTGCTTGGAACAAGTTCCTTCCAGTTTTCTCCAGCTAACATGCGTTTCCTAATTTCCGTAGCCAAGTAAACCCTCCGCTTTATGAAAGGCATCGACTCGACTCTGAACCCAGCTTCCATGAAAAGTCGATGAGTTAACGCCTCGTTAGCGTAAACTACATCAAATTTTGGGGAGTAACCAACTATCTGGGAGACCCATAGCGCGTGTTGATGAACGTCCGGCACCGGTATAATCCAGATTCTCGACAACTGGATTCCCTTCTCCTCCAGTGCCCTTCTGATCATGGTGATGCGCTCGCCGGCAGTAAAGGGGTTATCGAGTTCGTGGCTGTACTGGGAACTGCCCACAATTATAACTAGCTCGTCAATCTCATCCACAATTTTTTTTATAACTTCCAAATGTCCGTTATGAAAGGGCTGAAACCTTCCCACAAAGACCCCGCGCCTCACCATTTTACTCTCTCTCCATCAGAGAACCTAACATTTCTTGATGTATATGGGCTTCTTTAACCTCTTAAAAGCTCTCCCTGTTTTTGTTTAACCCATTCTGCTGGAAACAGAGACAGTTCTCTCTCCTCCACCTTTAGCTCCCTTGACTCTTCGTAGCCTCTCCCTTCCCTCCTGAGAATCTCCAGCTTGACCTCCTTTCCGTATCCGTAGCCGCCTATACTCAAATCAGAACGCACAACCCTGTGACAGGGAATCAGCAAAGGAAAAGGATTTGATGCCTCAACTCGCCCCACAGACCTTGCGCTTCCCCCAACAACCTTTGCTATGGCACCATATGCTGTCACGTATCCAACAGGAACCAGACACGTGCAGTTAAGCACCTTTCTTGTGTAGCTGGAAAGATGATCCGTGGCTATCTTGAACCCGTAGGATTCCCTGTCCTTCCCGTTGAAGATCTCCTCTAGAGCTCTCAGAACCTTTGCTAGAAATTGATTAGGTTCTTCTGTAACCTGAAACGGAATACCGTCTGGTAGCCTTCGTAGTAGGCGTCTCAAATCCGGTTCTTCAACAGAAAAGCATGTGACAAGAACTTGGTCATCCTGTACAGCAGCGCCATACCAAACACTATTCAGTTTTGTGTGGTAAACCTGTATCATACAAGCACCCCGTTTACAGCATAACCACTCCTGTTGGTTGAGTTTAGAATTTCTTGAGCATACCCCTCTTTCGCACATAAACGTCAGTTATACGAAACACAACTATGCCGAAGAGAATCCAAGCTGCGCCCAAGGCTAAGAGATGCAGAAAGACGTTGCCAACGACCTCTGGTTGATAATTTTCTATCAGGAAACTCCGCATTCCAATCAAAGCCGGTGCGGTTGGAAAAAGGTAGCTTGCCTGTTGAGCCACGGTGGGAAGCACAGCTAAGGGGTAAGCTACAGGGGAGAGGATCATCATGATGCTGTAGAGGCTGTCGGAGACCACCCAGCCCTCCTTTAAAATCAAACCTAAAGCTGAGATTACTATTCCGAAACCGTATAATGCGAGCATCATTAGGGCAAAAATCCCTAGAGCGGGCAAGATCCCCTCGATCTTTAAGGCTAAACCGAAGGTGAAGTATATGACGATAAACTGGATGATTGTACCCAAGATTTGATGAACTGTGCTGTGTAGAGCCATCCCTAATACTTGACCCAGGCGGCTGCTAGGCGTCACGTAAATTGCCTCTAACGTCCCAAACCATCGTTCTCTCCTTATGCTGAATCCCATTGCCCAAACGGCTGTTCCAATGAAACCCATCATAATGTAACCGGTGAAGATGAAGGCTACCACATCTCCTGTTCCAACCAGCTGTTCTAGGTTTGGGCTGTATCTTCCTCCAACTAAAGCAAGGCCGTAGAGGAGGAAAGGCAGCAGGAAGACGAGGGGAGAAATCAGTTGGCGGATGAAACTTACTGGGTAAGCAAACTCGATTTTCCAGTCTTTGATATTGGATTGCCAGACGGCTTTCAGTTCAGCCTTTAGGTTGCTCCAGTTGAATCCGGTCGGACATCTGACTTCCCGCAACCTGTGTTCTTTATTGCTTTTGTCCAATCTGGTTTTCTCCTTAGTGGTGGCTTATGGTTCCAGATTTCTTCGTTTTCTCCTCCATCCAGCTGAACAGATAGAAGCCAGCAACTAACAAGACGACGTCAATGATTAAGAGCGCTAGAACCTCAAAGTAGACGGCTGAGAAGTCTGTTCCTAGAAGCATGAAGCTTCTCACAATGATAAGGGCGTATGTAAGAGGAATGAGCTTGCCGAAGATTTGAGCCCAAGTTGGCAGGCTCTCAACGGGGTAGCGTACAGGAGCAAAAATGTAGAAAACGTATCCTATGGTCTGCGAGAGGTCGTAGGATTGTTTGTACATGAGAGAGAATGCAGCTAAGATGAGGGACATGCCGTACAGTCCCAGCATCAGCAGAATAATTATGAAAAACACCGGGAGCATCACTCCCAAGGTTATGTTCATTCCGAAGAGGATTACTGAGATGGTGAGTTGGCTAGCGGCGAAGATTGTGCTGGAGACGCTTTCGCTTAGGGCTTTTCCGATTAGTACGTAAGCTTTGTTGCATGGAGCTGCGAGCACGTAGTCCAGTGTTCCTTGGTATGATTCCTTTCTTATGTTTTCTCCCATGCCGTAAAGCAGAGTGTTCACGTAACTGTTGAGGACAGCACCTATCACAATGAAAGGAACATATTCTCCACTGCCAGTGATCTGTGCAAAACTTGCGCTCTGTAAACCGCCTACAAAGGCTTGCCCCTGAAGGATGAACGGGATGAACCAGAAAATAGGAAATATGGCCCAGAAAACGAGGATAGCCGGATATGCCAGCAGGGACTTGATGTTTTTAACCAGCTCATTCCAGACAACAAAAAGATTGCTGCGTAAAACAGACTGCTGATAGCTGCTTTTCATCATCTATTATATTCCGTCCTCCGTGAGTTTTGCGCCAGTTAACTTGATGAAGACATCTTCGAGTGTGGGCACACCAACGTTTAAGCTGCCAATGCGAATGTTCTTTTGTCTGAGCGCATCAATGATTGTTCCCACATGCTCTTCTGCGGTTCCTCCAATTATTTTGATTCTTGAAGGATTGCCTTCATCCTCGTCGCCGGGAATAAGCTTGATAACTTCTGCGTCGGGTAACAGGGAACGGATGTGCTTTTCGATGTCCGCTGGTGGATGGTAAACAGTCACTTCTACGAGCTCCTTCTCTTTCACCATTGCCTTGAGTCTGTTTGGGGTGTCAACTGCGACGATTTTGCCGTTGTTTATGAATGCTACCCGATCGCACAGTTGGTCAGCTTCATCCATGTAATGGGTGGTCAGAAGAACCGTTTTTCCCTGCTTCTCTGAAAGTTCTCTTATTTGGTTGCGAATCTGCCTCGCGAAATTTGGGTCTAAACCTAAGGTGGGCTCATCCAGCAGCAGGATCGGCGGGTCATGTAGCAGGGCTCGGGCTATGGCGACTTTCTGTCTCATGCCTGTGCTGTAGTCTTCCAGTCTCTCGTCTGCTCGGTCAGAGAGTTGCATAGTTTCTAGGAGTTCTTTGATTCTTTTTTTTGCGTGTCTTCTATGCATCTTGTACAACGAAGCGAAGTACATGAGATTGTCTCTGGCTGTAAGCTTCCAGTATAATGTTCTCTCCCCGCCCACAACCATTCCCAAACTTGCTCGAACCATGGATGTTTCTTTTTGGATGTCGAAACCGTTTACGATGGCAGTGCCTTCGTCTGGAATCAAGATTGTGGATAAGCATTTGATTGTTGTAGTTTTTCCTGAGCCGTTTGGTCCAAGAAGTCCGAAGAGTTCTCCGGGACGGATTTTGATGTTGACTTTGTCCAAGGCTACTGTAACATCATTGTGTTTGTTGTTTGATTGGTTTCTTCGCAGAAAACCGAAAACGCCCCTATGCTTCTTTTTGGCAAATCTCTTAGTCAGATTGATTGTCTGAATGCTGAAGACTTCGCTTTCTTTGTCGTAAACCAAACCCTAAACCCCGCAACATACCAAAGAGGAAAGGATGAGACCCGTCACCATTCCACAGCGCCTTTCAGATAGAGTGGTAGTACCTGCGTAAAAAACTTATTCAAGCCACTTAGCGTGAAGTTTTTTTGATCAAGTTTTAACCCCAAACTCAACAATCGTATTAGTATACTAATAATCGTCATTGTTGAAAAAAATATAGAAGCACAAACATTGATAAATTGATTCTAAATGCGGAAAAGTTATACCTGAAACAAGAATTAAGATTTGTTATGTGACAAAATTGAACCCAAGCAAATATGATTTATTTATTAATATTGCAGAAAACGCCTTTTTGGGTAAGCGTTTCACTTACAAAAAGAAGGAAGAAATTTGCAAAACCTTATTATTGGCTTATGCCGAGCAGTTAGGTGTGTGTGCCTTTAAAGCATGGACGTTGCCACACTCTGGTGACCACGCACTCCACTTGGCACACAGCTTTGATACCTAACTAATAGATAAATTGTCAAAATACTATTTAAATGAGTATCTGAGTAAGCTACCCAGATAGTTTAAATTAAGTAATGATTTGGACCCAATTATCTTACAAATCCCCCTCGTACGGTTTATTTAATCAAACAATTAGTTTTTTTCGTTATTAACAGTACTTTTTCAGAAAAGTTGACAAACCAAGAAATATGATTCAGAATATTGGAGTTATGCACTAGACTTTTCTTATTATGATGTCGTCGTTGCGTTCTATCCAGAGTATTTTGTCTCCGCTTTAGAACATCCTAAAACTTGATTTCTCCCTTTTTGATTAGCTCTCTAACCTTCATTAATGAGTACTGAACTGCGTGGCTTCTGTCTGCAAAAAACCCGCTTTTAACCTCTTCGTCAATCCATTTGAAAATCTCGGGTGTAACTGTAACCGTCAGTTTAACTTTAGCCATTGCGATCACATCAGCTCATTAGCGGCGATTTGTTTAGACTTTATCCACCATTGTTAGGGTTCATTAGTTTTTATGAAAGAAAATAAGTGATTATAAGTAACTGTTATATACTTTGTGGAGATAAGTTCTATCGAGAAGGTGATTGCAGCCATCTTAAAATGGTACATGTAAAAAAGGGGTGAAAGCTGATGCCTGTTGTGGGTTATGATTCTGTGAATGTGCCGTCAGGTTTGTACGATAAAATTAAGGCGTTGGTTAAACGCAGAAGCGATCTGGGCTATAGAAGTGTAACCGAGTTTGTTGCAGAAGCGGTTAGAACTAGACTGGTGGAGATGGGTGAAACTGCACCTAGGAGGTGAATGTGTTGCCCCTCCTTGCTGAAGTTAAGAAAGTTACAGTCAAGGAATCCGAAAACTTTTACAAACAGTTAAGAAAGCATGGAATTTCAAAGAAGGCATCACAAAAAATTGTAAAGTTCTATGAAGGATAAAAAAGAATGCCCAAAGACACTTACGCGTGTCGCCATTGCGGCTATGTCCTAACTAAGAAAGATGCCACAATTTCGGGTTATGACTCCCAATCTTCCCTACGCCACATTCACTGCCCTAAGTGCGGAAAAATAATCACTCATACACCGTAATGAAGCTGAAAACTTCACAGAAACAAAATGCCCGTTCATATTAGGAGACTAATATTACTTCATTGTTGAAATCTAGCTTTTTTCTGTTTTTCCAAGCAAGATAACTACTTGCTGTCCAAATCCCCGAGCATATTAGGAGACTAATAACAGCGTATTGTTGAAAACAGCCTTTTTTCTGAAAAACCGGCAGAACACGTTAAACTAGTATAGAAGCAACCGTTTGCGACTTGTAACAAATATAAGTTCGTTCAATCAATTACGTGTTATCTTCTCGCATTAAGAAAAATTGATTGGAGCTGTTTGGTGTGGCAAACATCGTCTGTAAGACAGTTTATTTCGAGAAACCGGGTCCCCAAAACACTGAAGAAACGCTCAAGTTAGCGAAAGAGCGAGCTGAAGAGCTTGGCATCCAAAACATCATTGTGGCCTCGACAACCGGTGAAACAGGCGCCAAAGCCTCCAAAATTTTTAAAGACTACAACCTGATCGTAGTATCCCATGTTACTGGCTTCAGAAAACCTAATTTCCAAGAATTTCTTCCCAAAAACCGCAACATCATCGAAAACAACGGCGCAAAAATCCTAACAACCACACACGCCTTCGGCACCCTAGGCCGAGCAGTCAACAAAAAATTTGGAACCATCCAAGTTGACGAAATCGTCGCAAATATCCTTCGCCTTTTCGGTCAAGGCGTGAAAGTCACCTGCGAGATTGCTTGCATGGCAGCCGATGCAGGTCTAATCAGAACAGATGAAGAAGCCATCGTGATCGGAGGCTCTGGGAGTGGAGCAGACACCGCCGTAGTTTTGAAGCCAAGTAACACGCATGCTTTCTTTGATTTGAGAATAAAGGAGATTGCATGTAAACCCCGTCTTTAAACTTTCCAGAAAGGCGTGTACTTTCATTCTGTCTTTTTTATGGGCTGAATTTGGTGTGTGTTGTCGTTTGGGTGTGTGGAATGATTTATTTACACTATGCTTTATTAAGACATAAGATTTAATACTTAGTGAGAGACCCTAATGTATTGGAGAACTCCAATGCAACATATCAAGCGATTCAACGAGAGAGTTTCATCAGCACTAAAGTCTACTGGCAGAATTTTCAAGAAACAGAAACTAAAAGCCATACCTCCAGCGCCTCCCCCCAAACCCTTGCCAAAAGGCTACAAAATCGTTGAAAGATACCCACTCTATGAACCCTTCGCTCACGCAGCAATTGCCCGAAGCCCAGTAACCGGCGAGTATAAATACATTCTAGATGAACTCCGACTAGATATACTAGAACGAAACGTGTACGACCGAATATTAGAAATCCTCCTCGCTGAGATCGCTTCACCAGAAACCGAAATCGAGGACCCTCGGCAATTCTTCGTTACTGAAGCTGAAAAAATCGTTGGCAAATACCGAATTAGTTTAGGTTGGTTACCCGATGTTTCTTGGTCCAAAATCCTTTATCATGCTCAACGAAACCTTGTAGGTTTCGGCACAATTGATGCCTTGATGCGAGACGAAAACATAGAAGATATTTCATGTGACGGCGTCGGGAAACCCGTCTATGTCTGGCACAGAAGATATGAGAACCTTGAAACAAATCTGGTCTTTCACGACGACCAAGAAGTGGACGACGCCGTGGTAAAGCTGGTTCACATGGCTGGAAAGCACGTAAGCTCAGCCTTCCCCATAGTTGACGCCTCTTTACCTGGAAAGCACAGGCTCGCTGTCTGTTACAGAAGGGAAGTAACACCCTTCGGAACGGCTTTTACCATAAGAAAGTTCCGAGATGATCCCTACTCGATTATCGATCTGATTAACTTAGGAACGCTATCCGAGGAGATGGCAGCCTATTTCTGGACTTGTCTTGAGAACAGAGCCTCACTCATGGTGCTAGGCGGAACTGCATCAGGAAAAACAACATTCCTTAACGCTGTAGCATGCTTGATCAAGCCCGGCAGCAAAATAATCACAATTGAGGAAACCGCAGAACTTAACCTGCCTCACGAAAACTGGGTATCGCTGATTGCAAGGAGAAGTTACGGTCTCGGAGAAAACCGCACCGGAGAAGTAACCCTCTTCGATCTAGTCAAGACCTCGATGAGACACCGTCCAGATTTGATAGTGGTCGGCGAGATTCGAGGAAGCGAAGCATATACGCTGTTCCAAGCCTTGGCAACGGGTCACGGCGGTATGGCTACAATGCACGCAGATTCCATAGATTCGGCTGTCAAGCGTTTGATCCAGAAGCCCATGGATATAGCACCTTCATACATGCCTCTTATGAATATTGTCGCGTCCATTCAGCGGGTACACTTGCCGCAATCGAAAACGGGTGAAATGACAGCTTACCGACGAATACTTTCAGTGGACGAAATTGCGGATTACGAGGATTACAGAAACACTTTCAAATGGAAAGCCTCTGGCGATATCCACGCTTCCCAGCTCAAAAACGGGATAATGCTTCAATCCATAACCGAAAGCAGAGGCTTATCTTGGAAAGAATTAATGACTGAGATGAAACGCCGGGAAAACGTGTTGCGCTGGATGCGACAACGCAACATTAGAAGCTACAGAGATGTCGCAGGGGTCATAACCGAATACAACGCCAAACCTGAAGAATTCTACGAGAAGGAGGTTTTAGCTGATGCCCCTGCTAAAAACTCTTGAAGGTGTCTCCTATCGCCTTTTCGGCGGTGTTTCTCCAAAGTTTCTAAGCAAAATGTTCGAGTTCAAGGAGCACCTAGCAAAAGCAGGAATCAAGATTTATCCTGAAACGTACATATCCTTGATGTTTTTGATGTCCCTAGTGACTCTACCAGTATCCGTCATAGCACTTGTACTCTTATACTTTACAAAAATTCTTTTTCTAATTTTCTTGGTACCCCTGCCCATCTACATCATGATTGGTTTCATGGTTGCCCCGATGTCGAGAGCCGGCGAAAGGGCCAGTGCCTTGGAGAGGGAGATGCCCTTTGCAGCAACATACATTACTGTCATGGCATCAGGAGGCATACCGCCTTACATGAGTTTCAAGCGCCTTACAGCTGTTGAATTGATGCCTGCGACACGTAAGGAAGCTAGAAGTCTGATCAGAGATGTGGAAATCTTTGGGGTGGACCCGCTTAGTGCTCTGGAAAAATTGGCGAAGTATAATCCGTTGGATATCTTTAGAGACTTCGTTTCGGGTTATGCTTCCACAGTTATTATAGGTGGTGACGTTATCCACTTCCTTGAAACAAAGGCGCAGGAAATCTTCAAGAGGGGGTCCATGAGGGTCAAGGCTGCTGCCGAGCGTATGGGTATGCTTCTGGAGTCATTTATTATCGTAATGGTTCTCATGTCCCTCTGTTTCTACATACTCTTCAGTGTCGAGGCTATATACAGCACAGGACTGGACATGGGTTCCGGAGTGATTATGTATACATACGTTTTCACTCCTCTGCTCTCTATTGTTTTCTTGTATCTTGCTCATGGTATGCAACCAAAAAGTCCACTCAAAGAGTATAGACCATACAAGGTATACGCTCTCTCGTCAGCTATAGGAATTCTAATTCTCATGCTCCTCACCGGATTCTTTGACATGATCCCAACACCCCCTCTCCAAAATCTTGTTGACTTGCCAATCGCGGTTTCTATCACTTTGATAGTCTCTGTTGTGCCTCCCGCTATTGTGCACCAAAAGATTGCGGGTAGAAAAGCGAGCATGGAGCGTGGTATATCCAACTTTCTTAGGGACCTAACAGAAACCCGAAAGACTGGGCTTTCCCCAGAATCGTGTATTTCGAATCTTTCAGGTAGGGATTACGGGGCATTCTCTAAGGAACTGAAGAAGATGTCCTCTGATATTGGTTGGGGTATTCCTATGCGGAACGTGATCATGACTTTTGTGACGAAAACCAAGAGTTGGATGTCACAGATTGTAATGTTTTTGCTCTTGGAAGCTGTTGATGTAGGGGGCGGTACAATAGCGATGATTGAATCTCTTGCAAGATTCAACAACATGACTCAAGAAGTTGAGAAAGAGAAGAAGATGAGCGTTAGACCTTACATGATCATGCCCTACTTCGGTGCAATATTGCTAGTATCAACAACTCTCATGACTCTTCTTTTCACTACCAATACAATTGCCATGGGTGGTGAGGCTGCGGCTTCTTCTGCCGACACAGGGTTCCTTAGTTTGATCTTTACTGTGTCAGTAATTACCCACTGTTACTTGATTGGGTTGGTTTGTGGCAAGATCAGTGAAGAGTCTTTGGCTGCTGGCTTCAAGCATTCTGCTTTGCTGGTTCTTATTGCTATCGTTGCCTCAAAGGTTGTTCCGGTGTTACTGGCTTAGGAGGAAAAAAGGAGGAAACTTTGGTGGTGCTGTTTAAAGTTCATAAGAAACGCTCAGGTAAACGGGGAATTAGCACCGCTATCTCTTCAGTAATTATGACTGGTGCCATCGTTGCTATACTGAGCGTTACTCTGATTTTCGCAAACAATTTATTGTGGTCCAGAGTTGCTGAAGGCGACTTCGACTCTTCGAAACAGTTGATGCATACCGCTGGGCTTCAGATAGACGATGTTGCTTGGACAGTGGGGCGCACAGAGACGATTCGTTACGCGAGCCAGTATGGAGAAGTTGTGTTTGAGCCCTCAGTACTAACTTACACAGTGTCCGTTAATGGGGGATCTGAACAGTATGAAGTTTCGACTGGGGCTCTCATGTTTAATCTTCCAACATCAAGACACTCGATAACCAATGGTTACTGGGAAAACATCTTTCCTTCTCAGAATGAATCTCTTACTTTGAAGGGAACCTCTGCTCCAGTCGTGCGAGTGTTTGCCGTTGAGAGGATGCCTATGTCTGATGGAAGTTACATAAGGGTAGTTGTAGCCCCAGCCATCAGGGTTCTCTCCTCCTCGATTAACACTTCCCTCAGTTCAACATACTACATTAAGATGTACCTTCCGGTTCTCACTGCGGGCGAAGCCCCTAGATTATCTCAATCAATTACCTTAACTGGGGACTCGTTCACAGCCAACACCGTAAACAACGTTATGAGCATTAACGTTACTGTTGGTTTTCCTAGAGGAGCTTCACCAGACAATTTTGATTCTGATTTCTTCAATTTTCCATATAACTCTGAAATTCTTGATGTCCCTTCTATTGGTACTCCTCCTTCTGGTTATAATAATGTGGTTTTGGAGCTTTACCTCAGCGAGGTGTCGGTTGACTTTGGACTTAACTACTAAAAACAAAGAAAGAGGAGACTATCGCAAATGGTGAACGTGACGATTGAATATGTTATACTGATTCCGCTGCTGTTCACTCAGATTATAGTGTTTCCTTTTGTAGCGAGTACAATTACCTCCAGCTGGCAAGACTCCCATAG
>Ga0315546_1002205_pt1 | contig 11505 bp, 9 predicted proteins | sample SalMarSW160170MG_FD_203833 | JGI IMG/M metagenome (GOLD analysis project Ga0315546, IMG submission 203833) | Salt marsh sediment microbial communities from the Plum Island Ecosystem LTER, Massachusetts, United States - Salt Marsh Sediment SW1601-170 ... | reverse complement strand
AATGTGACCGTCGGATCTGCCGTCCAGCTGACAAAGCTGTAGCCCGAGTTGGCTACCGCTTTTATGCTGACTTCGGCGCCTTCTGCGTAAGCATCTTTATCAGCCACATCAATCGCATCCCCACCGGCGACAGGGTCTGCTGCCATAGTGAGGTTGTAGACTACGCCGAAGTGGGCGGTGACAGTTACCGCTTGAGCCGGCATTGTGAAGGTGGTCTCCTCTGCAGTCGCATCAGCAAAATCACCCGCTGGCGCTGTCCAGCTGACAAAGCCGTAGCCCGTGTTGGCTACCGCTTTTATGCTGACTTCAGCATCTTCCGCGTAAGGTGATTCATCGGTCAAATCAGTTGCATTTCCGCCTCCGCCAGGGTCTGCTGCCATGGTCAGCTCGTACACCTCCTCGAAGTGGGCGGTGATAGTTACATCTTGAGTCGGCATGGTAAAGGTTGTCTCGGCGGCACTTTCGTCACCGAATTCGCCCGCCGACGCAGTCCACTTGGCAAACTCATAGCCTGCCTCAGCTTCTGCCAATAGGTGGACCACTGTCACGCCGTAATAGATGTACACCCCCTCGCCAGGGGTGGTTACAGAACCTCCAGTGGTGCTGGAGATGGTCAGCTCATACTGTACTGGCGGTTGTGGCTCTTCATGAATTGTCAGGTTAAGTTTTTGCACTTTGCCCGACTGACAGGTAGCAGTCTCGTTCGCCGGGACGCCGCCAACCTCGAACGTCACCTCGGCACCAGCCGTGCCCGATACCCTGAATATTGGGTCGTAGCCATACCTCCCCTCACCATCCACGGTGGTCTCCGCCTCTTTGACGTCGTTCACGAAAGCCTCCACAAGTGTCCCTTCCTCCACCGGGTCGCCGTTGAAACTTACACTGCCATAGAACTGGTGGGGTATTTCTGGCGGTGATTCGACGGCATAGGCTGGCATGACGCCGCCGGCGATAAGGCATAGGGCTAGCAGGAGCCCAATAGCTCCTGCCAGCCTGCCGGCACTTCGTCCTGTTAATCTATTTCCGTTTCTCTGCCGTCTCATAATTCAAGCAGGTCCGGACCTACGGATAAATCGTTCCTTCATCTGAGAATGCGACCCAATAGCCCAGACCGAGTACCATCTGTGCATCGTCGTCAGAAAGAGAAAGTGAGAACCAGCCGCCTTCGTAAAAACCGTATACCCTGACGCATTCCGTGCCATTCAGGTATTCCTTTGCCGGCATAGGGTCCATGGATTTGAAGCCGATCATGTTCCAGCCCTCCACCACCTCGTAAGTTTGCGGCGTGCCGTGACCGGGGGCTGCAATTGCCTGGCCAATTACCGTGAGCGTGCGTCCTTCGCTCATGTTAATCCAGTAGGCCTTGCCGTCTTCCATCTCGCCAAGATCGGATGAAAGTTCGGGATCGGGATCGAAGGAGTCCCAGTCTACGGCTGCGGCATCATAGTACCAGACGCTGATCACGTCGACCATGATATCAGCCAGCAATTCTTCTATGACTGGATTATCGGGGACGACCGGCAGGGACATAAGATTCCAGCCCTTATTCAGCCCCACGTCGACTGAAACCCCTGTAACCGCCCAGATTGCCTCGTCACTTTCGAGAAGAACCCCATCGGGGTCAGTCAACAACACAAATTTAATGGTATACATGCCCACTTCGTCGAATTGGAGCCTGAACGGAAAAGTCTCCTCATATTCTTTCGTAATCGGAAAGGGCCCCTCGGGCAAATAGCCCTGGTCCTCTCCTGCAGGATCACAGTCCTGATATTCCTCATCACATACCTGAAAAGTCACATGTGAGCCTCCTGGGGCCCATGTCACGTTAAACGCGATCTGCACAGAGTCATACCCATCCAGTCCCTCCACTTCGGTCTTCAGGGTCACGGGAACCTCGGCCCACTCGTCCCGCCATATCGTCGCTGGCACGTCGTAGACAAACTCGTAGGTGGACTTGTCTTTTAAATTGATGAAATAATCATCCGATTCCCCCGGCTCCGTTTCTTTGCTTGTCCACACATAGAGATGATATTCGTCGCTAGTGCCGGGGTTTATGATGTCAGCGGCCGCCTTAAATACCACAGTTACTCCTGCGATGGCAGTAATGTCTTCGGGCAGCGTGATGGTGACCACCTGGTCGACACCAGCGATGTCGAGGGGCGGGACCGGGACGGTTTGAACGGTTACATCACCTGGTTCATAGGTAGCCGGCACCGTAGTGCCTTCCGGGAATTGTATGGATATCCAGTCACTACTGGCGCCCAGTGTACGTCCTATGGTGAAATTTATCGTGTACTCGGCCGGCGTCAAGATCGTCTTCGGGTCGACGTTGACACTAATGTCACTGACCTGCGACGCCGCCACCGGCGTCGCCGTCGCCAGACTGAGGCCCAGTACCAGCGCCAGTGCCAACACAATACTGAATATTTTTTTCATTTTTTTCCTCCTTTTACTGCTCTTCTTCTTGCCTTATCGCCCCCTCGACCAGGGGCATAAAGGCCTGTCTACGGCACAATTCTCTCTTCCATATAGCATCACTCCTTTCAGAGAACACAAAAACCGACCTTGTTCAGGAACCGACCCACTTCAGGTCGGTTGCATCATTAACTACCCGGTGACCACCCAAAAAACAACACCTCATTTCTCCCCCGCACCTCCTTTCCTTCTACTCTCGTCACTTTTGTCCCTTAATCCCCGAGCAACACAGAGGCTAAAGCCCAGGGAAAAACATATCGTAGTGCTTTATACCTACTACTTAGTATACCAGATGAGAGGGCTTTTGTCTAGTCCCTATCTCGGCATAATAACAAGAGGGAAGGGCGCCTCGAAATGACATTGTCCAAGTCTTCATCTTTTTCTCATTGGGATTTTGATATTGTTTAGCATTTTGTATTTGGTGCTTAGTATTTCTTCTCATTAGGCGCCAAACTTGTCCAGTTTTAAAGCATTAGCCATAGCTAAGGGCATGATTTCCGTAGCCGGGAAACGCCCCATACCACCAGCAAGGCAGGCTCGTTCCGAGAACTCAGTGACATTATCGGGGCGACACCATTTGGACTTTAGCATGAAAGGGACTGGATGCCAGCTATGCATGGCTAAGGTTGCGGGGGTAGAGTGGTCTCCAGTGATAATCAGGACCTCCGGGTCTAAGCTGAGCAAGCCGGGGAGGGCATTATCGAGTTCCTCAACGGCCTGAACTTTAGCCCGGAAGTCGCCGTCCTCCCCTCTGGCATCGGTGCTCTTAAAATGGACGAAGAAAAAATCATAATCGGCATAGTAGCGGCGTAGGCTGTTCAGTTGCGCTGTTATGCTTTCACCGCCCGGCAGCACCTGCATCCCCACCAACCTGGCCAGTCCCCGGTACATAGGATACGTAGCGATGGCTGCCGTTTTTAATTTATAGATCTCAGATATAGGCGGGATGTCGGGGCGACGGGAGAAGCCGCGCAGAAGCACCATGTTGGCGGGGGCTTCACCTTGTAAGAGGCTTCTTGCTTGAGACACGAATTCGTTGACAATTCTCGCGGTTTTCTGTGCCTGCGGCGATAATGCCTCTATTTTTTTGGGGGCTAGTCCTGCTTGCTGGGGGTCAGAATCTGCTAGCTCAGGCGATAAGTCTTCGCCTCGGAGGATGAGCACAAATCTATGTTCTTTCACCGGCAGCACGGAAATCTCAGCCCCATCTATGGCGATATTATTCAATAAGCGGCATAACTCGGTATTTTTATCTGTGGAAAGTCGTCCTGCCCTCCTGTCGGCGATGATTCCCTTGTCATCAAGGGTGCAGAAATTGCCGCGGGCTGCAATATCGTCTGGCTTCAGTTCTAAATCTATTCCCAAAGCTTCCACGACTCCCCGCCCGATATTATATTTGACAGGGTCATAGCCAAAGATGGCTAGATGCCCCGGCGCACTCCCCGGCGTAATTCCTGGGCTTATCGGATCAATGAGCCCGCAAAGGGAGTCCCTGGCTATGCGATTCAGGTTGGGCTTCCTGGCTGACTCCAGTTCTGTTTTGCCGGTTTCAGGATGAGGTAGACCGCCTACGCCATCTATTATCAGAAGCACTATTTTAGATGGGGATGTCCGGGATATTTTCTTCATGTACTCAAATCCAATCATGGTATTTGTTATTTTACTCGGAGGCACAGCCAAGTTCAAGTTTGTCCCGATATAATCGGGACAAAGCTAGCTTGATAGCAGTGGGGAATGTACCTATTGCAGAAATACTTGTTTTCATGGCACAATACCGCAATTACAGGAGGTGATAATCATGCTTACTCTACATACTAATCTAGCTCTGATTGGAGGAATCATCGCCCTTATCTTCGGTATCATCATAATGATTTTTCCTAAAATCCTCAATTATCTGGTGGGCATCTTCTTGATATTGTGTGGAGTGCTAGCGCTTATTGTCCACTTTGCTTAACCAGAAGCCGGAACGACTTTTGGCGGGTGGCGCACAGTTCATACAAGTCAACAGGGTTCCTGACATTGGGGAGACCGGTTCTCAGAGAGCTTTCTGGATGCTATGTGCTCAAGCTCTTGAGGCACCACGTTTGTTACGCTAGCAGCTAATCGCTCGCTTTCAAGATTGAAAGTGGCGGCCATTGTAAAGTATAATATTTGTGGTTGTGGTGAGCGTAGCCCAGTGGTTAAGGCGCCAGGTTGTGGCCCTGGAGATCGTGGGTTCAAATCCCACCGTTCACCCCACCATATTCTTATCCGCCCCACGTCGGTGGTTGGCGAAAACCCAGGCTCTAGTTTTCTTGATAAAGTCTCTGACCTCTTCGTCAGTGCGGAAATCTTCTTCGCCGAAGTAGTCACGATGAACCATCTTGTCGAGCGGCCTCATCAGCTTGGGCCTCGATTTGTAAGCAGGGTAGCCCAAGGCGATCATATCGTAGACCTCCATCTCGTTGGGTATGTGTAAAAGGTTCTTTAGTAAGCAGTGGTTATAAGGTGATGCCACCAAAGATACCCACTGGCTGGCCAGACCCAGCGTCGTAGCCGCCAGGTGCATATACAGAAAGGCATTGGCCAGGCTGGGAAGGTAGATTGACTGTTTTATATGCGGGTCACATCTTACCACCATGGGTAACCCCAATTGGGTTCTGGTATCGCCAAAGAGTAATATAAGAACCGGGGCATTCTGGTACTCCATTTCCGGGTCAAGCCAGGGCTGCCGTTTCTGTCGCATCCAGGGCTCACACATGTCTTCCAATTTGGAGAATCCCGAGGCTCCGGCTGGACGCGGCGGCCTGATAATTCGCATAACGTCGTCCTTTAATTTCTTATCCTTGATGACGACAAACTCCCACGGCTGCGAGTTAAAGCCCGATGGAGCCCAGCGAGCAGCTTCAATAATCCTGTCCACATATTCATCGGGTATAGGGTCTGGCTTAAACCTGCGGATGCTCCTTCTTTTTTTAACCAATTCAAGGAAGCTCTTATAATTCATAGCAATCTCCTCCTTAAGCATGATTATTGCCGTAAGAGTCTAGTTTTCCCAGAATTTCATCAGCATTGGTAAAAAGTCCATAAATTGAGTGGTAGGGGCTCAGCCTTGGCTCTCGTGCTGACCCTTAATAGTGAGCTGACAAGCTAGAAAACCCTTCATTTTTTGGGAAAAACTTACCTGTTACTTGTTGCCTTTATAGCACACACGATGAGCAACTTTCAACCAGAGGAAGTTTAGGTATATTCCCTTTAGGACTATGGGGATAAGTTGACACGAAAGGACTCTGACACTAGAATTCTATATGCGGTGCGCCTATAGCTCAGCGGACAAGAGCACCGGTCTTCGGAACCGGGGGTCGTGGGTTCAAATCCCTCTAGGCGCGCCATCTGAATCATCGCCGTCTGGCAACATTTTTCTCTAGCCAGGGATTAAGCATCCGGTCGAAGTTTTCCGTCGCCGACTTACCTGTCCCTGATAAAGGATGGGCCGGGCCTGACAAATCAGGCAACTACAAAAATCTGGAGGTGAAGCGCGACTCTAAAGAGGCGGCATATAAAATGCCGCCCGAGGCTTAGGTTCTTCCATGCGTGTTCCTTATTTCTTTTTTTGCGACGTTGTGTTCCCCGAGAGGCTTATGCGAACTTTCCTTGGTCCTTTCCCTGGTTCGCCGTTGGTAGCAGCTTTGTCAGTTGTGACTTCTTCAACATTAGCCACTGCGGGGACTGTTTGCAGCACATCAACAAGGTTCATGGGCCCACGCAGGAAGACCAGAATTGAAGGCATATCAATCTGAGGTACAATCATCTCAGTATTTGCAACTTCGGGTAATTGGTCAAGGAAGGCCACGACTTCCATAATTTTGGCTATATCAAACGGAGGTAAGATTTCCACTTCCCATTGCGGCTTGCCCAACTCTGCCTGGTCTTCAATCTCAAGTAGGTCCGGGAGTTTGAAGCTCTTTTCAATGTGGTCCGTAGCCCGGCTTGGCTCCAGGTGTTCGTCAGGTGTCTTGCTCTCTTCCGCGACTAAGGTGTCGCTCTCCTTCCCGATTTCTGCGGCTGCGGCGTCTATCTCTTCTGCGGCTAAGGTGTCGCTCTCTTCTGTGATTTTCGCGGCTGCGGCGTCTATCTCCTCTGCGATTTTCGCGGCTGCGGCGTCTATCTCTTCTGCGACTAAGGTGTCGCTCTCCTCCGCGATTTCCGCGGCTGCGGCGTCTATCTCCTCTGCGATTTCTGCGACTAAGGTGTCGCTCTCTTCTGCGATTTCCGCGGTTACAGCGCTGTTATCCTCCCTGGGTGCAGACAACTTATTGCCAAAATCTGCCTGTACCGCTTCTGCCCGCTGCTTAAGGCTTTCCAGTTCTTCCAGTATATAGCCGAATTGTTGATTTACAAGGTTGTGTAGTTCACCCTGGATTTTATTTCTCTCGTCCTCTAGCAGCAGTGCTGCTTCCTCTTCGGCTTTGGCCTTGATTGCGTTAGCCTTTTCATTGGCGATCTCCACAGCTTCAGCTATTTTCTTTTCCAGCATCTGTCGAGCTTGCTCTCTGGCTTTATCTATAATGGCAGTACTATCAGCTTTAGCTTGTTCTGTGGCTTCTGTCTTGACCTGAGTGGCCAGCCTGTCGGCTTCGACAACGGTCATTTCTGCAAGTCTGTTAAGAGACGCGATATGGTCCTGGGACTGGGCCAGTTTATCCCGTTCCTTGGTAAGCTCGTCAATGAAAGACGCTACCTGAGCCTCATCTAGCCCGTTTTTTACTCGCTTGAACTCACGCTCCCCCAGCACAATGACACCATCTTTTTTAGCGTTATTATTCATAATATCACCCACCTTTCTCGTAGGACTCAATAATGGCGAGAGTACCAATCTGCAAGTCTGTTAAGAGACGCAATATGGTCCTGGGACTGGGCCAGTTTATCCCGTTCCTTGGTAAGCTCGTCAATAAAAGACGCTACCTGAGCCTCATCTAGCCCGTTTTTTACTCGCTTGAACTCACGCCCCCCCAGCACAATGACACCATCTTTTTTAGCGGCATTATTCATAATATCACCCACCTTTCTCTTAGGACTCGATAACGGCAAGAGTACCCATGTGACACGTCAGTCCCGTTGCATTTCATGATATTCCGTCATATTTCTATCTCTTGATTTCACCCTGAAAGACCTGCCAGACTCTCTCTGCCTTTCCTTGAGTTTCTTTCCAGGCTTGCTCGACGGTCTCCTTGCGTGCTCTCAATGCCTCACTCACGCTGTCCTGGTAAACCTGCTCAGCTTTCTTTTTCGCTTTCTTATATGCTTCCTCGGCTTCCTGTTCAGCCTTTTCCAGGGCTTGCGCAGCTTCTTCTATGGTTTCTGCACAGATGTTAGCGGCTTGCTCTTCAATTTCTTTATAGGACTTCTCCTCTTGGCGTTGCCGTTCCTGATACGCTGCCGCTACCTTTCTCTGAGCGTGCAGATAGGACGCATAGGCGGATTGGGCCTGGTTCATTAGATCATCGAGAGGATCCTTAGCCTCCTTGGGGACCTCGGAGGGAAGCTCGACCATTTGTTTCACATCTTTGCTTACCACCTTTCCGGATTGTTGACTCTTACTCATTGTAGTCGTCACGATACACCTCCTTGAATTTGTTCTTTAAAATCGATGGTATTTATCATATTTTGGCCAAACGGTTCCTCTGAATTTTGTTAGTCTCCGACTTAAGACTGAGTAGTTCATCCTCCGCGAACAGCCTCCACCCTTTCCTGTCTCTATATTCGGCATCCCTTACGATGTTTTGCCTGATCCAGCGGAACAGAGTGCTCTTACCTATGCCAACCATCTGGCAGACTTCAGCAGTCCTATAATAAATTCGTCCATTTATTTTTACAGGCATATCAACACCCCCTAAAACTAACTGAATATAGTCTAAGACCCGTTCGCTTTCCCGTCAATCACCCATTAGTAATCCTACTTTCGTAGGGAGGAGGCTTGTCCCTCTCAATTTGCGGGAGCACGCAAGAGGCTCCTCTGTAGAGGCCCTGATGAGATTGCCACGCAGAGTTTACGCCGAGCGGAGGCGAGATTCCTCGCCTTCGGCTCAGAATGACAAGAAGTGAAGGGCTCGCAATGACAAAAAAGAGAGGCCCGCAATGACAGGAAGTGAAGGGCCCGCAATGATCGGTAAAATTGTGTCGGGATTTATGCAGGTGACTATAGATAGTGATGCCCATTTTGGTAGATGCTCATTGTGATGGTAAAGAAAATTTTGATAGTTAGAAATTCCTCGTTTGGGGCTCTCGGTACAAATGTTATAATCTAGCTAATGCCACAGAAGTTTGCCCACCTTCACGTCCATACTGAATATAGCTTGCTCGATGGCATGTGCCGCATCCCTCAGCTTATTGGCCGGACCAAAGAGTTGGGTATGGACAGCCTTGCTATCACTGACCACGGCGCCATGTACGGCGTCATCGATTTTTATGTAGCGGCCAGGGAAGCAGGTATAAAACCAATCATTGGCTGTGAAGTATATGTCGCCGAGACCGATTGCCATAGCAGAGAGCCAGCCCACAAGAGCTCCTATCATCTTACTTTACTGGTCAAGAATGAAAAGGGCTACCACAATTTGCTCCAACTGGTTACTAAAAGCTACCTCGAAGGATTTTACTATAAGCCTAGGGTAGATAAGGAGCTTCTCAAGCTTCATCATGACGGGCTTATTGCCCTTTCCGGGTGTGCTCACGGGGAACTGGCTCGACTTATCCTCGAAGGGCGAAACGACGAGCTTGCCAGAGCAGCTTCATGGTACAAGGAAGTCTTCGGTGATTACTATCTGGAGATTCAAAGGCATCCTATCCCTGAACTGGAGCAAATCAATCAGGAGCTTATTTCGCTGTCCACTAAACTCAATATACCGCCGGTAGCTACCTTTGATGTGCATTACGTTGATAAAAAAGACGCCCCAGCCCATGAACTTCTTTTGTGTATACAGACCAATACCTCTGTGTATGATGAAAAAAGGCTGAAGATGGCTGGCGATTTCTTTTACCTGAAAAGCCCTGAAGAGGTGGAACAACTGTTTGCTGATTTACCTCAGGCTGTGGAGAATACTCAAGCCATTGCTGATATGTGTAAGCTGGAGCTGGATTTCACCAAGCTGCATCTGCCGCAGGTGGAATTACCTCAAGGCAGGAAAGCTGATGATTTCCTGGCTGAGCTCTGCTGGCAGGGTCTGGGGAAACGTTACCAGGAGCCCGGCTCAGAGGTCAAGGAGCGGCTTAGCCGCGAGCTTGATGTCATCCAGAAGACAAAGTTTGCCCATTACTTCCTCGTTGTTTGGGATATAATCTCCTTTGCCAGAGAGCGGGGCATCTATTTTGGTGTTCGGGGAAGTGCTGCCGCCAGCCTGGCTCTTTACTGTCTTCGCGTCACTGATGTAGACCCGCTAGCATACGGGCTTGTTTTCGAACGGTTCCTTAATGTCGAGCGCCGAGAGCTCCCGGATATTGACCTTGATTTTCAGGATGACCGCCGTGATGAGGTTCTGGCCTATGTTAACCAGAAATATGGCTCCGACCACGTAGCTCAAATTATTACTTTTGGCACCATGGGAGCCAGAGCAGCGATAAGGGACACGGGGCGGGCTTTAGGCATGCCTTATGGTCAGGTTGATCGGGTAGCTCGACTCATTCCTCTGGAGCTGACCATAACCCTGGATAGAGCTCTGGAACAGAGCCGGGAGCTTCATGACATTTATCACCAGGATGCAGCAATACGCAACCTGATTGACTCAGCTAAGAAATTGGAGGGAATGGTCAGGCACGTCAGCACCCATGCCGCCGGTGTGGTTATAGCGCATGAGCCTTTAATCGAATATGTGCCGCTACAACTGCTGGGAAAGGGTGAGCAGCGCACTGTCATGACTCAGTTCCACATGGGCAACATCGCCCGCCTGGGACTGTTAAAGATGGATTTCCTGGGACTATCCAATTTGACCATTCTGGCTAAAGTTAAGGAAATTATTGCTCAAAATCGTGGAATCTCTCTGGATTTACAGCACATTCCTCTCGACGATGCCAAGACCTTTGAGTTGCTTGCCTCGGGGGAAACCAAAGGCATCTTCCAACTGGAAAGCTCAGGGATGCGCCGCTATATCCGGGAACTTAAGCCCACTAACTTTAGCGATATCGCGGCTATGGTGGCGCTCTATCGCCCTGGCCCCATGGAACAAATTCCCACTTTTATTAGAGCCAAGCAGGGTGTTGCCCCTATTCACTATCCCCATCCCATTCTAAAGGAGATTCTAGAAGAAACCTACGGAGTTATCGTTTATCAGGAGCAGGTAATATTTATCGCCCAAGCTCTAGCCGGCTATAGCCTGGGCCAGGCTGATATTTTTCGTAAAGCTATGGGTAAAAAGATACCTGCGGTGATGAAGAAAGAAGAGCGCAATTTCATCGCCGGAGCTAAAAAGAATGGCATACCGCCGGAATTAGCTCAGGAGGTATTTTCCCTGATCGAGCCTTTCGCTGGTTACGCTTTCAACAAAGCCCACAGCGTTAGCTATGGCCTCATTGCATACTGCACTGCCTATCTTAAGGCAAACTACCCCATTGAGTACATGGTGGCCTTGCTCGACACTTATTCGGATAATATGGACAAGGTCCGTTCGGCGATTGCTGAATGCCGGAGGTTGGGCATCAAAGTGCTCCCACCGGACATTAGTAAGAGCCATGCTAGCTTCGCCATCGAAAAGGATGGCGAAAATAATCCCGCCATCCGCTTTGGACTGGCTGCTATTAAAAATGTCGGTTTTTCCCCAATTGAGCATATCTTGTCTGGCCGGGACTCAGAGGGCGATTTTAAGTCCATAGAAGACTTCTGCTCTCGAACCGACCTTCGTAACATCAATAAGAAAGTATTAGAAAGCTTGATTAAAGTTGGTGCCTTCGACTCCCTGGGCAGCCGTAAGACGCTACTTGAGTCCCTGAATAAAATTATCTCCCTGGCTCAAGCGAAACAAAGGGCAAAGGAATCGGGACAGGTTAGCATGTTTGATGTAT
>Ga0315546_1002202_pt1 | contig 11520 bp, 9 predicted proteins | sample SalMarSW160170MG_FD_203833 | JGI IMG/M metagenome (GOLD analysis project Ga0315546, IMG submission 203833) | Salt marsh sediment microbial communities from the Plum Island Ecosystem LTER, Massachusetts, United States - Salt Marsh Sediment SW1601-170 ... | reverse complement strand
ATATGATTATCGATGTTCATACTCACCTTTGTGATCGTGATAGCGTTGCTCAATCTTTTTGGGATGGTTGGGCGGAGATTGGGGCGCTGAGGATTAATAGGCCATTGGAAAAGGTGCAAAGACGAGTGCCAGAGTTTTGGGATATTTCCGGTGACATGATAGTCAAAGATATGGATGCTGCCGGGATTGATAGAAGTGTGCTATTGGCGATTGATTGGGGTCTGGCTCGCTATCTCGGTGAACCCAAGCTAAGCATTGAGAAGATAAACAAGATTTATGCTGATGCGGCGGAAAAATATCCCCAGCGATTAATTGCTTTCGCCGGCATAGACCCCAGGAGGAATAGAGCTGCCGAAATGGTGGGAAGATTTCTCAAGGAATGGGGTATGAAGGGGATTAAATTCCATTCGGCCGCCGGTTTCTATCCCAACGATAAGGCATGTTATCCCATTTATGAGAAGGCATTGGAATATGGGGTTCCTGTCCTGCTCCATACAGGGGACGTGATGAAACCGCTTTATTTTAAATACTGCCAGCCCATTTATGTGCAGGAGGTAGCCATGGACTTTCCTGACCTGCCCATCATTCTGGCACATACCGGTGGGTGCTGGTACTCGGAAGCAGTGGCAATCTGTAGCAACGCAGCAAATGTTTACCTCGATTTATCTGCATGGCAGCCACGGCTTCTCCGGCCTCTGGAATTTTACAGAGCTCTACGGACATTGTTAGACTCGGTCCCCTGGCAGAGAGTGCTGTTCGGCAGTGATTACCCCTTTCTGAAGTTGCTGATTAATCAAGAAAGGTGGGTCAAAGCCTTCACCGAAATTCCCGACTCCGTGAAGGAGCAAGGAATCGAGTTTACAGACGAGGAAATCGCAGGGATAATGGGCGACAACGCCACTAAAATCTTAGGACTAACAGTATAGTTTTGGCAGGCGCTACACGTTCATCCCTCCGCTGATGATGAAGGCGCCGCCGTTAACGAAGGAAGCAGCGTCCGAGGCCAGCCAGATTACCATTTCAGCCACTTCTTCAGGTTCACCCCATCTCTTCAGAGGTATGCTAGCCTGGAAGGTATCGGCATCTTTTCGGGCACGCAGCTCTTCAGTCATGGCGGTTTTGATCCACCCCGGGCAGATGGAGATTACCCGGATGTTATCCCTGCCATATTCGGTCGCTGCTGCGTTGGAAATGGCCACGACGGCATGTTTGCTTCCGCTGTAGACGGACAGTCTTTCTGCGGTGGACACCCCGGCGATGGAGGCATTGTTTATAATGACTCCGCCACCCTGCTGCTGCATCACCGGTATTTCGTATTTCATGGACAACCAGACGCCCTTGAAGTTGGTATCCACCACTTCGTCAAAGAGTTCCTCGGTCGTCCGTATCAGCCGGGCCATTATGCTTCCTACCCCGGCGTTGTTAAAGGCGATATCCAGACGGCCGTATTTTTTTACGGTTTGTTGCACCATGTTCTCAACCTGCGAAGCAATCCGCACATCGGTTTGGACAAACATCGCTTCACCGCCGACCTTTTTCACCATCTCCACCGTTTCCTTCCCCTCCTTTTCCCTGCGGGCGGCCACCACTACCCTGGCACCCCGTTCTCCAAATTTGATTGCCGCGGCGCGGCCAATGCCGGAACTACCACCGGTTACCAGTACTACTTTTCCCGCAAATGTGTTCATCTTTGGCCTCCTTTGCTCACTAAATTAATGTCAGACTATGTTCCATCTTGGTGTTGATTTTAAACAACTTTATCACCGACGAGCGCACAGCCGCAATATGGGCAAGAAAATGGGCGGGGACAAGCCCCGCCCCTACGCATTGGGTAGATGTAGTGGCGAGGTTTATCCTCGCCTCCCAATCCAGAGATTGCCACGCCCCGGCAAGTGGGTGCTCGCAATGACACTTACTTTCTGTCGTTGAGAGGAAGTTAGGACTGAGGAGGAACTTTTTCCAGAGACAGATACAGCTCTTTTTGCTCCCCATGGGAGCTGAAGAGTTCCTCCAGTAGCATTATTTGTCCTTCGGACTTGAGTTTAGCTAGTCCTTCGAGGCATTCGGGCTTGGAAAGACTGGGGGCCCATTCCCGGCAAGCTTTAGGACGCGAGGCATATATGGTGCAGCGGGCTTTCCCGTCCGCATCCCAGGCCAGGAAAATGCAGCCTTTCTCGGTTCTCTTGAGCAGGTAGCCTTCCTTTATCGGCACCTTCACGGCATATCTGGAGATGCACTTTGCTCTTGATATTCCCAGGGCTGCGGCAATTTTGTCTATATCTTCCAAGGTAAGCGGAGGTTGGTAGCAGGTGCAGCAGATGCCACAGCGAAAACAGGGGATAGGAGTTTGTTCCGTTATGGTAATTTCTTTTCCTTCTATTGTCTTTATAATCGCTTTCTCTGTTGACATAGTGCTATCTTCATATCACTGGGAAGAAAGCAAGCTCAATATCTTCTCGTGAAGCTTTTTGTTGGAGAATAGAAGGTCGCCTGTCTGGGGCTTCCAGGGGTTGCCCTGAAAATCGCTGACCTTGCCACCGGCTTCTTGAACTAATAAGACACCGGGGGCAACATCCCAGGGCTCTATTCTGGTGGAGAAGTAAGCCTCTCCTTTGCCGGCGGCAACCCAGGCTGTTTCCAGCCCAGCCGAACCTAGCTTGCGTATGTCCGTAACCCGGGGGTAAACCTTATGCAGAAGCTCGCCTGTTCTTCCCCGGTTTTTATCTCCGCCTTCACAGTAGAAAATGTAGCTCTGGCCGAGGTCTGATACATCGGATACTTGAATCTTTACTCCGTTTAAGTAAGCACCTTTGCCCTTTTCAGCAAAGTAAAACTCATCAATCGCCGGGGCATAAATCGCTCCCAGTAGAAGTTCGCTTTGGTGCATCAGGGCTATGCACACGGCAAAGAAAGGGTTGAAATTGGCAAAATCACCGGTGCCATCCAGAGAATCTACAATCCAAAGCCAATCAGGGTCGCCCTGGAGAAAACCGCTTTCCTCAGTGAGCAGGCTGTGGTGAGGATAATGTCTCTTAATCTCTTCGACGATTAACCTGTCCACCTCCTTATCATATTTGGTGGCTGCTTCCTTAGCCGTGCTTCGCTCTTTGAGCAAAGCCCAGTCCTGGCGAAAATGCTTCATCAGGGTATTGCCAGCCTTTCTGGCCAGGCTCTCAATTAATTCCTTGTCCTTCATATTTCTAGTTATTTTATCATTGCTGCTAAAATAGAACTAAACACAGAGGTTCTCCGATGAGTGGGGCAGAAGGACTTCCATTTGGTTGACATAATATATTGACACTGAGGGCCTGATAAATCAGGCAACTACTAGAATGCACAAAATTGAACGGAAAATCAAAATTATAGTTAACAGCAAAACTCATTATAATTCTCCCTCCCCTGGCGGGAGGGAGTTAGAGGGAGGGGGAAACCTAGCAGAGTTCACCCTAACCTTAATCCTCTCCCTTCAAGGGAGAGGAATTTATACGAAATAAATTATGCGGAAGACTATATACAGCCTAGGATGTGCAAGGAGGTGAGAAAATGGCAATAGCCGAGGTAAGTGTTGTCCCGTTAGGAACGAAGACTCCTTCAGTCAGCCAATACGTGGCACGGGCGGTTAAGGTCCTGGAGCAGGAAAAGGACTTAAAGTACGAGATAACCGCAATGGGGACAATCATAGAAGGTGACCTGGACAGGATTCTGGCAGTGGTAAAAAAGATGCACGAAGGGACCTTTGGGGAAGGGGTTGTTAGAGTATTAACCACGGTTAAAATTGACGACCGGCGAGACAAGGCCCAGGGCATGAAAGAGAAGATGAATTCGCTCAAGAAGAAGTTATAGGATTAACTTAACGAGGACATTGGTATTTTCGTATGAATCTCTCTTGTTTGCTTTCTTTGCTCAAAGAAATGCCTGCCTACAGGCAACTGGTGGGGGAGCTGTCCACAGCCAGGGGTGAGCATAAGGCAACCATACTTGATGCCGCCAAGCCCTACTTGATTGCCGCTCTTTATGAAGAGCTTAATTTGCCCCTCATGGTGGTGACCGGTCAGCCGGAGAATGCCAGAAAGCTTCATGAGCAGCTTCGAGCCTGGTGTTCCCCTTCAGCCGAGTTGCATCGTCTCCCTGAGCTCGACTTCCTGCCTTATGATAGTTCTCAGCTATCGGCTGTCAGCTATCAGATGATGGAGAGGTTGAGGGCATTGGCCACCTTAGCGCTTTATGAAGGGAGCGATAAACCTCCCTTAATAGTGACCTCAGCCCTGGCAATCATGAGTAAAACCATCCCGCAAAGGGATTTTGCGGCTGCTTGCCATATTCTGAAGCCGGGCATGGCTGCTGAGCCTGTGGAGCTACTGCGCCGGTGGCAAAGCATGGGCTACGAAGTGGAGGACATTGTCGAGGTGCCCGGGCAGATGAGCAAACGGGGTGGCATTATTGATGTCTTTCCCCCCTGCAGCCAGTTGCCAGTTCGAATAGAGTTCTTTGGCAACCAGATAGAGAGCATGAGGTGCTTCGACCCGGAAAGCCAGCGCTCAACCAGCCCCGTATCCTCGTTGATTATCACCCCGGCCAAAGAGTTTATACCAATAGCTGATAGCTCTGGGGTGGTGGATGGAAGCGTATTTGATTATCTTGGCGGTGATGCCTTGCTCGTTCTCGATGACCCTGAAGGAATCGAACTTACCGTCACCAGGCTAAACGAGGAGGCTCGAGAATTAAGAGCCACAAAGATGGAAAGAGGCGAGCTGCCTGAGGACTTTCCCCCTCCTTACCTCACCTGGGAAGAGTTGGAGTCGCAGATGAAAGAAAGGGATAGAGGAAGGAAAAGTGCTCTTTTTTTGGCGCTGGAAACATGGGATGCCGCCCGGGGCCATGGACAGGCCTTGCCCTTCATCAGAGCTCAGAGTTATGGAAGCCAGCTGGAAAGGTTCCTCAAAACAGGCAAGCAAATGGTGGAACAAAAACAGCGCGTGTTCGTAGTTAGCCATCAGGCAAATCGGTTGGCTGAACTTCTCCAGAAAGAGGACATTCATACTTCGCCGGCATCACAGATAGGGCAGATACCTCCGCCCGGTTCAATCACCGTACTCCAGGGCTCGCTGGACGGAGGCTGGGTAATGGATGACAGGCTGACCCTTATTACTGATGCCGAGCTCTTCGGCTTTGTGAAGCAGCCGCGAGCAGGCAAGAAGAGGCCAATACCTCACCAATGGTTTCTTCCTCAGCTAGCTCCCGGCGATTATGTCGTCCACGTTGACCATGGCATCGCCAAATTCCACGGTCTGGCCAGGATGTCCTCCGATGGAGTGGAGAGAGAATACCTTGTTTTAGAGTATGCCGCTGGTGACAGGCTCTATGTGCCTACTGAACGAATAGACCGCGTCAGCCGCTATATCGGTGCTGGCGACCAGGCACCCCACTTGAGCCGTTTAAGAACCCCGGAATGGCAAAGGACAAAGAAAAGGGTTAAAGAATCGGTGGCGGAAATTGCTCGGGAGCTGCTTGACCTTTATGCTACCCGGGAGGTAGCTCCGGGCTTCGCCTTCTGTGAAGATTCACTATGGCAACAGGAGCTAGAGGCATCATTTCCTTATATGGAAACGCCGGACCAGATTGAGGCAATCATGACGGTTAAAGAGGACATGGAGAAAGCCAAGCCCATGGACCGGCTTATCTGTGGCGACGTGGGCTATGGCAAAACCGAGATAGCATTGCGTGCTGCCTTTAAGACGGTTATGAATAATAAGCAGGTAGCTATTCTGGTCCCGACCACCGTGCTGGCTCAGCAGCATTTCATTACCTTTACCGAGAGGTTGCAGACCTTTCCATTAAGAGTAGAAATGCTGAGCCGCTTTTGTCTGCCGGAAAAAGAAAGGGAAGTCCTTGAAGGCTTAGCCAATGGCACTGTAGATATATGCATTGGCACTCATCGCCTGTTGCAAAAAGACATCAAATTCAAAGACCTGGGAGTGGTAATAATAGATGAGGAACAACAGTTTGGCGTGGTGCAGAAGGAAAAACTCAAGCAGATGAGGAAGGAAATAGATACCCTGGCCCTCAGTGCTACTCCCATCCCGCGCACCCTTCACATGTCTTTAACCGGAATCAGGGATATGAGCATTGTGGAAACGCCTCCTGAAGAACGCCTGACTGTCCAGACCTATGTTGGAGTTTATGATGGCACTCTGGTCAGGCAGGTGGTATTGCGTGAACTGGAAAGGAATGGTCAGGTCTTCTTTGTCCACAACCGTGTTCAGAGCATTGCTTTAGCTGCCGGCAAATTACAGGATTTAGTGCCCGAAGCTCGAATAGCCATAGCTCACGGGCGAATGCCTGAAGAGCAATTGGAAAAGGTGATGACGGATTTTATCGCTGGCAAGTATGATATCCTGGTGACCACCACTATTATCCAATTGGGTCTGGATATGCCTAATGTTAATACGCTGATTATTGACCGGGCTGACAGGTTCGGCCTGGCTCAGCTTTATCAGTTGAGGGGCAGAGTGGGTCGCGGTATCAACCAGGCTTATGCTTATTTCTTCTTTGACGAAGGGAGGCAGTTGACCCCCCAGGCTCATAAGAGGCTCAGGACTATCTTCGAGGCTACCGAACTGGGTTCGGGATTTGGTATCGCTATGAAGGACCTGGAAATTCGGGGAGCGGGCAATCTTTTAGGTGTCAAGCAAAGCGGGCATATCGCTGCCCTGGGCTTTGACCTTTATTGCCAGTTGCTGGCTGAGGCAGTGGAGGAGTTAAAAGCAAAGCAAGCTGGCGAAGCGAGGAAGAGTGTCATTGCCAGCGAAGCGAAGGAATTGCCCAGTATAGCCCTGCCCTTAGCCGCCCACATACCGGAAGAGTATGTTCCCAATCTAAATACTCGATTAAGCCTTTACAACAGACTGGCCAGGGTGGAGCATATCGAGGAATTGGAGGACGTGGCTCGAGAATTTAAAGATAGATTCGGTCCTTTGCCCGAGCCTGTGGAAAATCTACTTTACGTGGTAAAAATCAAGGTTCTGGCTACGCGGGCCGAGGTAAGCTCTATTTCCACACAGGGAAGGCAAATTGTGATAAAGCCCCAAACCGTTGATTCCCCTCTTAAGATAAGAGGGGCAAGGGGAGTTATGAGTAAATATCTTGATGGCGCAGTTAAAATAGGTGCCACGCAGATCAAGTTAGACACCAGGCTCCTGGGAGACAGATGGACAGAGGTGCTGGAGGAGATACTGAGGTCTAATTAGAGGTTGCTGAAATGCACAAATATTTGAAAACCAAAAACTTGTTACGAGCATGGCAGGACTTAAGAGTTACCGTTCGCAAGGGGGAACACAAATGACGGATTTTGGAGATAAGATTGCCGGGGTTTATCACTTCCTCACTGATAGGGCGCCCAGGGATATTCCGCTTGTTGACCCCAGGCCTCGCCCTGCCAACCCCTGGCTCAGAAATGGCCAGGCTCTGGTGGCTAAGGTGAAAGCAGGTGGCGACATCAGGGCTACTATTGATAAGGTCATCGCACTGCTAGGTTCCCTGGAGCCGGTTATAGACAATGGCGACAGGGTTCTGCTTAAGCCAAATTTTAACAGCCAGGACCCATATCCTGCCTCTACTGACCTGGTGTTTCTGCGCGCCGTAGTCGAACTCCTCCTGGAAGCGGGAGCAAAAGTTACAATAGGCGAAAGCTCTGGAGGGATATGGAGGCCCACCAGGAAGGTGTTCAGGAAAGTTGGGGTGTACGAGTTGGCGCGTGATTTGGGGATGGAGCTCATTGCTTTCGATGATAAGCCTGATGATTGGGTAAGAATCAAGGTTAATGGGGACTATCTGAGCTCTGTTTCCATGCCGCGCTCAGCCTATGAAGCTGACAAGATAGTATATCTGCCCTGCCTGAAAACCCATAATATAGCACGATTTTCGGGGGCGCTGAAGCTTGCGGTAGGCTTTGTGCACCCTGGCGAACGACGTGCTCTTCACGCGCGCCACCTGGAGCAAAAGATTGCGGAAATCAGCCTGTGCTGGCAACCAAATCTCATAATCATGGATGGCAGAAAGGCCTTCGTTTCAGGTGGTCCTGCCAAGGGCCAATTGGTGGAGCCTGAAGTGGTGCTTGCTTCCGGGGACCTTGTGGCTATTGATGTCGAAGCGATTAAAGTGCTCCTGGCTTATGAGGCCAATAACAAGCTTGTGGCGGACCCCTGGCAGTTACCCCAGGTCGTGACAGCTTTGAGGCATGGCTTGGGGACAGGAGAGAACCGCTACATTGTAGTTGAATGAATTGTTGAGGAGCGGCAGAAAGCCAGGCAAGAAATCCTGAGACTCAAATAATAACTAAAAAAGGCAAAAAATCTGTAAGAAATAGAACTTTATGGCTCTCCGGGCGGCCGGGGCAGTGGTCTTGTTGACTACCGTGAGCGCTGCCTGCTCTCAGCTTCCTGCCGGTCGTCGCTATGGCCGTTAAGTTCCGCCAGGAAGCGGACTATTTCCTCGCGTTTAAATCTGCGGTCACCCCGCGGGGTAATGCGGTATGCTCTTATTCTTCCGTTGTTACTCCAGCGCCTCAGGGTGTTAGGATGGACGTGGAGGAGCCGGGCGACTTCCCTTACCGTCAGCATGTCACTCATATATTCGCCATTTCCCATATCTTTTCCCATCTACTCCTTAATTAACTCATCTTAAGGGTAACTCACTTCAGTTAACCATGCAATCACCCAGAAGTACCAATTTGATTAGAAAATAGTAATAGGAAAAAGTACCGATTGGTAAGAAAAGTTAAGTTTAGGGTATTGACTTCTTATGAGAATAAAATGTATAATTTAAGTTCTCGCTCTGCGAGCATGTTTGATATTGTCCTTCTAAGAACAAGGGAAGGGTTATAGATTGGGGAAGGAGCAATGAGGCAGTTAAAGGGGTGGGTGTGGTAGGGCACTCAAGTTCCAACCTAAGAATTAACGAGCCTAGTTAATTTACGTGCGTTGTGCATAGGATAAGAGGTGAGAGGTTTATATTCGTTAACTTTTACTCGCCAAAATGTCATAGTTTTGTAACTTTTTCCGAAATAATTTTATGACTTTTACATTATGCGTTTCTTAAAATGTTAGATACAAGCAGGAAGCTGTGAACTATTGCCTGTAAAGTGGTCACCTGGGCAGTAGGGAGTGAGAGGTGAAACCGGCCTGAGAAAGGTCGGTTTTTGGTTTTATGAATGCCAGAGAAAGGGAGGAGACAGGTTTGAGAACAAAAAAGACAAAGCAAATCTATGAAACATACAAAGAGAAAAGGAGGATTATATGATAAGAATTCGAAAATTTATCAAGAAGCCCATTAGGTGGCCTGCCTTATCCATAGTGCTGGTCATGGCTCTGTCGGTGATCCTGAGTATGGCTATACCAGCGATGGCAGTTGAGTCACCAGGAACTAACTATGATTTGACTACATATGGCAGTAATTATACTGGTGTGTACGGCGCAATAATCTATTCTTTTACACCAGACGATTCTACGGGGACCGGCTACTGGCATTCTTTCCTGAGAATTTCTACTAATCTCCCTGTCGAGGAAGGGTACAATAGCGATTACAAAAAGGCAGGTATCCAGTTCCAGGAGGACTTCAGCTGGACCGAATCAATGCCGTTAGCCGGTGTTCCAATGGTTGAAGTAGGAGGAGTTGTCTATCGTGAATTCCAGCTGGACATCAATCAGAACACACAAGATACCAATCGCTTACTTACCATTGACGACCTTCAGATCTGGGTAACCGGCTCCGCGCCCAAGACGCCCGGGTATCAATATCCGTTTTGGGACGACCAATCAGCTGGGGGTAACGCGAAGTTCTATTATGTGTGGAGTCTCGATGAGTATAACACCACAACAGGTGAAAAACTGAAGGACAATGTTGTACTGCTAAACTACAGCCTGAATCCGGGCAGCGGTAAGCGAGACTTCAAAATCCAGATACCTGATACTTTGTTTGGCGATCACGAGTATGTAGTACTGTATGCCCACCATGGCGGCGATGAATACACTGGGCCATATAGCCTGAACGGAGTCGACAAAGCCGGCGATGCCGTCGAGCAGACATTTACAAACAACGATGGCTTCGAGGAATGGGGCGTCGCCCTATACGAGAATGCCAAGGTTGGTATTAAGTATGAGGACCTGAATGGCAATGGCCAATTTGACTATGAAGACTCAAATGGAAACGGCGTCTTCGATAACGAAGAGCCTTTCACAGATGAAAATGAAAACGGCACCTATGATTCAGGTGAGCCTTTCACAGACTATGATGGAGATGGTGTATGGGATGCTGCCGAGCCCTCGGAGCCATTACTGGCAGACTGGACAATCTGGGTGGATGTGTATAATGATAAGGGTAAAATAGAACCCGATGGTGTGTTTAATCCATACAAAAACAAAAAAAATCCCGGAGATCCATATGCGATAACAAAGCCCGATGGTTCCTTTGCTATCGTAGGCATACCGGATGGTACTTACAATGTTTGCGAGATTCTGCAGGAAGGCTGGATCAATACTGAGCCAGGTGGTGGCGGATGTTACAACGATACTTTCTCTAACGGCAGTCGTGTAGTCAACAACTTTGGTAACTATAGGACGGTCAGCAAGAGTGGTATCAAGTACCATGACCTCAATGGTAATGGTGACCAAGATGAGGGTGAGCCTGGTCTAGGTGGCTGGACCATTTGGGTTGACGACGATGGTGAAGGTGACCTAGATCCTGGTGAGCCGCAGGCGGTCACTTCGAGTGATGCTGCCACACTTGGTCAGTATGAGATTACCGGTATTGACCCGGCTGATTACGCTGGTAGTCCCGTAAGGGTATACGAGCAGGCACCAGCTGGCGAGAGTGGCTGGATCTGCTCAGAACCGGCAGCTGGCTATTATGAAGAGACCTTCCTCTCGGGTGGTAACTACACCGGTAACGGCTTCGGTAACTATCGGAATGCCACAAAGAGTGGCTGCAAGTATGAAGACATGGACGGTGACGGTAACATCACAGAGGATACCGCTCATCCGCTGTCGGGCTGGGAAATAAAGCTCGTCGGCACCGCTGGTGATGGCACCCCTGTTGACCTGACTACCACCACCAACTCGAGTGGTTGCTATGAGTTCAGCGTCAAACCAGGTATCTACACCGTAAGTGAAACACTCCAGGCAGGCTGGACTCAGTCTTATCCCGACATTCCTGGAGACGGAGACTGGGATGTGACGTTGACCTCCGGCCAGGTGGATACCGGTAACGACTTTGGTAACTATCGGAATGCCACAAAGAGTGGCTGCAAGTATGAAGACATGGACGGTGACGGTGACATCACAGAGGATACCGCTCATCCGCTGTCGGGCTGGGAAATAAAGCTCGTCGGCACCGCTGGTGATGGCACCCCTGTTGACCTGACTACCACCACCAACTCGAGTGGTTGCTATGAGTTCAGCGTCAAACCAGGTGTCTACACCGTAAGTGAAACACTCCAGGCAGGCTGGACTCAGTCTTATCCCGACA
>Ga0315546_1002197_pt1 | contig 11541 bp, 11 predicted proteins | sample SalMarSW160170MG_FD_203833 | JGI IMG/M metagenome (GOLD analysis project Ga0315546, IMG submission 203833) | Salt marsh sediment microbial communities from the Plum Island Ecosystem LTER, Massachusetts, United States - Salt Marsh Sediment SW1601-170 ... | reverse complement strand
AGCTTTTAGGCTCATCAAGGAGCACCCCGAGCAGGTGTGCAAGATAGTGATGGAGTTTTGATTTCTAGCAGATATTTATTTGCTCAAGGTGATGCGATTGAAAAGTCTAACTGTTTTTCAGTAATAATTGTATACAATTATAAAAATAATTATAAACATAAATAAGCAAATTATTGGCATTACTGTATGTAATATGTAAACTGAATGGTAGTTAATAAGTTACAAATAATTAATAGGGAAATATCTCTTAAGGAAATTCTTGTATTTTATGGCCATGAGAGTCGTCCATCGCAGTCAATATTTCCAAGCGTATTACCCCAGAGAAAAAAAGAAACCAGGAACAGATTCGGGAAACACATGCAGAGAAAAGAAGTCCTCTGTGCAGTGCTGATCAAGTTAATCAAATCAAGGTGATCTTTGCCCTACTGAGAGACCAAAGAGAATTTCAGGAGCTATCCCCGGCCAGAATGTCGTTGGCAGCATAAAAACGTTGTGGTGGAAGGAGGATCGTATTAGCCTCGTAGGCATTAAGGCCTGTGGGAAAAAACTTGGTCAACTTCCACCACCCCTATGACCTGCATAAGGTAAGTTGGGCATAAAGGCTCGTAAAACAAGAGAGGTTAGATAAGGGGGTTAAAAAGGCTGGGAGTCTACCAAAACGAAACTTTGAGAATAAATTAATATGTAGTTGTACTTGACAACTTCATTAAGAAAGGGGGTTTAATAAGAAAATGGGAAAAAAGAAAAAGACAACGTTAAAGGAGCTTGTGGCAAAGAAACAAATTTTTGCTCCGTGTATCTGGGACTGCCGTACCGCGCGTGTTGCTGAGATTGCTGGTTATGAGGCTGCCTTGCTTTCAGGAGGACAACTTGCCGAAAGCATATGCGGGGTGCCGGATATTGGTTTGATAACGGCGGATGATCTTGTTCAGGCGACCGAACGTATCTGCGATTATTCTCCTCTTCCAATTATTATTGATGCTGACGATGGTTTCGGAGAGACGCCGCTCACTACGTACCGTTTAACAATGCGTCTGGCAAGAGTAGGTGCCATGGCACTGACGCTGGATGACACTACTGGCTACAGGGGGTGGAACCGCTGGGGCAGCCAGATGATGGGTGGCTATAAAGATGGGGAGATTAATCATCCTGTGATTTCCAGAGACGATTGGCTTGCGAAAATAAAGGCCGCTCTCGAGGCTTGTGCCGGGACAGACTGTTTGCTGATCGCACGCACAGAATGTAAGCTTAAATATGGTCTTGATGAAGCAATTGAGCGTTGTATGCGGGCTCGTGAACTGGGTGCAGAAATGACTCTCATTATTGGACTCAAGACTCTTGAAGAAGCAGAGAAGGTTGCAAAACATGTCCCCGGTTGGAAGATGTGGCCTGATGTTTCGGCGAAAAACGGAGTACCGGATGTCTGGCTACACGATATTGACCCGCTCGGGTTTAACCTTGTAACCATGCACTATTTAGAGAAGGGCGCCATGTACGGTATGCTTGATTACAGCAAGCATGTAATAAAGGATCGTACTTTAGTATATCCTAATCAGCATGACATGAGTATGACACCAGAGGAGAGAAGGCAGAGTATGAGCATGAATCTAGACTGGTGGATTGATCTGGAAAAGGAATTTAAAACATTATAGTATCTTTTTATTGTAAATGCCTTTACAGTGGTAGAAAAACCAGTAGATAAGATTATGCAACAAAAACTGTTGTGGGTATGTCAAAATAACAAAAAAAGAAAGGAGGATAGTTGATGAAAAAAGAAAAAGGGACGACTTTGAGAGAGCTTGTGGCAAAAAAACAAATTTTTGCTCCGTGTATCTGGGATGTAATGTCCCATAGGGCCGCTGCTATGTGTGGCTTTGAAGCAACTCTGCTTTCGGGGGGGGCATTTGCAGGAAATATCTGTGGTATGCCCGACATAGGCCTGATCACTGCAGACGATCTTGTGCGTGAAACGGAATACATCGCAGAATCTTCAATTACGCCCTGTATTATCGATGCGGATGATGGTTTTGGAGAGACCCCGCTGCATGCCTACAGGACAACCAAGCGTCTTGCCAAAGCAGGCGCCATGGCACTGACGCTGGATGACACAACGGGCTATCGCGGCTACAACCGTTGGGGTAGGCAGTTTCGTTCGGGGCAGGCTGACGGCACGATTGATCACCCTGTGATTTCAATGAAAGCATTTCTAGCCAAGACAAAAGCAGCCCTTGAAGCCTGTGAAGGCACAGACTGTATGTTAATTGCCCGTACTGAATGCAAGCTGAAGTATGGTCTTGACGAAGCCATTGAGCGTTGCTTGCGCGCCCGCGAACTTGGCGCTGAGATGACCTTGATTATCGGCCTTATAAATATGGAAGAGGCTGAAAAGGTCGCAAAGCACGACAAAGGCTGGAAGATGTGGCCTGACGTTATGACGAAGAATGGCGTACCTGATGTGGAACTTGACGACATCGAGCCTCTGGGATTCAACCTGGTAACAGCACACTTTATGGCAGCGGGCGCTATGCGCGGTATGATGGATGTCGGAAAGCGCACTCTTCAGGATCGCAATTTAGTATATGTCGACTCGTTTACCGGGGGATTTCCATTCGGAGAAGAAGAAAGGAAAACCGTAACAAGAAAGAAAGACAGTACTCAAGACAGACAGCACTGGCTTGAGAAGGAAAAGCGATTCTGGGATGTCTGACAGTTGAGATAAATACCCGTATTTAATGTGAATAGTGATTTCAGCAATGTATTTACGAGTATTTATCGTCTATAAGTCGTCTATAAGATTATAAGATGTTAATTTAAAAGTATTATCTAAAAAAATGGAGGAGAAAAACCATGAAAAGATTATTAGCTTTGTTAATTTCATTGATTATGATATTATCACTTGCAGCATTTACAGTCAACTGTGAAACTCAAGAACCGAATGAAATCGTTAAGGGCGGTGTCATTAAGGTTATGGCACTGATAACACCGACCACACTTTTGTTCCATCAAGTGCGTGCAGTTCATGAAATTGCTTTTGCGAGCTACGTTCAAGAAACACTGATGAGGTACGACGAAGATGGAGTTCCACAGCCTTTCCTTCTTGAGTCAATAGAGGGAATACCCTCTGAGAAGATTTGGAGGCTGAAAGTTAGAGAAGGCATTAAGTTTTCTGATGGTAGTGACTTGAATGCTGAAGCAGTAGCATGGAATCTGAACATCTACAAGGAAAAGGGTATCTTTAGTGCATCCTTTTATGCTTCCATGGATCGTGCGGAAGTTGTTGACGAATATACGGTTGATGTGCATATGAGCGAATGGGACAGCCTTTTCCCTTATACACTTGCACGCTCTTGCATTATCGCCTCTAAAGAAGCATATGATACATATGGAGAGGATTATCTCAGTGAGAATCCTATTGGTACCGGTCCGTTCATTCTTAAAGAATATGAGCCTGATGTAAGGCAATATTATGCAAAAAATCCTGAATATTGGCAGGGCGAGCCCTATGTTGACGGTGTCGAAGTTACAGTCTATGATACTGAATTGGTCATGCAGGCTGCTATGGAGTCAGGTGATCTCGATGGAATGGTTACATCCAATTATTCCTTGGCTCGCCAGATGTCTTTAAGCCCAACAGGCTTTACAATCTATCCAGCCTCGGTACCGACATCAGCCTACACTCTTTGTTTTAACATGTCTGACCCTGATGATCCTTTCTACGATGAGCGTGTCCGCAAAGCAGTAAGTTATGCGATCAATACCGATGAAATTATTGAAGCCTTGTTCCATGGGTATGGTATCAAGACGAACCAGTGGTGTACTGAAGAATCAGAATTCTATAATCCTGAGATTGAAGTTCAACCTTATAACCCAAAAAAAGCAAAGGATCTGCTTGCAGAAGCTGGATACCCTGATGGATTCAGCACTATACTGACCACCCCCAGTCAAACTATACTAACAGATATGATCCAAATTATCGGTGAGCAACTTGCGGCTGTTGGTATTGACGTAAAACTCAGACCTATTGAAGGAGCAGGTTATGTTAACTACATCGGAGGATGGGATGAAGGTATGCTCCTTCACCCGATGGGTATGGAAAACGGTGGTGCTTCCCAGATTTCGGTAACCTTTGTACAGGGGCTGGGTTTTGCATTAGGCGTGGAAAGCTTTGCGCACCCTGATGATCTCAATCAAATGGTAAAAGAGGCTCTTCATGCTGATGTGGATGAGGTAGCACAGAAATTCCAGGATATACAGAAGGTAATATTTGATGATTACTGCTTCATGAAAGTAATTGCCATAGGTTCCAATATCGGAATTATGAGACCTGAGGTAAAGGATCACAATTATTGCAGAGTTCAGAACTATATGAATACCTTCTATAGGGCGTACTTTGAAGAAAAATAGTCATTATTGTTTAATTGTATGTACTATACAGTGATTAAGAAATAAGTGTTGTAAGTATATTCTGAAGCAAAAGGTGTGTACCCGGCGTTTCCTGTTAGATTTCTGTGTGAAGCGCCGGTACACACTAATCATTCAGGTATCAGGTAGAGGATTAATGGGTATTTATATTGTAAAGAGAATTTTAATTTCTATTTTAATAGTTTTTTTAGTTTCGATTTTTGCCAAATCCCTGATTCATCTTTTGCCGGGCGATCCGGCAAGAATGGCAATGGGGTATGAAGCAAAAGAAGAAGATGTGGAACAACTACGTATTAAAATGAATTTGGATAAGCCGATTACTACACAATATATAATATGGGTTAAAGGTCTTTTCCGGGGTGATATGGGAATGTCTGTACTATATAACAGACCAAACCGTGATATATTTGCAGAAAGGCTTCCCAGATCCATAGCTATTGGACTACCGGCTCTGCTTCTGTCTGTGCCTTTTGCCATTTTTTTTGGTATTATATCTGCAATAAAAAGAGGAACGCTTATAGATCAAATAATGACCTTCTTTATAACCCTTGGTTTGGGAACGCCTGTTTTTTGGCTTGGTATCCTTGGAATATATGTTTTTGCCATTTGGCTGAAAATCTTGCCCATCCAGGGTTTTGTAAGCCCATTTGCAGATTTTGGAGGGTATATCCACAAGGCTATTTTACCAGTGTGTTGTATGTCTGTAGCAATGGTTGCAGGTGTTACAAGGCAGACACGAACAAACATGCTGGAATCGATAAACCAGGACTATGTCAGGACAGCCAGAGCTTACGGTATTTCTGAAAATAAAATACAATTCAAGTATGCATTAAAAAACGCGTTAATCCCTGTTATTACTATTATTGGGTTACAGATGAGGGTTATAATCGGAGGCTCCCTGCTTATTGAACGGGTATTTAATATTCCCGGTATTGGCTCTCTCCTGGTAGCAGCTATCAATAACAGGGATTATTTTGTTATCCAAGATGCTGTGCTTTTTATTTCATTATTTACAGTTGGTGTAAATCTTATAGTCGATATCCTTTATGGTTTTATTGATCCCCGAATCAGACTGGGACAAAAAAGAATGGTGTGAATGAATATGAATACTATTAAATCTGAAAAAATGATTGAACATGAAATTGTTAAAGAAAGGCAAAGGTGGCAAAAATGGAAAGAATTAAACGAGAAAACACGAGTGTTTTTTGGAAGAGGGATTCTTGCCAAGGTCTCTTTTGTCATAGTTGTTTTTTTCATAATAGTTGCTATTTTTTGTCCGTTGCTTACGCCGTATACACCTTATCAGCAGTCTTTAAAGGATGCACTTAAGGGTCCTTCGGCAAATCACTGGCTCGGAACGGATAATCTTGGGCGTGACGTTATGACCAGACTGATGTACGGTGCCAGGATATCAATCATTACCGGTCTTCTGTCATGCTTCTGGTCAGCGTTAATTGGTATGACACTTGGCCTCATTGCAGGTTATTTTGGCGGTTTTGTCGGGGGTTTTATTATGCGTATGTCAGATGCACAGCTTTCAATTCCTCCGCTTATTCTGGTAGTGGTTTTAGCTCCGATTCTGGGTGGCACGATTCTGGGTATTAGTATTTGTATCGGTGTTTCGGCAGTTCCCAGTTATGTGAGAATGATTAACGGGAAGGTGTTGTCACTGCGTGAGGAAGACTATATAACAGCAGCCTCACTGGTTGGTCAAACCGAAGCCAAGATAATGATCAAGCATTTGCTACCCAACTGTTTTGCAACGCTTATTGTAATGTTTACAATGAGTGTTAGTATTGCAATTATGATTGAAGCAGCTTTGGCCTACATTGGAGTTGGTATTACTCCACCTACTCCCGCGTGGGGTTCAATGATAGCTGATGGCTATAATTATTTGATTTCTCATCCGCATCTAGCGATTTTACCCGGCCTTTGTTTGATGGCCCTTGTCGTTTCTCTCAGCGTTGTTGGGGATGGTCTGCGTGATGCGCTCGATCCTAGATTAAGGGGGATATTATAAGATAAGAAGAAAACTCTTGGAAGTAAAAAACTTAAAAACATCTTTTTTTACCGGGTCCGGAGAGGTAAAGGCAGTTAACGATGTTTCGTTTCATATTGATGAGCAGGAGTCCATTGCAATTGTTGGTGAAAGCGGCTGCGGCAAGTCGGTGACTCAACTTTCCCTTATTCAATTGATTCAGGTCCCGCCGGGGAAAATCCTTGGCGGCGAGGTAATTTTAAAAGGGCGCAATATTCTTGAGTATGGGGCTCATTCAAGTGAAATACGCAAAATCCGCGGTGCTGGAATCGCCATGATTTTTCAAGAGCCTATGACTTCATTAAACCCTGTATTCACTGTTGGTCAACAACTGGGAGAAATTATTATGTTACACAAGAAGATAGGGAAAAAGGAAGCATGGGAAATAGGGATTGAGGCGCTTAAAAGTGTAGAAATTCCTGAGGCAGTATCCCGCATGAAGAATTATCCATTTGAACTAAGCGGAGGCATGCGACAGAGAGTGATGATTGCCATGGCTATTGCATGTAATCCGGATCTTATTATTGCAGATGAGCCCACTACGGCGCTGGATGTTACTACTCAGGCGCAGGTAATTGATCTTTTGATGTCGCTTGTTGAGAAATTTAATAAATCAATGATTATTGTGACGCACAATTTAGGACTGGTTACTCGTTATACCGAGCGAATTTATGTTATGTATGCCGGTAAGATTATTGAATCAGGTACGACGGAGGATATTATAATGAAACCAAAGCATCCTTATACTATAGGTTTGCTGAAATCGGTGCCCAAACTTGAAAAAGAGCGAACCAAAAAGCTAATTCCTATCAAAGGCCTTCCACCGAGCCCTATCGATCTTCCGCTCACCTGTGCATTTTTGCCGAGATGCCCATACGCTCGCGAGGAATGCAAAAACAAGCCGTTCCCCGAGCTCCGCCCTGTTGGCGACAATCAGCATTTTGTTGCATGTCACCTTGATATAGGAAGAGAAAAAAATGACTGATATAAAAAAACGGGAGCCACTGTTGAAAGTAGAGCACTTAAAAAAGTATTTTCCTCTTACGAAAGGATTTTTTGGCAAAACGTACGCATGGGTTAAAGCGGTGGACGATATCAGTTTCAATGTGAACGAGAAAGAGACATTTGGTCTGGTAGGCGAAAGTGGCTGTGGTAAGACGACAGTAGGCAAGAGCATTTTGCGGGTTCTACGGCCGACAGGAGGGAAAATATATTATAATGAAAAAGAAATTTCAAGTATTTCGAAAGACATGCTAAAAACGATTCGCCGTGAACTGCAGCTTATATTTCAGGATCCTTATAGCTCACTCGATCCACGGCAGTCTGTATTTTCAATCTTAAAAGAAGCGATTGTTTCAAATCATATGCCACATTCATCAGAGGAAATAAAGCGTAGGGTAGACGAACTGCTGACGCTCGTAGAACTTAATTTATTTATGAGTTATCGTTATCCGCATGAAATGAGCGGTGGACAGCGGCAGCGTCTGGGTATTGCCAGAGCGTTGGCATGCAACCCAAAACTGATTGTATGTGATGAGCCTGTTTCAGCACTTGATGTGTCGATTCAGGCACAGATAATAAACCTGCTTAAGAACCTAGAGGAAAAACTTGGGCTCACATATCTTTTTATTGCTCATGACCTTGCGGTAGTCCGTAATATAGCCAATCGTATAGGCATCATGTATTTGGGTAAGATTGTTGAAATCATAGATGCTGATGAGATTTTTTATAATTCGATGCATCCTTACACTAAAGCATTACTTTCGGCAGTTCCCACCACGGACTATTATATAGAGAAGAAGAGTAAGAGGATTATTTTGAAGGGTGAGGTTCCAAGTCCTATTAATGCACCCAGCGGTTGCCCATTCCATCCGAGGTGCTCATATGCCACAGATGAATGCAAAAAAACAATACCGCAGCTTATAAATAGGGGCGGAGGGCATAGAGTGGCATGTCACAATATATGATTTTACAAAGGGGATTCAGAGGTTAACTTGCTTTATAGATATAAAATTGGATTAGGCAAGGTATAAAAGATGAAAGATAAATCCAAACTGATATTAGCCATTTTTTCGATGGCATTTATTTTAATGGCTGCAATGAACATTGCTCCTGCACTGTCAAGTATTGCCAAGGCTTATCCTGATGTTCCACGTGAAATGATACAATTGCTGATCACAATCCCATCGTTTTTTATTATACTTGCTTCATTGTGCTCCGATTTGATAGCCAGGCGTATTTACCTAAAGAATACTGTGCTTCTTGGCTCAGTAATATTTACATTTGCGGGAACGCTTCCCATGTTTGTTGAAGGGTTTGGGATTATGATAGCATCGCGTGTCATAGTAGGAATTGGTCTTGGAATAATACAGCCGCTTGTAATGACGATTATTTTTAAGCATTTTACGGATGTTAACGAACGCAACACTATTATTGGCTGGGGAGGCTGTGCTAGTGCGATTGGCAACATCACAACTACATTTTTAGCAGGATTACTGGCCGTTTACGGATATAAAATCGCATTTTCTGTGCACCTGTTAGGACTTACTACCTTTTTTTGTGTATTATTCTTGCTGCCAAAGCGTGAACGTGAACAGAGTGTCAATTCCCTGGCAGATAAAAAAATGACTGATATGAAAAAAGTTAAAAAGAAAGGTAAACTCACTGCAACAACCATCAGGTGGCTTTTTGTACCATTTATTTATTTGGCATTTCTGCACTGTTTTGCAACCAATTTGTCAATGCTTGTTGAGGAAAGTGATATTGGCAGTTCGGCTGTATCCGGAATGGGTTTGTCCATGCTGACAGTAGGTTCCTTTATCTGTGGTTTGTTTTATGGTAAGCTGGTACGTCTTACGAAGAAATACACACTGCCTATCGCTATGCTGCTTTCTTCTTTGGGATTACTTATAATGGTGGTTGCGTTTAGTCCGATTGTCGTGTATGCATCCGGCATCTGTACGGGCTTTGGTATGGGGATGGTTATGCCCGTCATTATTACAAATGTGGTCTGTTCCGCCGCTTCGGAAAATACGACGTTTGTTATTGCCTTAAATGGTGCGATGGCTAATTTGGGCTTAAGTGTCGCACCTTTTACTGTTTCAGGAATATCATATATATTTGTGGGAAACAGCATTCGCGGACGTTATTATGTGTGTGCAGGAATCATTATGATAATGGCAGTTACTGCATTTGTACTAGCACTAAGAGGAAAATTGTAACTGAGGGTTCTTTGGAACAGGCGATAATAAGGTAAGATATTATACAAAAATCTATAATCTATTGTCGAATCATTTTGATTTTTTTTCAGCATTTTTCACTAACTGATACAGGGGACGGTTGTTAATGCTCAGTAATTAAGTAACTTATTTGGTATAATTATCCCACCAAAGGAGGTAGTTAATGATGAAAATTAATCAACAAGTCATCGTAAAAAGATAGAAGCCTATTCTGGAAGAATACGAAAAGATCCAGAATAAGGTTCTTCCCCGTCCCTTTCGCTTGGTTAAAGACTTATGTCTTGCTCATCATATCAGTAATAAAGAGTTAAGACGTTATTATCGTAAATGACAGGAAGGAAAAAGACAAGATGATTCCTTACTCCCTGCTCAAAGAGGGGCTCGTCCGGGATCCCGGAGAACCCCCAAAGCCATCGAACGCAATATCCTGAATGGTCTTCCCCCGATAAAACGGACAGTTAGTTAAGCGACCATGGTCATTTCTTCGTATTCCTCAGGACTATGATATCCGATAGAAGAATGTAATCTTTCTCTATTGTAAAATATTTCTATATATTCAAATATATCTCTCTGGGCTTCGATTCTCGTTTCATACTTTTTGGGATAAATTAGTTCTACTTTTAAAGTCCGATAGAAACTTTCCATCACACCGCATTATCCCAACAATTCCCTTTGCGACTCATCGAACATAGGATACCTCTTTTGCCCAGTAATACCTGATAGAAGTAGCTAGCGTATTGACTACCCCGGTCTGAATGCAGGAGCAAACCCCAAGAGGGCTTTCTCTGCTTAATAGCCATATTTAGTGCCTCAATGACTAAGTCTTGTGTTATCCGATTTTTCATGGACCATCCCACAATTTTGCGGGAATACAGGCCCATAATGGTCGACAGGTAGAGCCAGCCTTCCTGGGTATAGATGTAGGTGATATCGGCCACCCAGAACTGATTGAGCTTATTCACACTAAAGTTGCGATTTAAATGGTTTGCTGCCACCGGCAGTGAGTGCTTAGAGTCGGTAGTAGCCCTGTATTTCTTTTTGGCCACAGCATGAATTCCTGTTTCTCTCATTAATCTTTCCACCCGCTTTTTACTCACATGATAACCCTCTCTTAAAAGTGTCTGATGGATTCGGGGACTCCCATAGGTCTTTCGACTATTGTGGTATATTACAATTATTTCTTGTTTTAAATCCATATCTTCTATCTTTCTCTTATTGTTAGGATATTTGATCCACTGGTAATACTAAAGACCGGGAAACCTTTAGCATAGGACACATCTTCCTGACACTGAATCTATCAGTGTGTTCCCGGATAAACCGGAATGAATCTACGGTTTTTTTTCAGAAGATGGCCAAAGCTTTTTTTAATATATCTCGCTCCTGTTGGACATCATAAAGCTCTTTTTTTAGCCTTCTAATCTCCTCTTCTTGCGGGGTGAGCCTTTGCTTGCCATTTCCCGGGAAGGCTAGTTCTCCGTTTTTACCATATTGGGCACGCCATCTCCTTAGATTACTATGGGCTATCCCCAGGTCATGGGCTACTTCTTCTACTGTCTTTTCTGATGTCAGACTGTGCCCGACTGCATCTTTCTTAAATTCCTCACTATATTGTCTTCTGATTCCCTCCATCTTTTCTGAACCTCCTTTAATTTGATTATATCTCTTAACTTGGTGTCCAGTAAAGCGGGGGAAGTTCAGATAGAGAGACCCTATAGTGGACTGCACCCCTCCAACTAGACACATTTAGGAGAAAAATAAGACTTGTTATATAATAAAATAACAAGCAAGAAGGAATAAAGGAGGGGTAAAGATAATGGGAATAAAAAAGAGAAAATATTCTAA
>Ga0315546_1002193_pt1 | contig 11558 bp, 12 predicted proteins | sample SalMarSW160170MG_FD_203833 | JGI IMG/M metagenome (GOLD analysis project Ga0315546, IMG submission 203833) | Salt marsh sediment microbial communities from the Plum Island Ecosystem LTER, Massachusetts, United States - Salt Marsh Sediment SW1601-170 ... | reverse complement strand
TCATAAAAGCAATTTTAAGAGATTCTAATTTTTGCAACCAATTTTATGCTTCAATTTTCAATCGGCCTGTAAATCGCTTATATTTAATCCCAAATTTGAGCTGCAATGGTAGTTTTTAGACGAACTGCCGTTATGCCCAATTGCTCAAGCTTTCTGACAAAAAAATACAATAAATGACATTTATATGACAATTAATATTTGATTTCCGTTTTAATTTGAAAAATTAATTAATAATTGTTGCACTTGAAAAGCATAAAATATAATCGGATGTCAGAACAGTTTAATTATTAATTATTTTACATACAGCAATTTTATTTATGATTCGTCTTTATGGTAATTAATTTTAAAATCATTAGCAAAGAGAAGAAACATAATATTCAAGCTATTTTCTTCAGGGTTCTTGACCAGAATTTTTGCTAGACTTATAATTTGACAAAAACATAAAAAAAAGGAGTAATTAAAATGAAACGACAAATATTAATACATTTTTTAATCTTGCTATCTATATGCAAATTAAGTGCACAACAAAAAGAGATAGCATTTGAGAACGCAAAATATTTGGGAATGGAACCCGGGGCCTTCATGCAACAATGGCTTTTACTGGGGCCTATTCCGTCATTTCAGGGGGAATCAACAGATAAAGATTTTGACACACAAAAAGCAGTTTTTGAGCAGGAACAGCTTCCCGTTGAAGAATATGACAACATTAAAGAGAGCAAATCAATTAATATCTCGGGTAAGACATACCAGTGGAAATTTTTAAACAGTCAGGACGATATAGTAGATCTGGACAAACAATATAATGGTGTCGATTTTTCCATCGCTTATGCGTGTGCTGATATTACAATGGCAAATCCCGAAAAAGTATTGTTAGGAATTGGCAGCGACGACGGCGTAAAAGTATGGCTGAACGGAGAACTCGTTCACCAAAACTGGATTGCACGACCAATTAATCAGGATGATGACCTTATTACTTTAAACATGAAAAAAGGTAATAATCGTCTTATAATCAAAGTTCAGGATATGCAACAAGGGTGGAGTTTTTGTTGTCGTCCATTAGGCGAAAAGCAAATCTCCGATTACTTTCTTGCAGCGGTGCGTAATGGTGATATAGACCGTATAAAGATGCTTATCGAAACCGGCATGAACGTGAATAAGAAAAATGAGATTGGATTCACACCATTACATCTTGCCCGGATTTATAATCAAAATGATGCTGAGAAATTTCTTATCGATTTTGGTGCCGACACTACTGTCAAAATGCCAACACCGGCAGATTCCGATCATATTCCCGAATATCTGGACCAATTAGTTCCCAAATTGATGGCACTCTATAATGTTCCCGGTGTATCGATTGTAGGAATCGAAAACAGGGAAATTGCATGGGATCGTCAGTATGGTGTCCTTCGTGCCGGCAGTGAAAAAAAGGTTGACCGGAATACCATATTTGAAGCCTGTTCAATGAGCAAACCGGTACTTGCGTATCTGGCATTAAAACTTGTGGAACAGGGAAAGCTGGACCTTGACCGTCCGTTGGTCGAGTATCTGGACAAACCTTACCTGGACGACCAACCGCTGCACACACGGATTACGGCCCGGATAGTGTTGTCACATACTACCGGTTTTCCTAACTGGCGACCGTGGGGGTGGCAAAGCAGCAATCCATTGATCGTTGAATTCGAACCCGGAACGCGGTTCGGATATTCCGGGGAAGGTTTTCTTTATTTACAAAGGGTTATCGAACACATCACAGGCACACCTTATTGTGAATACGCTGACAAGGAACTTCTTAAACCTCTGGGGCTGACGCTCGGCAGCCACGAGTGGCAAGATTGCTATCGTGATATCGCCTCTGTTCATCACAATGCCCAGGGTCAACCCCAGCCCGATAATGAGCGTTATATTTTCAATGATGCTGTATCTGCATCTACTCTCTATTGTACACCCACTGAGTATGCAAAATTTATCATCGAGATTCTCAAAACAGATCGATCTGCCGTCCATTCACTTAGCAATCAATCACTTGATTTGATGTTTACACGAGTTATCAATACGGGTTGGAGCTCAACCTTCAGGTCAGGTTCCAAAATAGATGACACAATTTGGTATGGACTCGGTTGGGCGATCGAAAGAACTAAAAGCGGCGATCGTTTCTCCCACAGCGGCGCTAATGGAGATACGTTCCGTCAAATATGCTATTCAGAATTCAATCGCAGCCAGGGCAGGGGCATAGTCATTATGACCAACGCTATCGGCGGTTATCCCCTGTATAAAGAGATCTTAGCCTTGGTTTCATTGTAATAACATTTAAATCATTAGCAATGAGAAGAAATATAATATTCAAGCTGTTTTTAGTTTTATTCCTGACTTTTCCAACGATTATTGTGAATGCTCAGAATGTTCATAGTCATCAGGAACTGATTAAGGAATGTGAAGATTTAATCGTCAAAAAAATGGGATCGGATAATATTATTGGAGTGAGTGCTGCTATAATTATTAATGATTCGGTCATTTGGAAAAAAGGTTTTGGCTACGCTGATAAGGAAAACCAGATACCAATGACTGAAAACACTGTTGTAAATATAGCTTCAGCAACGAAAACATTCACAGCTTTAGCAATCATGCAACTTCAGGAAAAAGGATTACTCGATATAACCGAACCCCTTAGTAAATACCTGCCACAGTTTAATCCTTTAACCAGGGGTGAAAATCTGGAAAATGTGACCATAAAATCTGTAATAACTCATTCTTCCGGAATTCAGACAGATGTATTGAAAAACGGTGACCTTGGTTCCGGAAAGTACACGGATGTATTGGGATTTATTAATGAATCTTATTTATTGTATCCGCCAGGTTTGGTTGAATCATATTCCAATTCAGGTTATAACATTTTGGGGCATCTTATAAAACAGGTAAGCGGGCAGGATTATCCAGAATATATTCATAAAAATATTTTTATGCCGCTTGGAATGAGTAATTCGGGCTTTTTTATGGATTCATTAACAGCTAGAACCATAGCATATTCCGGTGGAGAAAGCCTGCATGACTATGGATTCAGGGATATTGCATCAGGTGGCATTTACACCAGCATCAACGATTTTATTAAATACGCAAGAGAATTGATACACGCCTATAATGGTATAAATTCGTCCGTGATTCGTGCATCGACAATTCAGGAGATGTTTGCGATTCAAACCGGTAATGTTTTGATTGAGTCCAATAAAAAAGGACTGGGATGGTTTATGTTTAAGAATGACTCGGTTTTTGCAGTTACCCATGCTGGTGATGCAGTAACCGGTCATGCTGAAATTTGTATGATTCCGGAAAAAAATGCTGCGGCTTTAATATTAATTAATTCAGCAGAAGGCGAATCGCTGAAAAGAGACTTCTCCTTTAATTTCATCCGAGAATTTGGATTGAGTGTTTCCGATATTATTCCACCTCCTGTAATAAAAGAAATACATGCTGAGATTGAACCTATTAGCTTACCTGTTGAAGTTTTAAAGAAACATGCCGGGGATTATTCTCAAGGGTTTTCCTATCTGACGGTTTCTTTGGAAGATGACAATCTGGTAATTTACAGAGACGGCAATCAATATATTTTAAAAGCACTTTCTGAAAATGAATTTGTGCCTTTTGAAACAGCTGGGCAGGATTCCCTGTCTGTAAAAAATAAAGAACGATATTGTTTCATGGATTATGATGATTTTCATATTCTTTTTCATAAGAATGGATACAACGAATCAAAGTTAGGTTATAAACTGAATACGTTTAATACATCATCAATGGAAAAAAAATATGGAAAATATGAACACTATGGCTACCAGCTAATAATGGGTGATACAAAATTTAAAGGGGCAGAATTGGCGATAGCCGACGATAGGATTTTAATGCTGAAGTTAATTGCTTTTGATGGCGAATATCCTTTCCCTTTAAATGCAGTCTCCGATGAATATGCTGTTACCAGTGGCCTGGGAGTGGGATTTGGTTTTACGGTAAGATTTTTTGAAGACGAAAACTATAACATTATTGATTTTGGTGGATTAACTTTCAGAAAAATCAAAAACAACAACAAATAGATAAATTAAAAAGATTAAATTATGGATTTTTCAAATATAACAAACGGAATTCATAGGTATATTGACCTATGGGAACAAAAATTGACTGATTTATCAGTTGATACAATTACAAACAGGCGTAATCAACAAAACAGAACTATAAAACAGATTCTTGGCCATTTAATAGATTCGGCAGCCAACAATCATCAACGAATGATTCGGTTACAATACAATGAGCGCCTGAATTTTCCCGATTATCAGCAGGACAATGACTTATGGATAGCTTTGCAGGATTATCAAAATGCCGATTGGAATATAATAATTCAACTATGGAAGTATTATAATCTGCATATGATCCAGGTTATCAAATCTGTTGACCAGTCAAAACTAAATAATACATGGCAAAGTTTTGAGGATATTACAGTTACACTGCAACAAATGATTGAGGGTTACCTCGGACATATTGATTTGCATTTTAGTGAGATTCAGGAATTAATTGACAGATAAACAGTAAAATATGACTAAAAAAATACTTTTGTTTCTTGCTCAGGGATTTGAAGAATATGAAGCCAGCGTATTCACTGATGTTATCGGTTGGAGTCGGGTTTATGGAAATAAACCAGTTAATTTGGTAACAACAGGGCTTCGTCCGGAGATAAAATGTACGTGGAATTTTATTGTCCGGCCAGAATTGGAATTTGAAAAAATTAATGTTCAGGAATTTGATGCATTGGCAATACCGGGTGGATTTGAAAAAGCAGGATATTATCAAGATGCCTATGACGAACGATTCTTAAACCTGATTCGGGAATTTGATAAACAGGGGAAAATAATAGCTTCGATATGTGTCGCTGCATTGCCCATAGGAAAATCCGGAGTCTTAAAAGGAAGAAAAGCGACCACGTATGATTTATTGGATGGAGTGAGAAGAAAACAACTTGCTGATTTTGGCGCAGAAGTTCAGGATGAAAGTATTGTGATTGACAAAAATATTATAACATCAACAGGACCTTCAACCGGGTTAGATGTAGCATTTAAGCTGTTGGAAATGTTGACGAATTCGGAAAATGTAAGATTAGTAAAAAAGTATATGAGATTTAAATAAGAATTAAACGACTATCATAACATATGTAATAATTTAGAAAAATTTGTCCAAATCGATTCGGATGGAAAATTAAACGACAATAAAAAAGCAACAGGGCATAACATCGTATATAGTGCATTTGGCGAGTCGTACAAAGGTTTTGGCTTAGTTTCTTTTACTAAACTTTTTAACGGTTTGACAGGAAAGTGCCCTGAAACGCCAAACGACACTATATACGAGGAACGTTGGGTGCAATATTTTTAGGCATTTATCTTAAGTAAAATGAATTCTCAAGATTTATATATAATTCTAGCAGCCTCAGTAGTTGGATTAGTTTATTTATTGATATTAAGGAGATTTGATATTTATGAAAAGGAGTCATATCTAAGGCTTCTAATTGTTGGAATTTGTGGTGGGGCCATATCAGTGATATCATCATTATTTTTATATAAGTTTATTGATATTGAATATAATTTCATAGATGCCATCATCAAAATTGGACCAATTGAAGAATTCTCTAAATTATTTGCACTAATTATTATTTACCACTTCATCAAATCTGATTTTAATGAGATTGTTGATGGCTTGATTTACATTGCGGCTATATCACTTGGATTTTCGATAATTGAAAACATCTTTTATGCATTCAAATCTACAGAGCCTTTTGTGATTCTATTTCAAAGGTCAATTTTTTCAGTAATTGGCCATATTAGCTTTTCAGGTTATCTCGGACTTGCTTATTTTATCCATGTTAAGGTTAGAAAAAATTTTGTGGGAATAATATTCGCAATGACTATTGCATCCTTTGCTCATGGGTTGTATGATGCTGTTCTTTTTCATAAAGAACTAAATTTTCTTTTTCGAATTTTATTTTATGGCATAATTGTAATGCAATTTATTTTATTCAAAGTTGTTTTAGGATTTTCGACATTTAGAAAAACCCTATCATTAGAACTATTCAAACCAATTGAGAGGACTTTATTTACAAGGTGTCCTAAATGTGATATTTCAATAAAGGATAAAGGTTTAAGATTTTGGAAAATTAACGGAGTGATTTGTAAATCGTGCGATAGCCTAGTGTTTTCAGGAGAAAATGTCTCATTACTATTTAAATACTTTAGACCAGCTTTACGAATTCAAAGTTTTTACAAGAAATTACCAGGGAACAAAAAGATTAAGTTCCTCGATAATAATGAGAAGGTTTTATATAATTGCAAAAGGACTATTTTAAGTTCATCAATTCCTGATTTGTCTGAATGGTTAAATAAATCAAATAAGCAGGATAGGGAAAAAATACTTGAAATTCCTTTTATAGGAAATCTATTATGGTTTTTAGGGATTAGATATTTACCTGATGAGTAACAAATACTGCACCCAACACGGCATATAAACAATAGCGGTCTCAGTGTTTTGCAAATGTTTGTATATTTAAACCAAAAACGGCTCACCGGGGATAGGAACGCAGCGCCGAACTCCGCTACTGTTCATATGCCGGGAACGTTGTAGTGCATTTTTGCATAGCGGTTTATTAACCAAAATATCAAGTATGAAGCTTTTCATAAAGTGCGCAAATTGCAAATCTATAATCTCTTTTAGGACATGGTGTGTGGATAGAGTGTCTCTTAAAATGTCCAAGGGTGATAGTATTGATCTGACCTGCAAACAATGCAATAAGTCAAGTACTTATGATGTTGATGACCTTAAAGCAAGAGAAAGTAAGATAGCAATTTTAGTTGCCCTGGCTATCTTCGTAATTGGCACACCAGTATTACTAATTCTTATTTGGGATTACTTATGGCAAGCTGGTATTTATACCGTTTTAGCGATATTATTCATTATTGGAGTTCCTATCATAGTTTTTGGGATAATTAACAAACAAGATAGCCAAAGGATAAGTAGATTTAATCGAAGTTGATTTTTGAGTTTTAATTATGATTTCTTTAGAATTATTATAGAGTGTTTATGACAACAAAACCTACTTCGTCAGACGATAAAAGAAAATATGCAGCTTATTTAGCTAGACAATTTTATTGTGGGAAAAAATCGATAAAAATGATTGAGGATGAATTTCCTTATAGTGATACAGATAAGGAATTGAAGCAACTCCTAAAATTGGTAAAAAGGACACCTAACAGAAAAGGCCTATTTAAGGCAACTAAGGAAAAATATAAAAACTATGTTCTTAATGTTTATCAGTTAATAGAAAAACTCGAAAAATAATAATGTCTTAATCTAGTAAATGTGTAGTAAAATGAAAATTCAACCTCACTATCCATACCCCAGTCGAAGAAACGAATTTTCTGACAACAAAATCTTTTTTATTAAATCGGATTCCCTTGATTATATCTCTTTTACTTACCAAAAAAACACTTCGGTTGATGCAATAATTATTGCAAACCAATATTTTTCAATTGAGGAAATATTACTTGAATCTTTTCAATACGTTACTCCAATTTTCGATAATAGGAATACAACCTCACCCCGTTTTGCAACAATTATAAGGGAATCATGCAATTTATATGAATTAATATGTAAAAAAGCATATCAGCAGTTTTTTGAAAATGATGAGCAAAATAGTCTAAACATCTATAATTACTTGTCATTAGAAAGATTTTTCAAAATTAATGATGAGGAAATTAGATCAGCCATATTTCATACTTACTTAGGTGAAGGTGAAAGAATTAGACCATTTGATTCATTGTCAAATTGGCTAGGCAATTCAAAGCTTTCTAGTGAACATATACCAGACTGGTGGACAGCTTATAATAAAATCAAACATGATGTAGTGAATATGATTCAATATGCAAATATGCACAACGCCATTTATTCAATTGCAGCTTTATTTCTTATAATTCGAAAAGTCTATGGAGATGGTTTGATATCTGGATATCTTCGAAAACCTACAGATGAAATTAATATTAGAGAACATCTCCTTCCAATAAGAACTTCAAATGTATTTATTGGAGAGATATTTAAGTCTGGAAAAAGAAAATGATAAATAATATCAAACGCACTACAACAAGCAGTAAAGCAAATAGCTATGTTTGTGGTTTACCAATGTTTAATATATTTGTTAAGTAACGGTCAACGGGGACAGGAACGCAGCGCCGAAAATCGCTACTTGCCTTACTGCCGGCCGTTAGTGGCAAGTTGTATTGAAAATTATGCATATAAAATAACATAAAATGATAAAAATGAGATTAGTATTAAATACAGTTACTATTTTGATATGTTTAAATACGTTTTCACAAAAAAGATTTATAACAATCGATAGTACTAAAATCTGGATAAATACTATCGGGATTGAAAATAGGAAAGAAGGTCAACCTTTGATTGTATTTGAAAGTGGACACGGAACACCTATGGGACATTGGGATAGAATATTAGATGGAGTTTCTGAATTAGCACCTTTGATAACATATGACAGACCTGGGATTGGTGAGTCTGAGCCTGATAATGAAATGCCCACAATAAAAAATGTATCGGATAAATTAATCAAGATTCTAAATTACCTTGATGTTGAACCTCCGTATGTTCTTGTTGGACATTCTTTAGGTGGTGCTTATGTGCGAGGATTTGCAGTTTATTATCCCGAACTATTAGCAGGATTAGTAATAATTGATCCTGCTGATTTTACAGAAACTCAATTTAATAGAAGAAATCCTTTCCTTGACATTGGTTTAACAAATGAACAAGTAGACACACTATTTAACAAATGGGCATTGGAGGATCAAGCTAACAAGAACCAACCATCCTCAAAACCTAAATCTGTTATTGAGGAAAGTGAAGTGCTTGCACAATTAAGAGAAACAAATTTTAAAGAAATTACAGATTCTGAACTACCTAATATTCCTGTACATATATTAACTGGTGGTCGTTATGATACACCACCAAGATTTCGCATTAAGGAACTTAATGATTCATTATTATTTCGAGCAAAAATGAAGAATAGAGTTGAAAGGTGGACTGATGTAATTCAATCTGTTGATAAAGGTATGTTATTGTACAGTGGAGATGCAGGCCATTTTGTACATTATGATGATCCTGAATTATTAATTTCAAGTATTAGGATTATTTTGCAGGATTATGAACTGTTAAAGAAAAGAAATGACAATTAACAACCTGCCACTAACACCGCATATAGCCAATAGCGCGGATTGTGGGAATGCAAATGTATGTATTCCTATAAAAGGTTGAAGTATAAATGATCACTCTGAAATGCACTACTGGCCATATGCGTAAACGTTAGGCAATATACCTAGAATATGAAGAAGTCAAATTTTCTGAAGTATCACACTGAGTTTTTAAATTGGATTATATGGTACGGAGATTTTCTCAAGAAAATTAATGACGCAAAAAAAATAGTTAAAACCAAATATCAAAAAGCCGAGACAACAGAAGCATTTGTACTGAGAATTGCAACTCGTTGGGAAAATCTTTGTATTGAAGATATTATTACAAGTTTAAACATTGATTCTTCTATTTATGCCAACGCTCTTAACCTTAGACTAAGGAAACATCTTACACGAGATGAGTGTAAAGCTATGCTATTTGGACGCAGATATTTTGATTTTAAAAGTGTTGGTGATCTTAAGAGATTCGGTAAGACTTATCTTAACCCCAATTATGATCCATTTATAGGGATACAAAAGAATGAGTCTAAAAATATTGATGAGTTTTTTGGAATAAGAAACTTTTTAGCTCACTATAGCGAATATTCTAAAAGATCCTATAAAAGAATAATGATAGAAAGATATAATTATTTAAAGGTCCCAGAGCCTGGATACTTTCTGAATTCAATTACAAAAGATGGTTATTATCGTTGGAGTGATTATTTATTATCATTTCAAAAGGCCTCTGATGAAATGTTAAAGATTATGAAACTATTATAATAAGGTACATTGCCTAACAAGCGGTGCTATGAAAAGCACTAATCGGAGGTAATTAATAATCACTAAGTTACTATATTTTCTTTTTTTGGATGTAAAATACTCCCCTAAATGATTTCAGGGTTCTGTCAAGGGTGGCTTTGGTCTGTGGGTAAGTTTTATGCGGCCACTCGTTTACCCTTGACAGGTTCGGGAAATCATTTTACTTTTTGAATACCCAAAAAAAATAAAACCAGACTGCTATTTGTGGTCAATCAACTGCCACAGCATTATTTTAAGTTTTATATAAGGGAGGCGCAGACTAAAATTGTGGACCTTTATAGACCACACCGCTTGTTTTGCGCTGATCTCCCATAATTAGGTTTTATATTACAATTTATCCTAGTCCTGTCTGATAAGTATTTTTATTAAGCCAGACATACCGGATGCGGTTTAATAGTTTATGAGCAATTTTGGTAATGACTATCTGAGATTTGTGTTTCACAATCCTTTCCTTATAGTATTGAAGCAAGGCCGGATCAAAACGCAAAGCCATCCAGGCTGATTCAACCAAAGCTGTGCGCAAATATTTATTGCTTCTGTAAGTTAGAGAGCAGTTCGGATCTTTTGGACCACTTTGGTGTGAACGTGGCACTAAACCCACAAAAGAAGCCAGATGTTTGCAGGATTTAAATCTGGACATATCCCCAATCTCTGCAATCAGGCACATGGCATTTATGGGACCAATCCCTGGAATTGTCTTCAAGCGTTTATAAATATCCGGATAATGAAGTTTGACTTGCTGGCGTAAATGTCTCGATACTTTTAGTAATAGATCTTTTGTGTCTTGGTATGAATCCAGTATGTACTCCAGAGATAATGTGCCTGCCTGATCCGGTAGTTTGAGTTGCTTGAGCCAGTTTACAAAAGCGATCGTCCAGTATTCCGGATTTAACTCTGGTGGAGGGGTAATCCCATAGTAGTACAAAAAGGATCGAATACGGTTTTTAACTCTACGGTGTTCTTTGGCAGCCTTACAGCGCATTCGGTTAAGTGACCGGAATTGTTCATGTTCAGGGTTGAATATATGAATACCTTTCAACTGTTTATTCTGTAGAGCTCTGGAAATGCGTCTGCTATCTACCGGATCTTTCTTGTTGATTTTTTCTTTATCGGTAACAGGTAGGTCTGCAGGATTAATAACAATGTTATTGATACCCAATTCAAGCAATCTTCTATGGTGATGATACCCACAGAAGCCACATTCGTAAGCACTATAATAGGTTGCTCCAGGAAAATTCCTGACCAGGTAATTATGAAGTACAATCGGATCTGGCGGCTGTGTAAATTTACGATGTTCAATTTCATCGATTAGAATATTCACACTCCAGGAAGCTCCATGTACATCCAGACCAACATAAACATTATGGCCGGAAAAGTCTAAGTTTTTACTAGTTTTGTTTTGCATAGGTCTTAAGTATTAATAAGTTATTGTTGGAACTATTAATTTACTAATTACCTGAGACCTGTGCTTTTACATATATGCTA
>Ga0315546_1002191_pt1 | contig 11565 bp, 14 predicted proteins | sample SalMarSW160170MG_FD_203833 | JGI IMG/M metagenome (GOLD analysis project Ga0315546, IMG submission 203833) | Salt marsh sediment microbial communities from the Plum Island Ecosystem LTER, Massachusetts, United States - Salt Marsh Sediment SW1601-170 ... | reverse complement strand
TTAAACGGACCCTTCTGATATTTCCTTGATGTATTAGCTCCTTAATCTTCTCAAGCACTTGACTTCCATCTACAGTGAACTTTTCGGTTGTCATTGTCCTTAGCCTCCTTATTTTAATTTGTAGTGCGACCCTTCAGGGTCGTGCTGCACGAGGCTAAAGCCTCGCACTACATCTTCATACCCCCCTGACATTAGCCTCCTTTCACTCTTAATCTTTACACCTTGTATTCAGCCTTTGGTACCGATGCGCCGCAGCAAATATTGCTTCAGCATGTTCAGCGCGGCTTCAGCAGCATCTCGCTTGTTTTCCTCTCGATTTCCCGGAAATGTATGCTTCTGACTAAAGCTTTCATCTCTGGCTGCCAGACCGAGGTAGAAAAACCCCAGCGGTTTTCCGGGAGTATCACCTGATGGTCCAGCAATCCCGGTATCGGAGACGCATATGTCCACATCTAGGAGCTTCCTGCCGCCTCGAGCCATCTCCAAAGCTGTTTGCTCACTCACGGCGCCGTAATTTTCGATTGTCGTCCTTTTTACACCGAGCAGGGCGATCTTTACTTCGTTGCTGTAAGCCACTACGGAGCCCTTGAAGTAATCCGAGCTACCGGGCACATTAGTTATCCTGTCAGCTATCCTGCCGCCGGTAGCCGACTCGACAGCGCCGATGGTCAGCAATTTTCCAGTTTTGGCCTGGTATTCTCTTATCAATCGGGCAATTTCTATTTCCATTTCCACCATAATTTTATCTATTTTGGAAGTGAACAAATCCTAAATGTAAAAGTTATTCATGCAGTCTTAATTATAAATATACCTTATCCAGTCGATATTAGCACTGAAAACCTATCATTTTTCGTCCACTTCAAGTATTGCAGCTACCGTCCATCCGGCAGCGTTTTCCGTGACAGAACCACATTTTTCACGGAAGATCTCAAGTTCCTTAGGATCCATCTTACTGAAGGCCTCAAGTTCCTCAGGGGAGGTGGGCATTACACACTTGCCGAACAATTTCATTTGAACGTCGTCGCATAAGTACCCGCCGTACTCTTCAACGAACTTTTCCCGCAGCACATTCGTGACTGTCATTAGCTTCGTAAAAGATAAGGAACCGATTTCTGGGTTCTTTACAAAATCCTCTAGGCCCACCCCATACGTTAGGCCCATAGCAGCTATCCCTCCACATACATTTCCACATACTCCCGCGAGTCTTGAGAAACCGGTCATAGTCTTGAACACTTCATCAGAGACTTCCAAGTTAAGAGTGTGAGCTACTGCCATGAGCGTGCCTGGGGCGCATCCTCCGTATTTTAGTAAATATTCTCTGCCTAATCGTCTTGCCTTTTCTACAAGTTCCTTCTTTTCAGTCATAATGTGTCAACCTCCTTTCATTTTTCCCCCTTTTTTATTCGTCAAGTGGTTTATAACTTCCGTTTATTCATTCCACCATCCTCCGCCTGAACAGGAAAGTACCTAAAGCAAAGAACACTAGGGCATAGACCAAGAACCCAGTAGAAATCTGTGGCAATGCTACTGAAGCCAGCCCCGTGTACCATAACATTTCTTGCTCCACCAATAGCATGGGCAAAGGGAAGAACATTCCCTATGCCATAGAACACGCCTCCTATGGCTTCTATGTCTATCCAGATTCCTCCGAGTAACGCTACGAGGGTTATTATCACTGAGCCAACGCCTGACACTTGATTCACGTTGAAAAGCAGTCCCAGAATCATTCCCAGTTCCACACAGCATATCCCCATGACGAGAAGGATGAGAAAAGCGAGGCCTGCATTCCCAAGCGCCTCAAGTCCCAGCAAAGCCCCCATGCCGAAGCATAGTAATATTTGCAGGATAACCAGCGGGATGTAGGGCAAGGAGTAAGACAAGATGAAATCGCGTGGCTTCAGTGGGGCGGTGAGGAGCCTCGATAAAAGTGCGCTTTCTCTATCTCGGGCGAGCACTACGGCTGAAAACATTAATAAGAAAGCAAACCCAAAGACCGCTATTCCAGGTACTAACATGGTAGGAGTAAGAAAGCTTTCGTCCCCTAAACTCCGACCAAGAGCCCAGAATATAACCAAAAAACCTGCGGGAATACCTATTTCGAGGCCTATGGATATAGGGTCCCGCCACATCTCCTTGAAATTTCTTACGGCCAATTCTGTGAATCTCATTCTCTTAGCTCTTTTCCAGTAAGTTGTAAAAATACATCGTCCAGAGTGGGTCGTTTTAGAGACGTGGATTGAATAGCAACTCCCCTGGGGCGCAAATAATCTACTATCTCGTAGAAACTCAACTCTTTAGCCCTGATTTCAATTCCGTCCTCTGTTGCTTTTACCTCTGGGTATATGTACTTTAGAACCTCAATGACATCCAGGGGCAGATTCTTTGCCTTGACTACCATAACTTGCATGTCAGAGATGCTATCTTTCAACTCCTGTGGAGTCCCCAGGGCCACTATCTTGCCCTCGTCTATTATCGCTATTCTATCCGCCAGTGCGTCAGCCTCTTCCAAGTAATGAGTCGTAAGCAGTATCGTCTTTTTCCCCTTGAGTTCTGCTATATGTTCCCATATACCTCTTCTCGACTGAGGATCGAGACCCAGAGTGGGTTCATCCAGAAATAGCACCTGAGGGTCAGAAACAAGAGCCATAGCGATGCTGAGCCTCCTCTTCATCCCCCCTGAGAACTTCCGAACTTGCTCTTTTGCCCTCTTAGCCAGGCCTACCATCTCCAGCAGTTCCTCTGATCTCTTTTTCACCTCTTCCTTCGCCAATCCACGTATTCCCCCAATCAAGCTCAGGTTCTCCCATGCGTTGAGATGCTCCGCTATTGCTGTCTCTTGTGGCGAGACGTCTATTGTTCGTTTCACCGCCATGGGATCCTCATAAATATCATGACCCATGATCATGCCTGTGCCACTGCTCGGTCTGAGCAGACAGCACAGCATCTTGATAGCGGTTGTTTTGCCCGCGCCATTTGGTCCTAGCAGTGAGAATAGCTCCCCTTCCTTAATAGATAAATCTATGCCATCTACTGCTATCAAATCTCCGAATTTCCTGGAAAGGCTAAGTGTTTGAATGGCAAAACGATAGCTGTTTGTCCCGTAGCTCATAGGTTTCTCCATAACTCTACTTTATCATTTTAGCAGCTTGCCTTGCTATAATTCAGTGATGGCTGAATTAAGCGACGTAATTACTTTCCTGGGCACTGCCGGTGCCAGGTTTGTCGTAGCTCGCCAGTTTCTCGCTTCAGGAGGCGCCTGGCTTAACCTTGGTGACACCCAAATACTCTTTGACCCCGGTCCTGGTTCTCTGGTCCAGGCTGCGAAGAGAAAACTCGATCCCACTAAGCTGGCGGCTATTATTTTATCTCACAGACATTTGGACCACAGCGGGGATATTAATATCATGATTGAAGCGATGACCGACGGAGGTACGAAGAAGCGCGGCACAGTCTTTGCCCCCTCCGATGCCCTGAATCAAGACCCCATTATCTTGTCTTACTTGCAGTCTTATCCCCAGAGTATACAGGTCTTAACTGAAGGAAAGTCCTATGTAATTAACGACGTTTCTTTCAAGACCCCCATCAGGCACAAACATCCCGTGGAAACATATGGCTTTATCTTCCAAACGCCGCGGCATACTTTTTCCTGGATTACTGATACCAGATATTTTGATGATTTAGCCGGTCACTATGAAGGTGATTTACTGATTATCAATGTGGTCCGATTAAAGCCTGGAGCTCCCATTGACCATCTAGCTCTTCCCGAGGCTAAGAGCATAATTGAGGAACTAAGGCCCAGGATAGCCATACTTACTCATTTTGGCATGACCATGTGGCGGGCTAAACCCTGGGAGTTAGCCAAGCAGCTAACCGAGGAGACCGGAATCCAGGTTATCGCCGCCAGGGATGGCATGAAGTTCGACATGGCGCAGTTGAAGCGATGACAGGATACAGACTCTACCCTGATAAGTTCTAACTCACCATCGTCCTTCTGAATAATACAATTCCGACAGCAAACAGGACTACTGCCCAGCCGATAAGCCAGTAAATATCGAGTGTGATAGCTGAGAAAGAGGAGCCGTTGAGGACAGCCCGGGAGGCGTCTATGGCATGGATGAAAGGAAGGGCCTCGGCAACGCTTCTTACAGCCGAAGGCATACGATCCACTGTGAACCAGGCCCCGGAGATCATGGCCATGGGAACGATGAAAATCCAGGCAACACCCGTTTGAGACTCGCTTTTGACCAGGCTGCCCACTATCATGCCTATCCCGATAGCACAAAGCCCAATAAGAAAGAAGATAAGAAAGACATGTCCCAGATTGCCGACAACGGTCAAACCCAATCCCATCCCCACGCCAAGATAAACCAGCGCAGAGACGATGAGTACCGGAATAAAGGGCAAGGAATAACCCAGAATGAAATCTGAAGGCCTTGCCGGTGTAGTGAACATTCGAGACAGAAAGCCTTTCTCCCTGTCACCGGCAATTATCCCAGCCGCCGTGGAAATCAAGATCATGAATCCGTAAACGGCTATCCCAGGAGCATAGAAATTGACAGCCGGATTCTTTATTATGCTTTCCGTTCCTTTTAGCTCAACGTTTAGAGGAGGGGCCACTCCCAGGAATTCAGAGCCAACAGCCTCTATTATAGGTTTTATTTGTAGACCTATCATCGGGTCTGCTGCCTTGTAGACTAACTCCAGGTTGATAGTTTGTTGGACTTGCTGCGCCGCCTGGAATCCCGAAGGAATCAACAAATAGAATGATATTTTACCTTCATCCAGGTCCTTTTGGGCCTGAGATTCTTGGCTGTATACCGGCTCATTCAGATCGATAGCCTCTATGCTTCCAAGAGTTTGTATAAAGGCTGACGAGTTTTGGGAGCGGTCTTCGTCCACTACGCTCATCCCAATAGGGCTGGCCTGTCCCCCGCCAGCGGCGGCGATAAATACCAGCATAAAGGCAACGGGCATTCCCAGGAGAAAGCCTAGAAGCACAGGGTTTCTATAAATCTCCTTCAGATTCCTTTTGCCAATTTCCCAGAACTTCATCTCCTTCACCTCCCTTTTAATCTCTAAGTTTCTTTCCCGTTATCTGAATGAAGACGTCCTCCAGAGTTGGCTGCTCTAAAGCAGCAGAATAAACGGTAACTCCTCGAGAATGGAGATAGTCCACGATCTCTTTGAAGTCCAAGTCTTTATGGTAAATCTCAAGCTTCCCCTTGGCTATCTCCAGCCTGGAGTATTTGTTTCGTAGATCCTCCATGACCTCAGCAGTGAGGTCGTCTGTTGACACGACCATGCTGCGCATCTCAATGATATTAGTCTTTAGTTCTTGAGACGTGCCCAGAGCTACAACCTTTCCTTCGTCAATAATCCCTATGCGGTCGGAGAGAAAATCCGCTTCTTCCATATAATGGGTAGTAAGAAGAATTGTTTTCTCTCCCTTAAGCCCAGCTATATATTCCCAGATGGTTCTTCTTGCCTGGGGGTCAAGGCCTAGGGTAGGCTCATCCAGAAATAATACCTGGGGGTCAGAAACAAGGGCCATGGCTATGCTGAGCCTCCTTTTCATCCCTCCGGAAAACTTCCGCACCTGGTCTTTAGCCCTTTCCATAAGCCCCATCGTTTCCAGTAGTTCCTCCGACCGCCTTGCTACTTCGTCAGAGCTCAGGCCGTGGACCTTGCCAATCAGAGCCAGGTTTTCCCAGCAGTTAAGGCGCTCGGAGAGGATGGTATCTTGTGGCGATACCCCGATGAGCTTTTTAACCGCAAACGGTGTTTTAACCACGTCATGGCCCAATATAGAAGCGGTCCCATTGGTTGGCTTTAAGAGGCAGCACAGCATCCTGATGGTGGTAGTCTTTCCCGCCCCGTTGGGGCCGAGGAGGGAGAAAAGTTCGCCTTTCTTTATCTCTAGGTTAACGCCATCCACCGCTACTAAGCTATCAAATTCCTTGGTGAGCTTAAGGGTTTGTACTGCATTCATTTCTTCACCCTCCTCTTTTTACAAATAATAACACACTCGATGTTCTAGGAACGATGACATCTAGTGGTGGAAGGATCGACTTCAGCAGCTAAAATGAAAGCTTCCTGGCAACGACATATTTTCCCGGAGAGTTTCCCCTCGAGTATCGTCTGCGCTGGAGCGTTTCACTTCCGTGTTCGGGATGGGAACGGGTGGTTCCACTCCGCTAAAGTCACCAGGAAGCTCTTTAATTAAGTATAGCCTATTCTCGGAAGAACATGCAACTTTGTGTGTCGTCCGGGAAAACGATTTGCTGCGTTCCTGTGGTATAATGGTTTAAGAATCTCATAGAGAGGAGGTTTGTTGTCATGGATTGGGGTATGCAAAACCGTCTGGCACAACTAATTCAAGCGGATGGTCGTTGTTTGTTTCTACCCGTTGACCACGGGTATTTTCAGGGCCCTATCAAAAAACTGGAGGACCCGAGTAAAACTCTCGAACCCCTTATCCCTTACACCGATGCGATTTTCATTACCAGGGGGGTTTTAAGGTCATCGGTAGCGCCTGACAAGGCGAAACCAATTATCCTTAGAGTATCTGGCGGGACCAGCATATTTGGAAAGGACCTGGCTCACGAAGGGATAGCTGCCTCTATGGAGGAAGCCATAAGGCTAAATGCCTGTGCCGTGGGCATCTCCATCTTCGTCGGGACCGATTATGAGCACGATTCCTTGCTAAATCTGGCCAGGCTTGTTGATGAAGGGGAAAGGTGTGGCATCCCGGTAATGGCAGTTACCGCTGTGGGCAGAGAACTGAAGAAGCGTGACGCCCGCTATCTTTCTCTGTCCAGCCGTATTGCTGCTGAGCTGGGTGCTAGAATAGTAAAGACCTATTACTGTGAAAAATTCGAGAGGGTTATAAATGGCTGCCCTGTTCCAGTGGTCATTGCCGGTGGGCCCAAAGTCCCTACAGGATACGAAGTACTTCAATTTGTTTATAACGGCATCCAGAAAGGTGCTATTGGTGTGAATCTGGGGAGAAACATCTGGCAAAACGAGCACCCCGTGGCCATGATAAAAGCCATGCGCGCTATTATCCATGAGAACGCTACTCCTGAGCAGGCCCAGGAGCTATATGATAGTGTTAAGAGCGGGGAACAATAATAACGTAGACGTTGGGCAACTCCGAGTTTATTTGCGCGGCTGTTAACTGACATTCGATTGCCTCTTATTTTGCCTGTGACACTGAGAAGGGTGATTGACCAATTCTATAGCGGGAGGTGATGCCTATGGGAAAACAAAACCAGCTTCTTCGCCTCCGGGCAGTTGAGAGGCTGGTGTTATTTTAACTATCCGAAATCTGAGGAGGTGCTGAGTAAATTGAAAAAATTGAATGCTGCCGCTGTCTTGATGTGCATCATTGGAGCGTTTGGTGTGTTTCAATTCGTCTGGGGAATTGCAGCCACCGAAAGCTTCACTGAAATGTGGGCAGAAATGATGGGAACAACTGCCAGTCAGTCAGCAGTTCTGACGCTGGCGGTCAAGTTCTATGCAGTATATCACTTTATTGCTCTGGTATTGTTAGCCGTGGTTGCTGTGATTCCCCTCAAGAGAACAGAGAAGTGGGCCTGGTTCTCAATCCTGATTTTAGGTGGAATTGGTCTAGGTTTTGGCATTGCTCTCTGGGCTCCATATTTCCCTTTCATGTATGTTCTCCTTGTGCTGTGGATAGCGGCGTTGGCACTTTCCGCCAAGCCATGCCTTGGAAAGAAAGAATAAATGCTGTGGAACGCTAAAAGAAAGGAGGAGAATAAAATGAAAGTAATGGCGCGCACCATTATGAAAGCTATCCCTGGCAAGATGGCAGAGCTAGTGGAGCTTGAAAAAAAGCACATGGCTATCGCGAATCGTGTATTAGGGATACCAGGGAAGTGCTACCGCCCCCTTAGCGGTGGAGGCGATACCATGAACACCATCGTTGTCGAGGGCGAGTTCGATAGCCTCGCTGCATTTGAAGCACACCCCCAGAAGATGGGCGCAGATCCGGAGATGCAGGCGCTCATGCCGAAGTATGAAGGGGTCATCGAGAGTATGGAAGTCGAGTTCTACATGCCAGTGCCATAAGAGCATGTCTATATAACCACGGTTTCGACAGTTCCCCGATAGGGGGGAATGGTGTTAGCTCAGCTTATGCAAGGAGGTGATGCCTATGCGGAAACAAAACCAGCTTCTTCGCCTCCGGGCAGTGGAGAGGCTCGTCCCATTTCTAATGCCCGAAATCTAGAGGAGGAGGAATAAAATGAAAGTAATAATGCGTACCACTGTAAAAGTCGCTCCCGGGAAGATGGCAGAGTATATGGAGGTTGACAAAAAGGGCGAAGCTATCGCAATTCGGGCAGGAGGGTCTCCCTGGAAGCGCTACGGCTGCATTAGTGGCGACTCTGCGCACACTCTCGTTTATGACACCGAGTTTGATAGCCTTGCAGCAATGGAAGCCTTTTTGGAGAAGATGTTCGCAGACCCAGAGAGGCAGCAGCTAATTGCGAAGTCAGACGCGTGCATCGTGAGTCACGAGAACGAGTTGTTGATGCCAATGCCAATGTAATAGGAGCAGCTAAGGCGGTCAATCATGATGCCATGTGGTCGCCCTCTTGCCCTTCGGCCGACCGAAACCAGTAGGTGAAACGGCGGCAAAAAAAGGAAAAGGAGGTGATAAATTATGGAAATCTTGAGATGGAAGACAAGAATTGCGGTGCTGTGGATTTTCATGGCGGTGGCTATGTCAGCCCACGCTGTTTTGTCCTTTATGGAGCCAGGCGCCGTAGCAGAAGTAGAGGGGATGCAGTTGAGCGCAGGGATGCTTCTGTTTATGGCTCTATTCTGGTGGGTACCACTGGTGATGGCTGTCCTATCCCTGACCTTGAAGGACTCGGCAAACCGCTGGGCAAACTTCGTTGTGGGCATAGTCTTTACAATTCTTAACATCGTTCATTTAACCGAGCATCTGGCAGAGCCATCTGCTCACCTGATATTGCTTATTGGTTCAACAGTTGTGGTTACAGGACTAATCGCCTGGTTCGCATGGCGCTGGCCTAAACCCCAAACATGAGCCATTGACGAACAAAAAGCATAGCGGATAAGTGATTCGCAGGTTCGGTGCATGCGGTGCCGTCGTATCGCCTAACACGGGCTTCGACTTGGTGAAGCATGGAAACAGCAGGCAAAACGGCGGCAGAAAAGGAAAAGGAGGTGATTGAATTATGGAAGTCTTGAGATGGAAGACAAGAATTGCGGTGCTGTGGGTCTTTTTGGCAGTTGGTATGTCAGCGTCGATGATCCTGTTGCTTATGGAGCCAGGCGTGATACAGGGGCTGATAGCAGGGAACCTAGAATGGACGCAGGTTAGTGAGGGCCTGTTGGTGTTGAATGCCCTTTTCTGGCTGATTCCCTTGATTATGGCTGTCCTGTCCCTGACCCTGAAGGCTTCACCAAATCGCCGGGCAAATATCGTTCTGGGCATCGTCTTTGTGCTTCTTTATGTAGTTGACATAATTCAACATTCCTTTCATGGAGCGCTACATGGCGCCTATTTACTGATGCTTGTTTCGGGTATCGTGGTTGCAGTCTTTATCGCCTGGTTTGCATGGAGGTTGCCTAAACAGGAAACATGAGTCGCTGATGAATAAATAATTCGCAGGTTCGGTACATGCGGTGCCGCCGCATCGCCTGACAGGGGCTTCGCACTCCGTAAGGCATAGATACGCAGTGACAAATTTAAAAAAGGAAGGGCTCGCAATGACACACCTTCTGTCTTTGCGAGGCCGACTTCGACCAGCCGAAACAATCTTCTCCCTCCTGTCTTTGCGAGGAGCCGAAGGCGACGAAGCAATCTCGGTGGAGGGTGGGGGGTGATATGTGCATAGATGTAGTGGCGGGGTTTATCCCTGCCTTATGGTCTGCTAAGAGGAAACTACCATGCGCGTAGCTATGTATTATAGTAACCAGGATGTGCGGCTGGAGGAGATGCCCACGCCGCAGATTGGCCCCGGCGAGGTACTGATGCGGGTGGAGGCCAGCGGCATATGTGGCACCGATTTGCTGGAATGGTATCGCCTGCACAAAGCACCTTTAGTCTTAGGTCATGAAGTTGCCGGCGTGGTTGTTGCTGTTGGGAAGGGGGTGGAAAATTATAAAGTGGGTGATCGGATTTGTGCCGCTCATCATGTTCCCTGCAACACGTGCCATTATTGCCTTAGTGGACACCACACCGTTTGCGATACCCTGCGTCAAACGAACTTCGACCCTGGTGGCTTTGCTGAATATCTGCGGCTGCCACGCCTCAATGTCGACCAGGGCATATTTCCCTTACCTGACGGAGTATCTTTTGAAGAGGCGACCTTTGTTGAGCCGCTGGCCTGTGTCCTGCGCGGGCAAAGGTTAGCCCATCTACAGCCGGGGCAAAGTGTGCTCGTTGTCGGCAGCGGCGTTGCCGGGCTGCTCCATATACAACTGGCCCGGACTTCAGGTGCCGGTTGCATTATAGCGACTGACATCGTTGATTATCGCTTGGAGGCAGCGCGAAAATTTGGAGCCGATATTGCCATTCAAGCTAAGGAGTATACCCCAGCCTATTTACGGCGGGCAGCCGATGGTCGTCTCGCTGACCTTGTAGTGATATGCAGCGGGGCGACATCAGCTATAGCTCAGGCATTGGAGTCGGTGGAGCGGGGAGGCACTGTTCTCTTCTTTGCTCCCACAGAGCCGGGCGTTAGCGTTCCGATATCGGTGAACGACCTGTTCTGGCGCAATGAGATAACGCTCACCAGCTCCTATGGTGGCAGCCCTGGGGATTATGCCGCAGCGCTGGAACTGATACGGGCTAGCAAAATACGTGTACGGGAGATGATTACCCATCGGCTGGGAATGGCGGAAACAGGCCTGGGATTCCAGCTTGTCGCCCAGGCTCAGGACTCTCTAAAAGTGATTATCGAGCCGCAGAGGTAGCCGCACAAAATTTCTTATAAATCTCCCTCCCCTGGAGAAGCTGTTTAAGAAATGTAATTACCCAATTCATTAGGCTCGCTCGTAACAGATAAGTTTATGATTTCCCCTCTTAAGATAAGAGGGGTTAGGGGAGTTATAGTCAATCTCCCTTCGTAACCCCCCTTAATCCCCCCTTAACCTAAGGGGGGATAGTTCGAGAGAGCTTCTTCAAAAATCCCCCTCTTAAGATAAGAGGAGCTCGGCGAGTTCAAAGATTCCCCTCTTAAGATAAGAGAAGCTCGGCGAGTTCAAGAATCCCCCTCTTAAGATAAGAGGGGCTAGGCCTGCCCGCCGAACAAATTCTTTGGCAGGCGGGGGGAGTTATGAAAGAAGCCCCGATGTATGGGACTCCTCAGAATGACGCTACTAAACGCTGTCGATGGGCTTGACAAATACCTGCCTAGGGTGTATCTTCAATGTAGATACTGTGAATGGAGGCTTGATATGAGAGCACGTGTCCAGAAATGGGGCAATAGCCTTGCCTTGCGCATCCCCAAATCTTTCGCTGCTGAAGTAGGGCTGCAGAAAGAAGCATCTGTTGAGATATCGCTGGCG
>Ga0315546_1002187_pt1 | contig 11575 bp, 5 predicted proteins | sample SalMarSW160170MG_FD_203833 | JGI IMG/M metagenome (GOLD analysis project Ga0315546, IMG submission 203833) | Salt marsh sediment microbial communities from the Plum Island Ecosystem LTER, Massachusetts, United States - Salt Marsh Sediment SW1601-170 ... | reverse complement strand
CTGCCTTGCATTCAATAGGAGATGCTGGTCTTTTGATCTGGCAGATCGCCCTGAAACACGGCCTGAGATCGAGCCTTTTCAATGGAATCCCGAAACTCTGGTGTGGCCCGTTACGGGAAAAGAGAAGCCGGACCTGATCTTTTTTGACCCCCCTTATTTCAAAAAGCAGGAAACCCACTATCCCCACGAGAGCATCTCCACTCTTTCCCGGAACAAATATCTGGAATTCTTCAAAGAACTCTTTCCTCTCTTTAGGGAACAGGCAAAGGCTCATGCACGTATTGCCTTCATGAATGCTGACTGGAGAGAGTTTCAAGGAGTATCAGCAACAGAAGAAGATCCGGGACAGAGTATCTTTCTTTCAGACTACATTGACCTCTTAAAGGCCTCCGGGTGGCAGCTCACCCATATCGTGGATTGTCCCCTGCCCACACAGCGATTTCTGCCAAACATGGTGAGCCGGATGCACAAGAACCGAACCCTGGGAGTCGTTCGACGCTCACTGATTATAGGAAGAAAGAGGTGATCTTTACCTGTGGGTTCTGGAATGGCAGGGGACATCTGAAGCAATTCATACATCCCGGTTTACCTCTGGTATCTCCTCAGAGTTCGCCGGGCCGTTGACTGCTGAAGTGGTGAGCCCACAGAATCGAGCAACCTCCGCCCCGGAATACCCTCTTTCCTTCACCGCCAGCTGACAAAACACGCTCTTTGCCCTTACTACATCTCTCGTTACCCACATCAGCTTTGAGCAGAAAGGGTCATATACATCATATTGTATGCGGCTTCATTTCTCTAAATCGAAAGTTTGTCGGCTTCAGAACTCTGATATCATGAGGGTATCGGAAAAATAGATGATCCTGGCATCGATAGCAGATACCTTCGTTTCGATTTGCTGCAGAACCGAGTAATCCAGAAAAAAATCCACAAAGGGGTTGACAAATCTAGTCAACCCTATTATTATAATGATACACACCGCTATTAAATATCCAAAACAGTGGAGCGAAATCATGGAAAAGCCTGAGCGAGAGGATTTCGGTTTATTTCTTAGAGGACTTAGGCAACGGAAGAGATATAGTCTCAAGAGTCTAGCTAACAAGATAAACGTGGACTACACTTACTTGAGCAAGCTTGAGAATGGGCATAGCACTCCTTCTGAGAGATTTATTGAGATGATCGCCGCGTTATTTGATTACGACAAAGAAGAGCTCATGGTTAAAGCGGGAAAGATTCCTCATGATATACTCAAAATAATCAGCGACAATCCAAAGGAAGCCATACAGTTCCTTAGGAAGGAATTCGGTGATTGAGGAAACAATGCAAAGGGAGAAATATCTCCAAATCATCGAAAGCATAGATGTCATAGAACGCCGGTTTCAAAAAGTCGAGAGGATCGACAGCAATGGTGGAAACGGGGTCTTCTCTTTGTTATTTAGTGCCTATGACTTACAAACAGGAAAGAAAGTCGCACTTAAGTTCTATGACCCAAACAAAGATCACGATTGGGAAAGAGTTCAGAGATTCCACCGCGAAGCAGATGTCCTGAAAACCCTTGAAGATGAACCGTATGTTATTAATTGCCTTGATGGCGTTTGTACGGTTCAAAGAACAATGATTGAATCAAGCTCCCGAATAGAAGTACCGATCACACTCAAATTCATACCCATGGCGCTAGCAGATTACAGCATTGAAGAGTTTATCTATATGAGAAATCCTAGCCCATTAGGCTGTCTATTATTTTTCAAAGAAATGATGAAGGCCGTCATTCGCGTACATAAGAGACAGATATGTCATCGCGACTTGAAGCCGAGCAATTTTCTCGTTTCGGGAAAGAATATATGGTTATCTGATTTCGGCACAGCAAAATGTATGGATAGCTCAATGCCTGACATACGCGCATCATACGATCTCCCCGTAGGAGACAAGTGGTATGTTGCTCCTGAGACGTTATTTTCCCTGGGCCTTGGAGATGCTAATGTCTTCTTGTCTGATATGTTTTCAATGGGCGCTATACTATTCGAACTGTTTACACGTACCATACTTAACACCCATATTAGAAGTAGGGCCAATTTGGATCTCCTATTCAGGTTAAATCAAGTGCTTTCCACAATGAGCAGACAGAACAAATTGCAAACATTTAAGGGAGTGGCTGATCAACTAGCCAGATCGATCCGTCTTCCCGAAATCTATTCTTACAATGATTTCGTGCCGAATAGCATTAAGTTACATTTGAATGAGTTATATAAAGGACTTGCCGCAATTAATTTTCAGAGGCGGCTTCGTGATTCTGAAGCGATACACAGGAAAATTGATATTTGTATAAAAATACTCCAAAACGAGCGCATATACCAGGTGTGGCTTGAAAGGAAGAAAAGATTTAGAAACGCGAGAAAGAGCTAATAATATTGGCTCTTGAGGAGATATTAGTATGATAGCAAGCAGTATAGCAATAATACATCATAGAGAGCTAATCAAGCATAAAGGTGTGCTGTGCACCCAAATTGAGGCTGGGAACCCTTTTCTCTCCAACCAAGATTTGGTCCTATCGCCTGAAAGGTTGGAACCAGCAGAGGCAATAGAGCCGTTCGCCTTTGAGACCTCACCGAATTTTGACGAAAAGGCTATCGCGCTTATTAGAGAAAGCCTGAACTCTTCGGTGAATCGAGCACAACGGCTGCCTAAGAGCCTCGATGCAGCGAATGCCGTTGCACTGGACTATTTTAGAATGGGCGAGATCGAAACTGCCATCGAAGATTTCAAGAAGCTTTTGGGTGTATATCCGGAATACTTTCCTGCTCAAGCAAACTTAGCAAAATGCTATTCAACTAAAGGGGATTTTGACGCTGCGCTAAGCGTTTACATGGATCTCGAAAAGAGAAACAGCGAAGATATAAGAGTTCTAATGAATATAGGACTCATATACTTGAACAAGAGAAATTTCGATCAAGCCTTAATATACCTTACTAAAGCGCACAAAATTGACCCAAAGAGCGCTTCGGTTTTGAACAATATCGGGCTGATCCACCTCATCAAACGTAATCCAAATAAGGCTATATCAGCTATTAGAGAAGCATCTAGAATAGAAAACAATGATCCCGTTTTTTACAATAACTTAGGGGTTTGTTTTGTTGCACAAAGGAATTTCAAGAAGGCAATCACCAACTTCAAGATTGCTTATTTATTGAACAAAGACGCCAAGAATATTGTAAGTAACCTGGCAAACGCATATCAAGAACTAGGTGAGCATGAAAAGGTCATTACTCTTGTAGCTGACTATCTGCAGGCTGATCCTGAGGATACAGGGTTTAGAAGTGTTCTCGCCTGGTCTTTGTTTCAAAAGGGACTTCACTCTAAGTGCTTAGACCATTTAAAAATCATTTTGAGAAATACAGATCCAGAGGATAAAAAAGCTCTGTCCGATGCATTTAATAATATGGGAGTAGTGTACACTCATGTGCAGGATTTCATTAAGGCCAAGGAGTGCCTACTCAAGAGCATAGAAATAGATCCAGAGAATGACATATATGTTTACTGCAATTTGATGGACCTTTATTTTCGATTATGGGAACTAGAAAAAGCCCGTGCTCTGATCGACAAGGCTATTTCAGTATACAGTGACCATCCAGTTTTGTTGTCATACCTTGGGAGTTACTATCGGTGCATCGGTGAGTATAGGTCTGCCAAACAGACACTTCGTGAGGCGCTTAAGGGAAACCCCAAGCTTTTGCCTCCGTACCTTGAGTTGTCTGTAATCGAATTAGACATCGAGGAAGATACTGATAGTGCTCTAGAGGTATTAGAGAACGGCCTAAACAACCATCCCGATAGCATCCCGTTGGTCAATAATTATGCATATTGTTTGATATTAAGAGGAGAGCTGGCAAAGGCTAGAGAGGTATTGGACAAACATAAAGAAGAGAGCTATGTCCCTCTAGTTGCTACCAGAGGTTTACTCCTAATAAAGGAGGGCAATGTGCAAGAAGGAAGACGATTATACAATCGTGCAGTAACCCTCGCAGGCAACGACAGGGGTCTTGCGGCGTTGGTCGAGCAAAAGAAAAATCTCGAACTAGGTATAGATTGTCTTGAAAAAAGAAACAAGAGAGAAGCAATACGACTTTTTCAGAAAGGATTGAGATACAAGTCCAGAGAAGATCGGTATAAAAAGAAAATAATCAAATTACTGGAACAATTGAGAGACTGAATAGAGAGTGCAAATCTGAATCTCGGGGGACATCAGGGAAGGCCCTGATTTTAGGCATTTCTTAATTATTCTGGGCAAACAAACCCTTCAGGTCTTATTGAGGACACAGCATAACTCCACGCTTGTGATACAGCTTGCCACGATCTGAACCTGAGAACAAACCGGAAACCTTTAGCTATCGTTCAGGTATAACATTCGAATTGGGTGTTGCATAGGATTGGATTTCATTTTAGCGTACACAACATCTTGTATACAGCTGGATTCACACTATTCGGTTGATTTTGGGCCACAATTAAAACCCACAATAAGCACGATTTTATTAAAGACTTGGTTTGATAGTTCTAAATTTTTCTGCCTCAATATATTTTTCAATCATAGCAGTAGCTTATGATCAGGCAGAATTTTAGGCTACTTATTGTATGCGATATTTTGGAACTTATGATGCTAACGGCACTCATAATCTTGTTATTATCTATAAATCAAATAGAAAGGCTGGATATATAGAAGCTTTTCCTTTATGAAAATGTAAAATTTATAGCAAAAAAGTCCCAGTTAAATTTAAATCTTTAATGTTTTCCTACCTGGAGTTATAGCGCTACTAATAATCACAAAATAGTCGGGAATATAAGCCTCGGTACTTGCTATTCCTGAGGACCTATTTTATTGCTATTGTGCCTTCAAGATTAATGCCCAAATCTTCCGATAGTTCATTAATTTGTTCATCTACTCTTAAATATTCAGGAATATCGCTAAGCCTAAAAATGCTAGAACCAGGTTGTATTCTAGACGAGAAGAGACCACGTTTTCTTTGGCGTCTGCTTCGGTAGAAATGCCAAGCTAGTGTTGCAATAGCAAATCGTTCAATTTCAATTACCGACTGCCACATTTTTTCGATTCCAGAAATGAAATAATATATTGCTTCCTGATCTAGATAATATGGTTTTTCTTGCAAATCTTGGCTTTTAAAGTACAGGTGTAGTGGTGGAATCATGATTAATCTATCAATGCGATCAAAAAAATCTGCCAATTTTTGATAAATGCCTGAGTCTGCAAGCGCCATAAATCCTTGCTGTGCATTTTGTTGCCAATTGTTACTGTCAGGAAATGATGACATTACATCAAGCTCTGTATCTTGGTATTCTTTCACAATATGGGTGGGGTCGGTATCTCCCCCTGCATTAATCATTTTTTTGAGATTTGTTAATTGTGATTGAAATGTGCCGGCAAAAAAGAAAACCGAGGAACCGGTTGGATGTATTCTCCCTTCGTACTGATAGGATCCAGACATTGCAGGCGCTAGAATCTTATAGAAACTGTCTCCATAAATCTCTGTGTCGATTTCATCAAATAGCGCAAAAGGGAATTGAGTATTTTTTATGCTGCTATCGCGAACGCTATCAAATAAGTGCCTAAGTTCCCCAAACTCCTGAACACATCCGAGGTTAATCTCATTGAAGTCCACCGCTGCATCAATATCGTGCTCAGCCTTTCTGCGAAGGCACTGTACTAGATGAGATTTCCCTGCTCCTGAAGGAGCGAAAATTAGAATATTCATAGGCTCTTCGTCACCAGCTCGCTCAATGTATGATTTTATCTCATAATATACATCGAGAATTTGTTTTCTCAAATTAAGATCTAAAGTTATATAATCATTAATTTCCCAACCTATGTCGCTTAAGTTCAAGCATTCTGAGTTAGCGATAAACCCAATCATCCTGGCTCTCCGGTTCCTACATTCTTGAATCATATTATCTTCAAATGTCAGTCGATTTAATAGTAAATTACGCTTCATTTTTCCAAACTAGGTCCTTCTCTCAATTCATAAAGAGTATTCGATGTTATTGATAATATATTCGCAAAAATCAATTATTTTGATTACTCTTCTATAGAAGTTACATTTATAAAATAATTTTCTGTAGTTCTGGTATTACTCTTTCTTTTAATGCTTGGCCAAGCCATATGCCTTTTCCGTTTTGGTTGACACTAGCTTCTCTAAGAAAGTCCTGTTCTTCAATTTTATGTTGCCTAACCACTTGATTCCTCTCCAGTATTTCCAATTTTTCAATGAAATTAATAAATTGCTTCACACCTTGAAGCCTTAAGACCTTACTTCCAGCTGATGCCTCTGTTAGATATTTGTCTGAAATGGGTATACGGTATTTATCCGGCATTGGTGTGTCTTCGCAAATATATTGAAGATAAGTTGGTTCATAAATTAATGTATTTACATAACAATCAGCTGCGGACGTAGCGCTAAGAAAAGTATCTGTACTAAAATGCTCAATCTTGCTACCGTGATTTGAACTAACAAGCCCATAATGCAAACATTTTTCTGTAGCTTTTTTTACTAATGTATCATTATATCCCCAGTCCCTAAGCTTCCCATTTAGAAAATCATATGATATACCGCCATTATTCACTAAAGTGTAAATAATACGTGGAATAACGAGAACATTTTGAAAGTCATTTGGGGCTGTAGATGAACTTGTATTGAATAAGTTTAGGATATGGCTTGCATCTTTATCATAGAATGGATAATGAATCGCTAAAAGGCACTCTATAGTTAATCCGAGAGGAAGTAGGTCGCGATGACTTTTTTCCTCAGTCGCCTCCGAAGGAATGAAAACACGCTCAAATAGAGGAATCAACGGAAGCTTAATGCTATGAAATAAGTTATAAGAATTACCTATCAGAATCTTTAGATTTCCAGCGCTTAGCTTCCTAAGAATGCTTGTAACCTCAGGTTCTTTTTTTGAAAACACATCATCAACAAGAAATTTTAAGAAATCGCATGCTCCCTGTTTGGTTATGGTAATTTTCACTGCCTGCACTTTAGGTCCGCTTTTAGTATCCAAATATCTGGTATATGAGACTTCCCTGCTAAACTCCTTTGCCGATGAAGAGATTAGATCTCTCAGTTGCTCAAATCTTTTCCTTAAAACACCTGTCTCTTTTACCGTTGGCAAGAGTTTGTGAGCAAATCTCTCAGTATCAGAGAATCGATTAGCGCAGTACTCACGCAATGGAACAAGGATAGTCGCTACTTTTTTACGATTCTGCCTAACTAAGTTACCAAGTCTCAAAGCAAATCCTTTCCCCTGCTCTATTGCCTCATACGAACTCTCATCAATATTATCAATTACAATGAATAGATAAGTTACTTTTTGTAGATCAAGAAGAAATCTAGTTACATCTGATACACTGAGATTACGACCCACTTCAAATACTTGAAGATCAGTCAAGTTTTTATAGCCTAAGCTATTGAGAGCGGCGAAATAATACTCTCTTTGGCTAGCGAATAGATTTGCTCTTTCTGCGGTTACTGCTTGTTCTACAGCATCGAGGAAAGCAGTTTCTAGCGTTTCTCTTTCTTTTCCCTTATCATAAAGAAGATTCCAGGTATCAATGTATATAGCCAATAAACCTGGATAAAGGTGTGGCAACAGACTTTCAATTATATATCGTACAAGGCAAGTTTTGCCAGAACCAACGGTTCCATCAAGAACATAGATTTTTCCTGTGGGATTACTATGAGTGGAAAATAGGATTCTACACATTTCTTCTTCAAAAGTGCGGCCATCCTCCAGATACCTAGGCTCATAATAGGTCAAATCCATTGGTATTCCGCGATCAAATGTCTCATCAAATTGCGGAATATATGTCTCGAAAAGGGGATTGTAAGATAACCAATGATCTTTAATAGCCTCAATATCATCTAGTGCCCGCTTCCAGCGAATATCAGACATTTTATAAACCTCCATAAACTTATTTGGATATACTTTATCTACATATTGATTTATATATTACATAATTTGGAAGTTTATTAATACCTAAAGTTTCAAAAGTATCCTAAACATTTAAGGGCCTCGCAAAATTTGCGGGTACGTGCCATAGTCTTAATTCTCACAAAATTATAGCTTTCATTTGCTAATCAAACCTTCACGCTTTTTTCTAGTGGCCGGGAAGTATAGTGAGCCTGCTTATTAGGTGGCCTTACTCTACAAAAAGACCCCACCTCTCATAAAGAGAAATGGGGTCTTTGAATTCATTCCATAGCCTCCCCTCGCTTAAAGTTCGCATCCAGGGAAAAGCACCACCTCCCTAATACCAGAACGCCAATGAAAAGACAACCTTTTTATTTATGCGATATACTGGTATGGAATACGTAATATTGATAGTTTCGTAAAAAGTCATTTTTTCCATTTTTCTGTCATTCCGGCGGACCCCGGATCGTGGTCCGGGGCAGGCGCCGGAATCCAGTAAATTCAATAGGTTCTGGATGCCGGATCAAGTCCGGCATGACGATTAGAAGACTTTTTGCGACTTTGTCAATATTGGATGGGTGAAAGATTGAGGTCATAGAAAAGCCCCCACTCCCAAAGGAGCGAGGGCCTTGTGGTAGGCTGCCTAATAGCTGCTAGGCTAAAGCTATACGTTCCATTTGGAATAAATAAGTGAGACCGAAGAGTCCCATGCTGTTGTGCCTGCTAAACCCGCCCGAGGCGGGTAAAGGTTCACCGTGTGGAATTTCCGCCGTTAGGCGGAGCCCCCTTCAGGGGATTGCCTATCCCTCACCACAGCAATGGTAGCCAAAACAAATGTCCATTATTATTCTGCAGCGTTAGGCAATAATCGATAGAATGTTGTAAAAGCGTTTCATCCCGGGATTCTAGTGAAATAGAGAGAGCTGGCTGTCCCTTGGTCCCTTCATCCCCTTCTCCGCCTCACCCCTCTTGATCAGCTCATCTTTTATGTCTAAGAGAAAGGGCGAGATAGGAAGCGTGTGGTTCGAGCCGAAGAGATTCCTTGTCTTTGCGTGAGACAGGAAAAGGGCCTTCTTAGCCCGAGTCATAGCCACATAGAGGAGCCTTCGCTCCTCCTCGATGTCCGATCCTCCCGGTGTGAAAAGCGTATAGGGCAGGAGCCCATCCTCGCATCCAATGATGAATACATAGGAGAACTCCAGGCCCTTTGCCGCATGCATGGTCATGAGCGCTACCCGCTCGGCTGCTCTGCTGTACGTATCGGCTGGGCTTCCAAGCTTCAAAAAGGAGAGGAAGGAGGAGACCTCGGGCCCATACTCTTTGGCCAGGGAGAGGAGTCGGTCAACGGAGTCCCGGTGTTCCGCCAATGCCTGGGGGAAGAATGCCCTTGCGATTTCCGCGATAGCCTCCTGCGCAGTGAAGACCCCGATCTTGTCCCGTATCTCCGAAAGGGCTGTTTCCGTCAATCCTTTAATATGCTTTTCCCGCAGCCGTTGGAACAGCGCCGTATCAAATGGCCGTGTGGTGCTGAGACGAAGAACCTCAACCATGGTACTGATCGGCTCCTGCCTGTAGAAGGGCTCCTCACCCACGAGCTGGTAAGCAATGCCGTGATCCTTTAAGGCCTTGATGATGGCTGGGGCCATCCTGGATAGGCGAAACAGGACGCCAAAATCGGAAAAGGAGAGCTCCTCCCCTTCGTCGCTTCCGTCGGTGATGCGGCTGTCGATCGAGAAGAATCTCACACCGCCCATGAGTCTCTCTATGGTTCTCGCCACGAATTCCGCCTCGCTCTTAGCAGTGGCACACCCCTGAATATGAACCGCCACGCCCTGCTCTAACCCTTCCAGCATATCGCCTCTTCGATGAGAGCCCATGACCTGATCAGACGCATCCAGGATGGTCTGCGAACACCGGTACGATATGCGTAGCTCATGGATCGCTGCAGTTGGATAGTCCTGCTTAAATTTCCCTATAAAGGTGTTGTCCGCCCCCCGAAATCCATAGATGGCCTGATCGGGATCCCCGATGGCAAAGAGGTTGGATTCCTGATCAGGCGCCAGAAGCCGTATGAGATGGTATTGGGCGCTGTTTATATCCTGATACTCGTCGATGCAGATCCAGGGATAGCGTGACCTCACCATACCGCCTATATCGGTATGATCCCTCAGGAGCCTTACCGGGTAAACGATGAGATCATCAATATCAAACGCATCCCTGGACTTCAGGGCTGCCTCATACGCGTTATACAGGACTTCGAGCTCACCTCCCTCAGGTGGAATCTCCATCCTGGCCTTGGCCAAGCTGACCTTCTCTGAGAGGGAGCGGAGCTCCCTTTGTCTCGCTCCGAGAGAGGAGCGGAGAACAGAGGCCTTCTCTTCATCTCCATACAGAGCAAACCCTGAGGATCTTCCGAATACTGGGGCATGGTCTCTGAGCAGGGCCATGCCGAAGGCGTGAAAGGTGCTGATCGTGATTTCCTTCGCCATGTTCTGAGCGTTCACGGTGCTCATAATCCGTTTCCTCATCTCCTCCGCAGCCTTATTGGTGAAGGTAATAGCGAGGATAGAGGCCGGATGCACCCCCCTCTGTTCGATGAGCCGGACGATCCTCATGCTCAAGGTGAAGGTCTTTCCTGTGCCCGGCCCGGCCAGGATCAGGCAAGGACCGGTAAAGTGATCCACGGCCTGTTGCTGAGCGAAGTTCACGGCACCTCCTCCGGAAGCATCGATATGCTCTTCTAAAGATCCTTTAGAGGGCGAGTGATCCTGTCGAATGAACCCCGTCCGAATGCCTTCAGCGGCTCCGGCAACCCTATCCAGGGTCTTGAATGACCGATTAAAAAAGGATATCTGGGAGGAGAGGGATCGTATCTCCCCTTTCCTGAAGGCCCGTATCTGGCCGAAGTTCCCATCGTAGCCCTCCTCTATGAACACCTCCCCGCTCCTGATCCGTCTGATGCCCTCTGCCAGTATCTCATCGGAGATCTCCATAATCCGCTCATAGGGAAGTTCGAGCAGGAGAGAAAACTCAGGGCCGCCTCTCTTCAAAATACGCTCGTATTCCAGGTGGACCCCTTTGCTTTCCGGGTTGGTGCCCTTGATCTCCGCAATGAGGTTCTTCAACGGTGTGAGGGAGAAGTAGCTCTTTTTATGGGGTCTGCCTTCCGGATCTCTTCTGTCTGCGAGCTGCATAACCCTGTTCAGTACCCCCACCGTAACCTTTTTCCCGCAAACGGGACAGAGGCCCCCATGCTCGAGGGTTTCCTGGGGGCTCCAGCAGATCCCGCACTTTCTGTGCCCGTCAAGGTGGTACTTGCCCTCCTGGGGGAAAAACTCTATGGTGCCCAGGAACCTTTGATCGCCCTCTTTTCTCATCGCTGAGACGATACTCGAATACGAGAGTTCTGCATCGAAGAGATTGGCCTCCCTGCCCAGCTTTTCAGGAGAATGGGCATCCGAGTTTGAAACGAGCGTGTACCTATCCAAAAACGAGCAGAGCCAGTTCATGGGCGGATCTGACGAAAGCCCTGTTTCCAGGGCAAAGATCTCCCCGGAGAGATCGCCGAAACACTCCTCGATGGTATCGTAGCCCGACTTTGATCCCA
>Ga0315546_1002186_pt1 | contig 11576 bp, 9 predicted proteins | sample SalMarSW160170MG_FD_203833 | JGI IMG/M metagenome (GOLD analysis project Ga0315546, IMG submission 203833) | Salt marsh sediment microbial communities from the Plum Island Ecosystem LTER, Massachusetts, United States - Salt Marsh Sediment SW1601-170 ... | reverse complement strand
CCAGTATTCCCCCTTGCAGCTTTATGTCAACTTTGCTGTTGATATAATCATGTAGCTGGGCTAAAACGGCTATGGCGCAAGCGCCACTGCCACAAGCCAATGTCTCCCCCACCCCCTTTTCCCATACCCGGGCTTCTATCTGCTCTCGGTTCACCACTCTAGCTACCTCAAAATTTACCCTGTTGGGAAATATTGCCAGGTGTTCCACCTTTGGCCCCACTTGTGACAAGGGGAAATCAGATACCGGGTGCTGCCAGAAATAAACAGCGTGCGGATTTCCCATGGAGACGAAGCTCAGGGACAGCTCCCTGTTGTCTACCTTAACCGGATAGTCCATTATTGGTTTTGCCAGCAAAGAGATATTTCCTCCCTGCCCTATCGCTACCGGGATATCCTCAGCTCCAAATTTGGGCTCACCCATGCCTACCTGAAGAGCGGTTACATTACCGCCGGCGGTATGGAGCCTGGCTTTTCTTATCCCTGATATCGTTGCCACCGATATTTCCTGAGCCTGGCTATCAGACAGTCCCTTATGCAGAGCATATTTAACCAAGCACCTCAAGCCATTGCCGCAAGCCTCAGCCTCGGAGCCGTCAGGGTTGAATACCCTCATCTGGAAGTCGGCATTATTTGAAGGCAGCATCAGTAGCAAGCCATCGCTACCAACGCCGAAGTGACGGTTGCATATAGCCACCGCCACCTGCGACCAATCACGCTGTGCTTGTGTGCCCTCCACCAGTATAAAATCGTTGCCTGCCCCCTGCACCTTGGTGAAATTCATAATTGCCTCTAATCTGACTTACCTGCCACCGAGGAACTTTCTCAGCAGTGCCGTGAGCTGCAAATCCACGCTCTGTATATCAAACCACTTTATTCTATCATCTTGCAACCGAAACCAGGTATATTGTTGCCGGACGAGTCGGTGGGTTTCAAACTTGATTTGCTGTATGGCGCCAGCCAGGGTTAGCTCATTTCTAAGAAACATGCCGATTTGCTTATAGCCTATGCCCGACATAGCTGTCAGATTGAAATTAAAGCCTCTATTCACCAGCCGCTTAACTTCCTCAACCAGGCCCCGCTCTATCATCTCGTCCACCCTCAAGTCAATCCTGCGATATAGTTCATCCCTATCTGCGGTTAGACCTATGATGAGGGTGTTAAACGGTGGTGCCTCTTTATGCTGAAGTTGGGAAAAGGGCGTCTCTGTCTGCCGGTATACCTCGAGAGCCCTTATGGTGCGGCGCACATTATGGGGGTCAATCCTCTCCGCTGCCTCCGGGTCAACAATGGCTAGCTCCTCATAAAGCTCGTCTTCCCCTCCTCTGGCTGCCTTCTCCTCCAGACTCTGCCTGAATTCGGGGTCAGGCGCCACCTGCGGTATTCCCCACCCCTCCAGTACTGACCATACATACTGCCCGCTGCCACCTATCACTATGGGCAGCTTATCTCGCTGTTGAATATCGGCAATAGCCTTTAAGGCCAGCTGCTGATATTGAGCCAGACTAAAACTTTCATCAGGACTGGCGACATCAATCAGGTGATGAGGGATGAGGGCTCGCTCCTCCAGGCTGGGTTTAGCCGTGCCGATATCCATATAACGGTAAATCTGCCGGCTGTCAGCATTAACTATCTCGCCATCAAAGGCTTGAGCTAGGCGGAGAGCTAGATGGCTCTTGCCGACGCCGGTAGGACCAACTATAGCCAGTAGACGGTTCATCTTACCTGCTTAATCTCCGATGTTTGCTTCACTATGCCTAAGAACTCACTTGGTTTCAGGCTGGCTCCACCGACAAGGGCACCATCTATCTCAGGCTGGTTTATAAACTCAGCAATATTATCGGCGGTTACGCTGCCACCATAGAGGATGCGCACCTCCTGGGCAGCTTTCATGCCGTGTTGCTGGGAGATATGCTGGCGGATAAAACCGATGGTCTCATTTGCCTGCTTGCCGGTAGCTGCCCTGCCGGTGCCGATAGCCCAAATCGGCTCATAGGCTAAAACCAGACCACCGAAATAAGGTGAGCTTAGCTGCCTGGTCAGTACTTCTTTAGCCTTTCCTGACTCGTTTTCTTCCGGGCTTTCCCCAATACATAAGATGGGCGTCAGACCAACCTTAAGCGCGGCTTGAACCTTCTTATCTACCACCTCTATGGTCTCGTTAAAGTACTGCCGGCGTTCGGAGTGCCCAATAATAACAAAGTCACAAAGGTCAGCCACCATCGATGGCGAAATCTCCCCGGTATACGCCCCCTTTTCCTCAAAGTATAGGTTCTGTGCCCCCAGTTTTATCGTGCTTCCCTTGAGTAGCTCCTTAATGGCGGCTAAAGAAACAAAAGGTGGGCATATTACCTTTTCCACATTGTCTATTCGGTCAAGCTCGGGGCGCATTTGGTTGACCAGCTCTATAGCTTCACTTGCCGTGGTATTCATCTTCCAGTTACCAGCAATCAGAGGGATGCGCATTTTAACCCCCTAAGCGCCAAATTTAGCTAGCTTTAAGGCGTGAGCCATGGCTAAAGGCATAATCTGGGTGGCGGGAAACCTGCCCAGCCCGCCCAAAATACACGCTTGTTCGTAAAATTCCCCTACCCTATCCGGGCGACACCACTTGGAATACAGCAGGACTGGCACCGGGTGCCAGCTATGTCCTTTGAGCAAAGCCGGCGTTGAATGGTCGGCGGTAACCACAATGACATCGGGGGCAAGGCTGGTCAGGCTGGGCAAAGCCTTATCAATCTCCTCTATAATCCTGACCTTACGGTCAAAGTCGCCGTCTTCGCCAGCGGAATCAGTCCCCTTTATATGTAAGAAAAAGAAGTCGTAATCGGCATAGTTCTGTTTTAGAGTGGCGAGTTCCTCTTTGATACTGGCACCGGTTTCCAGGACCTGCATCCCGACTAGCCTGGCCAACCCCCGATACATAGGATAAACGGCAATGGCTGCCGGCTTTAATTTATAGATTTCATCCATAGTAGGAAGGTGCGGTCGCTGGGAAAAGCCGCGCAGCAGCACCATATTGGCTGGATGGTGCTCAGCTAAGATTTTCTTAGCTTGAGCTAGGAACTGATTAGCGATGTTAGCCATCGTGTCAGCCTGTGGGTTCAGGGCGGTAACAGCCATTGGTGCCACCCCCACCTGCTGGGGGTCAGAATCGCTGACTTCGGGAGCCAGCCCCTTCCCCCGAAACACCACGACAAAGCGATGTTCCCTGACCGGGCGAACGAAAAGCTTGGTCCCATCTATCGCCAATCCATCAAGCAACTGGCACAGCTCGGTGCACTTCTCAGTGGAGATACGCCCTGCCCTGCGGTCGGTGACCAGCCCGTTTTTGTCCACAGTACAGAAGTTACCCCGAGCTGCTATATCTCCTGGCTTCAGGTCAAAATCAATTCCCATCACCTCCACCACCCCCCGCCCAATATTAAACTTAAGTGGGTCATAACCGAATAGCGCCAAGTGCCCCGGGGTGCTACCTGGGGTTATTCCCGGCCCCACCGGGTCAGTAAGACCGCATATACCCTTGTTTGCCAGCCGGTCCAGATTCGGGGTTTTAGCCGTCTCCAGCTCGGTCTTGCCTGTTTTTGGACTGGGCAATCCGCCTAAGCCATCAATAACCAGTAACACAATCTTGGTGGGGGAAGGAGTAGAAATTTTCTTGATTAGCTCTAAATTAATTATAATCAACCTCACCCCCTTTATCCCCCTCTCCTTCAAAGGAGAGGGGGAATAGTTTATGTAAGAGAGGCTTCGCCTCTCTTTGACTTTCTTTATTTTCCCCTATTGAGCAATGCCTCTACACCAGGTAATTTCCCGCCACCCAGGAATCGGAGTGAGGCACCGCCCCCGGTAGAGACAAAGGTCATCTTATCCGCCAGTTTCATCTCAGTTACTGCCTCAGCGGTAGAGCCTCCTCCAATAATAGTGGTCGCCTCAAGACCGGCTAAAAGTCTAGCCATGGCCTGTGTGCCCTGAGCAAACTGAGCTATCTCATATACGCCCATCGGTCCGTTCCAGAAGATTGTTTTGCACCGCTGTAATTCTTCGGAGAAGCTAGTGATAGTCTGAGGACCGATATCCACAATTCTCCAATCCGGCGGTATTTCCCCTACCGGTACTACCTTCGCCTCGGATTCAGCGCTCACTTCAGCGGCAATAACCACATCAACCGGCAGCATCAAGTGCACTCCTCGCTGGGCTTCCTTCTTCATCAGCTTAGCCGCTAGCTCTATTTTATCATGTTCTACCAGGGACATGCCTACCTGATAGGATTTAGCCTTTAAGAAAGTGGCTGCCATGCCACCACCAATCAACAGACAGTCCACCTTATCCATGGTATTCTCCAGCACGCTGAGCTTGTCGCTCACCTTGGCGCCACCGGCAAGCTCAGCGAAGGGATGACGGGGATTAGCTAAGATGCTACCCAGGACCTTGATTTCTTTCTCCACCAGCAAGCCAGCTACTGCCGGCAGATAATTGGCTACACCCACTACCGAAGCATGAGCCCGATGACTGACACCGAAGGCATCATTTACATAGATATCAGCTAACCGGGCTAGGGCCTGAGCGAAAGAGGCATCGTTGGCTTCCTCCTCGGGGTGAAAACGAATATTCTCCAGGAGCAAAACATCACCCGGCTCCAGTTTGGCTACCGCCTTCTCTACCTCGGCGCCAATACTGTCGGGGGCAACCTCCACCGAACGACCAAGAATCTGCGACAGGCGTTGGGCAACGATAGCTAAGCGCAATTTCTCAACCACCTTCCCCTTGGGTCGACCCAGATGCGAGCACAGGATAACCCTGGCCCCCCGGTCGATAAGATAATTGATGGTGGGCAGCGTGGCTTGGATGCGGCTATCGTCAGTAATAGCCCCTGTCTCCCCGTCCAGGGGAACATTGAAATCAGCCCTTACCAGGACTCTTTTGTTGCCAACATCTATGTCTCTGACTGTCAGTTTATTCATTCCCTCTATCTATAGGCTCAGAAACAAAAATATCAGGCGTCTGAGCCTACACCTGATATTTCTAACTTGGCTTTCATTTATATACAAAGCCGTACATCCCTTGCCAGCAAGTAATTGGATTTAGTGGTTAGGAAATAACTCCAGGACCTGTTTAGCTATCCCTTCAGCATCAAGACCATATTTAGCCCGGAGGATAGCCTGGGTGCCCTGTTCCACAAACTCATCAGGAATACCAATGCTTTTTACCCGGATATTACCGACGCCTGATTTTTGAAGAAGGTCAGTCACACTATTGCCGAAGCCGCCGCTGAGAGCATTCTCCTCGACGGTAACCAGGCGCTTAATTTTTCTAGTCAGCCCTATTATAAGTTCGGAGTCCAGCGGCTTGGCAAAGCGGGCGTTAACCACGGTAGCCTCAATTCCGCTTGAAGCTAGCTCCTGGGCTGCCTCAACAGCCGGAGCCACCGCAGTCCCTATAGCTAATATGACGGCATCTTTGCCCTGCCTTACTATTTCCCCCTTACCTATGGGAATGTCATGCAGTTCCGTGTCTAATTCTATCCCCAAACCAGAGCCTCGGGGGTATCGTATCGCCATAGGGTGTTTTGACTTCACTGCAGTATAGAGCAGATGCTGAAGCTCATTCTCATCCTTGGGCGCAGCTATTATCAAATTAGGAATTAGCATTAGATAAGAGATGTCAAAAGTTCCCTGGTGGGTCTTACCGTCGTCGCCAACGATGCCACTGCGGTCAATAGCAAAGATAACGGGCAAATCCTGAAGGCAGACATCATGTATTACTTGGTCGTAAGCACGCTGTAGGAAGGTGGAATATATCGCCACGATAGGGACGAAACCCTGTGCTGCCAGCCCGGCGGCAAAGGTAACCGCATGCTGCTCACAGATTCCCACATCAAACACTCGTTGCGGGAACTCAGCTTCAACTATACTCAGGCAATTTCCCTCAGGCATAGCCGGGGTAACCGTCACCAGCCTGGGGTTTTCCCGAGCCAGGCGGAGTACAGTCTGAGCAAATACCTCGCTGTAACTTGGTATTGCCTTATTGCTGGTGCTTTTAGCTGGCACACCATGAAAGTAAACGGCATCGCCCTCGGCGGGAAGATAGCCTTTGCCCTTGGTGGTAATAACATGAACAAAGGTTGGCTTCAAGCGGTAATCCCGTGCCTGGGTAAGAGCTGTTTCCAGTTCAGCAATGTTATGCCCGTTGATGGGCCCCATGTAGGTGAGCCCAAGCTCCTCCCAGAACACGGTAGGCATAATTAAGCCCTTGAAGGCGCTGCCAACCCGTTTGCTTATCTGCCATATCCGTTTGCCCCAGGGGAGAACATCCAGCACCCGCTTGCTCTCTCTTTCTGCCCAGCGGTAGCGGTAGTCGAAGCGCACCCGGCTCAATAGTTTGGCTATGGCACCAACAGTGGGTGAAATTGACATCCCGTTATCATTTAGAATCACGCAAATCCTGGAGCTCAAGTGTCCCACCTGGTTTAGTGCCTCAAGCGCCATCCCTCCAGTTATCGCCCCATCACCGATAATAGCAATCACATGGTAGTCATCGCCGGCAAGGTCGCGAGCAATAGCCATACCAAGGGCAGCAGAAACAGAAGTGCTGGCATGACCGGCACCAAATGGGTCATGCTCGCTCTCACTGCGACTGGTAAAACCGGACAGCCCTCCGTATTGGCGAATAGAGGCAAAGCGCTGTCTTCTGCCAGTGAGCAGTTTGTGAACATAGCTTTGATGTCCCACGTCCCAGATAATCTTGTCCCGTGGGCTATCAAACACCCGATGTAAGGCTATGGTAAGCTCAACCGCACCCAGATTAGAAGCCAGATGGCCTCCGTTAGTAGTTACTGTAGACACCAGCTCCTGCCTGATCTCAGCAGCCAGCTGCTCGAGCTCCTGTTTTGTCAGCCCTTTCAAATCTGCGGGATTATCTATTTTGTCTAATAGTCTCAGCGTTGCCACCCTGCTCACCAACCAGACTGGGGAGTTGACCCCATACTAGCAATGTGGCTCAATGATTGTCAAGCTAACCTTTTTGAGCCAGCTTGACGCTGGTACTGCTTGTTTGTTACATTATGTAAATAGGATTTCTGTTGTGTAACGACTCCTAAGGAGCTTCTCGTTTGGATGTTTCTGATATCTTGGTAGTACTTGGTATTGCCGCTTCCCCCATAGCAGAACTCCGAGTGGCGATACCGGTGGCTATAATCCAGCATGATTTTCCCTGGCATTACGCCTTTCTAATAGCTATCGTTGGCAATATGTTGCCGGTACCGTTTATTCTTTTGTTCCTTAATGCCATCGTCAGATTTCTAAGTAAGGTAGGTTTCTTTGCCCGGTTTTTTGATTGGCTCTTTGAGCGTACCAGGAAGCGAGGAAGACTTGTCGAGAGGTATGAACGAATTGGTTTGGCATTATTTGTCGCCATCCCTCTCCCGATTACTGGTGCCTGGACAGGTTCATTAGCGGCTGTCCTTTTTGGCTTAAAATTCAAGCATGCCATTTTATCTATCTTTATTGGAGTAGTTATTGCCGGTATCATTGTGACCTGTGCTACCGCTCTCGGCTGGACTATCTTTGGCTTTTGGCAGGCATCAGGGTAATTCGATGATATGAGGCGCAATATTTTGCCTATCGGCAAAAACCTTATCTTGACCTTTGCCTGCGCCTCATGCTACATTTGGGTAATGGATGGCTTGTCCCTGTAGCTCAGTTGGACAGAGCGGCTGCCTTCTAAGCAGCGGGTCGTGGGTTCGAATCCCTCCAGGGACGCCAGCCTAGCTACAAATTGAGGCTGTCTTAACCTCCGGATCCCGGGCAAAATCTCGGGATTTTTGCTTAAAAGACCCGCTGCTTCGGCAAAAACGGAGGACAGAAATGACAGCCAATATTCATGAAGAAGTTAACCACATAGTTGAACTTAAGGGCCGGGCCACCCGTCTTAATAACCTGATACAGGGCTACCGGCTCTGTGCCCGAACCGAGGGCAAGAGCGAGAATACCATTCGGATAACCACCACCGCACTCACTACACTGAGGGATTTTCTGGAAGCCAGACAGTATCTCGCCGACGTAACCGAGATAGGTGCCAGCGAGCTCAGGGAGTTCATTCTCCACTTACAACAAGCCAGGGTCACACAAGAAGGTCGAATTTGAGGAGCCGGCTGAAGCATTACAATATCTAAGTCTGGCAAGCGTTCTAATGGCAGCCTTGGAAATAGCCAAAAGAACCAGAGCAAGAAGACAGCACCGAAGTCCCCAAGGATGATTTGGCGTATTTCCCTAACAAGAGCATTCTGTCCATGGGGAGTAGCTATAGCGCTGTTACAAGCTATGTGAGCGCGTTTCTCCTTTGTCCAACAGTTGCACAATATGACGAATTGTATCTTCTGAGCATGGCTACCCGACCTGCGCAAAGTCTAGGGTATTGGGCTTGAGCCTTCTTTCCCACGCCGCGGTCTATTTCCAAGTTATTGTGCCATGTTGCTTCACAGCTCCTGATAGAGAATTGCAGAGATTTTAAATAAACTTCCCCTCTTTAAGCTTTTTCTGGAGATAGTCCATAAACTCCTCCGCTTTCTCCCTTGGTGGTTTAGTGGACAGGCTAACGCCAACAAAGAGAATAACACAAACGATAAATCCCCACGTCCCCGGCCACCAGCCTAAAGGCTTCCAGCCGGTTACTTGGAAAAGCAGTACCACTACGGCACCAACGATGCAACTAACAATGGCACCAGGTGCTGTTGCCCTCTTCCAGAAGAAGGCACCGAATATAGCTGGCACCGCCATCAAAAGCCCGGCTGAAGCCGCTGAAGAAAGGGGGGCAATCATGAAGGCTAGCCCAGTCTTCCCCGCCGCCCACCAAGCGAAAATAAAGGCAATAATGGTCATAATAGGGATAACCCATTGCCCCACCCTGAGCTCCCCTGCCTCTGAAATCTTAGGATTTATAAGACCCTTGTGAATATCACGAGCCCACACCGAAGACAGGGTAAGCAGGATGGAATCAATGGTGGAAATAGCTGCCGCCGTGATTCCAATCATGACAACTATGGCTAAACCCATGGGTATTATAGGCAGAGTCAAGAGCGTGGGTGTGGCTAGGTCGGCTTTTTCTAAGCCGGGCACCAGCAGAGTAGCGCTGAACCCCCACAATACCGATATCAGGGTATAGATGAAGCCAAAGACAAGGAAGCCACCGAGCATCTGCTTCATCGCCGTGACCGATTTAGGAATAAAAAGCCGCTGGCTCACCTGGGGATTAGAGATTAAGAAGAAGAGCCAGGGGAGGGCAAGCCCGATAAACATGTTAATAGAAAATGCTCCTTTGGCAGTAGGCACGGTTAGTAACCCCGGTGACGCCGACTCTAGCTTGCCGAAAAAGGAGCTAAATCCACCCAGTGACGCCACCACCACCCCCAGCACCGCCGCTGAAGTGACAACCATGACCAGTGCCTGGAAGGCGTCAGTCCAGGCAACCGAGCGCAGACCAGCAATGTTTGACCAGGCAATAGTACACAAGGCAGCAATTATCATGCCGACTACTACCGGGATTGTCCCCTGACTAATACCGTTCATCAGGTAGCCAACGCCTATGAATTGGACTGCCGTGTAAGGAACCAAAAAGACCAGGGCTAAGATGGCGGCGGTAGCCCCCACCCATTTGCTCTGGTAGCGGTCGCTTAAGAGTTCCATAGGCGAGATATAGCCATACTTCCGCCCCACTAACCAGAAGCGAGGAAGGAAGAAGACCATCATAAACATGCCGCAAAGATAGGTTAACTCAAAGCCCAGGGCACCAACCCCGCTGACATAGGTTAAACCGGCAAGCCCAACCATCATAAAGGCACTGTATGTAGTAGCACTGTAGGTCAGGGCTGAAACGAAGCCACCGACTCTGCGGTTGGCCAGGAAAAACTCACTTACCCCCGCCCCCAGCTGCCGCCTTGCCATTATGGCGATGCCTACCCCCACAGCTATATATACGGCGATGCCAAACCATACCCAAAAGGTAGTGCTCATTGCTCCATCTCACTCCATTTAAGGAAGATGACAAAAACACTAATAATAGCCACCGCCACCCAAACCGTCCAGAAAAGAAAGGCACCGTTCACCCTTTCCACGCGGGTGAGGACAAACCAGGGAATGGCGATATCCAACGCCAGCAGAAGGGCAAACCAGGTCCACGCCCAAATAAATTTACTCATCACTTCGAGCTCTCTTACTTCGTCTACATACGTAGTAAACGATCAATCCGGTAACCATCCAGCCGATTCCTGCCCAGCGACTAAAGGGCTGGGTAATTATCACGATTATCCATATCACCGAGGTAGCTACTAAGCCAAAAATAGCGGTCATTGGTAGTTCTCGTCCCTTAAGCCTAACGTTCCAGTGGAGCTTAAAAGGACGGGGCATATCCGGTTTTTTCACCCGCAGAGCCAGAACGGCAGCATGAGCCAGGGCGAAGCACAGTAGAGAGCCAAAGACGTATAGCGTGCCTAAATCAGCAAAAAAGTTGGTAGTGAAGAACCCGGGAGTTAACACCAGAAGGGCTATCAGACAAAAAAGGATAATGGCAAGATAGGGTGTTCGGAAACGATGGTGCACCCGACTTAAAGTTACCGGTAGCTGGTGGTGTGAAGACAGGTTGAAGGCGAGGCGGGAGATACCCATCAGCCCGGCATTGCTGGCAGTAAGCAGGATGGTGGTCGCCAGTACGGCAACCAGTGGGGCGAATATAGATTGCAGTGTTGCTGAAGGCAGGTTAGCCGCTATGCCAGCTACCGGATCTCTTGCCCAGCCGTTTATCGGGTCACCCAGAAGCTGGGGGGTCATGGCGGACAGGGCTACTATTGAAATGCCGGCAAATAGAACCAGGACGGCTACTATCATCAGGACATATGCCTGGGGTATCTTTTTTGCTGGCTCCTTTGTCTCTTCAGCCAATTGAGATACAGTCTCTACCCCGGTAAAACATAGGGCGGCAATGGCAACGCCAAAAATCAGATTTTGTGTGGATGGCCAATTGCCCTGGCCAAACATATGTTGAAACAAGACTGCCGGGTTTACTGCCAGTATTAGTATGATGCCTAAGACTACCAGTGTAATCTGGGTAGTTATGTCGATGCCGATGAATAATATATTCACTCTTGACGATTCTCTTACGCCCAAAACATTTATGAACATCAGGAACACAATGACCCCCATGGAGACCATAGTGCCGATTGCTGGCTGCTTAAGTATTGGCCAGAAATAGCTTAGATAAGGGGGAATAGTATAAGCTGAAATGGACATGGTAACAATGTAGCTCAGCATTAATGCCCAGCCAGCGATGAGGCCAACCAGGTCATTGAACCCATGTCGGGCAAAGCTGGCTGAACCCCCGGCTTCAGGTATGGTGGCACTACCTTCAGCATAAGTAAGGGCATTGAAGATATAGATAATCCCGGCTATAGCCAGGACAATGGGGGTGGCGCCTAAGGCTACTAAAGCGACGATGCCTAGGGCATAATAAATAGAGGAGCCAACATCTCCGTAGCCGGCACTAAATAAGGCAGGGACGCCTAGTACTCGTCTCAGGCGGACGCGCTT
>Ga0315546_1002181_pt1 | contig 11598 bp, 13 predicted proteins | sample SalMarSW160170MG_FD_203833 | JGI IMG/M metagenome (GOLD analysis project Ga0315546, IMG submission 203833) | Salt marsh sediment microbial communities from the Plum Island Ecosystem LTER, Massachusetts, United States - Salt Marsh Sediment SW1601-170 ... | reverse complement strand
AATGTAACTTCTGTGCCATCGCGGTGCACGAGGGAAGGACTGTCCAGTCACGGAGTATTAGGTCAATTATAAGAGAGGCTAAACGGATCGCTGGATTACCAGATTTCAAGGGATACATTCCGGATGTCGGTGGCCCAACCGCCAACATGTATGGTTTTGAGTGCAGAAAAAAACTTGAAAAGGGAAGCTGTACTGACAGGAGATGCCTGTTTCCAGAAATCTGTCCGAATCTTAAGCCCGACCACAGCAGGCAGATTGAGCTGTTAACCAAAATCCGGCAGATTGACGGGATAAAAAAGGCCTTCATTGCCTCCGGCCTCAGGTATGATCTGTTGTTTAATGATCGAAGGCATTGTATAAAGTACCTTGAAGAGATTGTGTCGCACCATGTATCCGGCCAGATGAAAGTAGCCCCGGAACACACCCGAAGAAACGTACTTGACTTAATGGGGAAACCTGATACGGATTCGCTTCTTGAACTGAAGACGATCTTTGACCGTTTGTCAAAGTCAGTTTCAAAAAAGCAATTTCTGACCTATTACCTGATCGCAGCACACCCGGGATGCAATCTTGATGATATGCGGAAACTGAAAACCTTCGCAAATGAAAAGCTTCGGATTAAACCCGAGCAGATACAGATATTTACCCCTACCCCCTCTACATATTCAACTCTCATGTACCATACAGGGTTGAATCCCTTTACCGGGGAAAAAATCTTTGTGGAAAAGAGTCTCAGGGGGAAGGAGAAACAGAAAGCGGTTATTATCGGGAAGAGCTGAGACATTTAATTCAAGGAGTGAATTCCGGGACGTTGTTGACCCCGGTTAAATAAAATCAATGACAATTTAACTGGGCAGGCTATGTTGAATAACTCAAAGCCTCAAGGCAATGAAAGAACAAGAGGGGGTCACCTCTATCCCCCTTCTAACGAAGCTCCGCCTCAAACCGACGAGGCATGAAGAAACTGAAAAATTCGAAATTCGAATATCGAAATCCTAAACAAATCCCAATGACCAAAATCCCAATGTTCTAAACTAAAAACAGTTTACTTAAATTCACTCAGATCTGGGCTTTTTGGAATTTTGGACATTTGAATTTTGATATTGTTTCGAGTTTAGGTTTTAGGATTTCGAATTTTAAAGTACCTATAGAATCGACATTTTATTTAACCGTAAAAACTTGACACAAATGTTAAGATCTTACTTTATATAGACACCTAGAGGAGCTACGGTGCGATCCATGCGTTTTTAATTGTTAGAGAAAGGAGCTAGGCCATGAAAGAAGAATACAAGAAGCTGGTTGAGATGGTGAAGAAAAAGGTGCCTGATAAGGAAATGATGGAGAAGCTGGGCGTCCAGAGTAAGGCTACTCTGAAGAAGATGTACTACGATGCCTTAGTCGAGGCTGGGAAGATCAAGGATATCCTCACCGAGAAAGAGGTCAAAAAAGCAACAAATAAAGAAAGAAAACTACGTATCGGCAAGAGAGGAACCATTACCCTCGGAAAGGCACTGCTCGTAGACACGCTTGGCTTCACAGAAGGAGACCGGTTTACCGTGTCAAAAAGAAAGGACAGCATCATCCTCAGAAAAGAGTAACGGCGAACGGGTTGAAATAAGTAAATGACTTTGTATCAGTGAAGTCCTTGACTATGAATAATAGGGGACATTGTTTCTGAATGAACTTATTTGGAATGGGCTTAAGGTTACGTTTGGCTTTTGATAAATCAGTAAGCCTTTCAAGAAACATTAGATGAAGGGCTTTGTCGGCGTTACGGATAATGAAGCAGAAATGGCCTAAGGCGCAAGGCGTAAGGAAGCTCAAAGCTGATAGCTCAAAGCAACCAATACTAATTGGAGAGAGTTCGAATCGTAAGCTTCTCTTGCCGATATGCGCCGCGCATGCTCCCATTCCCTAAAAATCATCTCATTGAAACTGCAGGATTCATATCTTATATACAAAAAAGCCTGATTGTTTATTCGGAATGCTTCATTTAATTATATGAGGTCAATATAGAGTACCATACGATTTTTGTGTGGTGAAACCACTCAATTGTATGGTATAACCACTCAATCATGTCAGTCTTACACGAAATTCTATCATCGAGGGTGCGGTCGGAAATCTTCCGCCTTCTGTTCGGGGCCTCTGACAGGCAATTACATATCCGCGAGATGGAGAGAAGGACCGGCTTCTCCGTTGCTACGGTACGCCAGGAACTTCAGAAGCTGTCCCAAATGCAGTTGGTTGAGGCGCAGAGATCCGGCAACAGGCTCTATTACCGCGCGAATAAGGGACACCCCCTGTATCCCGATATACGGAACATGGTGCTGAAGACCTCCGGTATGATAGATATTCTGCGGGATGCGCTGGATAAGGAAGGTGTCATGATCGCCTTTGTATTCGGCTCCGTGGCCTCAAACCAGGAAGGGGCCACGAGCGACGTAGATTTAATGGTGATTGGAGATGTGGGACTGAGAACACTCTCAGGCTGGCTGTCAGGGGTATCCGAGCAGATAGGCCGGGAGATTAACCCCCACGCGATAAATGAAAACGAATTCAAGAAACGCAGGTACTCTCATGATCATTTTCTAACACGTGTGTTGGAGTCCGAGAAGCTCTTTATCAAGGGAAGCGAACATGACCTTGAAGCAATGGGCGGATAATGGGTGGCTCAGGCCCCATAGAACCAGCCCAGAGGAAATTGACAATTTACTCAGCATGGTGCATAGAGATCTCGCCGATGCGCAAGAAGAAAGTATATCTGCGGATTGGAGGTTTGGCATTGCCTATAACGCCGCTCTCAAGCTCTGCACCATTCTTCTTTACGCATCAGGATACCGGGCAGAGAGAACACTTCAACACTACAGGACAATTCAAGCCATGCCTCTTATTCTCGGGAAGATGAGGGAAGAGGATGCGAAGTATCTCGATGCGTGCCGCATGAAGAGAAATGTGGTTGAATATGATTATGTAGGTGGCGCTACAGCGGATGATGCCAATGAACTTGTTGGGTTTACCGAAGAGCTAAGAGAAGAGGTGCTGATCTGGATAAAGAATAACCATCCTCAGCTTCTTTCCAATTATAGTGAGAGTCCATAAATGTGTGGTTGATGATCGGGTCTTGTTTTCAGAAGTCCGTTGTTGGCTATGTTCAATAACTAAAAGCCTCAAGGCAATGAAAGAACAAGAGGGGAGAGTGCCGAGTCTCAATCGTAGATTTTCTTTCATGTGCACGATACAGGAAAAACCATGCCACGCATTGAACAAGGCGCTGCGGTAAAGGGAAGCCAGAGGTGGATCCAGAAGCTCGTCAATGAAAAATCAGATCTTCTTAGTTCTATCATCAGAACCCAACTCTATCTTCCAAGTGATGAAGAAATTCACTGGCATTCCCCAATAGTGAGGGGGGTCAGGCAGAAGAAAATAAGTATTTGCAGAGCAAGGGATATGTAAGATTTCCCGCTGCGCCCCCGCTGGCGTGGAAAATATGGTTTCAGGTCTTCCTCAGTCCCCATACCTTCTCCCAAAGCCGGGCTGCTTGACCATCCAGATCCACGAGATATTTCTCGCCATCGACCTCTACGACGGTCCCTGTACCGTGACTGGTACGCACCCTGTCCCCCATCTTGAAAAGTTTTTCACGTGGCACCTGAGGCTGTGGAGCCTCGGTAGTCAATTGGCCGGATCTAGTATCTGAAAAACCACGGAATACTCCCCGAACGTGTCTGTTCCGATGGGCGTGGGATGTCTTGGGACCCTGGATTGGTTCATACCGCCTGATGGCCGCCTGCCATTCAGAGGTGAGAATGCCTTTGAAGCCCGGAGGGAGATAGAGCTCCCGGGTCGCCCGGGTGAACCCCACATAGGCGATGTTTGCCTCATCTCCAAATTCGCTGGCCGACGCCCCACCAGGTCTCGAAAGGGAGGCTGCAACATCTGGATCGATATATACCCGGCCATATTCCTGCCCCTTGGCCCCGTGGACCGTGGACAGGATGATGCCCTGGCCGTTCGGCGTCTCCGCCGCAGTTTTCGAGATTTTCATCATGTCATAGACTGCATCCGGCAGGACGTGGGCGTATTCCCTGATCACCTTTGCCATGCTGGTCAGTTGGAAGTCATCCAGGTCCCTGGCGAATGTTTCCAGAGCCTCCAGACTCTTAAAAGACTGAATGAATGGGTCCCGGATTTTGTCATGCTCCTCTTTTGACAGCCAGTGCACATCCAATATCCGGCCGAAGATTGTGCCAATGTTCCCCTCCAGGGAGAAAGGGATCCCTCTTGATCGAAGGCTAAGAGCCTTTTCAAAGAGTGCCATGTTTGTTCTGCTCAAGATGGCACATCGTTCACCGGTCTTTGGGCGCGGAAGGTCTGTGTAGAAGGCCACCCTGGATGATTTTCCGGGGTTTCCCTTTATCCTGAAACCCTTATCCTCCTTAGCCTCCCGGATGAATACAGAGGCGAGATCTGCAATCTTCTTCCCGAAACGGAAGCTCATGGTGAGATCCCGTTCCTCGTCAAAGGAGAACCGCTTCATGGCATCGATGGCATAGCGGAAACTGTAGATCTGCTGGTGGGTGTCGCCTACGATGATGATCCGCTTTCGGCAGTGCTCCAGGGCATCCAGCATGATGGGGGAGAGGTCCTGGCCCTCGTCCACCAGTACCATGTCAAAGCTGTTGAGGCCCCTGTAGAAACGCCCTTCCCTATGAAAGAGCTTCAAATAGAAGTCGTGGGGACAAGGTTTCTCCTGTCGGTACCATTGGCCCAGGATCTCCCTGCTGGCCTGAATGATTCGGTTCCGTGCGCCTTGAATGGACTTTTTCACTTCATCGGTGACATGGCCCAGATGCTCTCGTTGAAACACCTCCATGGCCTGCTCGACTTTTGGGAACGGCGAATTCATGAAGAACTCAATGAAGTCATGGCTCAAAGCGGCGAGCTGCTGGGCGTTCTTTCGCCCCTTGAAGGCGGGGAGCATGTCGGCAATCGTAAAGGCCCCCACCTGATCCTTCCACCGGCCAATATTCCATGAGAAGGCCAGGGAATGGACCGTCCGGATCTCCACATTCCTCGGGAACTTTCCATCTACCTCTTCTTTGGCTTTCCGGTTGTAGACCAGGTACAGGATCTTTAGATCCGGATGTGCGGAGGCGATCATCTGGAGGGTAGTGGTCTTTCCGGTTCCCGCCATTGCGTTGATCAGGAGGACCCTCCCTTTTGAATCCAATATGGCCTGTTGTTCTTCAGTGGGTTTCATGTCCTTTTCATACTTCACATCGTCTCTTATTAACCCAGAGGCTATCCTGCCATCCCCTGACAGTCAACCCGAAATGGGCAATCTGTTGCCAAGCTTGAGAGTCCATTCCTGGGAGAAAGACAGCATGGAACAGAAGATAGCGAACTTAATAACCGTACGAGATTTCTTAATGGATTCGATCTGGGACATAAGACGAATTGTAGATATGGAAGGAATCTGATTCAACCAGAGCGAAAACGGTTTTTCCATTCTTGTATGGCAACTATAATCTTGCGGCGGTTTTCACTATGGCAACGTTTCTCAATGGTCTCAATTAGCCTTGCAGCCTGGTGAACGAGCATCCTTGCGTTCTTTTTCTCTTCGACATCAGCTCTATTCAGCTCGTAATCGGCATGAATTCTTCTCGTGCGAAGATCATTAATCTTGCTTGCCGCTTTAGCGAGCTCGTCATCCCCGCTGTTGTTAAGGTGCTCGTAGACTTCTTCATGCGCGGAGGCATTCCGAACTATGGAAAAGCCCATCTCTCTGAGGAGAATGAGACCAAAATGAAATGCAGCATAGTAAGCTCGGCTTATAGCTGAACGGAATTCTACCGGATAAGCTCCGTGTTCAGCAAGCCTTTCGGCCAAATATAGAAACTGACGAGGCTCCATGACTCAATATACACTATAAGAAAGCCTGATGTTTTTACGGACAGATTCGGGTACAGACTTTACCCATTGATCAACATAGTGGTCGTATCCTTCGAGGATATCGTCAATCGAGCCGTCCACCGTTATGTCGATCAAGAGCCACTGCTCTTCCGCCTCCGGATCTTGTTCTTTGAGCAAATGAAGTCCACGAACCGGCGGAAAACTCTCCTTAATGACTTTAAGGGTTGTTTCCAGATATTCGGATATCCCCTTTTGGAAGCAGAACTCACTTACCTCCGGCATGAGCCGAGCTTCAGGCAAATTCCTTTCCGCGATTGATGACGATAAATCACGAGACTCATAACCTGTGAAATCAAAAGGAACAGGACGTCGATGGCCGAAAAATAGATCAAGAAGCTGCCTTTCAAGCCTGACAGGAAGATCATAGAGGCGTAATATTGCGCCATCTATCTTAAACAATATTTCCTTTGCCTTCTCCGCGCTTCTCTTAATTGAATGTAGATACGCATCTACGAGTTCACTGATCAGTGGGATCCAACTGTTACAATCGAAAGGAACCGGGATAGAAGCATAGACCCTCTTGGGAATGTCTCGTTTGTCACTGTGGGCATAGGCAAAAGCCTGAGCAATCGGGGAATTCAGCACCCCAGCAAGGAATTCAACGGTCATCTTTTCAGTTTTTGGCCATACCGCGAAGAATCTCCTTCTTATCAGGAGCGATTTCCTATCAACGACCGCAGCAAAGCGCCATGGTCCCCTCGACATTACCGATTTAGGGATTACCACCTTCGGCTTTTTCCAATCGTGGTGCCATGCCCCTGGTACAGCTTTCCTCCTGTGTTCTTCCTCCATGGTCATGTAGACCACGTCACTGGTGGCATACTGCTTGAAACCCTGGGTCACTTTAAAAATCCCGGGAACAGCATCAGGGAATGGTCTATCCTGGACGATTTGCTCAGGATCTTTTTCGAGAAGGCCGGGCTCATATTCGACTCCGGTTTTGATCTCAGCGATATCTATTAGCCGGGGATTCTTATCCAACACTTCCCATACTTCTCGGAGAGGGGGGAGCAGAAAACGTCCCTGCATCCTTTCCACGAAGTAGGAAGAAGAGACCACATCTTCAAAGGTTGGGGTGGAATACAACCTGAATTGACTTCTGTCAGCTTCACGGACATGGCGGAAAATGGTCTTTGGCATCCTGGATGCGGTATGCTTCTTCGCGATAAAGACTGCTGTTTCGGCATCTGAATATTTGAAAATTCGGTCAGGCAAGGTCGTTACGCTTATTACCTCGAAAGAATCGTGAAATATCTGTCGCTCCGCCCGATAGTCAGACCCATCAAGAAAAGAATGAGGAAGCACAAATCCAAACAAAGCCCCTTCTGGAAGTTTTGGTAGAATTTTTCTTAAGAGTTCTTTAGGCTTTGGTGTCTCGGGCTTCACTCCCTCCAGGGCCTCAAAGGGCGGGTTTCCTACGAAGATGTTAGCCTTATTCATGATGGGGTCTAAGGATTGCGCACCGAATACATCCTCCACTCTGAGATCCCATCCGTCAGATTCCGGAAAGTCAGCGAGCGTGAGGCATAAACGGGCAACTTCAGCGGAAAAGGGATCTATTTCAATACCGTGGAGCCTTTCCGAAAAGAAACTATGCCTCTGTCTGCCGGTCCAATCCGAGGGAATCAAGTTCCTCATCCTGCGCATTGCTGCGATTAAGAATATCCCGTGCCCGCACATAGGGTCGAGGACATGCCATGCTGATCGAGGTAGATCTCCTATTGGCATTAGAGTTAGCACATAGTCGGCGATGTAGGAGGGAGTGCTGTGAATACCAAATTTTTTCCTGCTTTTTTGAGAGACGAACGTGTTCTCATAAACATATGCAAGCGTATCGACAGATAAATTACGCAAAGAAAAGGATTTGTGTATCTCTCCTGCAATAGCTCCCAAGAGTCCTTCGGGTAAGGCCTCGGGTTCATACGCCATTGGCTTGGCCTCGCCATAATATTCTCCAACGGCCTTTAATGCAGTCCAGGGCCGGCCAAAATCTATTTCAGGCGTCGTTAAGATATCTCTATCAGTGAGTAGCTTTGCCGTTAGCAGCCGAAATACAATGTTGAAAAGGACAGCCGCATCAAAGGAAAGCCTTCTTCGTTCAAACTCCTTCTCAGCGTTGTATAGGATTCGGCTTATCAACGAATCAATTTTGGTTGAGGCTTGATTCTCCAATGCGGGAAGTAAACCGATGTCTATGAAATCGAGTTGTTGGGGCATGGGCTCTTGGAACCCGGATTTGAGCCTTATCATCTTTTCAGGGTTCCAGCTTGCGGCATTGCTGGTTATGAGGCTTGGAACATTTGATGTCGTTATTTCGTCTTGAAGGAAAGTCCCTTTTTCTTTGTTTACCCACCACTCCGCCTTTCCATTTCTTACCAGGAATAGTTGGGGGGCACCGAAAGCTCTGTACTGGACGGCGAGGTCTTTTGAAGGCAAAGAATCATGGACGAACTCCACGCCGAAACATGCGGAGCGATAGTCCATCGGTTCTTGGCCGAAGACCGCCAGGGTGATTGATCTTAAGGCCGGTTTCGGGGAAATGAAGTCCGTGAAGGGATAATCCTTCCTGATAAGGTCATGCTTATACCCTATAGAGAAAAAGGCATCCTCTATCTCTTTGATTATTCTTTCGCTGTCGAGACTTGACTTCATCGGCCCCGCCCAACCGTTATTACGCCTCTGGCTTGTTTTCTCCGTTGCTGCGCCATTCAACATCCTTCTCTTCGAGGTATTTGATGATGATCATTTCGACTTGTGCGGAAAGACTCCGAAAACCCTCTTTTGCCAGTTTTTCAAGGGCTTCCTTTAACTCTGGTGTGGTCTTGAAGGTGATAGAGGATTGTTTCATGGCTTAGAAGGATGCCGTTGAATTAGATTTCTTACCTTTTCTGAAGAACAATGTCAATATATCTTTTAGATATTCAGCAGTGAAGCATGAACACCCTCTGGGAGGTCCTGCGCTTGCCTCAAGCATGAGATTCCTCATAATCATGCCACTTTCCGGTCTAAAATTCGGCAGAAAGGCTACTGTTTTCAACAAGCTGCACCGGGGAGAGATGGCGAAGGCGCAGTAGTCCTCCCAGGACATCCTTTTCCAGCCCGTTGCCCCTGCCGGCCTATATCAGCCGGAGTTGAAAAGGACACTCAAGGCGTCTCTTCACCCATAAGGGATCCAGCCATGGCCCGCTTATGGTGTTGCGGACGAAGCGGATGAAACCGGTCATGGTCAAGCCCCGAATCGTTTTTGCAAGCCGTTCGGAATAAAGGGCCAAAATATTGATCAGGTGCCCTATTCGCATCAGATAGTGATATCCCTTCATAGCGTTCCAGTTATAGGAAAACAGATGCTCATAGTGGTAACCATGGCGTTTCTCTATGAGGATGCCCGATTCAATATTCCATCGGTGCCGTGCGGCAAGGTTACACCGCTCATGCAGATTCCACTTGTTCAAGGGCTTACCGGAAATCCAAGCATGGCGTGACGCCTTGGAGACAATCTGCGCAGAATCCTTGGCCACCTCTTCCCATCTCTCTCCGCAGACAACTAAATTGACCATCTGCCTTTTCCTGCCGTTGTCACCGTAGAAATATTCTATGCCATTAATCCAGGTAAAGCTCTGTCTTCTGTCCCCCCAAGTTGTAGAAAACTGATTTTTCTCCTCCAGCTTCTTGAGCCCTTCATATTCCTCCCACACACTGGGAAGGGATTTGTCTTGCAACACGATCATATAATCCCATTTATTCTTGCGGCATATTTCCAAAATCGGCCCGTTGGGGTAGAGTCCGTCGAGCAAGAGCATAATATAAAAGGGGACGCTCGTGCAGAAATTGACTAACGTTACTCGGGGCACAAAATGAAGGGCTTTGTCGGCGTCACGGATAATGAAGTAGGAATGGCCCAAGGCACAGGGCTTACGGCAAAAGGCAAACAAATCTAATTGGGCAAAGGGAAAGGATGTGAGTTTGGGCACAACCCTCGATCTATTGAAACTTGCCATGAAAACCTCATCCGGTCAATCAAGGTATCACAAATCATAAATGATACTTGACACGTTATAGGTTACACATTATACTATTCCAAAAAATGTGAATAATAGATGATCACACCTTTCAAGCATAAAGGTTTGGAAAAATTCTTCCATAACGATGACAGAAGCCGTATTAACCCAACCCATGCATCCAAACTTGCCAGAATTTTAGACCGCTTAGATGCATCTATAGGACCTCAGGATATGAATTTACCTGGTTATAGATTACATTCTCTTTCTGGTAAGGAAAAAGGAACATGGTCAGTATGGGTTACCGGCAATTGGCGAGTCACGTTTCAGTTTGATGGACCTGATGCAGTGGCCGTTGATTATCGGGATTATCATTAATCAGAGGAGAGCTTTCAATGACTGACATCAGAAAACCGACCCATCCTGGAGAAGTGTTACGAGAGGATGTCATGAAACCGCTCGGTTTAACGGTAACGGAAGCGGCGAAACGCCTGGGAGTCACTCGAAAGACACTGTCAGCATTACTTAATTGCAGAGCATCAATGAGCCCGGAAATGGCAGTCAGGGTAAGTAAAGCAACAAAGACATCCCCTGAAAGCTGGCTATACATGCAGGCAAAATTAGACCTGTGGATCGCTGAACAAAGACCTATCAAGGTTGAGGAATTTGGAGAGGCTGCCATAGTCTAATTATGGTTAGGAATTCGATTGATAGGTGAGGACTTTCGTCAAGATGGGGTTCAAGGAGGCCATGTTACAACGCAATCAGGAACTCATTGATCAGTTTAACCGTGACGAACAGCTCTGGCATCGGCTCCAGTGGCGGAAGGTGAATCGGCGGGTCAGGTTCCCGAAGCTCGGAGCGTTGTCTCACGCCATACTGGATCTGGGGGATGAGATGCGCGAGAGGCGCAGACCGGCGGACTGCGTCGGCCGCAAATGGATCGGAAAGCGCCCTTGACCACGCTCAATACCCCAAAACATCAAGGCAATGAAAGAACAAGAGGGGGTCACCTGTATCCCCATTATAGAGTACCTAAGTTTCTATCCATGCGTTTATAACCTTTAAAGAAAGGAGCTACGCCATGAAAGAAGAATACAAGAAGCTGGTTGAGATGGTGAAGAAAAACGTGCCTGATAAGGAAATGATGGAGAAGCTGGGCGTCCAGAGTAAGGCTACTCTGAAGAAGATGTACTACGACGCATTAGTCGAGGCTGGGAAGATCAAGGATATCCTCACCGAGAAAGAGGTCAAAAAAGCAACAAATAAAGAAAGAAAACTACGTATCGGCAAGAGAGGAACCATGACCCTCGGAAAGGCACTGCTCGTAGACAAGCTTGGCTTCACAGAAGGAGACCGGTTTACTGTGTCAAAAAGAAAAGACAGCATCATCCTAAGAAAAGAATAAAGGGGGGTTCCAAAATGACTTATGAACGGGTTAGGTCTCCTTTTGACGTTTGTTAGATCATTAAACGCTCCAAGAAATACGAAATGTAGGGGTTTGTCGGCGTCACGGATAATGATTGGTTTGCATTCCTCTCCCAGCAGCAAGGGATTGATGAGGTGAGTTTCTTACCCAAACAGTCTGCCAATCCGCCACACAACTGGCGGACAAGAATAACGGTGG
>Ga0315546_1002177_pt1 | contig 11602 bp, 9 predicted proteins | sample SalMarSW160170MG_FD_203833 | JGI IMG/M metagenome (GOLD analysis project Ga0315546, IMG submission 203833) | Salt marsh sediment microbial communities from the Plum Island Ecosystem LTER, Massachusetts, United States - Salt Marsh Sediment SW1601-170 ... | reverse complement strand
ACATATTGCTTCTAAGTCCTTAAGTCCGTCCTCTCCAGAAGGTAATGGTGGCCGGTCCTGTATTAGACAATTTGCAAAGTAGTGAAGCTCATCAAAGTGCGGTCGACGAAATTCTGGTACACTGAGTGTGAGCCTTTGTGTTAAGGCTTTTAAAGAGCTTTTTGGGGCGTGTTGTGCAAATGCGTGGTCGACGGTTCCGAAGAAGTCGATTTTCAGTTGATAACCTTGAATGAACCAGCCAGCAGTTATAACAGCTGATGTTCCTGATTCAAATTTGGTGAAGCATATTGCGCTGTCTTCGAAATCAAGATTGAATCTGTAGCCGAGATGGCTCTTTATTTGCGTGATTTCTCCAAAGTACCATCTAAGCAGGTTTATGACGTGGATACCTACGTCCATAAGGGCTCCACCTCCGGTTAACTCTCTGTTAAACCACCAATTGGGGACAGGAAGTGGGGTGTGGCTTTCAGATCTGTGAAAGAATGGGCCAGAACTTATAAAAGTGGCGTAAGCAACTTCAACATCGCCTAGGATTCCACGATCCAGTTTTGTTTTTAGATCATGAAAGGTTCTGTTGAATCTCAAGTGGTATCCCATCATCAACTTTACGGAATTATTATGGGCGGCTGTTACTATTCCCTTTGCTTCTTTGAGGTTTCTGGCTATTGGTTTTTCTAGAAATATGTGTTTGCCTGCTTCAGCTGCTTGTATTGCACATGGCAGGTGGAGATGAGTGGGAAGTGCGATTATTACGGCGTCTATGTTGGATTCTTTCAAAAGTTGCTCGTAATTAGTGAAGGTTTTTTTAATGCCAGCGTTTTTGGCTTCTTTTAGGGCTCTTTTTGACAAATCGGAGACTGCTATAAGATTTACGTTTGGCAGTTTCAGGGAGTGCCTCATATGGATTTTGCCTATGTATCCGAGACCAATTATTCCCAATCCGACTTTTTTCATTCTTTTAATCCTCCATGGAAAATGTTACTTACGGTAATCCTAGTTTTTTATTCAAACCCATGGTAACAATTAATTCATAGGCTTGTCTCGTTAGTTTGTTTTTAATGCCTTTTCGGGGATATCTTTCTTTGAAGTAGTCGAGGGGTATGCCTTTATGGATGAAGTTAGTGGTTCCTAAGCCTTCTTTAGCTGCAAGTTGAATATATTTTACTGTTTTTGGGTTCACTCCCATTATTTTTGAAGCGGCTGCATCAATTGCCACTGGGTCTTCGCTTGCCATCACTAAGCCTAATCTGCGCGGTTTAACTCCAGAAACTATGTTGCCATCAATTATACAAAGGTCAAAATTCAGTGCTTTGTTGATTGCAACAATTACTTCCCAAATTTTCGGGTGATATCTGAATTTTTTTGCGTATGGATTACAACCAAAAATGTTCTTTAGAGCACAGGTTATCTTGACATTTGGGACACTGTACTTGATTTTTGGTATGTTAATTTTCAAGTCCGCGTTCTGAATTGTTTGAGGAACTTGTAACTTAAGTTTATATCCACCAGCGCATACTTCAACGGTTTTAGTTACGTCTTCAGAAAGATTAACGAGTTTAACGCCATAATCTTGGGAAAGTTTTGTGTATCCAAGCATTTGGAAAGCGTATTTACACTTCATTGCTGATGCATCAGATTCAACTATGGAAATATTTGTTCTGGAGGAAAGGTTTTCACGAAGCACTTCAATCAAAGCGGCTACAAATCTGGGATCAGTAGTTTCACCTGTGGTATAATCCCAATAATAACACATGTTAGGCTTAATCACAACATTCTTTGTTCCTTTCATGAAGGAATAGTGGATAATATCCAATGACTCAATAATAGCTTGCTTAAATGATGATATAGTGTCTTTTCGAATTTTGACAAAACTAACTAAGCTCATTATTTTACTTCCTTTCAGTTATATGATTAAATTTGCTTTCATCTTCAGTTTATGGAGTTGTTAACTCACCAATTATAGAAGAACAAGAGAAATTATCTCGTGAGCACATTTTCGCTAATGGAGTTAAATCGGCTATAAAAAATTTATGGGTTTAACAACTATATTCCAAAAAAAAGTGCTTAATGACAGTTGAATAATGGCATCATGGGTGTCTGGTCTCTTACGAGAAAATATTTATTACAGACCTCAGCACTAGTTTAATTGAAGAACATACAGCCACATAACAAAAACGAAATAGTTTAATCTATAGTTCATAGAAGCATAATGGAGAAATGAAAGAATTGCAAAACAACAAGTTTTGCGCGATAATTACGTTTGTAGTTCTGTTAAGTGGAACTCTTTTTGTTTATCCGGTCGTCTCTTCATTATCAAATAACATAATTATAACAAGTAGCGGTCAAATAGTAAGTCCAAATGTGAATGCAGCAAGCGGTTCAGCCAGAGATATTCAAGCAGCAATAGACTCGATTGTAGCACACGGCGGCGTCGGCAATGTGTTCATTCCCACAGGAACGTTCAATTTTGTTGAGGTTGGAGAACCATGGGTTACAGTTAATGTTCCGGCTGGAATAAACATTTTTGGCGCACCGACACAAAGAGATTCATCTGGTCAAGTTATAGAATGGAAGACTGTTCTTGTTATGCCTTATGAAGTTCCTACAAGTGGTCCTGATAATACTCCAGCTTGGTTTAGATATGTGATTGATGAAAATGTTCACGACAACACTTTCAGATTTTCTGACATTAAACTTGTAGGATGGAGATTTTTTGATATAACGTCAACAACTCAATACACAGGTGTCGCAGTTAGCAGTCTCAAATTCTTAGATTATCCTACTGCTGGTTTAGTAGATTTTAGAGTTGACCATTGTTTCTTCCAAGATATGTGCGGAAGCGGAGTATCACTTATTGGTGGAAAAACAGATTTGCACTCCCGTAGGGTAATCAGTGGAGTGATAGATCATAACAGATTCGTTAACAGCTATGGCAATATAGGATTCATGCGTTATGATGAAAGAACATTGGGTTATGGTGTTGGGATGCGAAGATGGGCATGCGATGTTTGGGAATCAGACGCAAGCAATGTTTGGGGAAAATACAACAACTATACGATAGTTATTGAAGACAACTATTTCAGCAAATGGAGACATGCTACATGCTCAAACGATGGCATTCACCAGATAGTAAGATACAACACGTTTGATGGCAGTTATGGTCATGGAACTGTTGACGGTCATGGCAGTTATGCAACTGTAGATAGACCTTACGCTGTTGGAACTCGATGTTTAGAAGTTTACAACAATGTTTTCCTGAATTATGACGATACGTGGGGTACGCCTTGGGTTGTTGGAGTAAGGGGGGGTTCTGCACTTGTCTACAATAACACACTTGATGGCAGTTACGCTTATCTTCTCGACTTAAACAATGATTGGGGAAACTATGGTGATCTTGCTTTTTGTGCAGTAAATCAAACATACATTTGGAACAATCAACTAAACGGAGGTTCAATAATTCACTACAATGCAGATTCGGTAGAGAATATTAACTTCTTCTTACGTCAACCAAACTTACTAGAGGATGGGGTCGATTACGAGCCCTATCCTTATCCTCATCCTTTGACACTGGAAACAACACCTTAAGATATAACAAGTTATTCCATAATTTCGCTCAAAGCTTTTGTTCAATCAAAAAGTGAAACTTTTAGCTTTCCATCTAAGGAACGAACCAAATCAACATATGCTTCTCAAAAGGTAAATGTAAGTAATAACTCAGTAGTTCTAAACACTCATTCATCTAAACGAGGATTTTTAGACTTCACGGTGTGCCTGCCACAATCAAAATGCCAGAGGATGTTTCAACTTTCAGTTTCAGATAGTCATCTAGAAAGCTCAAATAATAGAGAAACGGGTATGCAATGGGGAAGAGGAAAGGTAGATTAATCTTGATGTTGGTCTCAGTTTTTTCAATGGTTTGCCCAATCATACCTGAAAGTTGCTTCACTTGTTTGATTGTGAATCCTGCTTTCAGAATTTTCTGAATCAATTCACTCGTTGTATAACCGTCCCTAACATGACTCTCAATAGTAACATTATTTTTTTCCCAGTTAATTATTGGTGACTCACTGTTAGGCCCAGTGACGATCAAATGACCTCCTTTTTTAATTGTTCGCCTTATTTTCTCAAGAAGAAGCGTATCATCTTCTATATGTTCAATTACCTGAAGCATTATCACCAAATCATATTTGTCACTAATAACATCGGAACAAAAGTCTCCTTGTTCAAAGGTCAAGTTTCTCAAGCCAAACTTCTTTTTCACTTGATTCCCTATATTCACCTTATTCTGGTTAATATCAATCCCTTTCACGTTACAATGAGAATACTTCTTGGCAATCATAGCGGCAAAATACCCTTGACCACAACCAATATCTAAGATAGAGCTAAACTCCAAATTGGCTAGAATAGACGAGATTTCGCGAGCCTGTTGCTGTTTGATTGTGTCAGGTACACCTAAGAAACGAATGTACAATTTCTCTAATTGCGTCATTAGCCTAAGTGGTGAACCTTCTGGATCTCTTAAATCAGACGGAATAAACACCTTTTCAATGTAGCCAATTTCACGACCTAATTGCAATACTAATCTTTACTCCTTTTCTTAGTGACTATGAAAAACAAGTAAAAGAGATATTGATATGAAGGGGTAGCGAACAGATGTCTAGCGAGCACCATAAACTGCAGAGATAGTTTCTGTTTTGAAACGACTCATGGTCGTTGTTAGTTGATCTTCACAGGCCGCTTCTCATCCAGAGATTTACTGATGGATTCTAGTAAGTTGATCGTGTTTTTTCCTTCTTCTGGCAATATAGGTGGTGGAAGATCTTGTTCAATACTTGTAATATAATTACCAACCAGTTTTAGATGAGGAATCATTTTTCTTTTTTGGAAGTAGTTAAGTCCAAAATTCATCCATTTTTGCAAAACCCGTTTTTCATCTACAAGGAAACCCCGGGCTACATTTGCGACATTTAGTGGGGGATTGACCGAGTTCTCAAGGAAATAATCGAAGTCTCTATAGATTTGTGCGCGCTTTCCTTTAGAACCTCTAATCTCGTAAATGATTTCAGTTTCATTGGAAACCCATGAAAGGTCAATTAAGCCAAAAAGTTGATTTGGTGTCCGCAAAAGAACCGCAAAATGATCATGTACTGGATATTTGGTTTTGCTACCGACTGCATATACTTCGCTTATGTCAGGTAAGAAATGTAATTGGAGATATGCAAGGTGACAACATACTTCCCAAAGAATACCTTTTTGTTCAGGTTTGATCATCCAATCAGCAGCCAGTTCATGAGCTTTCAGCGATTCAAAACTTTCCTTTTGCATGGTTGTAAAGGATAGAAGATCAAAATCGCCTTGATCAATCATCGATTTGGCTTTTTGTATTGATGGTAGAAAAATTTGGTTATGAGCAATGCAAAGTTTGCTTCCATGTTTTTTAGTTTCTTTGATCATTTTTTCGCACTCTGAGACGCTCAGTGCCATAGGTTTTTCCACAAGAATTGCGGGCACATCTTTTGCTACGTCACATGCTATATGTGCATGGGTGGAAACAGGAGTGCAAATATCGACCAAGTCTAGGTCTTTGATTTCAACAAGATTCGCATAATTTTCAAAAGTCTTATTCACGTTGTGCTTTTTAGCAAGATGTTTTGCGCGTTCCAGATTCAAATCACATAAGCCTACAACATTTACATTTTTCATACTTTGGTAGACTTGCATATGAACTTTGGCGATTCCGCCGCAACCGATCAAACCTACATTTACCATATTTATCCCTCAAGTATCAATTTCGAACCTGTTTTGTACATTGAATCTATTTAAGAATTAAGGAATCCTAAAAACCAAGCTATTCTCTTGAAAATGTAGTGTAAGGGTAATAAAAACACCGCTTTTCTATACGTTAATTTATAAGCGGCAGGGACACGAAGGAGTTCTGCTGTAACGGCAACCGGAGGCAGCATCTTGTAGAGGTTAATAATATTTCTATTTTTTTTGAAAAGACAACGGTTGCCTTGACCATGCCAAAAGTACTCATTCCACAAAGATTTCCATGTCTGCCGACGTGTTTCGTAGAAGGAAGCTGTTGTAGTGTACAATAGCCAGCCCGCTTCTCTAATTCTACTTTCAGCTTCCATGTCTTCTCCCACTCCTTTAAGAGATAAATCAAAGCCGCCAACTTGCCTTATGGCCTTAACTCTGTAGATACACCCAGAAGTTCCGAGACAGCTTGAATTTGTTTCTCCAGCAACCATCGTATTTAACATGAACTCTGTATTCTCTAGGGTTGCCACTAGACTTTCATCGTGAGGATTCACACAAATTGCATATTTTCCTTTCGCTATCCCAACATTGGGGTGTTGATCCATGAAGTCTATTTGTTTCCTGACAAAATCTCTAAGCAATACCATGTCACCGTCAACCCAAACGATATGATCGCCACCAGCACTATCAACCACTATTTGCCTAGCCCGCCCCAACCCCTCATTTTCGTAGAATATTTTATGTTTCAAATCCGTCTTTTCCAGACTCTCTTTGATAATTGACAAAGTTTTATCTTCACTATAACCATCTACGACAATTAACTCCAATAGTTCGTGAGGAAAATCTTGAGCAACAACACTATCAACAGCCTCTTTGACCGTTGCTTCGGCATTTTTAACGCATAGCCCAACTGTGACTTTAATATCAAACGTCATAATATTAGCCTCAAATCAAAATGGAGTTACCAATAGAGTCGAATATAATCCGCGTGTTGCTATAGAGCACAATCAAGATTCAAAGTAAGATTTCAAAAAACCTAAGCACCAAGCAGTACTTTTCAACGTACATTGGAGGGGTAACAGAAAAGCTACTTTTCGGCGAGTCAATTTGTAAACAGTAAAAGACTGGAACAGCCCAGCTAGTAATGCAACAGGAGGTAACATGTTAGGGAGACGAATTAATCCCCTGTTTTTACGCAAAAAGTAATTCATGTCATAACCACGTTGCAAGTACTTACGAAAAAGGTCTTTCCAAGTTAATCCGCGTCTCTCGTAATCGCTAAATTGTACGTTGGTTGTGCAAAGAGACCAACCAGCTTTTCTAATTCGATGTTCAGCATCAAAATCTTCGCCATAACCTGTGATGTTTTCATCGAAACCGTTAACCTGTCTTATTGCGTTAACTCGGTAAATGCAACCTCCTGTTCCCATGGACTTGGAACGTGATTTTTCGGAACTGTAATCTACTATTCTGCCAGCAGCACGAGAGTATGTCTCTAAAGTTGCAAGTAAGTTCCCCCCTGAATTCATGGCTTGTTTTCCTTTTGCGGCTCCTACTTCAGGGTGCTTTTCCATGAACGACACTTGCTCTGTCACATAATCATTAGACAATATCATGTCGCCGTCAACCCAGAGAATATAATTGCCTTCAGCATTAGCAACCACTAAGTTTCTTGCATGCCCCAAACCTCTCCAAGAAGTATGAAAAATTTTAGAGGAAATGTCGATCCTCGAAACATAGTCTTTGATAATTGACAAAGTTTTATCTTCACTGCCATCATCAACAAAAACCAGTTCCATAGATTCATGAGGAAAATCTTGAGCAACAACACTATCAACAGCCTCTTTGATAAAATCCTCACAATTCCTTACACAAATCCCGACGGTGACCTTTGGTTTCATTATACAATTACATCCTTTTTCGGTTTAAGGGGAGTCCGCACTGAGACTAGTTTAAAGCAAATTATGCCTCTCAAGTAAATCTCGAGTTAATTCTTGTCTCGACTCGTCAGCTTTGTTCCAAACAACAAACTTTCGCTTCAAAATCAAAGAGAGAAGTGCACCCAACAAAATAACGTTATTCTGTAAAGTTTCAATGAAAAGGTTTCTTGTTTTAGGGACAATGAATATACACAATAAAGCAAGCAGAAAAATGGGATATTGCAAAACAAGCAAGAACGTCAGCAAAGTTAACGAAACAAAGATTATTGGGTTGAAAATGTGAAGAAATATTTCAGATACTGCAATTCGTTTAGGCAGCATCAATCTGTTCTGTAACAGATAGGTTAAACATTTTGTCCAAATTTGCTCAAGTTGGCTGGCTCTTCGCACTTTTATGACAAATTTTCCTTTCCAGGTTGTTGGAAACGCTGTAAAGAAAGTAGCTTCAGGGATAAGTATTGTTCTAGCCTTTTTTTGAACAACATTTAAAGCAGTTCCAGTGTCATCGCATCCAGTTTCAGAATCGAATTCCTCCAAAAAAGCCCGCTTATATGCGCTATAACCGCCCTCAAAAATGATTGTCGCATAAAATTTTGACTCACCAAGTCTGATACCCGTCATGAGGTCACGATAGAGGGCTTCATTTTTGGTGACCCAAGTTCTATTTGGATTCAATATCACCTCTCTTCCAACGACGGCCCCTACAGTTTGATCAGCCAAGTAAGGCAGAGACTTCTCTAAAATATCTGGAAACCAGAAACAATCAGCATCTGATACTACAATGACCTCGCCTGTTGCATATTTCAACGCAAGATTTAGCGCCCTAGATTTTCCTCTACGTTCTTCTTCTTTTACAAGCTTTATGTTCATTTCAGGATGTATCTTCGAAAACTCCAAAATTTTTTCCGATGTTTTGTCTGTTGAGCCGCTATCTATTAAAATAATTTGAGTTAAGTTTCTCGGATATCTCAGTTTACTCAAATTCTCCAATTTGAGGTCGATAACGTCTGCTTCATTGTAGGTAGGCACAAGAATAGTTATTGCTGGAGAATAAGTTTTGTCAGTTTTCAACTTCCATGGCCTTGATGCTACGCGCCGCATGTACAGGTGGTATAAACTTGGAAAACCTATGAAAATGGAGCAAAGAACCGACCAAACGATTAAAATATCTGTCATAGTTTTTCAACTAGAGCATATTGCTAAAAAAAAGAAGAATACAGCCCTCTATGCCTTTAGAAAAGGCGGACTAACGTCTCCGCTAAGCTTGAGATAAACATCCAGTAATTTTAGCTGCAGTCCCCATGACAATCTGTGTAAGAGAAAACTTGACCCAGGAAAGAGCTTCTTTGCTTCTTTCAAACTCGTCTTATCTTCAATCAGCTCAGTATTATTAACATCTCCAACATTCTCTTTCTCTGCCAACTTTAGATGTCCTATTGCTCTAGGATTAAATCCCAAAATTTTTGCTACGACAAAATCAGTTGCCAAAGCATCATCACCTGCTAAGATAAGACCCATTTTTTTGGGATATTTGCCACGGGCAATAAGGCCATCCACTATACAAATATCCGATTTCACCAGCTTGTTTATAGCTACAATTATGGCATCAAGATTTTTATGGTAAGAAAATTTTCGCGGTTTAGATATGGCTCCAAACATGTTTTTCAGTGAGCATGTCAGCCCAACAAGGTTGTGTGTTCTCAGCTTGGGTACGTTGATTACAAGATCCGATTCCAAAAGCATTTTGTTAACTGGAAGTGTTATCCTGTTATTTCTTATGCTGACCTGCTTCTCGACGATTTCTCCCTCGCTTAAATTTAATAACTCCACATTCTTTGCTTTACTCAGGTTTTCATATCCAAGTATTTTAAAAGAGTACTTCGTCTTCATTGCGGTAGCATCAGCTTCAGCTACAAAAATGCTAATATCGTCACCAATCCTAGCTCTGAGATAATCAATAATTGCTGATATTATTCTTGGATCAGTTGTTTCCCCAGTCGAATAGTCCCAATAGTAACAAAGATTTGTTTTTATAATAACCGTGTCAATTTTTTCAGGGTAGTTGTAGCCCAAAAGATCAAAGGATCTGCTGACAGCATCTCGTATATCATTGTCTGCAAAGTTCTTTGACGCCGAAGTCAGTACGACTTTAGCCATTCAAATCAGCCCCGTTACGTTTGTAGACATCATCAATGATTCTTATAACGTCGATTTCTTCTTCCAAAGAGATAGGTAGTTCCGTGTCTTTCTGTATTCCATCGAAAAAAAGTTCCAAAATTTTGAAAAATGAATGGTAATAATATGTATACGACAAATATTTCAGCTTCTTTCCGGTGGCTTTTCGCAGTAAATTACGGCTAGCTTCTTTGATTGCATAAAGACGAAGATTTTTGGGAGCAAAATTATCGGTGGACGTGTATCCGACAGTTCCGTGCAGGTTTACTCTAAAGTTGAAATCTGGAAAGATACTCTTTGAAAACCAACCAACATTTACACAACAGTTCATCTTTGATTTTCCCGACCGGAGTACCACCATTGCTCCATCCTCTACAGGAAGCTGAAATCTGTAACCCAAACTGGAATATTCTACTCTTAAGTCACCAAACATCCAATTCATTAGATCTATTAAGTGATAGCCGAGGTCCAGTAACGCCCCCCCACCTGCCTTCTCCTTACTTAACCACCATTCTGGAACAGGTGTCGGTACGCGTCCATGGCCTAATGGTCCATTCATTATCAAGTCAGCTGTAGCGATAACTACATCGCCGACTCTTCCCTCATCCAGCATTTTTTTCAACCTTTGGACACAATCCATGTAACGGTAATTTGCCCCCGTCATCACCCTCACCCCTTCTTTTCTAGCCTTCCCGGCAATCCGTGTTGCTTCAGCCAAAGTTCGAGCAAGGGGCTTATCGACGAAAATGTCTAGACCTTTTTCCGCAGCGTAAGCTATACTTTCTTCTCTAAGAAAATTCGGCAACGAAATTATAACAGCATCTAACTCCTCAGAATCAAGTAGCACGGTATAATCGTCATAGGCCTTAACATTATACCTTTGTACCATCTTTCTGTTTCTCTTACTCTTGTCTGCAATAGCAACCAGTTTCACATCTTTCATATGTAAAGCATTCAAGAAATGAAGCTGACCCATTTTACCCAAGCCAATTACTCCAACCCTAAGCAAAACTTCACCCTCTTTTCGTGGCGTGTATTCGATTTTAAGTGTACAATTAAAGCTAAGAATCTGATCAAAACTGAAATTTAGGCGTTTTTACGTTAAACTCTCTGTTAAAATCCTCTTAAATATCGTGATGCCGTGTCTCAGCTTCAGCTTCTTTTCGCCAATTCTGCTTCTATATTGTATCGGGATTTCCACGATTCTGTATCCTTTCTTTTCCACTCGATAATTTATCTCTGCTTCTATGTCAAAACCCTTTGACTTCGGCTCCCAATTCTTCAATATGCGCCATCTGATAACCCTCAATCCAGTCAAAGGATCATTAAGATGCACACCATTAATAAGACATTGAGTCCACGCCAAAATTCTGTTTCCAACAAAGAAAAAGCTCTTCATCGCACTTAACGTAAGCGAATGAGTGAACCTGTTTCCAGTAACCATACCAACCTCAGGATTCTCCTCTAAAATCCGAATCATCTCAGGCAGACACTTGACAGGATAAGTATAATCTGCATCAGTAAAAACCACATATTGTATATCAGAGTTAACATGCTTAATCGCCTGCGCAATAGCCTGCCCCTTGCCGGACCCATTCTGGAACAGAACCTCAGCTCCCATCTCTTCAGCAAACTTAGCTGTCCTATCTACACTGTTGCCGTCAACAACCAAATGCTTCGAATCACCCAAAACCATTTTCAGCTCCGCTAAGCTGAGCCTTATA
>Ga0315546_1002175_pt1 | contig 11608 bp, 15 predicted proteins | sample SalMarSW160170MG_FD_203833 | JGI IMG/M metagenome (GOLD analysis project Ga0315546, IMG submission 203833) | Salt marsh sediment microbial communities from the Plum Island Ecosystem LTER, Massachusetts, United States - Salt Marsh Sediment SW1601-170 ... | reverse complement strand
GCGCCCAGGTCGTGCAAGTCGCGGGGGGAGACGGCCTTGACGGTGGCCTGGGTGCCCACGGGCATAAAGACCGGCGTAGACACCTCCCCGTGGGGAGTATAGAAGATCCCGGCGCGGGCGCGACCGTCGGTGGCGAGAACGTCGAAGCGGTAGGACATCACACAGAAACAGCACCGATTACGCCGCTACGGTGTGCCCGCAGTCGGCGTCAACACGGAGCCCGGCGTGAGCGACGGCGTACCCGTGACCCCCAGGCTCTTCAGGTCCAGGAGGAAGGGCGTCTCCGATGGTAGCATGATGACGCCGACGTTGGGCGAGAGTTTGGTGATGTACTGGTAGGTCAGCAGGTCGGGGTTGTCGCGCAGTGCGCCGGCGATCAGTTGCAGCGCCTGGGCATCGGCCCGGGCACGGATGACGGTCGCCTGCGCGTCTCCCTCTGAGCGGGTGATAGTCGCGTCCTTCTGCCCCTTGGCTTCCACGCGTACGCGCTCGGCCTCCTGCTCTTGCTGCCGCACCAGGAAAGCAGCTCGCAAGGCGTCCTGCTCCGCGATCTGCTTGCGCTCAATGGCGTCCGCATACTCATCCGTGAAGGTGATGTTACGCAGCACAAAGTCCACCAATAGCAGCCCTTCTTTGCTCAATTCTTCCCTCAACCCTTCCTCAATCTGCGTGCTCAGTTCTGCGCGGCGCGTGCTGTAGACCTCCTCGATACCATAATTTGCCGCCGCCTCACGGATAATGCCCCGTGTCTCCGGACGGATCAATCCGTTGGTATAGCGGTCCTGCCAATTGATGTGGATATCGGTCACGTGCTCCGGGTCCAGGGCGAAGATGACCGAGGCATCAATGTAGACTTCCTGGCCATCGCTTGTGCGTGCAAACACGGGCTCATCCGCTATCTCACCGGTTCGCGTTTCCGAGATAGACAGCGTGTAGGTCTGCCGGGAGATGGAGTAAGTCTGCACATGCTCGACGTAGGGGATGATGAAGTGGAGACCCGGCTGGAGCGCCTGGGGGCGGTAGCCCAGCGGCGCCACCGCGCTGATGACGACGCCGCGCTGGTCAGGCTGGATGAAGACCAATCCCGCGCCCAGCGTCGTCAACACGAGCGCTGCCACCAGCACGATGATCAGCGCCACGACCGGTGTGCGCGTCGGTTGCCGCCGGTTGACTGAGAAGGCAAACCAGCCCACTGCCGCCAGCACTGCGAACCAGAACAAGCCTGCCAGTCCTCTTACCATACCTGCGACTAACATTGTCTATACCTCCTCACAAGACTGAAATACTCCCAGGATTGTATCACATCAGGCTCAATCTAACCAGCCGGACGCCTGCCACCATTCAGGTTTGGAAACCTGGTTCTCTGGGGTTTCGCGTGGTCAACCCGAAACCTTCCTACACTACATCCCCATCGGTAACTCGATGGTGAACGTCGTCCCCTGGCCCGGTTCGCTCTCGACGCCGATCCTTCCGCCGTGAGCCTGCACCAACTGCTTGGCGATGGCCAGCCCCAGTCCGCTCCCTGCCCCACGGGCGTGGGAGCGCGACCGGTCACCGCGCCAGAAGCGGTCGAAAATGTAGGGCAAATCCTCGGCGGGGATGCCCTCGCCGGTGTCGCGCACGATGATGCGGATGCCTTCGTGGATAGGCCCTTCGACTGCGCTCAGGACAGGCTCTGCCCGAAGCGTGATGACGCCGCCGGACGGTGTGTGGCGCAGTGCGTTGGCCACCAGATTGCCAAGCACTTGATCCAATCGCCCCACGTCAGCAGTGATGGTCATTGAGGACGGGTCGCCGCCGGCCCCATTCGGCAAGCTCAGGGCAGGCTCAATGCGCAAGTCTATTCCCGCCGCTTCGGCCTGACCGCTGAAGCTGGTGCCCACATCGGCCAGCAACTCGGTCACGTCCACCGGCTCCCATACCAGCGGCAGTTGGCCGGCCTCCGCCAGCGAGAGCGTCCGCAAGTCATCCACCAGCCGCGCCAGGGTGCGCGTTTCGTCCAGCGTGGCGCCGATGTGCTCCTCCGTTGGCTCGTACACGTCGTCGAGGATGCCCTCCAGGTTGCCCTGGATGATGTGCAGCGGCGTGCGGAGTTCGTGGGCCACGTCGGCCGTGAGGTTGCGACGTCGCTGGTCGGCGCACTCCAGTTCTCCGGTCATGTGATTGAAAGACTCGGCCAGCCGACCGAACTCGCGGGGGCCATGTGTGGGCACCTGCACGCGCACGCTAAGATCACCCTCGGCTACGGCATCGGCGGCGGCCATGACGTCGGCCAGCGGCGTGGCGATGTCCCGGAAGGCCCACAACGCCAACGCCCCCGCCAGCAATGGCAGTGCCAACGACAGACCGCAGCCCCCAATCCACACCAACGCCGCCATCTGCCCATCGCCTCCGAACAGCCGTGTGAGCATAAACGCCAGCGCCGCCATCCCGCCCAACACCAGCAGGACTATAAAGCCAAAGATCCCGGCAAAGCGGAAGAAGAGAAATCGCCCCCTGCGATACCGTGCTCGTGGCCACCTGGGAAACCCGTGGTCGTGACTCCCTGGTGCCCACGGTGGGTGCGGCCAGTGTTCGTGGTGTTTCCAACGCTTCTTGCTCTTCAACATCACACCTCGTCGGTGAACTTGTAGCCGATGCCGTAGACGGTGAGCACGTAGCGTGGCTCGGCGGGGTCCGCTTCCAGCTTGCGCCGCAGGTTTTTTAAGTGAGGCACAGTATTTGTCGTTCGCACGGACAATCGTAGTGCCGTGAATTGCGAGTCCTGCTGTGCCCTTTCGTTTCTGTCGTGCCTCACAAAGTGGCTCATGTTAGCTCTCTGTCACCTGCCGTCGAAGCTCTTCAAAGTAAGCCCGAAACTCCTGGGGAACAACATCGGCCTCGGGCGCCTTGGGCAAGATCTGCTCAAATAAACGTTCCAATTTGTCGAACTCAATCAGGCGTTCACGCAGCATAAAGGCGACGTCCTCAAGGTCAGCTTCAAACCCGCGCGCGATCTTGCTCAGCGCGATGCTGTACGGGTCAAAGATATAGACATCCAGTTGGCCGAATCGCCCGACGGCGCGTCTTCGCTCGCGGGCCTTGGGTGGCAGAGGGATGAATTCAGCCAGGGGCACGTCTTCCAGGTCCAGCCGCATCTCGGCGGCCAACTCCGCCAATACGGCTTGAAAGCGAGCAGCGTCCTCCGGCGCTACTTCAACGATGTAATCCACGTCCAGTGTGACGCGGGGGCTGCCCAACAGGCAGAGCGCGCTACCGCCAAGCAGGTAGATCGTTGCTGGGCCTGGGTAGCGTTCGCCCAGGCGTTGCAAGAATGACCTCAGGTTCACTGCAGTTACCGGTTCCATTGAACCTCCAACTCCCACGAGCGTAGTAGACAATGCGCCACGTTTTCGTACGTTCCGACCCAATTGACGTAACTCTGGGCCTGCTGCCGGTGTCGCCGGCCCAGAGCTGCCAGTCGTTCACGGGGTGAGGTGGCGTCCGGCAGGCCCAGATCTACCGCAAACCGATCAGGCAGCCACTGCCCGGCCACAAAGGACTGCAGCCGCCCGGCATATTCTTGTTGCAGCAGCATGGCAGCCGTGTAGAACAGCCGTAAGGTCCGCCGCTCGGCCGGCCGTAGCCGTTCCAGGGCAACGGGCATGGCTTCGGCGTACTCGGGGTGCGCCAGCAGCACCGCGATCACTGCGGCCCTGACGCGCGCACTGGGCTGCCGTACCAAATCCGCCAGCAAGACATCCGGGGGCCGGACGCGCTCGGCCCGGTCGGACGTGTGGCGCGAAAGGTAACGGATGCCCAACAACTCCAGTTCGGCGACGAGGCTCTCTTCTTCTCTGTAGCTGTGGGACAACTCCCGATCGTTTCTGACACAGGAATCTGTCTTGAGTGCATAGGGGGACAACTCGTGTTTCAAAGTCACACCTCGTCGGTGAACTTGTAGCCGATGCCGTAGACGGTGAGCACGTAGCGTGGCTCAGTTGGGTTGGTTTCCAATTTATGACGGAGATTCTTGACGTGGGCATCCACACTGCGGTCAAAGCCATCGTACGCTACACCGTGCAGCCGGTCGAGCAACTGTGCGCGGGTGAAGGTCTGCCCTGGGTGCTGGGCCAGCACCGCCAGCAGGTTGAACTCGCTGCGGGTGAGGTGAATCGGCTCTCCGGCGCGGGTGAGACGATGGCCATGCAGGTCAATCTCCAAATCGCCGGCACGGATGAGGCCCGGCGTGCGGACGCCACCCTGCACGCGGCGCAGCACAGCCCGCACGCGGGCCACCAACTCGCGCGGAGAGAACGGCTTGGTGATGTAGTCGTCCGCGCCCAACTCCAGGCCGATCAGCCGATCAGTCTCGTCAACGCGAGCGGTGAGCATGATGATCGGCACGTCCGACTCGCGCCGCAGTGCCCGGCACACGTCCAGGCCATCCATGCCGGGCAGGTTCAGGTCGAGCACGACCAGATCGGGCCGCTCGTGGCGCGCCACGGCCAACGCCGTCTTCCCGTCGCCCGCCGTGACGACGCGGTACCCGCCCTTCTCCAGGTAGTCCCGTGCCTGTTTGACGATTTTCGGTTCGTCGTCTACTACCAGGATCATTTCGTTCATGCTCTGCTCCGCCAATCACCTTTTTATCACGAACGGCTCAAATATGCAAGTCGGTTAGATTGGTAGATTGGTAGATTGGGGGATGTTGACGCGGGCGAATATTACTGCTTCTTCGTCTTTGAAATCGAGTGCCCATCCGGGTGATGACTGGAAGAGGTTTAGCAGGTCGCCGTCGTCGTGGCGGTCCAGTATCAGAAACTGGACACCGTACTCGTTGAACACCTCTACCCAATTCCCGTTCATACCAGTTTCCCGTGTGATAGAATAATCTTGTGGCATACGTTTTCTCCTTGGTAACACCACAGCAAGAGTTGTGCTATCCAGCCTTTCCGAACTGGGAAATCCTTCCCTGGCGCTCCAAAGGGCAGAAGAGTTCACCTGGAATCCAGGGTCGCCCTTCGACAGAGAGTATCCCTGCCGGTTTCAAGAGCCGATGCAGTTCGGTCAAGATGTTTTCCATGTCTCCGATGGGACGAGCAAAACCGAAAACAAAGGCGAGATCAAAGCTCTGACCAGGTAGACCTGTGTGAGCAGCGTCAGCGAGGATGATCTTGGCGTTGGTCACTCCTTCCTCACTGATCTTTTGTTGAACTCTCTCCACGGCCAGCGGATTGATGTCCAATGCGTAGACGTTTCCTTTCTCACCTACGATTTTCGCCGCGGGAACGGTGAAAAAGCCAGGCCCGCAGCCAACCTCCAGTACTTTTTGACCTGGCTCAAGTCCTGCGGCGTCCAGAGCCTCGTAGGGATCTCTAAACAGGCCATAGAGAGTTTCGTGAACGAAGGACATCATCTTGAAGTGCATTCTGTTTGTTACTGACATTTTTCTCCTCCTGAAAAACTTGTTCAAAGGGGGAGCGCACGGGCGACCTACGACTGCCCGCACACCCCCGGCCTTCCACGTATTGCGACCTAACTCTCCGTCTCGGCAGCGCCGGTTTGCGCATCCGGCTCGGTCTCCTCGCGCGGCTCTTCCCACCAGCCCCAGCACCAGGGAGGCACAGGCCCGTGCATCTGGTGCCAGCGTGCGGCACGACGCCAGTCAGCGCCACGCCTGAACCGTGGGCCAGCCATCCCGAATCGCCAAGCCGGACCCCATAAGACGAAACGGAGCATCTTGCCGATCACGGCAAAGAACAATAGTAACAATCCGATCTTGAGAACCAACCCTGCGCCGAACAAGAAGGGCGCAGAACGGTACGGGACGGGTGCAAGAAAGTACCGTCCAGGGTAGCCGAAGCCGGGGGACGTCATCTCGCCCTCTTCATCCTCAACCACCAGTTGGCCCGCCGCGTAGCCCTGCGACCACCCGGTGCGGTAGAGCGCCAATCCGCCCACGATCAGCAAGCCGATGACGATCAGTGCCACCAGTGTCCTCACCAGAAACCATAACTTGGACATTTCTCACCTCCTAGCATTTTGGTTTTAGAAGATAGGCGACGGTGGAACCCAGAAGCAGACCCAGATTCCAATCACCAGGACGAACAGGGCGATCCCCACGAGTACTTGAGCAACCTCGCTCATATTTTCCCTCCTCGATGTCCATCTCATTCCCTGCATGTTCACACCTCCAAATGCCGTTCTGCCTTCTTCCATCTGGCTCCAGTATGCCACAAACCTGTGAAGAAAATATGAAGAGGTATAGGAAATGTAGTAAAGTTTTGCGAATGACTCAGAGAGCGGCACTCCAACACCAATGTGTGGCACGTTACCCCCTGCTCGCCCCCTTTGCGCACCCCGCCCGCCCAATCCATCACCCGCGACTTGTGCTCGCTCTGCTTCTTGCGCTCATCCCTCCTCAGTGCTACAATAGTATTGTATCCAGCATCAAACATCAAGCAAGGAGTACACACCAAATGCAACCCATAACCTCAAATCCACAATCTGACTTCCTCCTCCGCGCCGATCTGGAGGAAGTCGCGCCGTTCGTGGCCGACCTGATCCACTGGGAGGAGGAGCGCCAGGCCCGCAAACTCATCCTCATCCCCTCCGAGTCATATTCTCCCAAAGCCGTCCGCCAGGCGCTGGGCTCTGTCTTCCAGAACGTCTACGCCGAGGGTTACCCCCCGCTGCGCATGACCCGCGACCCGGAGGAGCGGCTACACGATGTGGCCTGGCAGTTGGCTTTCTACCGCCGCTACGCCGACCGGCGCTTCTACAAGGGAGTGGACTACGTCCACTTCGTCGAGTGCCTGGCCCAGCGGCGGTGCGCCGAACTCTTCGCCCACGGCCCTGTTCGACCCGAACACATATACGTCAATGTCCAGCCCCTCTCCGGCGCGGCGGCCAACCTGGCTGTCTACTGGGCTCTGATGGAGGCAGGAGACACGCTGATGGGGCTGGACCTATTCCAGGGCGGCCACCTGACCCACGGTTCGGAGTTCAACATCTCCGGCCAGCGGTACCGGGTGGTCTCCTACGGCGTGGATCCCAGGACAGAGCGGCTGGACTACGACGCTATCCGGGATCTGGCACGGGAACATCGGCCGAAGGTGATCGTCGCCGGGTACACGTCCTACTCCTGGGCTCCCGACTGGGAGGCTTTCCGCGCCATCGCCGACGAGGTGGGGGCGTATCTCATGGCCGACATCGCCCACACTGCCGGTATGGCCGCCGCCGGGGTCTACCCCAACCCGGTGGGCATCGCCCACGTGACCACCTTCACAACCCACAAGACTATCTGCGGGCCGCGCAGCGCGGTAGTGCTGACCACCGACGAAGAACTGGCTCAGGCCATTGACATGGCAGTCTTCCCCGGCGAGCAGGGCGGCCCCCACGTCAACAAGTTCGCAGCGATGGCAGCGGCCTTCCGCATCGCCCAGACTGACCAGTTCCGCCAACTCCAGCGCCAGATCGTGACCAACGCGCAGGCCCTGGCGGAAGGGCTAACGAAACGCGGCCTGCGGCTGGCCTACGGCGGGACAGACACCCACCTCCTGCTGGTTGACCTGAAATCCATCCCCACGAATCCTTCCCCCCCGCTTCGGGGAGGCCGGGAGGGATGCTTCCCGGTGTGGGGAGAGCCCGCCGTCCGCATCCTCGACCTGGCGGGCATCGTGGCCAACAAGAACACCATCCCCGGCGACACCGAGACGTCGCTGGCGACGGGCGTCCGCATGGGCACCCCCTGGGTCACCCAGCGGGGGCTGGACGAGGCGGACATGGACACCCTGGCTGGCCTGATCCACCGCATTCTGGTCAATGTCAAGCCCTTCGCCTACAACGGCCTCATCGGCACCCTGCCGCGAGGCAAGATCGAATTGGATGTGCTGGAGGAGGTACGGCATGGTGTGGCGAAGTTGGCCAAGAAGGCCGGGATTGACTTCGAGTACGACCCCAGCGATTATCCCCACTACGCCATCCTCCCTGAAAACCCTGCCCCCAGACCCATCACCCTGCGAGTCACCGGCTGGCGGGCGCGGCAGTTCATCCAGGAGATCGTCACCGCTAACGTGGCCGGACTTGCCCTGGGTGAGTCCATCCCCACCTACATGCTCGATCTCCACGGTCGCCTGATGGACCAGGTTGCGGTGGCACGGGAGGAGCCGGACGAGTGGGGACGGGACTGTTACCTCATCACCCCCACGCCCCGGAACGCGGCCCGCGTCACCTCCTGGCTGCGAGGCCTGGCCGATGGTTACACCCTCTTTGATGAAGAGGACATCTTCCGCAAGGTGGAGGGGCCGGTGGTGGTGGAGGAAGCAGAGGAGCAGAGGAGCAGAGGAGCAGAGGAGCAGGGGAGCACTGTTGCTGAGCTGTTTGAGAGCCACCCGGAGCGGTTTAACTTGACCAAGCCATACTTCGTCGGGCAGGCGTGCCTGAAAGAGTTCGGGCCACAGACCGACAAGGAGGAGTGGCGTTGGGAGGAGCCAGAGGCACCCGTCAAGCGTACGCCCCTATGCGAAACCCACAGGGGAATAGGAGCGAAGATGGTTCCCTTCGCCGGGTGGGAGATGCCGGTCTGGTACACATCGGTGAGCGATGAGCACCGGGCCGTGCGGGAAGCGGCGGGCTTGTTCGACGTGGCCCACATGGGCGTCTTCGAGATTGAGGGGCCTCACGCCACCGCCTTCCTGGACACGGTCTTCTCCAACTACGCCGCCTGGCTGGAGGACGGCCAATCCTGCTACGGCTATCTGCTCGACCCCGACAGCGAGGTGATTGACGACTTGATGATCTACCGTCGCCGGGCAGACCTGTACTTGATGGTGGTCAACGCCGTCAACGAGGAGAAGGACTGGGACTGGTTAAACGCGGTGAACGAGCGGCGCGTCATCATTGACCGTGACCGGCCATGGGTGCAGGTGGAAGCGCAGGCGACCTTGCGCAACCTGAAGGACCCGGCGTCGGGGGAGCGGGCGAAGCGGGACCTGGCCCTGCAGGGACCGGCGTCCTTGCCGACGCTGCAAGCGCTGACGGATGACCCAGAACTGAAGGCCGCGCTGGCCCGGGTGCGCCGCACCGACCTGATCGAGTGCGAACTGGCGGGGCTGCCGCTGGTCATCGCCCGCACCGGTTACTGCGGCGAGGAGTGGGGGTACGAGATCTTCGTCCACCCCGACGAGATTGTCAATTTGTGGGAGGCGATCCTGGAGGCGGGGAAACCCTTCGGCGTGAAGCCGACAGGGCTGGCGGCCCGCGACTCGACGCGCACCGAGGTGGGACTGCCACTCTATGGACACGAACTGGCCGGGCCATTCGATATCTCCCCCATTGAAGCAGGCTTCCCCGGTTACGTCAAGTACCACAAGCCCTTCTTCGTCGGGCGAGATGCGCTGCTGGCACGCGAGGAGAGCCGCACGCGGGAGGTGATCCGCTTCCGGGTCAACCAAAAAGGCATGCGTCGTCCGCACACCGGCGACCCAGTGGTCAACCGGAAAGGGCAACTCATCGGCCACGTCACCAGTTGCTCTATTGACGTCGAAGGGTACCTGCTGGGACTGGCGCTCGTCGGAAAACGATACAACGTCCCCGAGACCCCCATCGCCATCTTTCCCCTGGGCGGCAAATCCCTCGAGGAGGCACTGCTGCGCGGCAAACGGGTCGCGCTGCCGGTGGAGGCGACGGTGTTGACCCGGTTCCCGGAACAGGAAGGGGGAAGGGGCATGCCCGCCAGGGCCGCCGACTGACCTGCCTGGTATCCCAGGTTGACAGTTACCGCCATCGGTAGTATCATATTGATACCACTGTTTGAATACTACCTGTGGAGGTGTGAGCATGGCCGTATACACTCGCCGGGTCCAGGCTGTCCTGACGGAGGAGCAATATGAGACCCTCTCTCGCTTTTCGGAGGAACTGAGCAAGCCCCTGAGCGCGCTCATCCGCGATGCTGTGGAAAAAGTATACTTCCAAGATGCAGACCGCGAGCGGCGGCGGAAAGCACTTCAACGTCTCCTTTCCTTGGAGTCTCCCGTAGCCGACTGGGAGCAAATGGAAGATGAGATCATCCGGGGGGCCACGGCGTGAACAACCACCCCGCTCTGCTCGACGTGAACGTGCCGATGTACGCCGCCGGCCAGGCTCATCCCTACAGAGAAGCGTGTGTCTGGGTGATGACGGAGATAGCCGAGGAACGGCTGGCCGCGGCTATTGACGTTGAATGCATCCAGGAGATCCTGTACCGATACGGTGAACTGCAACGGTGGGAGATAGGCCTGACGATGGCGACCAGTCTGCTGGACTTGGTGCCCATCGTCTACGCGGTGAGCCCGACTGACGTGCGCATGGCCGTTGACCTCTTCGGACAGTATGCGCCCCAGGGCATCCGGGCCCGTGATCTGATCCACGTTGCCGTAATGTGCAACCACGGCCTGACCAAGATCATTTCCACAAACCGGCACTTTGACCGGATCGAGGAAATTGTGCGCATAGACCCCAGGTCTCTTTGGGCCAAGGCCCAACCTTCTATCGGGTGAGTCTAATGATCACCACGTTGAACGAGAAACCAACCATCTACATCACCCGCCGCATCCCTGATGCTGGCCTGGAGATGATCCGGCAGGCCTGCCGGGTGCGCCTCTGGAAGGGGGAACTGCCCCCGCCCAAGGAGATCATCCTGCGGGAGGTGGCGGGCTGCGACGGGCTCCTCTGCCTGCTGACCGACCCCATTGACGCGGAGGTCATCACCGCCGGCCACCGCCTGCGCGTCATCAGCCAGTACGCAGTGGGGGTGGATAACGTAGACCTGCAGGCCGCCACAGCCCGGGACATCCCCGTAGGCCACACCCCCGGCGTGCTGACCGAGGCCACGGCCGATATGGCCTTCGCCCTGCTGATGACGAGCGCGCGGCGCATCCCCGAGGGAATCGAGAAGGTGCGGGCCGGGCGGTGGCACACCTGGGAGCCGCTGGGCCTCCTGGGGGCGGACGTCTGGGGAGCGACGCTGGGGATCGTCGGCCTGGGCCGCATCGGGACAGCGGTGTCCCGGCGCGCACGGGGCTTCACGATGCGGGTTCTCTACCACGACCGCGTCCGCAAGACTGGCGTGGAGGCGGAACTAGGCCTGGAGTACATCCCGCTGGATGACCTGCTGGCCGAGGCCGATTTCGTCAGCCTGCACTGCCCACTGATCCCCGAGACTCACCATCTCATCGGCGAGCAGGCGCTGCGGCGGATGAAACCGACAGCGGTGCTCATCAACGCCGCCCGAGGGCCGATAGTGGAGACGGACGCGCTGGTGCGGGCGCTGCAGGAGGGATGGATCGCGGCGGCGGCATTGGACGTGACCGATCCGGAGCCGCTTCCACCCGACCATCCCCTGCTGGCGCTGCCCAACTGCATCGTCGTTCCCCACATCGGCAGCGCCACCGTCACGACGCGGGAGCGCATGGCGGTGATGGCGGCGGAGAACCTGCTGGCGGGGCTGCGGGGGGCACGGTTGCCGTACTGTGTGAACCCAGAAGTATACGAGTAGATGAGTCGAATCGTCTCTACCGAAAGACCGGGCAATGTCCGCAACCAACATCGCCGCACCGTCGCCGAGGCACTGCGCCGTCTGAGCCAG
>Ga0315546_1002174_pt1 | contig 11611 bp, 12 predicted proteins | sample SalMarSW160170MG_FD_203833 | JGI IMG/M metagenome (GOLD analysis project Ga0315546, IMG submission 203833) | Salt marsh sediment microbial communities from the Plum Island Ecosystem LTER, Massachusetts, United States - Salt Marsh Sediment SW1601-170 ... | reverse complement strand
CATCGTAGAGGATGTTCCGGCCGTCTTTGTTTGGGAGTTGCCCTATGTTTTCATCTATCGGTCTGACATAAAGGGAGTTACAACAGATCGCCTCTTCCAGAGTTACTATTACTATAACCTCTATCGGGAATAGGAGAAACAAATAGGGGCATGGGGCGTCCTTAATTAAAGGGGACGCCCCATGTGCGCTATCATTTGAGGGATATGGCTGAATGTTCGATTAATAGATCTAATCTAGCGAAAGTAGTATAATGAATGCAAGGGAACGTTTTTTAAAAATAGCGCGTTTTGAATTAAAAGATGAACTTTTCATTCCTTCTTTTTTCCAATGGTTTTGGGGAGAAGCGGTCCATAACTGGGTGGAGAAAGAAGGTGCTCCAAGACAAATTTTGGATTTAGAGCGCTGTCACGAGTATTTTGGGTTTGAAAGGGTAGAAATACTACCGGTAAATATGAGCATACAAGCTTTGGGGTGGGGCATAGATCCTCCTTATGTTCCTCCTTATAGCCCTCTTTTTGAGAGAAGGGTAATTCAAGAAGAAAAAACTTATAATCTGGTGATTGATGAAGCAGGACGGCGGTGCAAGGTCTCAAAAGAACACCCTGAGAGAATGCCTCAATGGTTAGAGTTTCCAGTTAAGAATAGAGATGACTGGGAAAGACTCAAAGAAGAGAGGCTGGACCCGCACGACCCGGCCCGCTTCCCTGCCTGGTGGGAAGACAGGGTTAAATGTTGGAAGAATAGGGATTATCCAATAGGCCTGGGAGTAGGTAGTTTCTTCGGTTTTATGCGGTCATTTCTCGGCCTCGAGAACTTGTGCAGGATGTATTATGAAGATCCCGATCTCGTTCATGATATGGGTAATTGGTTAGAGCGCTTTGAGGACGAGATGATAAAAAAAGTTCTAAAAGATGTGCGACCGGACTTCGTATCATATTGGGAGGATATGGCTTATAAATCGGGCTCTATGATATCGCCGAATACTTTCCGAGAGTTCATGATGCCTCACTATAAGAAGTTAAATAAGTTACTCAGGGACAACGGGATAGATATTATATTGGTAGACTCTGACGGGGACACGCGAGAGCTAATTCCTCTTTGGATAGAAAGTGGCCTCAGTGGGCATTATCCACTGGAAGTCACCGCTGGTATGGATGCCGTTGAGCTAAGGAAAGAGTATGGGGAAACTTTTGTACTCATAGGGAATATAGATAAAAGGACATTAAGTACAGACAAGAGAGCAATTAAAGAGGAACTAGAGAAGAAGATCCCGTTCTTACTTTCCAAAGGGGGATATTTCCCCGCATTGGACCATTTTGTTCCCCCTGAAGTCTCCTTTGAGAACTATGAATATTACCTGCAGTTGCTGAAGCAAATAGCTGGAAAAAATAAATAAGGGGGTAGCAACTCTAAATGGGTCTTTTGGAAGATCTTTACCGTAGTGTTATTGAGGCTCATAAGGATCAAGCAGCTGAGCTTACGAGAAAGGCTTTAGAGAAGTTTGATCCTCAGGAAATTCTTAACAAGGCTTTAAAGCCTGCGATGGATGTAGTAGGGGAGGAATATGAACGAGGGATTCGGTATATCCCGGAGATGCTACTATCCGCCGACGCAATGAAAAAGGCCATGGAAGAGTTGAGCCCTTTGCTAACGGAGTCAGGGGTTGAACCAGAAGGAGTAGTCATTATTGGTACCGTCGAAGGAGATTTCCACGATATCGGCGAAAACCTCGTCTCAATGATGCTTGAAGGAGGTGGCTTTAAGGTCCACAGCTTGGGTGTTGATGTTACAGCAGAGAGTTTTATAGAGGCGGTGGAAAGGGAAAAGCCCAACATATTAGCAATGTCAGCACTATTGACATCAACTATGACTTGTATGCCAAAGGTGATAGAAGGTTTAGAGAACAGTGGCCTTAGAGATCACGTTAAGGTGATGATTGGGGGCGCTCCTGTCACACAAGATTACGCCACTAAAATAGGCGCTGACGGATATGGTAAAGATGCCGCAGCTGCAGTCAGGGTGGCAAGGAAGCTTTTAAAGAAGTTATCAAAATAGAGAGGAGCAGCAGTAAAGAACCCCGCAGCTTGCTGCGGGGCATTGAAAGGCAAAACCTAAAGATCTAAGAGGAGTTGGTCTTCATGCTGCAGTTCGATGTACCGACGTATCACGTCCGCCGTTACTTCATCCCCAACAGATCGCACAAAATACCCATCACTCCACAGTTCCCCGCCCCACAACTCCTCCCTCAGTGCCGGATGTTGGCAGAACAGTTCCCGGGCCGAAACACCCTTGAGAACCTGTACCACGTGGCTGGGACTGTACTTGGGTGGAACAAGCAAAAACAAGTGGACGTGATCAGACATTACCTCCAACGTGTCAATCTCCATCTCATAGCGTTCCGCGATACCTTGGAAGATCTCCTTCAAACTCTTAGCCACAGGACCTTCCAGAACCAGTTTCCGGTACTTCGGAATCCAAACAAAGTGGTACTTGAGATCGTAGACTGCATGCTTGGCTCGTTTGACAGAGCTCATTTAGCCTATACTAACAAGCAGATTCGCCTCCAGCGAATCTCCGCTTTCCTCCCCCCAGCAAGCTGGGGGGAGGAAAGCGGAGGGTCTTTATGAATTCAAAGGACAGGGTGATAACGGCACTCAACCATAAGGAGCCAGACCGTATTCCGTATGATTTAGGAAGCACAGGGAATACAGGGATACATGAGATAGCATATCGACGTCTTCTGCAACATCTAGGCATAAAGGAAGAAAAGGTTCGTATTATTGTTCTTTTGGAGCAAATTGCCGACGTAGGTGAAGAATGCCTCCAGAAATTAGGGGTGGATTTCCAGGGTATCTATTCAAAGCTTCCTGCTGAATGGAATTTGGAAATCAAAGAGGATAAAAAGTATAAATACTATTTTGATGAATTTGCTATTAAATGGGCTATGCCGAAAAAAGAAGGACTTTATTATGACATGCAGTCTCATCCGCTTTCGGGATCAATAACCTTAGCAGATATCAAGAATTTTCCTTTCCCTGATTATGGAGATCAAACTAGGGCAAGAGGGTTGAGAGAAGAAGCTAAACACATGACGGAAAGAGATGTTGCAATCGTGATGAACATGCCTTATGGAGGAATTCTCGAAACAGCTGAATGGGTAAGAGGATTTAAAGACTTCTTTCTAGACCTTGCCGGCAATTCTTCATTGGCTTTAAGTTTATTAGATAAGCTAACTAGCATGAGAATACAATATTGGAATGTAATTTTGAATGCAGTGGGCAATTTAGTCCAAGTTGTTACTGAATCGGATGATCTTGGTACACAAAATGGGCCTTTAATTTCTCCCGCGATGTATAGGGAATATATAAAACCAAGACATAAAAAAATCTTCTCCTTTATCAAGGAAAAGGCGCCGCATATCTATATACACTTCCATAGCTGCGGCTCTGTTTATGACTTCATTCCTGATCTCATCGATGCAGGTATTGACATACTCAACCCAGTGCAGGTTAGCGCAGCTGGAATGGATAGTAAGAGGTTAAAGAAGGAATTTGGGAATGAGCTGACCTTCTGGGGAGGGGGGGTAGACACTCAAAGGATATTGCCGAGGGGGACGCCAAATGAAGTTAGAGATGAGGTAAAGAGACGAATTGATGACCTAGCCCCAGGAGGAGGATTTGTCTTTAACACAGTTCATAATATTCAAGCGGATGTTCCCCCAGAGAATATCATGGCAATGTGGGAAACTTTGCAAGAATACGGGGAATACGGCTGATTAACACTAACTAGCGCTAAGCAGGCATAGAAGATGGGAGTATTAGAACATTTGAAGGCTTGTGTGGTTGACATGGAGGTGGAGAAGACGGCAGAGTTGACCCAGAGGACTTTTGGGTAAGGGCTTAGGTGCTGCGCTGAAGAGATCTTGAACAAGGCTCTCATCCCGACAATGGATGTGGTGGAAGAGCAGTATGAACACGGGAAACGGTAGCCCCCCAGAGATGTTGCTTTCGGCCCAGGCGATGAAGGAGGCGGTGAGGCTTTTGCAACCTCTGTTAGCTGAATCAGGGGCGGAGATGAAGGGCAAGGTCGTCATCGGTGCCGTCGAGGGGGCTGCATGGCATTGGGCAGAACCTGGTTTTGATGGTGCTGGAGAGTGCCGGATTTGAGGTCTATAACTGGATGAGGCGAGAGGCTATTTTGAACTTCAAATTTTATAGAGATTATCATACTTAAAATGACGGCAAGAAGTTGCCTAGATGGGTACATACTTCAGGTGGATTTATCTACAAGGAAGATTCTTCGAAACCCAGCGCTGGAATATAACAGGAGATTCTTAGGAGGTAGAGGGGTAAACTATTGGTTGCTCTTGAAAGAATTGGATCCAAGGATATCCTCCTTTGACTCTAAAAATATGCTTCTATTCGGAACAGGAGCTCTTGTCGGGACTCTTGCACCCGGAGCTAATAGGCTCAATGTCGCCTCAAAGAATGCCCTGACCGGAGGGATTGGATCAGGGAGCGCTGGCGGCTATTTCGCCCCTGAACTCCGATTTGCAGGATATGATCATCTAGTATTCCAGGGGAAGGCTGAGAAACCAGTTTATTTATGGATAGATGACGGTCGAGTAGAAATCAGAGACGCCGCACATATCTGGGGGAGAACGACTTGGGAAACGGAGGACGTATTACAAGAGGAACTAGGTGATGGTATACAGATAGCGAGTATCGGACCAGCTAGTGAGAACTTGGTAAGGGCTGCTTGTATCATCGTGAATCGATCACGGGCTGTCGGAAGATGCGGGTTAGGCGCTGTGATGGGTTCGAAAAATTTAAAAGCGGTCGTTGTTAAAGGAACAGGAGCTATCCATATAGAGGACGAAAGAAGGTTTAATAGAGCTGTTAGTGAGGTATCTGAAAAGATTGAAAATTCAGGTTTGTTGAAGAGGCTTCGGGAATACGGCTCCATCGAAGGCTCTCCTTTCAATGCTGAACCAGTTAGGAACTTCCAGGATGGTCATCCAAGTTCTGAAATTGCAGAGAAAATTTGTGGGAAAGTCTTTCATGAAGTGTACGAAGTAAATGGATCTTCCTGTTGCTTCGGCTGTCCTGTTCAATGTTGCCACTCCTACAGGGTTAAAGAAGGTATATATGCCGGAGCTACCACTGATAAACTTGAAGCTAACACCCTAGCCGATTTTGGTTATCGACTGGATTTAGACTACGCACCGGCAATTATTAAGGCTCATGCTCTGTGCAGTCAATATGGCTTGGACATCGACAATTCATCTAGTGTGATAGCATGGGCATTCGAGTGCTACCAGAAGGGAATCATATCCCAAAAGGATACCGATGGACTTAAGCTTGAGTGGGGGAACCATCAGGCAGTCATGGAGCTGCTTAGGAAGATGACCTATCGGGATGGATTTGGGGATCTTCTTGCGGAAGGTTGTTATAGGGCCTCCGAGATAATCGGCCAGGGAAGCAGGAAGTATTGTATTCACATAAAAGGGCAGGAACTCATGGAGGGAATTCGTCCCGCTAAAGGTTGGGCATTAGGGGTGGTTGTCTCTGAAAGGGGCGGAACTCATACTAGAGGAGCTCCTTTAACTGATCTTTCGGGAGTCCCTTCCGAGGTGGGAGAAAAGATGTGGGGTGTTCCAACGGCTGATGACCCGACTACTTACCAAGGGAAAGCCAAGATAGTCGTATATTATGAGAGACTCCATGCAGTATTAGACAGTTTAGGTATCTGCTACCTTACGAGTAACTGGATAGACCCTAGACTACCAGGCCCTGATGACTACGCTGAACTTTTTTCAGCAGCTATTGGTCTAGACATGTTATCTAAGGATTTAATGAGGATCGGTGAGCAGATTCACAATCTTGGAAAAATTTTTAATACTCTTCACGTAGGTTTTACTAGAAAGGACGATTATCCTCCCCAAAGGTTGATGGAAGAGCCCATCGGATCAGGTCCTTTTAAAGGCGAACGGTTAGCAAAAGATAAATGGGACAAGATGCTTGATGAATACTATGGATTACATGGCTGGGACAGGGGGACAGGTTGGTGTACTAGAAGGACGTTAGAGTCGTTGGATCTTACAGACGTCGCAGATCTACTAGAGAGAGTCGGAAGGTTGCCGGAATAGAAGGAGTTGAGAGCTCATATGAGCGAGGTTTTAATTGAAGTAAGAAATTTGCGAAAATATTTCCCTATCAAGAAAAAGATATTCTCTCGGGAGATAGGTCAGATTAAGGCGGTTCAGGATGTTACCTTTGATATAAGGAAGGGAGAAACATTAGCTCTCATGGGAGAAAGCGGGTGTGGCAAGACTACCTGTGGCTTGACAATTCTCCGACTGCTGGAGCCCACAGCTGGGGAAGTGAGATTTGAAGGACAAAATATTTTCGATTACGATAAAGAGGAAATGAGAAGGATACGACGTAATGCGCAGATAGTCTTCCAAGATCCTCAGGAAGCCTTAGATCCCCTAATGGGTGTGCGAAGGACAATACTCGAGCCCTTCATCATCCATGGTCAGCGCTTATCTAGTGACGGAAGGGAAGACGTACTTGTTGACTTGTTACAAAAGGTGGGATTACAGAGGGAGCATCTTGATTATTATCCCCGGGAGTTAAGCGGGGGACAGCAACAGAGAGTATGTATCTGTCGAGCTTTGGCTCTTCACCCCAAGTTTCTTGTACTGGATGAGCCGACCTCATCCCTCGACGTCTCTGTCCAAGCTCAGGCCTTGAATTTATTACTCAAGCTAAGGGAGGAACTTAAACTAACTTATCTTTTTATCTCCCATGATGCAGCCGTAGTCCGCTACATCGCAGATCGCGTAGCAGTTATGTACTTGGGAACAAGTGTGGAGTTGGGACCGGTGGACGCAGTTTTCGAAAACCCATTACATCCTTATACCAAAGCCTTATCTCTCTCTGTCTTAACTCCCGATTCCAAGCTTGGCGAGAAGGAAGTATTATTGAAAGGTTCCCCTCCAAGTCCCCAAAACCTGCCGGAAGGGTGTGTCTTTCAGGAAAGATGCTCGGAAAAACGGGATGACTGTTACAAACAGCTTCCTGAACTTCGTGAGGTGGAAGAAGGCCATTTTGTCGCCTGCAACCGATTAGGAGATCATCAACAACGCAGAGGGTTAATGGGTAAAGCAGGGTTAAAGATTATAGGAATCGATGGTCAGGGGAAGTAAACTATGAGGATTTATATTATAAAGAGGCTAGCCTGGTTTCCAATTGTTCTTATGGGAGTTGTAACCATAGTTTTCTTTTTGACCCATCTCGTTCCTGGTAGTGCAATTCGTATACTCCTTGGGCCCCATGCAACCGAAGCTATGCTTCAGCATGCAACCAAGGAGTATGGTTTGGATAAACCGCTAGTTTATCAATATGGAATCTATCTTTGGAAGGTATTACATGGAGATTTAGGGAGGTCGATCATTACAGGGAGGACTGTAATCGCTGACTTGGCTATCTATCTTCCAGCCACCATAGAACTAGTTATTACCTCCTTAATCATCATTACTGTGGTAGGAATAACGCTTGGTGTTGTAGCAGCGGTTTACAAGAATGGGATGTTGGACTTTTTGGCCCGAGGAGTTGCAGTTGGGGGTGTCTCTATGCCCCAATTTTGGCTAGGATTGATGGTTGTACTTCTCTTCTTTTATTGGTTAGGTATCTTGCCGGCAGGGGGAAAGATTGATCCAAATATTGGGGCCCCTCACCACATAACCGGCTTATATACTTTGGATAGCCTTCTTACAGGGAATTGGGCTGCTTTTAAGAGTACATTACTGCACCTTATCCTTCCTGCGATTACCTTATCTCTTACTAACCTCTCAACTACTACTAGAATGACCAGGTCTTCTATGCTGAGGACATTAAGGGAGGACTACATTACTATGGCTCGGGCATATGGATTTGGAGGGTTCAGGGTAAATTTCATATATGCTCTTAAGAACGCGCTGATCCCTGTCGCCTCGGTTCTTGGTTTGACAACAGGCTACCTCTTTGGAGGAGCCTTTCTAATTGAAACGGTGTTCGATTGGCCGGGGATTGGTCTTTATGCCACCCGTTCCATTCTAAATGTGGACTATGCACCCGTGGTAGGAGTTGCTCTCCTTACCTCCTTTATTTATGTAGCTATTAATATTGTTACTGACATAATTTACCCTTTAATTGATCCCCGAATAAAATATTAATAGAATGGAGGATTGAATAAAGCTCAAGATGAAAAAAGTCAAGGAAAGATTGAAGTACGTTGGATACGTAATTAAACGATCGCCGCTTTCTATAATAGGGGTTTTTCTTATCATCTTGATAATTTGTATAGCGATTTTTGCCCCGCTTATTGCACCTTATAGCCCCTATAAAATCGATATGTCGAATACCTTACGTCCTCCCTCTGCAAAACACTGGCTAGGCACTGATTCTCTCGGTCGGGACGTCTTCAGCAGAGTTGTTTATGGATCAAGGATCTCGCTGAAAATAGCCTTTGTGGTAGTGAGCATCGCGGCCACTAGTGGAACGTTGCTCGGGGTAATCAGTGGCTACTACGGTGGGATGATAGATATGATAATTATGAGAATAGTAGATGTCTTTTTAGCTATTCCAACGTTCATCTTAGCTATGGTAGCCGCTGCTTCCCTTGGGCCTTCTATTACTAACGTTATGCTAGCCCTTTCCATTATTTGGTGGACTTGGTATGCTCGAATTGTTCGAGGCGAAGTGCTAAAGCTCAAGAGCATGTATTTCATCCTTGCGCAGAAGTCTTTAGGAGCTAGAAGTTCGCGAATTATTTTCCACCATTTAATTCCCAACTGTGTAGGTCCCATTATAGTCCAAACTACTCTTCAATTGGGTTTTGCGATCTTAACATCGGCAGGATTAAGTTTTTTAGGCCTGGGGGCTCAACCCCCGGCCCCTTCTTGGGGGTTAATGGTGAGTGACGGGCGCCAGTATCTTCCTGGTTATTGGTGGATGGCTACGTTTCCCGGAACGGCAATATTTCTCTTAGTGATGGGTTTCCTCTTGCTTGGGGATACTATCAGGGATGTGCTGGAAAGGGAGGTTACATGAGCTGCCTTGATTCAGGAAGCAAGACAGAGAAATTGCTAGAAGTTAGAGACCTTTCAACTTATTTTTTCACCTTTCAGGGTGTGGTCAAGGCTTTAGAAGGGGTAGACTTGGGTATTGACAGGAATGAAGTAGTTGGGTTGATAGGGGAAACTGGTTGCGGGAAAAGCGTGACAGGGCTCTCGATAATGGGACTCATACAACCCCCGGGCCGTATCATAGGAGGGAAGGTAATCTTCAAAGAGCAGAATCTTCTCGATTTAAAAGAGAAGGAACTTCAGCGGATCAGGGGAAAGGGGATCTCTATGATCTTCCAAAAACCTATGTCTTCTTTGAATCCGGTCTTTACCATTGGTAAGCAGTTTCTTGATGTGATTCGGTTGCATCGAAAGGTTAAAGTCAACGAGGCTAGGAAGATAGCTGTAACTAGTCTCCGCAAAGTGGTCTTGCCGGATCCTGAGGAAACTTTGGACCGATATCCTCACGAGCTGAGCGGAGGAATGCAACAAAGAGTAATGATTGCTATGGCCTTAGCCTGCGGTTCGGATCTTTTAATTGCTGATGAACCGACCACCGCTCTTGACGTTTCCGTGCAGCTCCAGGTCTTGAAATTGTTGAGAAGAGTCATGAAAGATGCTGGCATGTCCATCCTTTTGATCTCACATGATATGGGAGTCATAGGGAGCAGTTGCGAGCGAGTTAACGTGATGTACGCTGGAAGCGTTGTAGAGAGCGGATCTGTGAGAGCTATCATTGACAGGCCATTGCATCCTTACTCAGAAGGGCTTATGGAGGTCATTCCTAGCTTTAGTGAGAGTACAAAGCGACTTCAGCCCTTGAAGGGAGAAGTACCAAATCTTTTGCACCCTCCCCAAGGGTGCAGATTTCATCCCCGCTGTCCCTTTGCTATGAGCGTATGCAAGGAGAAGGTTCCGCCAAGGGTAGAAATAGAGGATCGTCATTATGTCTCCTGTTTCATATTTCATGAGAATCAATATCGAAGCTGAAATCTTAAACAGCGGAATTTGGGAACTCAAGAACGGGTCTGGCTTGAGGAGCTAAACCGAATGATGAGAAAATTCACAATTGAAAGTAGAGAATCGCTTAAGCAAAGAGTCGATTCTCGTGAAGAAAAGAAGATTCACAGGGGAGCAAGTGGTACAGATTCTTGCGGAGAAGATAGGGGTAAGCAATGGTATCTGTGAGCAAATAGAGGGGATGTACTATGAATAGGGATTCGATAAGAGAAAAAATAGTGGGCTTTATAGATGCTATACCGATAATTGATACTCACGAACACATATTCCCGCAGCGGGATGTAAGGGGAGAGAAGGTGCATCTCTTTGAGCTCATGAGTAATGGTGTGATGGAATATGGTGAATATATCGTGCTAGATTTAATATCCTCCGGCATGCCCATCCCCAGGTGGGAGGAGGATTTAACCGCCAAAGATAGTTGGAACAGGATAAAGGGCTACATCAAGAGAATTCGAGGGACCTCATACTATAGAGCTTTCTTAGCAGCTTTAACGGACCTTCTCAATCTCCCCTATGAAGAGATTACCGAAGCGAATTGGCGAAAATTCTCTGATTGCCTCAGGGAGGCAAATCAAAGGGAAGATTGGTATCATTATGTTTTAAAAAAGAAGGGCAAAATAGAAACAGCATTATTGGATAGCTGGTGGGATGTTGCCGCTTTTGAGGAGGTAGACAGGAGATTTTTTACCCCTGTCCTGAGGATTGATCCCTTTTTAAAATATGAATTTAGAAAAGGAGGGCTAATTGCGAGCGACAAGAATCGACCAGAGAATATCGCGATCCGGTGGGGTTATGAACTCACTGATTTTCGTTCTTATCTAGGTTTAATCGATCTTACTTTTCAAAAGGCATGTAATGCGGGCGTAGTTGGCATCAAATCCGCCGTTGCCTATGACAGAATTCTAGATTTTGAGGAGATTTCGGAAGATAGGGCAGCGAGGATTTATAACTCGGGTGATAAGGTGGGGAGTGTTGAGAAAAAAGCTTTCGGTGATTTCATTACTCATTACTGCATCCAAAAAGCAACAGAGGCTAGTTTACCTGTTCAAATACATACAGGTATGCAGGCAGGCAACGAGAGTTTTGTACCCGATTCCAACCCTTTATATCTGAATAAATTAATTCTACAATATCCAGAGACGAAATTCATCCTATTACACGGAGGATTTCCCTTTATAAATGAAGCAGGAGCATTAGCTAAGATTTTCTCCAATGTTTATCTGGATTTTAGCTGGCTGCCAATGATTTCGAAAGAAATTGCTCGAAATGCTCTCTCGCAGTGGATCGATTTGATCCCCGCAAATAAGCTGCTTTGGGGGGGAGATTGTGGCCGGGTGGAAACAGCTTATGGTGCCCTCTTGTTTGCGAAGGAAATCGTTGCAGAAGTTCTTGCAGAGAAGGTGTACAAAGGATATTTTGATATAAAACTAGGTTTCTATCTAGCTAATAGAATATTTAACGAGAATGCAGCATCTATATTT
>Ga0315546_1002165_pt1 | contig 11641 bp, 8 predicted proteins | sample SalMarSW160170MG_FD_203833 | JGI IMG/M metagenome (GOLD analysis project Ga0315546, IMG submission 203833) | Salt marsh sediment microbial communities from the Plum Island Ecosystem LTER, Massachusetts, United States - Salt Marsh Sediment SW1601-170 ... | reverse complement strand
TCGGCGAGGAACAGGAGCCGGCGGAGGGTGACCCGGTCGGTCGGCTGCCACAGGGCGTCGAGCGTCAGGTTCCACGCGATCCAGAGGACGGTGATCCCGCCGACGACGAGGCCGATCGTCCACGCCATCTAAAGCTCGACGAGCAGACCGCCCTCGAAGACCGGTCCGGCGTGCCATCCGGTGCCCGCCCTGCGAACGACGTAGCGCGCCTGGAGGAACAGCCGCACGACGTTCGACGGCGCGACACGCAACCCCGCAACCCCTTCGAAGACCAGTCCGGTGGAGAACGGCGGCGGCGTCAGCGCGGCGCCGATCCCGAGCCCGACGAACGGGTCGAGCGGCGGGACGAGCCAGTGGGACAGGAGATCCATCGTCACGAGCATCAGTCCGGCGATGTCCGTCGTCGCGAACCCGACCTGGGCGCGAAGGTCGATCGCTCCGTTGATCCGGGTCTCCGTCAGCGCGCTGAGGAGGATCAGGCCGGAGACTTCGTACCCGACGCCGAACCCGACCGTCACCGCGTGGAGGCCGACGCCGACCAGCCCCACTGTCAGGAGGATCGCCACTGCGCCGGCGGTTCGCTTCATGGTCTCTCCCTCACGTTGCTGCGCAGCGCGGGACGGCTAGATGTCGAGCGCCGTGATCTTGTCGCTGTTCTCCCAGATGAAGTCCCGCCGTTGCGCGACGTCGTTTCCCATCAGCGTCGAGAAGATCTCGTCGGCCTCGAGGGCGTCGCGGATCTCGATCTTCTTCAGGATCCGATCCTCGGGGTTCATCGTCGTTTCCCACAGCTCCTTCGGATTCATCTCCCCGAGCCCCTTGAACCGCTTCACCGTCAGGCTCCCACTGTGTTCCTCGCGATACGCCTCGAGCTCGCCGTCGGAGTGCAGGTAGACGGTCTTCTTCCCGTTCTTGATCTGATAGAGCGGCGGCTTCGCGATGTAGACGTACCCCTCCTCGATCAGCTTCGTCAGGTAGCGGAAGAAGAACGTCAGAATGAGCGTGCAGATGTGCGCGCCGTCGACGTCGGCGTCGGCCATGATGATCAGCTTGTGGTAGCGGAGCCGATCGAGCGAGAACTCCTCGCGGATCCCGGTCCCGACCGCGGTGATCATCGCCTTGATCTCCTCGTTGTCGAGGAGCTTCGTCAGGCGCGCCTTCTCCACGTTGAGGACCTTCCCGCGCAGCGGGAGGATCGCCTGGAAGTTCCGATCGCGGCCCTGCTTCGCGCTTCCCCCAGCCGAGTCCCCCTCGACGATGAACAGCTCCGACGCCGCCGGATCGCGGTTGGAGCAATCGGCGAGCTTGCCCGGCAGCGCGGTCGCGGCGAGCGGCCCTTTTCTTCGCGCTATCTTCCGCGCCTTGGCCGCCGCGAGGCGCGCCCGACCGGCGCCGACGGACTTCTCGATGATCGTCCGCGCCACCTTCGGCTTCTTGCCGAAGAAGAGCGTCAGCTGCTCCTGGAGGACGCCGCCGACGAGGCTCGCCACTTCCGGATTGCCGAGCTTCGTCTTCGTCTGGCCCTCGAACTCGGGATTCTGGATCTTGATGGAGATGATCGCGACGAGGCCCTCACGGATGTCCTCACCGCGGAGGTTCGGGTCGTTCTTCCGGAGGATCTTCTTGTCGCGCCCGTAGTCGTTCATGTACTTCGTCAGCGCGCTCTTGAACCCGGTGAGATGCGTTCCGCCGTCGATCGTGTTGATGTTGTTGGCGAACGCGTGGATCGATTCGTCGTACGACGCGGTCCACTGCATCGCGATCTCGATCTCGACCCCCGACTCCTTCCCCTCGATGTAGATCGGCTTCGGGTGGAGCGGGTCCTTCTTCCCCGCCAGTTCGGCGACGAAGGAGGCGATCCCGCCCTTGTTCTGGAACTTGCGCGTGACCCCCGCCGCCTCGTTGACGAGAACGATCGTCAGACCGCCGTTGAGGTACGACAGCTCGCGAAGCCGGTGCGACAGCTTCGGCATGTTGTAGTGGATCTCTTTGAAGATCTCCGAGTCGGGAAGGAACGTCGCCGTCGTGCCGGTCCGCTGGGTCTTCCCGACGACCTCCAGCTCGGTCAGCTTCTCCCCGCGCGCGAACTCCTGGCGGTGGACCTTCCCGTCACGGTGGACCTCGACGACCAGATGCTCGGAGAGGGCGTTGACGACGGAAACGCCGACGCCGTGCAGCCCGCCGCTGACGTGGTAGCTCTTGTTGTCGAACTTACCGCCGGCGTGGAGGGTGGTCATCACCAACTCGACCGCGGGGACGCCGTGCTCGGGGTGGATCCCGACCGGCATGCCGCGGCCGTCGTCGGTCACCGTCACCCGGTTGTCGGCGTGGATCGTGACCTCGATCTCGCTGCACGCCCCGACGAGGGCCTCATCGATGCTGTTGTCTACGACCTCCTCGATCAGATGCATCAGGCCGGCCTGCCCGGTGCTCCCGATGTACATCCCGGGGCGAAGGCGTACCGGCTCAAGATCTTCGAGGACCTTGATTTGGTCGGCCTCATAGGCCTGCGTTGGCTGCGCTTGCTTGGCCATCTCACCACCCGCTCCGATTGTATCGAAACGCGGTTGGGATTTCAATCGTAGGCGTTTCGACTTGAGTCGGGCGACCCTTATCCGTAAGATTCATGAAACCCCATAGAAGACGATCCAGTCGTCTGTAGGCAGGCCGGGTATGACGAAGGCAGGAGGCGAGCACAACGGGTTGACGAACCGCCGCCTCGTGCCGTTTCTCGCCGGATACGCGCTCGGGAACACGGGCGACATGTTCGCCCAAGTGGCCGTCCTCTGGACCGGGCTGTCCTTGTCCGGGCAGGCGATCTCGCTCGCGGCCCTGGGCGGTGCGTGGACCTTGGCCGGGGCCGTCACGAGCCTCTTCTCCGGTGCGATCGTCGATCGGTTCAATCGCCGGAGCCTCCTGATCTGGTTCCACGGCGCTCTGGCGGCGATCAGCCTCGCCCTCTTCGCCGTCGCCCGGACGGGGCACCTACAGATGTGGCACCTGTGGGCGTACCTCGTGGGGCAGGCGGTGTTCGCCAACCCCGCGGAGACGGCGTTCGACTCGATCCTCCCAGATCTGGTGCCCAAGAACCGGCTGGTGCGGATCAACGGGCTCCTCCAATCGTGGGGGATGAGCGACAACCTGATCGAGGCGGCCGTCGCCGGCGTCGTCCTCGGCGTCTGGGGACCGGCCCCGATCTTCCTGTTCAACGGGCTGATGTGCCTGTTCGCCTCCGCGGGCGCGCTGTTCGTTCCCAAAGCAGCCGGCGTGGCGGCGCAGGCGTCGCACGAAACCGGCGGCTGGCAGCCGTGGAGCGATCTCAAGCTGACCCTGCGCTACGTGGTTCGGGAGCAGCTGCTGCGTCGAACCATCCTCCTCGGCGTCGTCACCAGCATGGTCTTCGGCTGCCTCTTCTTCATGCCTCCGCTCGTCTCGTCCGCCCTCGGCTGGGGATCGGAAGGCTACGGATTCCTGCAGAGCCTCACCCTCGGCGGCGTTCTGGCCGGAAGCCTGCTGGCCGCTTCCGTCGGAACGCGATGGCCGAAGCTGAAGATGTGGGTCGGCGGCCACGTTCTGTACGGAGTCGGCTTCCTCGCGCTCGGGATCTTCCTCCACTGGGGATTCGCCCTCACATCTTTGATCTCCTACGTCGTCTTCTTCCTGTTCGGGTTGGGCTGTACCGGCGGACGGGTCTACTACGCGTCGCTGTTCCAGCAGATGCTCCCGTCCGCGCACCGCGGGCGGGTCTTCGGGATCAGCGGGTTCATCGGCAGTGCGTTTCAGCCGCTGGCTCTCGCCGTCGCGATGCTGTTCGTCGACCGCTCCGGCGTCGGCCTCGTCCTGCTCGGACTCGGCGCGGTCACGCTGCTTCTCTCCGTCGTGCGGGTCGGGCTTCTCCCGATGCGGGAGGCCGACTGGGTCCTCTCCGCTCCCCCGGACGCCACCGACTAGGCGAGCGCCGCCTCCAGCGCCGCGTCGGCGTGGAGGACCGTCGTATCGAGGACCGGGACCGCGAGATCGTCCGGTTCGACGAGCAGCGGAAGCTCGGTGCAGCCGAGGATCACGGCGTCCGCGCCCGCCTCGACGAGGCGGTTCGCGATCCCGAGGAGCGACGTCTTCGCCGTGTCGACGGTCGCCCCGCGGCTGAGCTCCTCGAAGATGACCCGGTCGATCGCGTCCTGCTCCTCGACCGTCGGCACGACCGTCTCGATCCCCCGCGCGGCCAGGCGGTCCGGGTAGAACGCGCTCGACATCGTGATCCGCGTCCCGAGGAGCGCCGCACGGCGACAGCCGAGCTCGACCAGCCGGTCGGAGACGACGTCGAGGATCGAGATCAGGGGGATCGGCACGGAGGCCGCGACCTCATCGAACACCCGGTGGAACGTGTTCGTCGCCATCAGGCCGATCTCGGCGCCGGCGGCGCTCAGCACGCGCAGCCCCTCGATCGCGCCGTCGGCCAACGCCCGCCAGCCCCCCGTCCGCATCCAGTCGATGTACCGCTGGAACGTCACCGAGTAGATGAGGATCTCGGGGTAGCCGTGGTCGCCGAACCGCCGCGTGTACTCCCGCGTGATCCGTTGATAGTACGTCACGGTCGACTCGGGCGACGTCCCGCCGAGGATCCCGATTCGCTTCACCGACCGGCTCCTACTGCCGCCCTTGGACGACGGCCACAACGTCCGGGAAGTCGATGCCCAGCTCGCGAAGCTTCTCGACCGTCGGGATCCCGTTCTCGGTCCAGCCGCGACGCTTGTACACCGCGTCGATCAGCTGCTCGTACTGGTCCTCCCGATAGGCGCGCAACGCGGCGACCTTCTCCGCCGTGGTCATCCCGGTCGGATCGACCCCGACCTTCTCCTTGAGCTGACCGTCGTATCGATCGGCGCGGGATTCGTACTCCTCCTCGGTCACCGGCCCGACGGAGCGGTACGGGATCGCGTCGTGCTCGCGGGTGCCGAACCCCATACGTACCCCGAACACCCGTTGGAAGTTGTACACCCGCTCGGACTGAAGGACCAGATCCTCCGGTTCGACCTCGATCCCGGTCACCCCGGCGAACACGTCGCAGTAGTTCGCGACGTGCTCCGGCACCTTCGCCGGCTCGTCCGTCCGCGCGTTGTCGGCCGGCTCGATGTCGTTCCACGGCAGCTTGCAGTGCCCGACCAGGCCGAACCAGGTCCGCCACATCGGGAAGTAGTGCAGCGCTTCCGCCTTGTCTTTAAACGTCGGGATCTGGTTGTTGACCATGTCCATGAAGATCAGCCACGCCTCGTCGTGCTGCGGGCCCTTCAGGGCGAGGCCGTAGCCGCCCTGCATCGCGAGCGACTCCTTGGTGACGTACTCGGAGTACTCCAGCCCCTTCGCCTCCATCCCGATGTCCCGGAGGAACCCCGGATCGGCGCCGTACGCCTCGGCGAACCGGGCTTTCATGCGCCGGATCCCCTGTCCGACGACCACGCCGAACCCCTCGCCGCGCGCCATCTGGTGGAGGACCTCCAACGCCGCGTCCCCGTTGCCGAACCGCAGGTCGAGGCCTCCGGTCTTCTCCCGGTCGAGGACCCCGTTCTCGTAGCACTCCATCACGAACGCCAGCCCGGTGGTGAACGAGATCGTGTCGATCCCGTAGGTGTCGCAGTAGAAGTTCATCTCCAACACGAAGTTCGGGTCGTAGACGCCGAGGTTCGAGGAGCCGCCCGCCGTCTCGTACTCCGGCCCGTCGACGAGGACCTTCTGCCCCCGGTACGGGCCGGTCCGCAGCTCAAAATCGTCGACCGCGTGGGAGCAGGACATCGTGCAGCCGAGCCAACATCCGTCCGGCATGTTCTGGGTGAACTCCTCCCGCCAGACCGGCGACGAGATCCGACCGGCGTCCGGATGCGAGCCGAACTTGTAGTTGTGCGTCGGCAGCAGGTCGTACTCGTCCATGATCTCGACCAAGTGGGACGTCCCCACATGTCGCATGTCGCACTGGCTCGCGTCGAGCTCGAGGATCTCCTTGTTGATCCGCTGCCCGGCGGCCTGCAGGCGGGCAAGGTCGGCCGGTCGGTTCGACAGGGCGGTCACCGGCGGGCTCTTGACCACGAGCGCGGCGATCCGCTTGTCTCGGAACACCGTCCCGATCCCGCCGCGGCCGGCCTGCTTGATGCGGGGCGCCTTTCGCTTCAGGTCGAAGAAGCTGAAGTTCAGGCATCCCCAACGGCTGTTCTGGGCCGCGGCCCCGGTCGTGACCGTCGAGACCGCGGCCACGTCGCGCGGCGCGTCCGAGTCGGCGAACCTCTTCATCAGTTCCTCGGCCAGAACGTGCGAGTTGATGTCGGTCTCCGGGCACGACAGAAGCTGGACGATCCCCTTCGTCCCATCGATGAACACGACGACGTTCCCGTCGCTCTTCCCCTGCAGCTCCAGCGCGTCCCACCCGGCGAACTTGAGGTACGGTCCGAAGTAGCCGCCGACGTTCGAATCGATCACGTTGTCGGTCAACGGCGACAGGCTGACGACGATCGACTTCCCGGACCCGGGGTACGCCGTCGTCCCCCCGACCGGCCCCGAGGAGATCACGATCTCGTTCTCCGGATCGTCCCATTTCGTGTTCTCGTCGACCGCGTTCCACAGCCGCCACAGCCCGAACCCTCGCCCGCCGATGAAGATCTCCTTCATCCGGTCGGTCACAGGACGTACCTCGACGGCGCCCGTCCCCACGTTCACGTAGAGCGTCTGGCCCGTGTAGCCCCGATCGGCCGTCTTGGGCTCGTAGGTCATCTCCGCGATGGCTCGATATCCGGTCGGTGCCGACATCCGTCCCTCCTCGCGCGCTCCGCGACGGGACATCCCCGTCCTCCTCGTCCCGAGGCGAGAGTGTAGGAATTCGACTCGCGTTCCTCAAGCGTAAGCAGCGCGCGGCTTTTCGCGATGCCCAGTTCCGCCCTGTTGCCGGGCGGGGAAGCGTCACCTATCCTTGGTCCAGGGGAGGGATGCACGATGGATCGAGACCGAATCGAACGCGGGATGCAGGAGATCCTCGAGGGGATCGGGGCGGACCGCCTCAACCCGGAGGTTCTCGACAACACGCCGCGGCGCGTCGCCGCGATGTACGCCGAGTTCTTCGAGAAGCTCGACCAGGACCCCGAAGACGTCCTCGAGGTCCTCTACCAGGAGCCGTACGAGGAGATGATCGTGCTCAAGGACGTCCCGTTCTTCTCGATCTGCGAGCATCACTTCCTGCCGTTCGTGGGGACGTCCGACATCGTGTACATCCCGAAAAACGGCCGGATCGTCGGGGCGAGCAAGCTCGCCCGTGCCGTCGACGTCGCCGCGTCCCGCCCGCAGCTCCAGGAACGCCTCACGACGCAGGTCGCCGATGCGCTCGTGAAGAGGATCGACCCGCTCGGCGTCCTCGTCCGCATCGAGGCGACGCATCTGTGTATGACGCTTCGCGGCGTCAAGAAGCCGGGCACGAAGATGGTCACCTCGGCGATCCGCGGGAGCTTCTACGCCGATCCGGCGCAACGAGAAGAGGCGTACGCCCTCATCGCCTGACCCGCAAACGTCAAGAGCATTTCACCGCAGAGGTCGCAGAGTCCGCCGAGAGAACTACAGTCAAGAGAGGACGGCAAACAGCTTTGGATGACTGACTCGTAGCGTCCGGATTCCGCCTTCCTTCGTGTTCTTCATGGTTCGTTCTCTGTCGCTCCCCTTGGCGATCCCTGCGAGAGGTGCCGTCGAGGTTTCAACGAGGCAGTGGGACCGTCGGTTCCCCTCGGCGTTCTCTGCGACCTCTGCGGTTCAGCTTCCGACGTTTCTTGGTCCATTCTTCCTGCGCCTCATGGTCTGTGCTTCTGGGTGTTCTTGGCGTGCTTCGCGTGCTCTGCGAGAGGCGATTTTGACGTTGCTCTTCATCCTGAAGCCTTCCGGTCCTGCCTCTGCGCCCTCTGCGTTTGCGCCGTTGGTTTCAGTCGATCCGCCACTGCGCGATCCGCGGGTCGTCCGGAGCGATCGGCGCGACGTCGACGGTCCGCTCTTCCCCCTCGATCGCGATCGTCATCGGAATCGAACCGCGCCCGCCGTGATCGGAGTACCTGGCCGTGAGCGCAGCGGCGAGGAGGAGGTCCTCCTCGGTCGGATTTCCTTCGACCAGCGTCGTCGGCCCCATCGCGTCGGCCGGATCGATCCGGATCCGACCGGCGGCGAACCCCTCCAGGGCGTTGTTCTCCCCCTCGTTCCGCCCGACGATCGCCTTCGCCCGCTCGGAGAGCCGGAAGTGGCGACCGATCCGCAACAGCCGGAACGCCTCGACATCGACGTTCTCCCGACCGACGTGGGCGAACGCGTCCCGAACGCGGGCGGCGTAGGCCTTCTCGATCAGCACGCAGCCGCCGGCCGGCTGCGGATAGTCGGTCACGCCGAGTTCCCTCGCGAGGGCCGTCTGCCGTTCGCGGCTCCGTCCCTGGATCGCCAGGAGGTCCTCCCTGCGCAGCCACCCTTCACGGACCGGAAGCGTGTCCGGCAGGAGGTTCGCCGACAGGGGGCGCAGAAGCCGATCGCCGAGCCCGCTCTCCTCGGCCGCCTGCAGGAGCGCGCGGCGGTGCTGCGATTTCGGGCGTTGCCCGAGGACCTCGCCGGTGACGACGAATTCCGCGCCCTCTTCCTCCATCACCCGCTTGGCGATCTTCAGCAGGAAGATCCGGCAGTCGACGCACGGGTTCATCCCTCGCCCGTATCCGTGCTTCGGGTTGCGGACGACGTCGAGATGCTCGACGGAGGCGTCGACGATCCGCAGCGGAAGCCCGACGCGCTCCGCCGCGGCGCGGATCCGCGCGCGCCCCTCTTCGTTCGCGCTGAACAGGTGGCGGACGTGAAGGAGGGTCACGTCGACGCCCAGCCGGTGAACGAGGACCGCCGCGAGGACGGAATCCAGGCCGCCGGAAAAGGCCGCGATCGCCTTCACCGCGTCCGATCCATGCTCGCGCCCAGAGTTCTTCATGTCCGCTTCACATCCCGCGGTATAATCCTACCGCAATCCTCATGAAGCGCTGTAAGAAAGGAGGAGTCTGGCAATGCGCAAGACCTGGATCATAGGACTGGTCGCCGCGCTCGCCGTCGGCGCGGGGCTCACGTTCGCCTGGATCGAGTCCACGGACAGCCGATTGGCCGTCGTGCCGACGGTCGCCTTGGCCCAAGAGGAGACATCGACCGAAAGTGCCGCGGTCAACCCATCGATCACCGAATCCGGCCACGCGGCGGTCAAGCGCGCGATCGAGCTCGTCGGACCGGCCGTCGTCCGGATCGACGTCACCGGGACGGTCTCGGTCTCGAACCCGTTCCTCGACTTCTACGACGATCCAATGTTCCGCCGCTTCTTCGGCGATCCGCTCGACCTCGGACCGCAGGAGCGGACCACCCAATCGCTCGGCTCGGGGCTGGTCATCGACTACGAAGGGGAGAAGCTCGTCCTGACCAACGCCCACGTCGTCGACGACGCCGACACGATCCGCGTCACCGACATCCACGGGACCACGTGGGACGCCGTCCTCGTCGGCGCCGACGACGTCCTCGACGTCGCCGTCCTCCGCTTGGAAGGGAACACGGAGGAGCTCGTCACCGCCGAGTTCGGGGATTCGGACGCCGTCGAGATCGGGGATTGGGCGATCGCAATCGGCAACCCGCTCGGGCTGTCGTACACCGTCACCCTCGGGATCATCAGCGGGACCGACCGGGACGTCGCCAAGCCGAGCGGCGTCGGGAACTTCAACAACCTGCTCCAGACCGACGCGGCGATCAACCCCGGCAACAGCGGCGGGCCGCTCGTCAACGCGTTCGGCCAGGTGATCGGCCTGAACACGATCATCGCGCGCGGGTCGACCAACGGCGTGACGGTCGAGGGGATCAACTTCGCTATCGCGATCAACGGGGTGCGGGACGTGCTCCCGCAGCTCGTCGAGCTCGGAGAGGTGAAGCGCGGCTGGCTCGGCGTGCAGCACACGGAGATCACCGCGAGCGCCGCCGAGGAGTACGGGATCGATCCCGATCAGACGGGCACGCTGATCGTCCACGTCTTCCCCGGCGACCCGGCCGATCTGGCCGGCTTCGAGGTCGGCGACGTGGTGATCCGCGTCGGCGAGGTCCCGATCGAAGAGGCGGAGGACCTGAATCGCGAGATCGGCCTGCTCCCGGCCGGGACCGTCGTCGACGTCGTCGTCCTCCGGGACGGGGAACAGCTGACGCTGACCGTCACGCTCGGCGAGCGTCCGAGCGAGGAGGAGCTGGCAACCTACGAGGGGACCGCGCCCGAAAGCGAGGACGAAGAAGAAGACGAAGCGGCCGTCTCTGGGTTCGGAATCACCGTCGGCCCGATCACCCCGATCGTCGCTCGCCATCTGGGTTTGAATTCGACTGACGGGGTCGTCATAATGGACGTCGCCGCAGGGAGCCTGGCCGACCGGGTCGGTCTGGTGGAGGGAGACGTTATCCTCGAGGTCGACCATCAGCCGATCGATTCGGTCGAGGGCTGGAACGCGGTCATTTCCGCGCTCGATGAAGACGCGCGGATCACCGTGACGGTCCTGCGGGACGGCAGCCTGAGCTTCGTGACGATCGAGTAGCGAAGCCGGCGGCCAGACGGAGAGTGGCGCAGCTTGGTCAGCGCGCAGCGTTCGGGACGCTGAGGTCGCCGGTTCGAATCCGGCCTCTCCGACTGCGGGAGTAGCTCAATGGTAGAGCCCTGGCCTTCCAAGCCAGTGATGCGGGTTCGATCCCCGTCTCTCGCTCCATGCGATCCTTCGGATCGTTCGACGCGGCTTCTGCGAACCGGAAGATCGCTATTGACATGAGGTAACGTCCGACGCACACTGGCAACGAGGCGCACGAGTTCCCGCAACCGCCGCACCGGCGGGAACTCGCACGACTCCAGGGACGGCTGATGCCCTGGAAGTCGGAAAGGTGACAAACCCGGAGTTTCGCGCAGCGAAACTCCTACGTACATCGTCAAGCCCTTCGGGCTTGCCGATCGTACGCATGCGCCCGTAGCTCAGCGGACAGAGCAGCGGCCTTCTAAGCCGCTGGCCGGAGGTTCGAATCCTCCCGGGCGTACCAAAAGGACACATGGGGAGCGTAGCGCAATCGGTCAGCGCACCAGGTTGTGGTCCTGGGGGTTGCGGGTTCGAGTCCCGTCGCTCCTCCTCGCGCGCTTCGCGCGCGGGCGAGTTCGTGCAAGCACGAACTCGTGCGGGTGAGCAGTCGAGCTTGTCCGCGGAACCGTCACCGCGAAGCACAGAGCCGGACACGAGTTTCGCGCAGCGAAACTCGCACGGACTCGAAGGACCGTTGAGGTCCTGCGAGCACGAAGAAGGAGTTTCGCGAATGCGAAACTCCCACGTGCATCAACGAGTCATTGAGGCTCGTTGATCGCACGCATGCGCCCGTAGCTCAACTGGATAGAGTACCGGTCTTCGGAACCGGGGGTTGGGGGTTCGAGTCCCTCCGGGCGTATACGGGAGCGAGGTCAGGCCGACGGCTTGGCCTCGTTCCCGTGTGCGTTTGGAAGGCGATGGACTCCCATGAGTTTGCAACGGTTCAGGCCAGCAAACTCGCAAGCTACCCGAAGGGTAGCCGGGGGTTACGAATCCTCCCGGGCGAATCCGTGAGG
>Ga0315546_1002152_pt1 | contig 11701 bp, 11 predicted proteins | sample SalMarSW160170MG_FD_203833 | JGI IMG/M metagenome (GOLD analysis project Ga0315546, IMG submission 203833) | Salt marsh sediment microbial communities from the Plum Island Ecosystem LTER, Massachusetts, United States - Salt Marsh Sediment SW1601-170 ... | reverse complement strand
CTCGGATAGCGCAGCATTCTGAGATCGGTGGCGTTGACCTGGGTGTGGCCGTTGAACTGGCGGAAGTAGATGTCTACCAAGGTCGAGTTCAGGAACATCGCCAAACCCCTGGTCAGTTCCAGGGGCAGCCCGGCGTTGTCACGGTGGTAGACGTTCAAGTGATTCTCGAACCCCACCTGTGGGGCCGGAATCCGCCTGGGGTCGTAGATAGCGGCAACGACGCGGCGGGGTTCCTCCTTGGAGGAAAAACGCCTGACCAGGACGTAGTTCCCGGCAGGCAGCAGGAGGGATTCCGTGGGCGGGGCCAACTCGATGGCATTCGGTTTCTTGCTACTTGGCTTGGGCCAGCGGACGAAGCCATCGTCGAAATGGGTGGGGTGGATGAGGGGCATGGTGCCGTTCGTCGGATCGGCTCTCAGAAAGTCCCTGGCCCGAAAATCCACGACTCGCCCCGTGGAGACGGCGATGCCGAGGTCGTCCAGGGTGTGGCGGAACACGCCCATCCGGTCCGCCACCAGTTGGTCCATATCACTGATGACAATATGAATGAACAGATCAGGATCACTGGGCCTAACGATCTGCTCATAGTCTGCCTCGCGGATGGTCATAATCTCGTCGCCCGGCCCCTGGTTAGCGGAGATGACGACCCTTCCCCGCTCACCATCCTTAACCGCATGGAAGATGATGTTCTCCTGCAACACATCGTCCGCCTGGAAAGCCTTGTCCCGGGCCTCGAAGACGTGGATGTGGCGTAGCGCCATGGCATCCAGGAATAACTGGCGGAAAGGCTTGAAGTAGGGGCCGTTGCAGAAGCTGCGAGGCGTGATGGCGACCAACTCGTCGCCCAGTTCGAGTAAACGGGTCACGATGGCGAGGAAGCCTGAGTACAGGTTGCTAGTCTCCACGCCGATACTGCGAAGCAGGCGACGGTGTTGCGAGCTGCTCCGGATCTTTTTGTAGGGCGGGTTCAAGATGGCCCGATTGAATGAGAGACGCCCGGTAGAGAACAAGCCGCCCTGGAGCATGTCCGCTCCCGCCCTGATAAAATCCTCTTCCCGCACCTCCCCGGTGAATTCTACCCCGTATACCTGGCACATCTTCCCACATTCGGCCAGCGCAACACGGAGGTATTCGACCAGTGCAGGCTCAATCTCGTAGGCCGTAACGGCGATGCTGGTGGGTCTCGTAGCGCGCTGGCAGGCATCTTCCACGAACGCCGCCGTCAGAGACCCCACGCCCGCCCCGGCATCCAGTAGACGGATTTCTCCCCCCGGCTCCCCGAACAGAGACGCCATGAAACGAGCCACGCTGGGCGGTGTGAAGAACTGCCCCATCTGGGACCGCCACCTGGAACTCAATCCTCGGCATGCATCAAAGCGATAAAGGTCTACACGTTCAGTGAGCCCTTCATCACGGATCGCGTTAATGGGTGGCGCATCTTTAACTTGGCTTGGCGTCGCCATATTGTAATTATAGCCCGGATACGGCGAGAGGGCAAAACGCCGTTGGGACAGCTTCACGCGTTGGGGACAAACAGCAAACAACTTGCCATAGTATAGCACAACAGCGCAGGGGAGGAAGGCCCCTGTCACTATGGGGAATCGTAGCAGTTCTGAGCGCCTCTAAGGCTCCTCGGAGCCCGTCTAAGGCGTTGGACCAGTTCATCAACCCCACTCGCTACAGGTCGCTTGGCGCTAGACGTGCCTGATGGCTTCTCTAAGCGACTTTGTTCTCTATTCTGCTACGAATCCCCACTGCGGGCGAGTAAACTGGCCTGGTGCGCCACCCACCTGCGGCGATACGACGTCCGCGTGGCCCTTCTCCTGGCCTGCAGCGGCGTGCGTATGTGTGTCCAGATGGACCAAAACGATAAGCGTCGTGTGCCTCTGTGCATCGCACAGAGGTACGAACTTGCCGGCGAGGCATGGTTGAATCCGTGCTGACCGGCAACAGAATCCCTGGAGCAGGCCGCTCTCGGTCTGCTCCAGGGATTATGCGGATGATAGACATCCGTGGACAACAAACATCCGACGGAGGTGAAACAATGGCTGAAATGCTACACAGGTACTACACCGACCACGGGCTGGTGGTGCTGTGCCAGGACTGCGCCCGCAAGCGCCGTCAGGCTGGCGGGCGTTGTGAATGGGCGGAGACGCCCGTGGATTGGGAGCAGGCGGAACTTGCCTGCGAGGACTGCGGCGCGACGGTCGAGGAGTTGCCGCAGCCCGAACCGCCAGACCTGGACACGCTGATGCACTGGATGCACGACGACGGCGGGTGCGAGGCAGCCTGTCCACACGGCTGCTGGGTCGAGCCGGACGGAACCTGCCCTCACGGCAAACCGTCATGGCTGATTGTGATGGGATTGATCTAGAACGGACACAGGAGGAAGGACAGGAATATGAGCAGCGTGACAGTCTTTCGCTTGAATGAGGAGGTTCACTTTGAGCCTCCCCGGGCCTGGTCGGTCCAGGCCCGCTATGCCTTCGTCTACCACGAGGGCGGGCCGCTCGCGGCTGAGATCGGCCGGTTGGTGATCTACCTGGGACCCCGCCGCTTCTTCGATGGACAGGGGGACCGGGTCGAGCACCTGTACCGCTTCTCCGACGGCCGCGTGGGCGTGCTCGACGCCCCGCCGGACGGTCACTTCACGCCGGTGGAGAACCCCGAGATAACGACACTCGCCGCGCAGGTCAAGACCCTGCCGGAGCTGGTAGCGGAGAAAGGGCTATCGTTGGAGATGATCAGTCGCCTGGACCCCTTCACCCTGATCGCCTGCCCGCTCTGTCGGGGGACGGAGTTCACCACGGTGGATCTGGCCGGCGTGTGGTGTGATACCTGCAACACCCAGTTCACCACACGGAGAACCGCTGGCGACCCCGGCGTGGTGGTAGATGCCGACCCCTCATACTATTGGCCTGTCCAGGCTCGTTACATCATCCCCCGCTATGACCTCACCCTCACGGTGGTTCTGAAGGACTTTGGCTACAGCAGCCACCCGGAGGGGAAGTGCGGCGACTACTGCGTCAACGGCACCACCTACGAGGAGCGGGCCGAACGGGGCTACTACGTCTCCGCCCCCATCTCGCTGCGTGATCCCGGCCACTGGTGTGGCCTGGAGGTGTACGATTGGTCGCTCTACGGCCAGGCCGAAAAGCCCGATTGGAACAACCGGGAACTGCGGGACATCGTCGGCGATCGGGAAGCAGCCGGCCGCATCTACGGAAAAAAGGTACGTAGCAACCGGCTGCCATCGGTGGATCTGCTGGCCGAGGGGGAGCCCGGCGGTGAGGGTCGCGAGTGGTGGTACCTGGCTGACGTCCTGTACAACCGCGACCTCCCCTGGTGGCCGGTGTGGTGGAAGGCGAGGGCGGAGCTGGAACCCGCCCCCTACGGCGAGGGCACGGTCGTGAAAGGCTGGGTGGTCACCGACCGTACCCTGTGCCCTGGTTGCCTGCGCCCCGCTGGCGAGGGCGACCACGACCACTGCCACTGGGACGAGATGGGCTGGCGTCCAGAGGAAGAAACCCTGCCTGCCCAGAATGGGCAACAGAAATGAAGTATCCCGCCCCGATCGTGCGGGCGCTCCCCCTGCGGGAGCGCCCGCTCTGCCGGGTGCAGCGTGACGCGGGCGCTTGTAACCTGGTGGAGATCCTGGCCGCTATCGTGGGCGGGTCCAGACAGATCGAGATTGCCCACGATCTCCTGGCCCGTTTCGGGAACCTGGTCGGTCTGATACGAGCCTCGGCCCGCGAGATGGAGTCCTGCCTGGGCCTGGGACCGGTCGGCGCAGCCCGGCTCAAGGCGGCACTGGAGTTGGGGCGGCGGGTGGCCCTGGCAGGAAGCGACGAGTCTCCCCTGGTGAGATCGCCGGCCGACGTGGCGCAACTCCTGATGGCCGAGATGTCCCACCTGGAGCAGGAGCACTTCCGGGTGCTGTACCTGAACACACGCAACCGTCTGATCGGCTCTCAAACGGTGTACATCGGGAGCCTCAACGCCTCACACATCCGGGTAAGCGAGGTGTTCCGGGAGGCCACCCGACGCAACTGCGCGGCGATCATCGTCGCCCACAATCACCCGTCGGGCGATCCGACTCCCTCGCCTGAAGACGTGGAGGTGACCCGCCAGTTGGCCGAAGCTGGCAACCTGTTGGACATTGAACTTCTGGATCACTTGATAGTCGGACAGCAGCGTTTCGTGAGTCTGCGCGAACGAGGGCTGGGGTTTGCAGCATGACTCACGCCAGACCTGGGCACATAATCGCCATCAACGTCGAGGGCCTGCCCTGCCACCGCGAGTACTCGTGGCGGTGAGCTTGTCGAAAGGGTCGAGAGATCACGCTGACCCAGGACGAGACGCTGGAGGTCCACCAGCAAGGTTGGCGGCGCCACCGTACCAGGGCAGGGCAAGGTCACCGGCGGCTGGTAGACCTGCGAGCCAACCCGGCGGCCCGCATCCTGGGCCGGAAGGCTCACCATAACAGCAGGTGTGTCTACACCGCCGACGCTGACACCCGACGAGGTCACCTGCGGACGACAACGGGTCTGGAAGGCCGGTGGCCGGCAGGTGGTCGAGTGGGTTATGGCCCACACCTCGGAGGAAGACCTGGCCCTCTCCGACTACGTGGAGCAACTGATGTGGCTGTCTCACTGCTGCAACCTGGCTGCTGCAGGCCGCCCGATCTGCCCGGAGCACGCGCCAACGGCGTGGCGCAACGGAAAGCAGATGCCCGAAGATGAGTATCGGGCGATGCTCCAACGGCTGAACCGGCCCCGGGGTGACATCCTGGCCCGGTTGGAGACACAATCCGCCTCCTTGCTGGCCAAACAGACATAGAAGCGGGAATTGGGAATGATGAACGATGAATGGCGAATGATGAACTGAAGGGCCCAACCGTTCGGCGTTCGACATTCAGCATTCAACCTTTTCGGGAAGGGAGGTGAGAGGCCGTGCGCGTTCTGGAACCAGAGTGGCCGCAGGATGAAATAGAACTGCTTGAACCTCCGATGGATGAGACGTTCGAGAATCCCGGAGCATTCGAGTGGTGGCCGCCGGAGCCACCCGAGGAGCCTTCCCTCGACTACGCTCAGGACAGGCCCCTCGACTATGCTCAGGACAGGCCCGGCGATTTCGATCTGCCACCTGTTGAGGAGCCTACCGGCAGCCTCGGTGAGCCCGTGCAAGATGTGACCGGCGGGGAGGCAAGCGATGGGACTTCACCGGGCCCTCGGCCTGAGCCTGCGACAGGCTTAGCTGGGTCGGCTCGGGCCGAAGGCTCAGCCGAGGCGACTTCGCCTGTCCATTCGCTCCTGGACCTCAACCTGGAGCAACTGGAAGCGGTTGAGGCTCGGGGGCCGGTGACGCTCGTCGCCCCTCCGGGCTCGGGCAAGACGCGCACGCTGGCAGGACGCATCTGCCGCATCCTGCAGAACGCATCTCCCCAGAGCATACTGGCGGTGACGTTCACCCGCTACGCCGCCGGGGAGATGCGTGACCAGGTGCGCGCCGTGGCCGGCGACGACGCCGACGAGGTCAACGTCTCCACGCTCCACGCCCTGGGCTATGGCATCGTCCGCGCTGAGGCGGACCGCCTGGGATTGAGCAGCGACGTCGGTGTGGCGCAACCATCCTACGTGCGCCACCTGGTGCGCCGGGCAGCGCAGGCCGCCGGGCTGGACAAACGGTGGGACCTGGACGGCCTGGTCCGGGAGATTGAGCGGGCCAAGGGATGCCTGGTCGGCCCCGACGAATACCGCGTCTATCCCGACGACTTCTACAGCCAGACCGTCGCCCGGGTGTACCGCACCTACCAGGAGACGCTGCGGGAAAAGAACCTGGTAGACTTCGGCGACATGGTGCGGCTGGCGGTGCAGGCGCTGGACACGACCCCCGAGGCGCGGGGCTTCTACCAGAACCTGTACCGCTACGTCCTGGTGGACGAGTGGCAGGACACCAACAGCGCCCAGTATCGGTTGGTGCGGGCACTGGTGGGCCCTGAGAACAGAACCGACCTGTTCGTCGTCGGCGACCCCCTGCAATCCATCTACGGCTGGCGTGGGGCCGATCCGGCCGTGTTCCAGGCGCTGGCGGCGGACTTCCCAGCGGTGCGGGAACTGCAACTGCGAGTCAACTACCGCAACACGGAGACCATCGCCGCCGCCTCGGAGGCGGTCGTGCGTGCGCTCGGCCTCCCACCTCGCGACGTGGTCGCCCAAGGTGGCCCCGGTGATCCCCTGGCCCTCATCCGCTGCGACACCGAGCGGGACGAGGCGCTGCGGGTGGCGGAGGAGATCGCACGACTGGCCGACGCGGGGAAGTGGGGCTATAATGAGTACGCCGTGCTGATGCGCACGGTGCGACAGGCCCGCTTGATCGAGCAGGCGCTTCTGCGCAGTCGTATTCCCTATACGTTGGGCGGCCGCAGGTCGTTTTTCGACGTCCGCGCCGTGCGGGAGTTGCTGGCCTGGCTGCGCCTGGCGGCTGATCCCTTCGATGAAGGCGCGCTGGAGGCAGCACTCAACGCCCCACCAAGGGGTCTGGGCAAGGCGACGCGGGAGAAGTTGCGGGCCGGAGCCTTCCGCCTGACGATGGAACCGCTGCTGGCAGCCCCCGAGCGTGAGGATCTGGCGGAGCGGGTGCGGCAGGCGGTGGCGGAGTTTCTGGAGACGTTGGACGACGTGCACGCGGCCTGCCGTGAGCTGAGCCGAACGGCGCGGGAACGGCCGCTTCCGGAACTCCTGGACTACATCCTGCGGCGCACCGGCTACGCCGCCTGGCTGCGCAAAAAGGCGAACGGCAACGGCAATGGGAACGGGAGCAGCGGCGGTCCCGACGAGGTGGTTCCGGTGGACCTTCCCGCCGGCAAGGAGGCCGATGCTGTGCACAACCTGCGGCTGATGCTGGAGGGCTACCGGGGCGAGGACGGCCTGGCGCGGTTCCTGCGGGACGTGGAGGAAATGCAGGGCCAGGCCGGATTCGCGTCCGACGGCATACGAGGGGTCTTCCTGGGGACCATCCACGCCGCCAAGGGATTGGAGTGGCCTGTCGTCTTCCTGCCGGGGCTCGACGAGGGAGTATTGCCCCACGCCAAGAGCCTGCTGGACAAGAGACGGCTGGAGGAGGAACATCGGATCTTCTACGTCGCCCTGACCAGGGCGAAACGCAAGGTGTATCTCCTGGGGGCGCGCTACCGCACCAACGTGCGTGGGCAGGTATGGGAATGCCAGCCCAGCCGGTTCCTGGGCTACCTGCCCCCGGAGACAATCAGGAGGATGTGAGTTGGACCGAGAAGAGATTGAGCGCGTGCGCGACGCGCATCCCATCGAGGAGGTGGCCGGCCGTTACGTCCACCTGCGCCGCTCCGGGCGGCGATACTTGGGTCTGTGTCCCTTCCACGAAGACCACGATCCTTCGTTAGTGATCTTTCCCGAGAGCGGGCGCTGGTGGTGTTTCGGCGCCTGCAACGCAGGCGGAGACGTCTTCGACTTTGTGATGCAGGCAGAGGGGATCTCCTTCCCAGAGGCGGTGCGCAGGCTGGGCGGGGGGCACCTGTCGCCGCCCAGGGCCACGCCCCCGCCTCCGATCAAAGGAGAAAAAGACGTCGAGCAGCGTGTGTTGAGCGATGCGCACTACGCCCTGCTCACCACGGCAGTGGCGGTCTACTACGCGGCGTTGCTGGCAAACCCGAAGGCGCTGGCCTACGCCTCGAGCCGGGGGTTGGACGGGGACACGGTGCGAGACTTCCGCCTGGGGTTCGCCGCCGGGCGATTGAAGCGCTACCTGGCCTTCCGTGGCTGGTCGGACGAACTGGCAGCCGACATGGGGCTGATTGACTCCCGCGGGCGAGAGTGGTACCGGGGCCGGCTGGTGGTCCCAGAAGTGTGGGGCGACCCTGCGCGCGCGATCTACCTGGTCGGGCGCACCATACCCGGCGTTCGCGGCGCTTTCGGCCCCAAGTACCTGACCTTGGCCGGTGCGCCCAAGCCGCTATACGGCCAGGAACGGGTGCAAGGTTCTTCCCAGGTCTTTATCGTGGAGGGGCCGATAGACTATCTGCTGCTGTGGCAGTGGGGCTATCCTGCGGTGGCGACGCTGGGGAACCGGATCAAGCGGGAGCACGTCGAGTTCCTGCAGGGCTTCCCCCGCGTCTACCTGGTGCCCCACCGGGACGACGCCGGGCGGCAGATGTGGCGCGAGTGCAAGGCCGCCTTTGGCGACCGGCTGCGCACGGTCCTCGTGCCGGAGGAGATGAAGGACGTGGGAGACCTGGCGGAGAAGGCGGTAGCCCCGGCGCGGGTCTTTGCCCGGTTGGTGGATGAGGCGAGGTGAATGTGGGGGCGATGGGGTTTGTAGACAAACCTTATCGCTTCCCTGTCAAGGAGCCCCCAGTGTGTATAGGGGGCTTTTTTTGTTGCCTGGTGGCGGCGTACCACTTCGTCGTAAACCCTTCGCTCGGCCAGTACCGCCGATGGCCTACGGGCGTGCTCGCCTGTGGCCGGTGGGGCATGCAGAGGCTGATGGCAAGCGAGTCGTAGTGCTCCGCATAGCCCGCTATCTCCTGGCCTACGAGCACACACTGCTCATCAACGAGTTCTTTCTCGGCCTGCGACGCCCGGCCGAGGAGCAGTGGCACCGAATGCACAGGAACCATCAACTCCTGATCTGGGGCAGCTATAGAGTGCGCGCGCCGGTTTTGGGACGAGCGGGGCCGGCAGCGCCTACTGCCGGACGCCGGTGGGGTGTACCAGATCGGGCAGGAGGCGTACGAGTTCTGGCTGGAGGTGGATCGGGGTCACAGCGTGGGAGGGAAGCACGGCCAGGCGCTCAGGCGCAAGTACGAGCGGTACTACCTCTACCATCGCCGACCGGACGCGATCTACGGAGGGAGTATACCGCGCCTGCTGATCGTGACGCGGCAGCTCGGGCGCGCTCGCCAGGTTCGGCAGACGATTATGGGGCTGGCACGCGAGCGGGGGGAGCCGCCACTTCGGGCATACATCACCACGCTGGACGACATCTGGCGAGTGCCCGAGCGGCTATCAGACGGCACTCTGCAGCCTGGCTCAGGAGACGGCGCTAGGCCTGGGCGTCCCGCGCGCAAGATGATGTGGCCGGGATTGCGAGCCTGGCACAGAGTGGATGACTTCAACGCGCTCACCTGGTGCTTCGAGGGGCTGGGGCGCATGCCGCCGGGGACACAGTGCGGGCTGAGCCTGAGAGCATTGAGCCGGGAGGCATAGTTCCACTCCCGTCGCAGTGCTACACAGCGACGGCGCAGGCAGACGGAGCGGGCAGGATGAAATATGCAGCGGCTTATCGCTTACCTGATCTGGACAGGCTTCCCTACCTTTCTGTACCGAGGGGTGATTGAACTGCTCGTGAATCGCCTGGTCAACCGACTGCCGGGGGCTGCGCTTCTCGAAGAAGCCCGGCACTATGGCTGGATCATGGGGATCGTGCTGGCACTGTTGACCTCCCGGTTGTTAGTCTAGTCGAGCTACTCATGTGTGGTGCATGATCGCCTGGGAGCCGACCCTGTTCGGCACCCGAGTCGTCGTGCGTGCTTGGGACCGGTTGTCTCCAACCGGCCCCAGCGGCAGGTGCAGGAGTCCGTCGCGGCGGAGGAGGGCAACCACTGAAGTACTGTAGCAGGTTCGACGGAGAGCATAGCGGGGATATGTAACCAGCGCGTAGGCCCCTGGGCTCGTTCAGCCGGAGCGTCTCTTGTGTGCGGCGGGCACCGTCCAAGAGCCAGTCGGAGTGTACCGCAACAAGCAGCCGTCATGGTTTATATGGAGAATCCACTTGACCCTACCTCCTTGAGGGATTATATTACAGGGCAGAATATCAAGCAAGGAGGTCAGCGATGGGGTGTTCGAAGCAGAACAGGGGCGGAAAATCAACCCCAAAATTCATCCTCCGAATCTTAACAAATCTGACGTAAAATGGGGCATCTCACTCAAGGAGGTGCCCTATGCGCACTCAAACCCACGAAGCGGGTGGCCCCGGCCTTGTCTCCGAGGCCACCCTGTTCCAACAGGCGCGGGCAGGATGCTCGGCTAGCCTGAACGCCCTGATGGACCGTCACGACGGCTTGGTCCAGGCCGTCGTGCGCCAGCAGGTGTTGGGCGATTTGCCCTTCGCCGAAGCCCTGCAAGCAGGCCGTATCGGTCCGCTGCGAGTACTCGCGGCAGGCTCTGGCGGGCCATCCTGGGCTTCGACCCCTCGCGGGGTCTGGCCTTCTCCACCTACGCCTGGCCCTGCATTATGCACCAGGTCTGGCGGGCAGTCAAGGTGCACGCGCGCCTCTATTCGTCGCCGATGACGGACGATGGGCTGCCACCCTACGAGGTGCCGGACCCTGCCGTCGTGTGGGAAGTGATAGCCGTGCGGCAGGCGCTTCACGACCTGATTGAGCACCTACCCAAGCGGTTGCAGCAGGTTGCTGTCGCACGTTATGGGCTGGACAGCCATCCCCCCGCCATCTATCGCCAGATTGGAGCTACCCTGGGACTCAGCGGCGAACGGGCGCGCCAACTCCACATCGAAGCCCTGGTCTGGTTGCGTCATCCAGCTCACTCATACGTGCTGCGCAGCCTGCTGGGGCGTCACACCCTGGCGGACTACGAAGCTGCCGACGAGTTGGCCCAGCGCTGGCTGCGGCGGAGAGGAGGGCGTCGTGTCCGCTAATCGCACCACTGAGATCTGCGCCCAAGATGCCACCGGCGCGATCGAATGCGATCTGATCGCGCTAGAAGATCGCCTGCCGGTGATTTGGGCCATACCACCAGACACATCGTTCTCTCCCAAGACCAATGGCCTCACCGCTGTCGAGACCCGCGCCCAGGATCCGACCTTCGTGGCCCAATGCAGCCTGACCGGACTCCAAGACCGCCTGCCGCTGATCTGGCCTAGCCCACCGGACACACCTCCCTCTCCCAAGAACGACTACCGCTCTCATTACGTCTACCTGGGCTGGGGGGACTTGCAGGACCCCTCCGCCTGGGAATATCTCTCCGCCTTCGACCTGCTGCTGCGCCTGGTGGGCCTCAGCCCCTTGCGCCCTGTGCTGGCCCAACTCTTGGGCTGGACCTCCGCCCGGGGTCAAAAGCCTTTCGATCCCGTCTCCATCTTCCTGCTCATCGGTTGGCGGATCACCAACAAATGGACCCGCGCCGAGACCCTGCGCAATCTCCGTGACCCGCGCTACGCCGACTACGTCCAACGCTTCGGCTTCGAGGACGGCATCTTCCCCACCGAAGGCGGCCTCCGCTACTGGCTCACCACCATCGGCCAGAACTCCACTGCCGAAGAAACCATCCTCGTGGACGAGGAGCAGCAAATCGAGATTGCCATTCAGCGCCTCAACCACCTGATCGCACAGTCTGCGGCCCTCCTCGTCGAAGCAGGCTTCGTCAGCCCTGAAGCTTGGGAAAAGGCTCTCTTATGTCCTGACGGCATGATCCACGGCGCTGCCTCTCGCATGCAGTGTACTTCAGTGCAAGAGACTTGCTATCGGCCCACTTCCTCGGACGATCCGCGTCCCTGCCCGGCCAAAGACAAGGGTCGCCAAGGCTGTGACTGCGATACCACTGCTTGCGCCTCCATCTGTTGCCAGGCTCCTTCCCGCGACCCCGAGGCCCGCTACGTCTGGTACAGCGGTTCCAATCAGCCTCGGCATAGCCCCAACCAGTTCACC
>Ga0315546_1002148_pt1 | contig 11707 bp, 10 predicted proteins | sample SalMarSW160170MG_FD_203833 | JGI IMG/M metagenome (GOLD analysis project Ga0315546, IMG submission 203833) | Salt marsh sediment microbial communities from the Plum Island Ecosystem LTER, Massachusetts, United States - Salt Marsh Sediment SW1601-170 ... | reverse complement strand
CCTTACCGTTGTGTACAGCCTTACCAGCAGGGGCACACCGGAAACTATTTTACCCGGTGTGAGACCGCTTGGTACCGAGCCGGTAGTGAAGTCCAGCGTTGACAAATTCTATGGCACTGACCTGGAAAAAGTCCTTCGAGAAAAGGGCATTACCACCGTGATTATTGCCGGAACAACGGCTGAAGGCGCCGTATTGCACACCGCAACCGGCGCCGCTATGCGGGGTTTTAGCGTTATTGTCCCCATAGACGGCATGTCTGCCGGTACCCTCTATGCCGAACAGTATACTGCGTGGCATCTCGTGAACGCACCTGGCTCACGACAGCGCACGATCCTAACAAGATTTGACATGATTGAGTTTTGACCTCAGGGTGGGAGTTAGGCTCGGTAGGGGAAGAGTGGAATGATCGCCGAACAGATACCGGTAGGCCCTGCAACAGACTTCCTTAAACCCTGAAGGTCTCGAAAAAGTATAAAAATGAAGGACAAAGAGTTCATCAAATTCCTCGGTACCGCCGGCGCCCGGTTCGTGATGGCCAAACAGCTGCGGTCATCAGCGGGCGTGTATCTGAGGATACAAGGAAAGAGCATTATCCTCGATCCAGGACCAGGCACGCTTGTCAGATTGGCCAAATCAAGGCCGCCCATTGATGTCACCAAGCTCGACGCCGTCATCCTCACCCACGCACACATCGATCACTCAAACGATGTAAATGTGCTCATCGATGCCATGACAAGCGGCGGCCTGAAGAGGCGGGGCATGCTGTTTGCGCCGAACCAGTGCCTTGAGGGAGAGAATGCCGTTGTCTTGCCCTACCTGAGAGGATTCGTGGAGGATATCGGCATACTCGAACCTCATCACACATACCGCATCGATGATCTCACCTTCGCCACCTCTTCGCAGCACCAGCACCCGGTGGAAACCTATGGGGTGATGTTCCAGCATCACGGCAGAAACATATCATTTATGGTGGACACCAAATACTTTCCTGGCCTCGTGAATGATTATGAAGGCTCCCACATCCTGATTATGAATGTGGTGCTGTTCAAGCCCCATGAGAGCGGAGCGGTGATGCACCTGTCCATCGACGATGTCAAGGAGATCCTCTCCCGGATACGGCCTGAAACAGCGATACTCACCCACTTCGGCATGACGATGCTCAGGGCAAAACCCCGGGAAGTGGCAATGCGATTGTCCGATGAGCTACAATTGGAGGTGATTGCAGCCTCGGATGGTATGACTGTGGAACTATAGGCGATATCGTGTCCGAGCCGGCGTACGGGGTTGGTCTCCCTGTGCTGAGAGAAACGGCAGGCACCTTCTTGCCGTTGGGCATTCATAGAGAATGGAACAGGAAAAGCTCATCCTAGAACGAGCCACTACCCCTCGGGGCGAGATCCAACTCCAGCAATGGTCCCACCCCGGTGGAAGACCCATCTATGAGATCATCTTCAACGGGGTCTTTCTGATGGCAAGCTACAATGAGCGCTCGGAGAAGGCACTAGCCACCCTGGCCATTGAGCCCCTGTCATCAGTGGGAGAGGGCCTTCGGGTTCTTATCGGTGGGCTCGGAATGGGCTACACACTTCGCGCTGCCCTTGATTTCGAGAAGGTAAAGACCGTGGAGGTCGTCGAGGTTGAGGGACACATCATCAAGTGGGCAGAAGGGATCTTCAGCGAGCTAACCGCACGTGCCTGCTCCGATCCTCGCGTTGCGCTTATAGAAACGGATTTTGGAGACTACCTCTTGAGGACCGAGAAGACCTATGACGCTATTATTCTGGATGTAGATAATGGTCCCACATGGCTTGCACTGGAAACCAACCGGAGGCTCTATGAAAGGCAAACCCTCCTCAGGATCAGGGACTTGCTATCCAGTGGCGGAGTTTTCACGGTATGGGCATCCGAGAGGAGCGAGGCCTTTGAAGGGAGGCTCGAGGAGGTCTTTGAGCGGGCAGAGACCATCACCATCGAGGATACGGATATGAGAGGCGAGCCCACAGAATATTACCTATACCAGGCACAGCGCTTTGGGCCTTGAAGTGAACTCACGTGAATCCGCCCCCAGTTTCCATGCTGTTTTTTCCTTGAATATTACCAAATCCTCTGGTATCAAGACCTCCGGCGAAATATCTATAACCAGAGCAATGCAACACGATTGCTCGATGAAAACTCAACGCATGATGAGATGCGGTATCACGGAAGCAACAAATCTTTTCAGAGTGAAGCTATGAAGCCCTAACCCCGATGGATTCATCGGGTATCCGGAGATGATCAGTAACCGATTACGATGCTCGAATCTCTAGAAAATAGCCCGCTATACCGAATCGCTACCCCCAGGAGTATTGCCCTGTTCGGGGCATCCAACAACATCCTCTCCATGGGAACCCCTATCCTTATCTCTCTGAAGGCCATGGGCTTTGATGGAGCCGTCTATCCGGTCCACCCTGAAGAAGAACATGTCCAGGGCCTCAAGGCCTATCGCAGCGTTCTTGATCTGCCTGAGGTGCCCGACCTTGCCATACTGATACTGCCCGCGCGTATCGTTCCCCGCATTCTTGATGAGTGCGGCAAAAAGGGGATCAAGCATGCCATCGTGGTTTCCGGAGGCTTCAAGGAACTCGGGGGAGAGGGCGTAACATTGGAGAAAGAGCTTCGGGAGATCGCCGCTGCGCACAATATTCGATTTCTTGGTCCAAATTGCATCGGCGTGACCAACCCCTACCATAAACTGAATACCACCCTGCTTCAATATCTCGGCAACCCCGGGTTTATAGGCATGGCCTCTCAGAGCGGGAGTTTTGTTACACAGATGTTTCACTATCTCGCCAACTTCGGCCTTGGATTCAGCACGGCCTTTAGCGTAGGAAATGAGGCTAACCTCGATATTGTCGACTGCATGGAATACCTGGCAGTCTGCCCTCACACACGGGTAATCGCGCTCTATATCGAGGGCATCAAACGGGGAAGGGCATTCGTGGAAACTGCAAAGGCAATCGTGACACGCAAACCTATCGTAGCCCTCTACGTAGGAGGATCGGATACGGGTAGACGGGCAGGCCTTTCGCACACCGGGGCCCTGGCAGGACCCGATCCCCTGTACGATGCCATGTTCCGGCAGGCCGGGATTATCAGGGCGCGATCAATCACGGAGCTATTCGACTTCTGTTGGGTCCTCGGCGCCCTTCCCCTGCCAAGAGGGAAAAAGGTGGTGATACAAACCCACTCGGGCGGACCGGGCACAGAGGCAGCTGATTTCTGCGGTAGGGCAGGCCTTGAGCTTCCTTCCCTCTCTGCCGAGACGATCAACAAGATCTCACCCTTTATGCCTAAAACGAGCAGCGTGCACAACCCGGTTGATTTTACCTTTACCAAAAACCTTCTTGACTATTTCTCGAGCATACCGAGCCTTCTGCTTGAGGAAAAGAACGCTGATATGCTGCTGATTTATCTTCTCATGCCAATGGAGACAGTAAAAAGCGCCCTTGAGCACCTCGGCATTCCAGAGGATCAGGCAGATGAAAAAACCGGTGAACTTCTCGATGAGCAGAGCCAGTCCATTGCAAAGGCGCTGAAGACCCATAACAAGCCGCTGGTAGGATACACCTACCGGAGCACTCAGGAGGATTTCATCCGGAGTCTCATGGAAAGGGGGGTGCCCGTATTCCCGAGCACTGAGCGGGCAGTCCGGGCGCTTGAGGCCTTGGTCATGTACTCCGAGATCCGAGGCAGGATCACGGACAACACTGAACATGGATTTTCAACAGGCCGTGGAGCTTCCTAACGTCGTTAGCCGTTATCTCGTAGAGGAATGGATCGGCTGACCAGAAGGCCTGAGACGGCAAAACTACGGTTTTGATAAGACGGATTTCGCAGTATCCGGTTTCGCCTCACAGGAGATCACTAAGGTCATTGCTACGAGGGGAAAAGGGTGAATCAAGATAGCATTATCATTCCATGTCCCAATTGTTTTACAAAGAATCGTGTACCCAGGAACAGGTTACAGGATAAGCCGGTATGCGCCAAGTGCCGAACGCCCCTCGTGGTTTGGGACTTCCCTGATCATCCCGTGGTCGTAACGGATCGCACGTTCACGAACGAGGTTCTCTCAAGCCAGTACCCTGTGGTGGTGGACTGCTGGGCACCTTGGTGCGGGCCTTGCCGTATGGTATCCCCAATCCTCGATCAACTCTCCTCGGAGTATGCGGGCAGGGTTAAGATCGTAAAACTCAACGTGGATGAGAACCAGGTGACCGCTATGCGTTACTCCACTCAGAGCATTCCAACGCTGCTTTTCTTTAAAGAGGGGAAACTCGTTGACAGGCTCATCGGCGCCCGTCCCAAGGCGGATATCGAACGCCACGTTCGTGCCCTGCTCTGAACTTTATTACCTACAATGTTGCTATTCAGCCACGAAGGCACAAAGACCCAAAGAGAAAATGAATATAAATTGAATATCGAATATTGACAAAGTCGCAAAAAGTCTTCTAATCGTCATGCCGGACTTGATCCGGCATCCAGAACCTATTGAATTTACTGGATTCCGGCTTCCGCCGGAATGACAGAAAAATGGAAAAAATGACTTTTTACGAAACCATCAATATTGAACAAGGAACCGCAGAATTACGAAGGGATCACTTCGACATTCGATATTCCTTGTTCGACCTGCCCGCTATGCCTTTGCGCCGGTCGGGCATGGTTACCCGGTGCTCGCAGTTGCTGCGTCATGGTTTCAACGCTTGGAGCGTTCCGCAGGCAGGCGGGTATTCTGCGGTTTTCCCTGCCCTTCGGGCATACTAAAAGTCTTCGCCTAAAGGCGAGGGTTTTTCTCCCAATCCCCGAGTGGGACAATAACGGGTCTAACTGAGGACCGTTTCCCCCAGCAGGAACCTATGGAAACATCTATCCGGAGAGCACACCTTTAACGAGCGATTCTACGGCAAAGGAAATCTGGGCCTGGGAAAGCCGGTAATGGTATAATGACATGCCGAACGGATCCGCGATATCATCCGCTATCGGCCCACCCGTGCTAAATCTACCGAGGAGATCCACTTTTCCCTCGGCCTCAGGCCACCTATCCTCGAGTATTTTTTTTTGCTCTTTATCCATTACGAGAATAAGATCAGCCCAATCGATATCTTCCTTGCTCATCTGACGTGCTTCGTGATCACCCGGGTCTATACCTCTCTTTTGCAGATACTCAACCATATGAGAATCAGGACGGTTACCCGGATATGCAAAAAGGCCCGCTGATGAGACGGAAATATTCGATAGAGCGGCCATCTGAACCTCATGCCTGAGCAGCATCTCTGCCAGGTAACTCCTGCTCACGTTTCCATTACAGACAAAGAGGATGTTCATTCGCTCTCCATGGGAAGGTGGTATACGTCTTCACGCTCGGCCCGGCATAAAGGGAGATGGAGCTCAGGGCACAGCGACCATCGTGCCATTGCAAGAAAGAAGACCTCGCCACGCTCCGGGCTATCATGGCCACTTGAGGTGACATGAAAGAAGCGTGGTTTTCCAGGAGTATAGAGGCGGGAGGACTGTGGGTCAAGCGAGAATATCTTTGGCTTTTTCGGGAATGTAAGGCCGTCATACCTTCTTTCTTGAGATTTCCAGCACAGGGCTTCTCAGTATTTGAGGCACCTGTGATTGAAATCAGGATGTCCCTATGATATTGTTCCCTTGGTAAAACCGCTCTGGTCCATTGACATGAGGTGAGAGATATGGATAGGTATGAAAAATTGCGCGAGATCCTTCACACGCATCCTGCCGGTGCACCGAAATCAAAGCACTTTGGGGAGATCTTGAGAATCCTCTTTACCCCGGAAGATGCTGAGGTGGCGCTGGGCTTGGTGTTTGTTCCCAGGAATGTACATGAGATTGCACGCGCTGCGGGAGTTTCAGAGAATGCGGTCATAGAGCGCTGTGAATCCATGGCAAATAAGGGCATCATATTTAGCCGGCAAAAGGATGGAGAGATGGGCTATGCACTTCTTCCCACTATACCTGGCCTCTTCGAGTTCCCTTTCATGACCGGCGGAGGTACGCCCATGCACGAGCGTTTGGCAAGGCTTTGGATGGAATACCACAATGAGGCCTTGGGTAATGAGTTTGCCGCGAGCGAGACACCTCTGGCTCGGGTGATCCCGGTTGAGAGATCGCTCGACGCCCGTGTAGAGGTATTCCCTTATGAGGTGATCTCCACAATGATGAGCAGGGCGAAGGTCTTTGGGCTCTCACAGTGCGCGTGTCGGGTGAGCGTGGGTGCATGCCAGAAACCTCGAGATGTCTGTCTTACATTCGACAGGTTTGCGCAATTTCTTATTGAGCGTAAACTCGCCCGCGAGATTAGCAGCCGGGAGGCGGAGGATGCCCTAGACCGCGCGGAAGAGGCAGGGCTAGTCCACACCACCAACAACAGCCAGGATCGACTCAACTTCCTCTGTAATTGCTGTACGTGCTGTTGTACCATTCTCAGAGGCCTCACCCACCTCAATAACCCGAACGCCTTTGCGAAAAGCCGATGGAAGGCTGAGGTAGACGCCGATCTTTGTACTGGCTGCGGAATCTGTGAAGATAATCGATGCCCCATGAGCGCGGTGAAAGTCGTTGAGGGAGTGGCGAGCGTTGACATCGACCGCTGTATAGGCTGCGGTCTTTGCACGACTACCTGTGATGCAGCGGCCATTCGCATGGTACCCCGCGTGCAGGCCACCGAACCTCCCAGAACCGCCTCCGATATGGGGATCAAGGTTGCTACCGAAAAGGGCAGGATCGATGACTTCTTAAAGTTCATGATTCGTTAATCCACCCCATCACTCAACGGCATAACGAAATATACTGACAAAAAGGGGAACATCCCAGGATCTGATGGATGTTCCCTTTTGCTCCTTCCTGAAGCGCTCTTCACGGGAGAGTATTACATGAACCGATACTGATACACCCTGCGCAGGTACGCTACTGAATCACCACGAGGGTGACGCGGCGGTTTTTCGCCCGATCGGCTAGTATATTGTTATCCGCAATTGGGCGTGACTCTCCATAGGAAAAGGTGCTTAAACGGTGAAGCGGTATGTCGTGCTCCGTATGCATATACCTCATGACCATTGCCGCACGGTCCTGACCCAGAATCATGTTATACTCACTGGTGCCGGTGCCGTCCGTGTGCCCCTGTATCTCTATGTAGATGCCCTTGTTTTCCGCCTTGATGCTTTCGCAAAATGTATCCAGGGCCGCTTTTGCCTCTTCGGAGAGAGCGCTCTTGTCAAAGCCGAAGTGGACCGCCTCATCCGTGAATGTCACCTGATACAGGAGTTTTCCCTCGGCCACCTTGCCGACCTCCTCGGCCCGTGCGAGCGCCTCTTCGCCCAACCTCATGGCATCAGAGGTCAGGGTCATCGTTTCTTGCTGTTTTTGCTCAAGAGACTGGAGATGATCATTCTTCAGGCTGGCGATCTCCTGTGTGTTAGCCTCTACATGCTTTTCAACCTCTCCAACCCTTGTATCCATGGCTTCATCTATCTGCTTTTGAAGAGAACTCTGGGTGACACACCCGCTCAAACCGAACCAAACCACACCAAGAATTATGATAATGCCCGCAACCAATTTTTTCATATCCCCAACTCCCTTCTCTTTATTTACTGTTATTTCAAAGTATTATAACACTTTTTATATCAAATGTAAAGGAAAATGTTCATGCCTTCCCCTATTCCCCCGGATTTGCTTCATTTCAAAGGCCGATTCAAGTGTGGCGAGAATATGATTTTCAGGCAGAGATATCCCTTACAAAACTGCGGGGAAGACGTCTAGAAGGGCCAGAACAAGCAACAGCAGGGCCTTTTCTTGAACTCCTTTTCGCAGGAGGCAAGCTGGCTCTTGTAGGTGTTTGCCCTGGAATTGACCTTTTGTGCAACAGCGATAAGCCAGCCCTTTTTGCGGTATGTCTTCCTGGCAAACCCTCCATGACCCTCATGATAGGCCAGGTAGAGACTGTAAGCATCGTGTTTCGATATCCCACACTTCAGGTGGCTCATATGGCAATACCACCCCACAAAGTCAATGGCATCCCTGAAATTATCCCTATCGGCGCCGCTGTTTCCTGTGCTCTCCTGGTATTGTGCCCATGCCTCCTTGCCGGCCTGTGCATAGCCATAGGCGGAAGACGGTCGTGTTCCCGGGAAGATCCATAAACATTTCTGCCGCGGTGGCTTGGCATCGGCCGTGAACCGTGACTCCTGATGGATGATAGCCATCATGATCGGTATGGGGACATCCCACCTTTTGTACGATGAATACGCATCCCTGTACCACTTTGTATTCTCCCTAAATATCTCACAGATGTTATCCATCCGCTCCGGAGCGCCCGGCGTGGTGGCGCACCCATACAGAAAAACAAGCAAGGCACAGAAAAATAAAAAAAGTCCGCCCCTCCGAATCGCTCTCCATCCGCTCAGCACTGGTGGGTATATATTCATGGATACACTCATTCTGCATTTTTCGTAACATGTTAGCAAATGACCCCGATGCTTTGCTTCAGGGTTATACATGAAAGAAACTATTAGGCAAGCATGGAGATGTCTTTTTTTGCTGCATGCCCTTCAACAGGGGGCATCAGCGTGCCCTGATAAATCAGGGCGCACCAGCACCTCGTCATGGTCTTCTCGGGTCTTTGTCCGTGTGCGCTCGTTTGAAGCGGCCTACCGACTCGTCTTTATGAGGGTATGATGGGAAAAAAGACACCTCCATGCGCATTCACTAGGTAGTTTCAAAGAGCTACATTATTACCATTTTTCAATTTTCACTCTGCATGTTTGCATTGGATGTCTCCAAGAACTTGACGTACATGGCAAGATATCGAGCTTTGAAGACATCAAGAGGATTGTACCGGTTCAGCAATTCCGGCTCCCGCGGAGATCCTCTGCCTGATCTCCTCCGGATCCCCGAAATAGATGCAGTGAGCCGGGCACACATTGTCGGCACAGGCAGGCAGGAGATCCTGATCCACCCTTTGGTAGCAGAGGTTGCACTTCTGGGCCATGTTTTGCTCAGCGTCAAAGGCGATGGCGTCATACGGACAGGCATCGATGCAGGCCCCGCACCCTGAACACTCCTCCTCCTTGAGAATGATGATTCCGTCTTCCCTCCTGATGATTGCCTCTACCGGACATGCCTCGATGCAGGGAGCATCATCGCAGTGCCGACACACATGAACACGGAAGCTAAAATCGAGACTTCCCTCAGTGGTATGAGACCACTCCTCGGTAACCTTGATGAGCCTGATTCCATCACGAGGAACATGCTCCTGCTTGCATGCCGCTTCACAGGCCAGACACCCCCAGCAGGCGTACTCATCGATATAAAGCTCATAGCTCTTCACAGCAGGCCTCCTGTATCGTTTTCGGGATATATCCTGCACAGAAGGGTACGGATGTGGGTTGCACCCATGGCTGGGTCGCAGTTTTCATAGGCATTGTCCGTAAGGATGTTGATATTGGACTCATCCCAGCCATGGCCGGAATCGTTTCGTTCGGGAAACCACCAGGCATGCTCTGCTGAGACAACCCGTGGGTCTATACCGGGGAAGAGCTTCGCCCTCTGTCTCACCCTGCCCCTGGGCGATTCGATGATTATCCAGTCTCCTTCCCGGATGCCCTCCCTCGCAGCAGCATCGGGATGGATCTCCACAACCGGGTCTCGATGGAGCTCCCTCATCCAGGGGAGTTGGCGATTTTCAGAATGAAAAAAGCCGGGCATTCTCCTGCCGGTGATCACGATATAAGGGAAGCGCTCATACAGCTCTGGCGTGCTGTAAGGGCTCTCCAAGGGCTCTCGAAATTGAGGGAGGGGATCATACCCCCATTGTTCAAGGAGCGTGGAGTAGAGCTCGAACTTACGCGACGGCGTTGAGAATCCCTTCACCTCATACTTCTGATTGGTTACCTCGCCCCGGAGGTAGTCCATCTTCTGAAACTCCTGCCAGGTAATGCGCAGGGGTTCGAGTATCCAGTCCAGGGCTTGCTCAAAGGTATCCCACCAGTGCTCCCCCTGCCCAACCCTGTGGGCCAGATCGTTGAGCATCTCGTGATCAGAGCGGCATTCCCCAACCTGAATGACCTTTCTTCTGGGAAGCAGGTAGCCGTGGCGCTTCCAGAAATCCCCAATGTAATCCATCTCAAGCCATGTGGCGGCCGGCAGCACGATATCGGCGAGTTCCGCCGTGGGGGTCAAAAAGAAGTCCGAGACGGCCATGAACTCCACCTTCTCGAGGGCTTGGTATACCTGCCTCGCATTGGCCCTGGTCATCACCGGGTTGGAGCTTATGAAAAAGAGCATCTTAACGGGATAGGGCTTCTCATCGAGGATCGCGTCCCACACGCATTTCGGATTGATGATGGAGAAATTCCCGGCAAGACGGAACCGGTCACCACCCAACCGCTTCTCCCGCTGGCTATCGGGAAGCATCCTGTGGGCGCCGAAATGCCCCACGTTCCTGATCCTCGGCTGTTGGAAAAGGACCTGCCCGCCGCGAGCATCGATGTTGCCGGTTACGCCCATAAGGGCCATGAGCAGGCGGTCATTGTCAGCACAGTTGATCTGCTGCTCGATGGCCACGCCCCACTGGATGGCAGCCGGCTTTGTAGTGGCAAAGAGCCTGGCTGCCTGCCTGATCTTTTCCTTGGGAACCCAGGTGATGGCTTCCACCCGATCCGGGGGATACTCATTCACACGCTCCACAAAGGGTTCCCAGCCGTACACGTGGTTCCGCACGAATGCTTCGTCGTAGAGGTCTTCGTTCACGATCACATGGAGCATGCCGAGGGCAAGGGCCGCATCCGTCCCTGGCCTGAGCTGGAGCCACACATCCGCGCGCGCTGCAATGCGGGTAAGCCTGGGATCAACGGCAATCAGTTTGGCCCCCTTATTCAGTGCCGCGGAAAAATTCTCGCCCTTGTACTCGTCAGGGTTGCTGATCACGATGTTGTTCCCCCACACCATGATGCATCGGGGTGCGTTCTCATAGTCCACAATGGGGTTCGTACCGCAGGTGATGATGCTCGTGGCGATCCTGGGACCATAGCAGAAATGCCCGGCCGTGAGCACATTGGGAGTGCCCAAAAGGTTGGCGAAACGATAGATGGCTGCCTCGTTGTCCCTGCCCGTGCCGTACCCCATCACGATGGACTCGGCGCCAAACCGCTCCTTATAGTCCAAAATCCGCTCCGCAATGGTTTCCAGGGCCTCGTCCCAGGAGATGCGCTCCCATTCGCCGCTTCCCTTTAGGCCACGGCGTTTGACCGGGTAGGTAAGCCGGTCCGGATGGTAGGCCAGCTGTATCGATGCAATTCCCTTTGGGCAGAGGGTGCCGTGGTTGATGGGGCAGTCGGGATCGCCGGTTACCTTCACCGCCCTACCGTCCTTCACGTACACTAAAACGCCGCATCCCCCATGGCACATCCTGCAGTGGCTCTTGACTACCGAATCGTAGCCGTAGACCTCCATCTCTCGCGCTGCATTCCCATAGCTGAACTCCATCACGGACTACCTCCTCACCTGCCTATATAGCAAAGATAACCTGGAACAGAAAGGAGGATTTTCTCCTTTCGGCGCTCGTAATTAAAGCAATATCTGGTTCTCCAAGGACCGGGACTCTCCTGCTGATATCACCCGTATAGCCGGCCTTCCTTTCACCGGGCACTTGAA
>Ga0315546_1002145_pt1 | contig 11715 bp, 21 predicted proteins | sample SalMarSW160170MG_FD_203833 | JGI IMG/M metagenome (GOLD analysis project Ga0315546, IMG submission 203833) | Salt marsh sediment microbial communities from the Plum Island Ecosystem LTER, Massachusetts, United States - Salt Marsh Sediment SW1601-170 ... | reverse complement strand
CTCAGCCGTTACGTCCGGCTGCTCCTCAATCTTGACGTAGAGGTCATAGTCGGTTCCCGCTGAGATACCGCCGATACCGAACCAGCCGGACTCGGAAATCTCGATATCCACCTCTCCCGTCACCGAGGTGTACTCATCCGGCGATTCAGGGCATAGCAGATCCGCCCGCCCGGCGAGTACTTCATCGAAGCCGAGCAGCCCGCGCTGCCCGATGCTCCCGTAGAGCGTGAAGGTGCGCTCCGGTCCCCGGTAGGGTACGGCCACGCTCACCCTCAGCACGTCACCGGGTACCAGGACGACCTTTTCTTCAAGCGGGACCAGCCAGCCTGCACCCGGCCGATACACCTGTAAACCACTGATCATATCGTCTACACCTTCGCGTATTCAGTAATGGTTATCTCGCCGAACTCGGAATCACCGACGGCTACCATCTCAACCACGTCCAGGAGCGTTGGCGAGATTACCTTTGGTATCGTGCCACCGATCTTGGCATAGAGATCATAGAGACCGCCGGACAGGGCCGAGGTAATGGAGATATCCACGTAGGCTTCGTGGTATTCCCAGGTCAAATCCTCGGGCACGCTGATGGTCTTCGAGCCGTGCAGCACCTCATCGAAGCCGGCCCAGCCATCGTTGCCGATGGCAGAATAGAGCTGGACGCTCTCGGCCTCGCCGATATGCGAGTACTGGCAGGTTACCCGGAGCTTGTCCCCCGCCTTTACCTGGACCGCGGCCAGTGGCAGAAAGATAACCCCGAACTGTGACGGCAGATAGACTCCGCTCATGACTTATCACCTCCTCTGATAACTGACTATTTCAATCGAGCCGAACTCGGACTCCGGTATCTGGGCAAGATTGACCGTTTTCGTCATCTCGTCGTCGAAGTGCCAGTAGCCGTCCGCACCATACCAGTAGCTGTAGGCATGGATGGTTACCTTCTTGTTCGGCATGGTGAAATACCCGCTGAAGGAACGGGTGCTGCCCGGGCTCACGTTGGCCGAGTCCTCGGGGAAGCTGATACCCGGCCACGGCGAGACCCCGTACTCCAGCGCCCCGCCGACCATGATGCCGATGGCGGCCGAGTAGAGGTTTTTGATCCTCACCGTAATATCTACCCGGCTGCCCTCCATGGCCTCGGAGGGAGCCGTGATACCGGTGATATCAGCATACTGCGCCATGCGTCGACCTCACTTGCTTCTTTTCCTCACCCCGGCGTGAAAGGCCCACCCGGCGGCCATGGTCAGTACCGACTTCACCTCACCGTCGATACCCAGTCCAATCAAAATAAAAGAGCCGACAATAAGGATTACCGGTATCCCGAAATCAATCAGAAGGTCTTTCATCACGACACCCCTCCGATCATTACTCCCATCATGCCCAGCATCATCAGCACGGGAAATGTCTCCATCGCCCCCTGCACCGGGCTCTCGGCCTGGGCTACCTGCCCCAGCATCGTGCCCATCGCCGGCACTCCGAACCCGTAGGCGTTGTCCTTCTTGACCGGGGCGTCCGCCGGCTTGGTTGAGTAGTAGGGAGCATACTGGCGGGCTTCCGTCCAGCGGAAGGACCAGGCTTCGCCGTAGGTTCTCCGGCCGCTCTCCCAGAGCAAACCGGTAAGACCCGCGAGCATGGGAGCGGCGAAGCTGGTGCCCGACTTGGTGAGATAGCCGTCATCCGACTTATCGCTGGCCATCTCCAGACTGGTGCCCCAGATAACAAAATCAGGCTTGGTTTCACCCTGCACCGTCGGCCCGCGTGACGATTTCTCCCAGATGACCAGTTCTCCGGTCGTCTCGACGGCACCTACAGCAATTACCTCCGGCTCGCAGGCGGGCAGCATGATGGTGGTCATCTTCGGCCCGGTATTACCCGCCGCGGCAATAACGTCCAGCCCGTACTCGGTACTGGCCTGCCGGCAGGCTGCCCTCACCGGATTGTCCTCGTCGCCGTCATCCTCACCGCCAAGGCTCAGGTTCATGACATTGGGGTACATATCGTCCGTGGGCCAGAGCCCGTTTCTCCTCGCTTCCTCAGCCAGGTCGCAGACCCGGTCGATGCCCATCACGATATCCTCATCAGTCCCCAGCCCTTCGTCGTTTATGACTTTGATATTGAAAACGGAAGCGCCCGGCGAAACGCCGGCTTCCTCTCCTTCTGCATGCATACCGCCGGCGACCATGTAGGCTACCTGCGTACCGTGCCCGAAGACGTCGTCAGCCGAAGGTGAGTCGGTGAAGTTAGCCTCGTAGACCACCTTATTCCTCAATGACTGGTGAGTCTTCCGGATACCGCTGTCGAGAACGGCCACGGTAAGACCGGCGCCGGTCAGAGGCGGGCTGAAGTAGGAGCGGAGCAGGTAAAAGACGTCAGAGAGCGTCTCAACGGACTGCTCTTCGGCCACGACCTGGTCCGCCCGGTATTCCTTCGTCGGCTTCACTGCCAGGCCGGGCACTTCCGCCAGGGCTTTCGCCTGCTCCTCGTTCAGCTCGCAGAAGACCTGGTTGAGGAGCCTGGCTTTTCTTACCGACCCGGCGCCAATCCTGACGGCTTCAGCCTCAAGCCGGGCGAGAGACAGGTTTTTTGATATAAGTGCGTATCTCATCACTGCTACCTTCCTAGACTGTTATTTGCGGCACGTAGGTCACTCTCAGGAGCTGGCCGTCGGGGACGGCAATGCCCGGCGATACCAGGTCCCTGGCGATCATGAACGACCAGCACTCGCTGGATGAGTGAGTGCCCATGGCGTATATCCCGACCTCGTTTACCGTCCAGCTCGAGCCGCTGGCGTTCTCAAAGTAGCGCCGGATGGTGAACTGACCGTTGGGGTGAGAGAAGGACAGGCCGTAGACCTCGCAGCCGCTGTACAGCATCCCTCTCTCCAGGTTCCGGCCCCATTCCTCGAACAGGTTGCAGTACCTGTAGCCGGAGCCGGTATGGCTGCTCCAGTTGGCCCCGCTGTTGCTGGAATAGTAGTTCCAGCCTCCTTCGTAGACGGAATCTTCGTCGGCGATAATGTGAATGGAGTTCGAAGCGTCGCCCCCGGTGGCGCGGATGACGATGTTGTAATCGCCCAGGAAGTTGAGCTGGGGGTTGGTGCCGAAGTCGAAGTCTCTCCACTCGCCGGCGGTACTTTCGGTCAGGGTGTCCCCGTCTATCGTCGCTATAACCAGGTCGGCGCCGCTCCTGTCCGTCCTTATACCTACGGTTACCGTTCCGGGCAGGCCCTCGCGGTACATCCTGAGCCTGACCCTATGAAGCTGGTGGGGCCAGAGGCAGGTAAACTTTGTTGCGTACCAGCGGGAGCCATATATTTCATATTCGCTTGGTGTAACTTGCTGCAGGTAGTATTCGCCGCGGCTGTTCACCACCTCGGGGATATGCTCGGTGTGGGGAATTCTGCCTTCCAGGGCATAGTCGGTGGGGGTGGGAGGCGTCGTTCCCTCGCCCACCTGAATTCCTATCAACTCCGCGGCAATATGCGTCAGCTCATCGTGGTCGGTGGCATTCATGAAATTGGTCCAGCCACCAGGGGACGCCACCAGCAGGGGAACGCCTCTCTCGTCGACATCCATCTGCCGGCTGTTACCCAGTATGTCATTCTGGGCGTAGGGCTCCGTCTTGGAGAGGTGAGCGTGAGCCACGTACAGCATTCCCAGGAAGCCCCTGACGAAGCTGCGGGACGGCTGGCTCCTTACTTCGACCAGTCCCCGCTTTTTGTTAAACCGCTCTATGGTTAGCTCTGCTGTGAGCATATCTGCCTCCTCAAACCGCGGCCTGTTCTCGGTAGTTGACGGTCAGCGTCTGCCCGCTGGGAACGTCAACGCCGCCGGAGATGACGTCCCTGATAATCAGGAAGTAGGCATCCTCTACATAGCCGCTATATTTAATCGCCAGGGCGACGACATAAAGCCCGACCTCGTTAACCGTGATCAGGGCGCCGCTGTTATTGGAAAAATCCCTGGTCACGGTAAAGTGGGAGGTAGTGGCGTCGCTTGTTGGCAGGCCGAAGGTTACCGCTCCGTGGCTGAACTGACCGGCGCCGCTGCCGTGGCCGCACTGGGACTGGAGAGCGTGGTCGTCTATATTCGGCGGCGTTGTACCAGTGCCCACCATGATGCCGATGTTGGTGTCGCCCACGCCGCCGTCGCAGTTGAATATACCGTCCTGGTAGCTGTAGCAGGCGACCACCGGTCGCCTGTAGCCGTTCTTGTCGGTCATGTACAGGACCGTCTCGCGGTAGGGCTGGCTGGAGCCGCCCCAGTAGTACTGCTGCATCTGGACGTAGAGCAGCTCCAGGAACTGCCTGACGAAGCTCTTCGCCTTCATTACCCTGTAGTCGGTCACCCTACCGTCCCTGTCCCTCACGGTCAGCTCGAGGATGATCCCCAGCTCGCCGGGTTTCACCAGCTCCGAACCGGGTTTGGCTATCCTGGCTGCTGCCTTCGCTTTAATCTGTGCATCCATAGTTCCCTCCTAGACGTAAATCTCCACCCAGGACTGGCTGCCCCGGGGCTGGGTGTTTATCGAGGTAAAAGAAGATAGCCGGGCTCTAATCCAGTAGAGACCCGTCACTCCACCAACATCCGTTGTCACCCAATCACCCGGTCGGGTGAACGAAACGTCACGCAGCCCGACCAGGGCGGTAAAGCCGTTGGTGTTATCAACGACATCGGACAGGGCCGACCAAGCTGCCCCGTTCCAGTATTCCCAGCTGATTACCCAGACTCCGTCGCCCTGGGTGCCGATATTCAGCCACGCGACATTGAACTTTTTGGCGTGGCCGAAGTAGTAGGCGTCATCAACCGCCGGTACCGCCGGCAGCAGGGTCATGTCGTTCTGCGTCGGGTTTTGCGCCGCCGCGGTTTCATCCGTCTGAACACCGCCGTCGTCGGCAACAGCCCCGTCGACCACAATCTTCAGGCTGAAGCTGCTGCCCATCGCCGGCGTCTCCTGGTGATCGCCATCCGGGGTTACTATCGCTTCGGCATTCGCCAGGACAAGCGCCGGGGTGAGTCTTTTTATCATGTCCCCGGGGGCATCCCCATGGGTCCTGGCAAAAGAACTGGCTATGGCTGCCGTTATCTCCCTGGATGAGTCCGGAGCAACCAGCCCCTCGTCGTGTTCAAGGTCGACGGTAACCGGCAGGTACCGCTCGAAGTAGGTGCCTCCCGGAGCCCAGACCACCAGGTGCCCCGGCCCCTCGGAGGTAAGAACGGTATGAGCCGGCCCGGGCGCCAGGGTTTGCAGTTTGCCACCGTTCCGCTGGACGACATGGCCTACCGCCATCCCGGCGGCAACACCGCCGAGGTTGGTGATACCCCGGCTCTGCCAGTCCTTATCAGTGTCTATCTCCAGCTCCGATAACTTGGTTATTCCCCCTTTAAGAAGCAATGACATGCTAAAACTCCTCTACGGTGACGGTGGCGGCTGCCAGGAAGGCATTGCTCCCGGGCCGTTAGAGGTAAACTCGTGCCCTATCGGGCCGGGGTTAACCGCCTGCAGTATCGACCCGTTATGCACCAGGAGACCGCCTCTGTTCATACCGGCAGCCAGGTGAGATACATTGTGGGTTGAGTAGCCTCCCCAGTCCTTGTCGGCATCTATCGCCAGCTCGGAGAGCCGGGTGATACCCGACCTGGCCAGCAGGCAGCCGCCTCTGCCCAGTATTCCCATTACATCGCCTCCAGCATGAAGTCGTAATCCACCTCTTTACCGTTATCGGCGGCGTTGTCGCTCTCCAGCGTCACCCGCAGCACCTGGTGAATGCCAATCGTCCCGTTTACCAGCCATAGCCCGGCCGGGTCGGCGGCAGCATTAAATGTCTGCTCGTATACCTTTCTCTCGTTGCCGTTCACTGGCATATACATCCTTACGGTTATCACCGTTCCTGCTAGGTTGTGGATAGAGATTAGCAGCGAGTGCAGCTTGTACCTGGTGTCTGCAGCGCCAACCGAAACGACGTCCGACTCGGCGGTGTTCCAGTCTGCCGTTACAGAGTCGGTGACCGGCTCCTCGCCGGCCAGCTTGTCGAGCTTGGCCTCTATCTCGTCCAGTCTGGCCAGTATTCCCTGGAGGCTGAGCTTCTCCTGTTTGCCCTCTACGTAGAACTCGCCGGGCATCACTCACCCCTCCCCCGCGGCAGCAGCTTTGGCTCCGCCACAGGTGCGGCGACAGCCTCCCTTTTCTTTTCCGGTTCACCGGAGGTGGCAGCCGCCATGCCGACGACGCCAATTCCCAAAATCATGAGCGGCATCAGCCAGCTTAGATCGGATGTCAGGACCGAGGCCCCTCCCGGCCAGCCTATCGGCCAGCCGGAGGCAGCCGCTTCTGGCGACACCAGATTGCTTGAAACAGCGTCGGCTACCTCCCCGGTCTCACGCTCTATAAGCATGAGCGACAGGACGGCGTCCGTGTCATCGAACCTGAACGCCCCGTGCAGCCGGATGAATTCACCCGGGTCAACGGTAAACCAGGCCGCCCCGAATACCCTGACCGATTCCTCGCTGATCACCGTATCACCCGACGACAGGCGAGCCATCAGGGCGTACTCTTTCGCCTCTTCTGTTGGATTGGCGACATAGATCGTTGCCCCCAGCTCCGAGCCTGAGCTGTAGACGATGGCCGGGGCCAGGTTCCAGAAGATATCGCCCAGGGTTCCCGATAGCCCGTTCACCGCAGGTCAACCTCCTCACCTTTGAGCGCCTTTTTCACCAGCGAGAACGCCCAGGCTCCCAGCGCTACCAGGATGATCAGGTCGATAATGCCGGCGATCATTGCCTGCCAGAACTGGGGCTGGTACTCAGCCGGGTAGTTGCCGTAATACTGCTGCGGTTGGTAGCTCACTCCGCTTTCTCCTTTACCTGCTTTCGTTTCTCCTTCTCCGGGGAAAGGGCAGGCATCATTTTCATGACCAGGAACAGAACCAGCAGCATCATGCCCATGCCGATCAAATTGTTAATCAGGCTCTTTATCGAGTCGGGAAGTATCAGCCATATCCCGGCTGTTATCAGCGGGGGCAGTATAAGCATGGCCAGGAAACCGATGATGACCGGCAGCCAGGCTATTCCCTTCTGCCAGACAAGATAGACCGAGGTCGAACTGGCATCGGCATAGACGTAGTACTCGCTGCTTGGCCAGGGCTCGACACCGGCGTCACGACACGCCTGTTCCAGGCTGCCCAGGGTCTCTTCGGTGAGCCGTTCGGTGAAGTCCAGGCGTATTAAGACCAGGGCACCTTCAGCCGCGCTTTCCTCCAGCGGGGCAAAGGTGCCCAGAGAAGCTATATCCTGAGCCTGTCCCAAAAGGACAGCCCTATATCCCGGTGGTATAAAGGCATAGGGCATGATTCACCTCCCTATGCTTATTCCACCAGTCTCTTGCCTCGTAATCCCCAGACCGTCAGGTCGACCGTAACGGCTCCGCCGGCTACCGCCGCCGTCTCGCCGGTGGCTACCAGCGTGAGCTTGTCTCCACCGATGAGCCGCAGGGCGTTGCCGAGCTCGTCGGGGTCGGCGAAATCCCTCACTACCTCGCGGTAGATCTTGACTTCGGCTGACCCGTCCCAGTAGGCGCCGACCAGCACCAGGTCGTGGTCGTAGATATCTGCGGCGGCGATCTGCGCCTGGGTAGCCGTGAGGCGGTCAACAGTGCTGTAGTACAGCTTGTCGGCATCGCTTACCTGGGGAAACCTCGATACCCGGAAGTTGCAGATGAGGTCGCCGGCGGTCAGAGCCGCCTGCTGGTGAATCCGGATCTCGTGGCACCTGAGATACCATATCTCACCCTCGGGCACCTCGATCTCGCCGGTCACCGAAGCACCGACGGCCGTGCCGATGGGTACGGTGATGCTGACCTGTCCGTTACGCGGGTCAATACGGTCCAGCGCGTGCTGCTTCTCGGCCAGGGCGAGCTGCTCGGATAGCACCTGGAGCGGCAGGCCCATCCAGTAGCCGGACTGATTATCGTAGACGCCTAGAAGGTTCAAATATTGTCCCAGCGGAGGCACCCATCCTTTGGGAGGCCGCGTGCCCGGATAGCCGGGATACTGCTGCGGAACAATTTTATTTACCATCTCGTAACCTCCTTATAGATTTCACCTCCGGCTACGATTTGCTGGAGCCGGTAACGCCCTTCATCATGGGCATCAGGATCGCCATCATCATGATCATCATGATCATGGGCATCATGGCGCTGAACATGCTGGTCATGTCGTTTGTCTGTTGCGGGTAGTAGCCCGATACCGTGCCGTACTGGTACTGCTGGGGCCGGACTTGCTGCCCGGCAAACTGCTGTGTTCCAAACATTGTCGATTACCTCCTTAAATAACTGGTTACCTGGTTCAGTCTTTGGCGCTAACGCCCTTGAGCATGGGCATAATCATGGCCAGCATCATCACCATCATGATCATGGGCATCATGGCGGTGAACATCCCCGAATACGGGTCCGTGGTCTGCGTGGGGTAATAGGCCGAGGGGCCGCTTACCTGCATGGCGCCGTACTGCCCGGGTGCTACCGGCCCGGTTACCTGCTGTGCTTCGAACATGCTTACCTCCTCGTTGTCTTTGCCTGAAGCTTCCTCTTTCTTAAGCCTGATATCACTCCCGGGTTGGGACTCGGTCTACCGCCGCCGCGACGGCGGCAAACCGATTAAAGGCGGTACCCTTGAAGACGACATCAAGCGGCGAGGACGCTATTCAAACATGGCGCGCTTGTAGCCGGCGACCACGACCTCACCCTTCCCGTCGACACCGTCGCGGTAGTGGTTGACGCGGCCTTCCTTGACCTTCATCCCGTTGGGGGCAATGCCGTTCATGCCGGTGCGATAGGACTCGGGGGTGGCTCTCTCGGCGTAGGTGATAGGGACTTCCCGCTCGAACTCGTTCCAGCTTGCGTACTTACCCATATGGGCACCTCCTCAATAGTCTTTACCCGGTCGCGGCCGGGTCTTAAAGGGGGATGCAACCTGGCCGAAAAGGAAAAGGGGTTAGCCTTGAACCTTCCCGGTCCAGATTGCTAACCCCTTTTCTTGTAGCCCGAGAGCTGCCTGTAAAAACAATTAGCCCTGAGAGCCAGTTCTCACCGGCAAGCTCTCAGGGCTTACGATTTAAGCCTATACCAGTATCCGATTGCTGTCAAGATTTTACGTGCGTATATACGCTCGTACTAACCTTCGGTCTTGTCTGCGGCTCCAGGCTCCTTTTTGACGTTGATGAGCACACCGTCATTGGCAATAACCTCGACCGTATCACCTGGCTTAAGACGGTTGTAGGTTACCCATGCCTTGGGGAGTGTTACGGCGAGACTACCCTCACCCACCCTAAACAGGATTCTCTCCACCTTTATCGGCATCAGACTGACCTCTCAAACATTGCCTCGTTCCACCGCCGCCACTTCCTCTCCTGGACCTCGGTATACCTCTTTATCGCCCTGTCGGAGGCCTTCCTCTGCCACGGCGGAAGGCCCGGCCAATCCTGTTCTGGGGAGCCCGGTCCAGGGACATCACTCAATAACAGGTCTTGCTCCTCGTCACTACCGGAGGGATTCGGCCGGCTCAGCTGATATCCCATCGACAATAGAGTGATAAACAGTAGAACTCGCATGAAATACAGGATATTACCCGTGTTTCCCGGCTCGACAACCTGGTTTGTCACTCCACTATCTCCACTTTGAATCCCATTGACTGAAAGCCGCGGGACAGCATATCGGTCCAGTTGTTAATCGCCTGTTTTATTATTTCCTCGATCTGTTCGTCATCGGAATGACCGACCTCCAGGTGCATGTCTCTCCCCGTCCTCTCCAGGGTGACTGTCACCCGGGATAGCGCCTCTCTCCTCTCCGGAGGCGCCTGGGCCACCTGTTGAGCAATCATCTTGAACACCATCTCACGGGCTTGAGGGGTTGCCATCATCTGCTGTAGCTGATCGAACATCTTCGCCTCCTTGTGATTCTTTACGCTTGCGTATGGTAATCGGCGGCGGCTGCCACTGCTCCGCCTGTGGTCCTCCGCCCTGTGATCCCGGCATACCCGGCATAGACACACCAAACATCTGCATCATCTGCTGCATGGACTGCATCGAGTTCAGAACCTGTCCGAGCGGATTATCCTCTTTACCGCCCATTGCCTGACGAATCTGGTTTATCGAGTCGGTTATTTTAGCGTTATTCTGGGTGATTGCCTGGGACAGTTGGGTGGCCGTTTCATAGGCGGCCCGGTCGGCAATCTCCTCGCTGGAAGCTCTAGCCCTGGCCGCAGCGGCATCCTGCTCCTCTCTGGTCTCTTTCATCAAGCTTAAGATTGGCATCATTCGTTTGGCGTCTGCCTCGGCGGAACCCTTCTGGATGTTTACCAGGTCCATAACCATGAGCATGGCCGCGCGAAACTTCATGATCGCTCGCAGCTCAAGCTCACCCTCCGGCGTGCCGCCCATGTACTGCTTCAGTACCGCCTCGGGGGCAATCATCTCCATGCCGCCACCCATTTTGCGTATCATGGGGAACCGGCCGTTGGCTTCGTCATCCTCATCTTCCGAGTCACGAGCACGCTTCAGCTCCTCGCGTATGATCTCCCGCATCTTTTCTTCCGGCACCAGGGCCTTGCTTTCGTCCGTTTGCTTGAGCCTTTGTAGCACGTCGTGTACCCGGCTGCGGGGTACTTTCAATTCTTCAGCTATCTTCCGCTCCGAGAGCTTTTGTTCTCGAAGCCTCTTTACGTCTTCTGTAAACTGGTCGTCCATTTTCCTTCCTTCCCGACCACTGAGACTAAAGTGGCTAGCCCCTGGTCTAACCATGACGCCTGTATTGGCCTGATAGTGGCGAGCCAACCGAAGCTAAATGGTTGGTTTTTAACCACGCTTAAGCCCTTAAAATCGTAGCTAAATTCCATCCCCACCGGTCACCCCTCCACCTTCCGTTTCACTTCTCATCGACATCACCTCCGATCAGTAATCTGATAGCTTTATCTATTCCTAGCTGGGGCGCCAGCCTGGCTACCCTGATGGCATCCCTCACGTCCTGGCTGATCCCATCGAGGCGGTGAGCTACCTCATCGGCCAGCTCCCGGTCAAGACCTTCACGCCTGGATAGTACGCCCCTGACCACGGTCAGGTAATCACTCCGGCTGTAGGCGACCAGCTTACAGATAGCGAACCTCGACTTGAGCTCGGGCGAGAGTATACCTGTACGGTTGCTGGCAGCGACTACCCTTAATTGATTGGAGAGATTAAGCTCCCGCCCTCTCTTGGCCCGTATCAGGCGCCCTCCCTCCATCAAGGAAAGCAGAGCTGCGGTGTCGGCGGCATTCATCTTGTCCAGCTCGTCGATCAGGATGATTTTCGGCTGTCGCTCGGCAACCAGATCCCACAAGCCTGCCTTTGAAGTCGCTGAACCGACCAGCCAGATAGCTCTTTCTCCGGATGCCTGCTCTATGTCCCAGAGAAAAAGGCTCTTGGCCAGGGCGGGCGGTCCGGCCAGCAGCACGTGCACCGGCCTATCAGCCAGCAGACATGCTGTCAGGAGTTCCTTAACATCATCATGACCGATGATGTCTTCAAAAAGTTCATCAGTCGGAATTGGCTCGTTGGAGACCACAGGATTATCTTCTGACTCTGCACCGACCACAAGTTTCTTCCCCAGATCACTGAGACGGTATCCGGTGTACGAGTTGGAGCGGAAGACATTCTCCAGGTAGCCGTCCTTAAAAAGGCGGCTTAAGGTAGC
>Ga0315546_1002128_pt1 | contig 11799 bp, 13 predicted proteins | sample SalMarSW160170MG_FD_203833 | JGI IMG/M metagenome (GOLD analysis project Ga0315546, IMG submission 203833) | Salt marsh sediment microbial communities from the Plum Island Ecosystem LTER, Massachusetts, United States - Salt Marsh Sediment SW1601-170 ... | reverse complement strand
GCTGAAATAACAATGGCGGGCTCCTTAGTTTTCATTTCCTGTTTGGTGGGTTACTTTGTTGCCCTTTTGTCTCTTGTAGTTCCGTTGAAGCCTGACTTTGTTTCTTTGTTCTTGGCGAATGTGACTTCACTTTTGACGGTTGTGCTGTTGGCGCTTGTTGGGGTAGTTATGGTCTATACGACAAAGCCGCGGAGATTCAGGAACCTTCTCTGGGTACCTTTCCTGTACCTCTACTGGATCTTACAAAACTTCATTGCTTCATATGCTCTGATGCAGATTCTTCTGCGCAGACCTAAAAGATGGCTGAAAACAGAAAAGAACGGTGTGGTTGCAAATTCCACGTTTGTTTCGGAAATGGAACAAGTTGACGCATAAACTTCAGCATTTTCCGCATATGATGTTTTTGAGTGGGCTTTGAAAGTTCATGAAAGCTAGTTCAGGTTTGTCTACGGTTAGGACAAAATTGTCTCTGTTATTTGATATGAGGGCTTTTCCTCTTTTAGCTTTCATTATCCCGTTGGCTGTGCGGGCTATTCCGGAGGTTCTTATGGGACCTTTTGTGGTGGGCTTTGACACTTTGGGCTATTACGTTCCAAACACGCTTACTTGGTTGAATGATGGGGTTAATTTCTGGAATTTCTTGGCTACTGCTCCTCTTTTCTACATTCTATTGATGGGAATTACTTCTATTGGGGTTCCTATTGTAATAGCGTTGAAGGTTATGGCTCCGCTGCTTCTTGGTCTTCTAGGGGTTGCTGTTTATTTTTACGCTAACAAGACTTTGTCGTGGTCTCCTCGGAAGAGTCTGCTTGTGGCTTTGTTTGCTACTTTGTATTTTGTGGCATTAAGAGTGTCTTGGGATATGCTTCGAAGCGAACTTGGGTTGATATTCTTGTTTACGGCATTGATCTTTCTTGAGAAAGATGAAGGAAGTTCTTTTAGGAATGGTTTTTTGCTTTCGTTAGGTATGTTTTCGGTTGTTTTGGCTCATCAGCTCGTAGCTGTCATCATGTTTTTCATTGTTTTGGTTACACTCGTACGTTTGTATTTTGATAGGAAAATGGGTGATTTGGGGAGAGTTGTTGTTTGTTCTGTTCCTGCAGGGTTTATGTTTTTGTTAGTAGTTTATGCAAATTATGTTGTTTCTTCTCAGTTTTCGGTGATTAGCGGTTTTCCTGCGCAGGGTTCTGACGGGTTTATGGCGCTTTTTGGTTTTGCCTCTTACTCTGGTTTGGTGGTTGATACTTTGGGTTTTCTTGTTTTCTGTTATTTGCCCCTTTTGCCTTTGGTGGTGCTGGGTGCTAGAAAGTTTAGAGGTAATCTTCATTTGAAGGCTTGGGTTGTTTGGCTTTTCGTTGCGTTGTTATTGGTTATTGTTAGTCCCAACGCTTCGTTTTTGGTTTTTCCTTATCGTTGGACTTTGTTGCTGGCATATCCTTTGGCTTTCTTTGCGGCAGAAGCGTTTGCTGGTTTTAGATTGAATCTGTACAAGTTGGGTGTTGGTTTGATGTTGGCGACGTTTAGTTTGGGTTTTATGTTTTTGCCTAACAGTTTGGCTTTTCCTTACTATGAAGCTTTTCCCTTGTATGTGCCGACGTCGATGTTGCAGAATACACTGGCTTTGAGTGATTGTCAAGATACTGTTAACGCATTACAGTGGATAGAAAATAGTGTGGATGGTGGTGCTCGTTTGCTTGTTCATGATGCATTTTATGGTTGGGCTTCTTTAACTATTGATGGCGATCAGTTGATCCCTTATGGATATGAGAATCCTGAGACTGTGGCGCAGGAATTGATGGAAAATGTTTCGGAGTCTCCACTGTATTTGATTTGGTGGGTTAATGGCAGTGGATGGCATGGTCAGCCTAATGTGTCTTCTGCGTTTGGAGAAGTTTACGAAAGCGGCAAAATAGCAGTTTACGCCTACAATTCGGGTGTTTATCATGATGATTCTGATTCTGTCTATCTTAGGAACATTAGCCCTTGATTGCTCCTTTGACGATAAACTATGGTACGATTTGACGTATGATTAAAAGTTTTGTTAAGGGAATTCCTTTCAGCGTTAAAGGATATGTTAGGGAGAATTGGGGTGCTCCATATATAGTGGGTTTTATGGTTCTTCTTATGAGTGCAGCAGCTTCACTGGTCATGGGTTTAGGGTCTTTAGCTGATTTATTGGCTATTTATGCGTATTATTTTTTAGTTGCCGGAGTTGTTCTCCAACTTGTTTGCTTTCTGAAGTACCGTAAAGTGCACGGTGAAAATGACTGATGGGGCACGTTGTGTTGTCTTTTGTGGTTCCCGCCTGCGATGAAGAAGATTCTATCAAGAATACGCTTGAAACGCTTGACGCGGTTGTAATGAACAAAAAGTTGCCGTATGAAATTGTTGTGGTGAATGATGGTAGCACAGACAAAACTTTGGCAAATGCGCTGAAGTATGCAGAAAGGAATGCTCATGTGCGAGTGGTAAACCATGTCGTAAATGTGGGGAAGGGATATGCGGTAAAGACAGGTTTTATGCAGACGATTGGCGATGTGGTGGTTTTTGTAGATAGCGGCATGGAGATAAACTTGAGCACAGTTTCGCGTTATGTTGATGCTTTGGAGCATGCTGATATTGTTATTGCTTCTAAGTGGCATCCTGAATCGGTTGTGAAGATTCCTTTGGTACGTCGTATTCTGGGTTGTGGCTTCAATTTGTTGGTTAGGGTGTTGACTGGTGTTAAGTTGAAGGATACTCAGGCGGGTCTTAAGGCGATTAGGAGGAAGGCCTTTGAAGACGTTTTTCAGAGGTTGGCTGTTAAGCGGTATGCCTTCGATGTCGAGTTGTTGGCTGTGGCGCATCTTTATGGTTTGAAGGTTGTGGAGATGCCTGTGAAAATCAAGATGGGTGCTTCATTTAAGCTAAGAGATATCGGTAAAATGTTTGTTGACTTGCTTGGAATAGCCTACAGGCTAAGAATGATTCACTGGTACCAACGCTCGATTCCAGCCAAAAATGGGCTCCAAAAGTTTGTTTCACTTGTTTTCCGTGAACAATGATATGTTGGCAAAATCGTCTGTTTCAATTATTATCCCATGCAAGAATGTGGACCATTACACGAGAGAATGTATTGAATATTGTAAGCGGTTGGATTATGCAGCTTTCGAGGTCATATTGCTGCCAGATTCTGCTAATGAGCCCATTGGCGGTGTAAGAGTCATAGCCACGGGGCCAGTGCCTCCGGGAGCTAAACGAAATATCGGTGTCAAAAACTCATGTGGCGACTTTTGTGCATTCATTGATAATGACGCTTATCCTCGAAGTGACTGGTTGACTAACGCTATGAAATATTTTGAGGATCCAGAAGTTGCTGGTGTTGGGGGACCTGGGTTAACTCCTGAAACAGATGGTTTGATGCAAAAAGCTGGTGGTTATGTTCTTTCCTCTTTTATGATGGGAAACTTATCAAGTAGATTTAAAACCAAACAAAGCTATGAGTCAGAAGATATACATTCCTGTAATTTTATAGCGCGAAAATCTGTTTTGGAAGAGGTGGGTGGCTGGAATGGTCTGGAGAAGACACGCGCGCAAGAATGGTGCGTATGCGAGGGCATTAGAAAATGAAGAAGTTACCTACGCTTAGCATAATTATTCCAACTTATAATTGTGCAGAGGTTCTTAAAGAATGCCTAGAATCAATAAAAATGCAAAAATATCCTAAGGAGAAGTTGGAATTGATTGTTGTTGATGCTGCCTCAAGTGATGAGACCATTTCTGTCGCAAGTGAATATGCTGTAAATCATATCTTAGAAAATCCATTAAAAACTGGTGAAGCTGGGAAATCAATTGGACTTAAAATGGCAAAAAACGATATAGTTGCATTTATAGATTCGGATAATATTTTACCCGAGGAAAATTGGTTAAAGAAAATGGTTGAGCCTTTTGAAGATGAAGAAATTATCGGTTCGGAACATATGCAATACACTTATAGAACTAAAGATTCCATGATAGTGAGATATGGTGCGTTAATGGGAAATGCTAATCCGTTGGTTCTATTTCTTGGATCTTATTCGTGTCTAAATACGTTAACTGGAAAATGGACAGAAATACCCTTAATTTCACATGATTGCGGAAATTATTACAAGATCACACTTAATCCTGAAAAATTGCCCGTTATGGGAGCAAATGGATTTCTTGTACGTCGACAGAAAGCCTTGGAATGTTCTTATCAGCCATACTATTTTGATATAGATATAATTCGTGAATTAGCACTTAATGGAAATGATAAATTTGCAAAAGTCAAAACAGGCATCGTACATCTTTTCGCTAGTTGCACTAAAACTTTTATTAAAAAACAACGCCGACGAATTAAAGACTACTTTTATTATGATCAACAGAAATTAAGAAGTTATCCTTGGGATAAAATTAATCCTTTAGGGTACTTTAAGTTTGTCATCTATACCTTACTTGTTGTACCGCTATTTATTCAATCAATTGATGGTTATTGTAAGAAAAGAGATATTGCGTGGTTCTATCATATCCCGGCCTGCTGGATAACTTTTTTGATATACTCTTATGAAACTCTAATGGCCAAAGTTCTAAAGAGATATGCTATTGCCAATAGAATTAATTGGTAAGCATAATGCTCATTCTAATGCTAGAATGGTTTGATGCACCATACAACGATGTGCCTAATTGGCTTAGATAGCTCAGTATATGAACGCGTAGTTATTTTAACCCGATCTTATACCCAATTGACGATGTTCTAAATGTGCTCAAGCTGATATATTTGGAAAGCAATTTCCAAAGTGGTAGAGGATAGATTCAATGGAGTCATCAGTTTCATCCAATATGCGAAAAGAATCATATCCCTTCAAAATAGCAGGATGGGAATTATTATAAACGTGCTAATAATAACGCATTCCACTGCTCATAACAAAGGAAACGAAGCTATAGTAAAAGGCCTAATTAAGACACTCAAAAAGTTCGTTCACCAATCTCTTAATATCTCCGTGTTAACTGATACACCAGAGTATGATTTTAATCAATTTCAAGTCAATGTCTGCAGAGCAATATACGCGCGTGGGCAAAGCAAGGTCAAGCCGATTTTCATCCTAACAATAACCCTATTGTGGGCATTAATTTGGAGACTTACCGGACTGCGAACGGATTCCTATGTCCCACGCAGAGGACGAGCTCTACTAACGGAATATATGAAATCTGATGTTGTCATATCTCGTGGATCTGATTCATTCAACGATACTTATGGGGTTCAAGCGGCATTGTACCAATGTTACTATGTTCTTCTAGGTTTGATATTGAAAAAACCAGTTATTCTATGCGCTCATGCAATTGGCCCATTTAGAAATCATATATGCGCTTTCTGTGTAGGGAAACTCCTAGATAATACCTCTTTAATAACAGTTAGGGATCAACCGTCTACAGAATGGCTCAAGACCATTGGCGTTGTTACACCACCAATCCATTGCACAGCAGACTTAGCGTTTCTCTTGGAAGCAGCACCAATAGGAACAGTAGAGAAAATCTTAAAGAATGAGAAGATAGAGGTGAAGCACCCTATTATAGGCATCTCTGTTAGCAAATTGATAAGCCACTGGATTCCTTGCGGAGATTCTAATCGACCAGTAGATCCGTATCGTCCCGTAAGTCCTCAGAAATATGCACAATATGTAGCATTGATGGCACGCATAGCTGATTTTCTAGTAGATAAACTTCATGCCAAAATAATTTTGGTTTCGCATGTGACTCATTCTCCTCAAAATGATGATCGCGACGTCGCGAAAGACGTGATGGATATCGTATGTAGCAAGGATATTCAAATGATTAAAGGAGAGTACTCATCAGAAGAATTAAAGGGGATAATAAGCTGTTTTGATATCTTCATAGGGGCACGAATGCACTCGATTATTGCCGCACTTTCGGTGAGTGTTCCAGCACTATCTATAGCCTATATGCCAAAGAGCCGCGGAATTATGGAGTTAGTGCAGCAAGAAGAATGGATTTGGGATATCCAGACGATGAACTATGACCTGCTTACATCCAAAATACTAGGAGTCTGGACGAATCGGGAAAAGATTAAAGAACATTTGCGTTCTAGGAAATCTTCCTTAAACAACCTTGCTCACCTGAATGGTCGCTTGATCAACAAATTTCTTGTAAAAAATTGTGGTAGCGTAGTAAATAGGTTGAATTGTACTGGATGCGGAACTTGTGTTGTTGTTTGTCCCCAAAGTGCGATAAGTATGGTCTTAACTCATTCCGGGGTCTATATGCCAACGATTGAATATGATCGATGTACGGGATGTGGAGTGTGTGTTAAGGTATGCCCAATAGAGTAAAGAAGCTAATTGGCGAATGCTTGAGCTGTGGAGTCGCTTACTCAATTGATGAGAAAATTAGAAAAGAGGCGACTTCTGGTGGACTTGTTTCAACGCTCCTGATTGCAATGCTTAAAAGAGGCTTGATAGACGGGGCCCTTGTTGTTAGAAATGATGGGTTGATGCAAAAGGGGGTACTGACGCGAACGGAACATACGATAATGGCGACAGCGGGCAGCAAATACCTTCAGATGCCCCTCAACGCGTTTCTGGGCGAAGTAATCAGGGAAGATGGAAAGTTCGCTGTCGTCGGCTTACCTTGTCACTTGAGGGGTCTCAGGAAGTTGGAAGCCATGTATCCTGAATTGCGAGAGAAGATTGCTCTGAAAATAGGGTTATTCTGTAGCCATGCGGTTACATATAATGGGATGGCCTTCCTATTGGAATACATCGGAGTCAAACCAGAGGCGGTAATCAAGCTCAAGTACAGAATGAAAATGAAGGGCACAACGGGGTTATATGTAAAAGCCTCGAACAGAAGAGAGAGGTTTATACCATCATCAAAGTATTTTGGGAGATTTTTTAACTTCTTCTTCGTTCCAGAAGGTTGCAGGAGTTGCGAAGACCTAACGGCAGAGTGTTCAGATATCTCAGCTGGAGATGCTTGGGGATTTGACGAGGCGAAACGATTTGGTTTATCACTATTCATAACTCGGAATAATGTTGGTGAGAACGCGCTTAGGCTAGTAGCGTCAGAAGGGTCAGTTAAGGTGAGGTATGTCGATCCTGAGGTTGTAGTGAGATCTCAAAAATACATCTTAATCAAGAAAAGAAGATGGGTGCATGGCAACAAGAAGGTAATAGGTTATGCATATCATTTAGCTCAAGTCATGGGGAATCTCGTATCAAGAAGCGAAAAATATCGTCCTTTGCTAAGATTATGGCTCAAATTTTTGGGGATAAAAAAAGGGTGATGTGAATGATATGGATGATATCGAATGCTTGGTGGTTGACGCCGATTCCAACTTTGGATTAATTAAGATTTTTATGCTGTTTTTCTCTATCAAACCCTATGAACTTGTCATATTTATAAACTATTATTCAATAACTACTTATTTTCACATCTTATTCAAACGGTCCAAGTGAACTTGCATGAAAAAAGATCAAGGCATCATTAAATATGAGGACTTAGAGATATTGGTTGTCCGCCATACATACGTTCCCTTGTTTGCAGCTACGCCAACTGGACAGGCTTCAATTCTGATAAATTTCTTAAAGAAGAGAGGCACCAAAGTCATAGAAATATTTCATCCTTTTTCTTATAGTGCTTTTATTAATTCAACGGTCATTTACCACAGTCGAGAAGAGACGAAAATTTTATCTGAATTTCCAGGAATAAAGTTCTCTGAGTTATTGCTATTTTTTAGGGATGCTCTAGCAACGTTATTTTTCGTGCTAACATTGAAAAAGCGATTTCAGCTTTACATAGGTGTCGATAGCCTAAATGCTTTGATGGGAGTTTTTTTTCGTAAGATAGGATTGGTTCAAAAAGTAGTCTTCTACGTAATAGATTATACCCCTCAACGGTTTCCAAACCCAATTAAGAACATTTTATATCAATTCATATGCCGGATTGCTGCAAAATCTTCTGATTGTATTTGGAACCTGTCACCAAAGATGGCAGGTATTTGGGAACAAAGTGGGGTTGCTAAGGTAAAAAATCTAGTAGTTCCAGGAGGTACTTTCATAAAAACCAAGATACCTACATCCTTCACATCAATTAACAGAAACGATTTGGTTTATGTGGGTCATTTAGACCAATTAAAAGGTCTTCAGTTGATATTAGAGGCATTTCCAGCTATAGTTGGAAAAATCCCCGATGTAAAATTAACAATAATTGGAACAGGACCTTTAGAGAGAAATTTGAAAGATCTGGTAAGAAAGTTACGGTTAGAAGAGCATGTAGAATTTTTGGGGCACATTCCTGATTATGGGCAACTTCTCCAGCTTATTTCAAAGTGCGCTGTTGGCTTGGCACCTTATGTTCCAGATCCTGCAAGTTATACGTTTTATGCTGACCCTGGGAAAATTAAAGAGTATTTATCGTGTGGCCTGCCAGTTATAATAACGAAGGTTCCAGATATTGCGTTCGAAATAGAGAAAAATGGCGCGGGTCTTGCAATTAACTATAGTAGAGATGAACTTGTTGAGGCTGTTGTTAAGCTTCTTACAGACGAGAGGCTTTTTATGAACTGCAGAAAAAACGCTATTAAGCTTGCAGCCAAATATGATTGGGATACCATTTTTAATGAGGCTTTCGGAAAAATGCTTTTAGCTCGCACGCCATGTGAAGGTGCTGAAAAATGAACGAAGACAGAAAAGCCTTCATTCAACCTTTGCGTGCACAAATGAGAACGGATATGATTCCTGCTTTTCCACCGAGAATGCTACCATTATCATGCATTGACCGGATATTGCTAAAAACTCCTCTTAGCCAGATATTGCATCATATTTATGTTGTTGCAAGGAAAAGATGTTAAGAGACATAATAGGGTCTATGGCATAACATCCACGGCAGGGACGGTGAACTTAATCGACTCAGTTACAGTTTTAAGTTCGTTGTTACTACTACGTAAAAACGATCCAGTTGTATCCGTGAGAATGGAAGTTAAATGATGAAAAAAGCGCTTATTACAGGCATAACTGGGCAAGATGGTTCATACCTTGCCGAATTCTTACTTTCAAAAGGTTACGAGGTGCATGGAATTATTAGAAGAGCTAGCACTTTCAATACTTCTAGGATTGATCATATTTATGTGGATCCACATGATCCAACTGCAAGACTTTTCCTTCATTATGGGGATCTTTCAGATTCTGAGCAAATATCAAACATAATTTATAATATTAAACCAGATGAAGTCTATCATTTAGGAGCTCAAAGTCATGTTAAGGTAAGTTTTGATATTCCAGAATACACGGGAAACATCACTGCCTTAGGCACTACGAGAATTTTAGAAGCCATCAAAAGAAGTGGAAACAAGATTAAGTTTTATCAAGCTTCCAGCAGTGAAATGTTTGGGAATTCTTCTTCACCTCAGAATGAGGAAACACCTTTCAGACCGAGGAGTCCTTACGCGATTGCTAAACTTTATGCTTACTGGGCGACTGCGAATTATAGAGAAGGTTACAACTTGTTTGCATGTAATGGAATCTTGTTTAATCATGAATCGCCTCGCAGGGGTGAAACGTTTTTAACGAGAAAAGTAACCAGGACGATAGCGAATATTTTGGCGAAGAAACAGAAAATTCTCTATTTGGGGAACCTTGATGCAAAACGAGATTGGGGATATGCACCAAAGTATGTGGAGGTAATGTGGAAAATGTTGCAGATCAACCCGCCAGAAGATTTTGTTATTGGAACTGGTGAAGCGCATTCGGTGAGGGAGTTTGTTGAACAGGCTTTTTCTTATGTTGATCTTCGATTTGAAAAATATGTAAAGATTGACCCTAGGTATTTTAGGCCTACTGAAGCTGAAGAATTAGTTGCCGATGCAGGGAAGGCTAGGAAAAAATTGGGTTGGGAGCCGAAGATTAAATTCAAAGAACTGGTGAAGATAATCGTGGATGCTGACATGCGTAAAGTGGGTTTAAAGCCCATTGGAGCGGGGGATGAGATCTTGGAAAAGAAGTTTCGGAATAGATGGTGGGGAGTGGATTAGGGTGGGATTTTGGGCGAATAAGAGAATACTGGTGACTGGTGGGGCCGGTTTCTTAGGTTCTTTTTTGGTCGAGAAGTTGATAAAAGAAAAGAAGGTAGATCCTAGACGGATTCGTGTTCCGAGAAGTAAAGATGTGGATCTAAGAAGATGGGAAAGCTGTGTAAAAGCTGTTGAGGATATGGATATTGTTATTCATTTGGCGGCTAAAGTTGGGGGCATCGGCTTTAACAGGAAATACCCAGCGACTTTATTTTACGATAATGCTATCATGGGAATTCAGCTAATGGAAGCAGCTAGACGGGAAAGGGTAGAGAAGTTTGTGGCAATAGGGACGGTATGCGCATATCCGAAATACACTCCTGTTCCTTTTAAGGAAGAAGACTTATGGGATGGTTATCCCGAAGAGACAAATGCTCCATACGGTATTGCGAAGAAGATTTTGCTGGTTCAAGCTCAAGCCTATAGAAAACAATACGGCTTCAATGCGATATTTCTATTACCAGTTAATTTGTATGGTCCAAGGGATAATTTTCACCCAGAATACTCGCATGTGATTCCTGCACTCATAAATAAGATGGTTGACGCGAAATTAGAGGGGAAAAATGAGGTTGTTGTTTGGGGGACAGGGAAACCATCTAGAGAATTCCTATATGTAGAAGATGCTACGGAAGGAATCCTAGCAGCAACAGAAAAATATGATAAACCTGATCCTATCAATTTGGGCACAGGGAATGAAATCACAATTAAACAATTAGTAGATCTGATAGTAAAACTAACAGGATTCGCTGGAAAAATAATATGGGATACTTCAAGACCAGACGGCCAGCCAAGAAGATGCTTGGATACGAGTAGAGCAAAAAAAGAATTCGAGTTTGAAGCCAAAACTGATCTAACCACTGGTCTAAAAAAGACGATTGACTGGTACAAAAGTTTGAACGGTCGTAACCGAAAGCGTGCATTTGAAAAAGTGGATGGAAACAGCGAATAATTAGAAGCGGTTAAATTGGGATTTGCATGCGCATGTTGATTCTTCATCATTGGAACGCACCTTTGACCCAGAGAAGCGATATTCTCGTAAAGCTGTTATTGAAAAGTGGAAAGTTCGATCCGATAGTCTTATTATATTCTGGAGAACCGCCCGTGGATATATCGTCACGGGAACTCCGATGTGCAGTTAAGTTGCCAACTGTACTCCCGACCATCGGTATACTTTCACATAGAGGCATCACTTTCGAACCCTTCTCTTGGTTGTTGTCTTATGGATGTGTTAAGACAATCCTTAAAGACATAAGTTTAGATGCTTGTTGGACCGGTAGTCTTAGTGCGACAGTACTGTGGCTTTTGCTCAAGAAGAAAGGAATATGTAAGAAGTTCATTTATGACGATGCCGATTATTTTCCTGAATTGTATTCGATGCCAGTTACTGATGTAGTTCGCATTCTAGAACAAGAAGTCGTCAACAACGCTGATCTGATCATCTCTGTTTCTGAAGAATTAGCTTCGAAGAGGAAGAGACAAGGATCAAAAGCGGTCAAAGTGATCCCTCATGGCGTTGACTACAAGTTTTTTAGGAAAGCGTATCTAACTAGGTGCAAAAGGATAGACTCTAACTTCAGGCCAAAGGTTATCGTATTTGCGGGCAACCTTTCTAAGCTACTAGACAAGAATGTTTTAGTTGGCATGTTGCAAAGGGTTTGCCGAAAAATTCCTGATGTAACTCTTTTGTTAGTGGGGCCTTGTGAACCGAAGACCTTGAT
>Ga0315546_1002123_pt1 | contig 11815 bp, 9 predicted proteins | sample SalMarSW160170MG_FD_203833 | JGI IMG/M metagenome (GOLD analysis project Ga0315546, IMG submission 203833) | Salt marsh sediment microbial communities from the Plum Island Ecosystem LTER, Massachusetts, United States - Salt Marsh Sediment SW1601-170 ... | reverse complement strand
AATTACCGTGGGCGGACCCCACTTTTTATCCAAAACCACACAGCGCCCCTTGGGCCCTAAAGTCACCTTAACCACATCAGCTAAGGCATCTACCCCCCTCTTCAGGGAATGTCTAACCTCCTCATCAAATATAATCTGCTTAGCCATTTTCCCTCCTTCATATTAACGACTTGTTACTTTGCTCTCTTAGGCCTCTTAGCCAAGATATCGCTCTCGCGCAAGATTATAACTTCCTCGTCACCAATCCTGTACTCCATGCCACCATACTTGGCATAAACCACCACGTCACCCACCTTAACATCCATGGCTATCCGTTTTCCATCCTCAGATAACCTGCCCGGACCAACAGCCAACACCTCCCCTTCCTGGGGCTTCTCCTTGGCGGTATCAGGCAGGACAATGCCCCCCCTGGTTACCTCCTCCCTCTCAATAGGCCTGACTATGACCCGGTCAGCCAACGGTTGAAGCTTAACCGCCATTTCATTCCTCCTTCTTAAATCAACAAATCAGGGCTCAATTTGTTAGCACTCTCACTCCGAGAGTGCTAACTGCCTTATCATAGCGCAGATAAACACAAGTCGCAACTCAACAAATCATTGCTAACAGCCAATGTCAGCAACTGACAGGCATTTATGGCGCTAAATTAGCCCTTTATCTCTGCAAACTGCCCTTTTACCACCAATCTCCCTTTCAATGAATATGTCGCCTCCATTTTGACAGTTTACACTGAATCGTGTAGAATCCAGATATGAGCCGGCGACAGCAAACAAACCGAACACGGTGGGATAGGGAGCAAGTGCAAGCCTTAAGGCAACACCTGGGTCTAACCCAGCGTGAGCTGGCGGAGAGGCTGGGCATACGCCAGCAAACCATAAGCGAATGGGAAACCGGGATGTATAAACCCCGCGGTGCCTCAACTACCCTCCTCTCCATTATTGCCGAACGAGCCAAATTTGAATATCAGGCTGCTTCCCAAAAACCACCTGAAGAACCTTGACATTATACACGCTTCCGTGTATAATACTTGTGAGAGACCAGTGACAAAAAGTGCGGTCTGCCCCGGTAAGACCGCTTTTATCGGGCTATGGATACACGATAACGTGTTAAATAAATAAGAGTGTTGAAGGAAATGGTTTACTAATTTAGTTACTCCCACCCACCCTCCCTCAGGAGCTCTGCTCCCAGCCTCAATGGGGACTTTGTCCACCAACTCGATGGGAACTTTGCCCGCCAGCCTCAGAGGGCGGGAAGGTGGGAAGAATAAGTTGCTAAACAACCTCGTTGAAGAAAGTTGTTAAATAGATATTTAAGGGGGCAGGTTGCCAAATAATCTCCCGGAGAGGGTGGTGGTTGAAATATGGGAGAAGTTAATGGATAGAGCTGGGCTGACCACAGCCGGCGGTGAGCCGATAAGGATAATCTATCCGGGAAGGAAAAACGACGGCCGTGGGGCTGATTTCCGGGACGCAGTTATCGCCACCAGCCAGGGAATAATAAAGGGGGATATAGAGGTTCATGTCAAATCCAGCGATTGGCAGGCTCACCGCCATCATCAAGACCCGGCCTACAACCGGGTAATCCTGCATGTGGTTATGTGGCACAACCGCCAGGCAGCTACCAAACTCCACAATGGGAAAACAGCGCCCATCCTCGCCCTAGATAAATACCTAGAGAGCCCGAGTAATTATGGGGCGGGATTGGTTCCCTCCCCGACCAGTTTGCCCTGCCGTCAAACGATAAACGGACTGGCTAGCGATACCGTGGCACAACTTCTAGATAGCGCCGGGGAGGAGCGGTTTAGAAGCAAGGCTGCCCAATTTCAAGCCGAATTGAGCCAGATGGAGGCAAGCCAGTGTCTTTACCAGGGGATAATGAGGGCTCTAGGTTATGTCAAGAATAAGCTGCCCATGCTCAAGCTAGCCAGAAGGTTGCCACTCCAGATTCTACAGTCTATGGCTCAGGGCGAGGCATCAGACGGAGAGTGCCTTGCCCGGCTACAGGCACTACTTCTGGGCACAGCCGGGCTGCTACCCTCGCAGCGCTATGACCGGCACCGGGAATACCAGGGCGACGAGCGGGCGGACAAACTGGAGGGGCTATGGGCTTCTTCAAATGGCACCAAGGTGCTGTCTGAGGATGACTGGCACCTGTTTAAGGTCAGACCAAACAACTTTCCCCTACGCCGTATAGCAGCTATGAGCTATCTTATCCTCCGCTACCGGGAAAGAGGGGTGGTGGAACAGGTGGTCGATATGATAAAGGAGGCGCCGTTGAGAGGGGGATACCTCAGACTAGAAAGGGGACTTGGGGTCACTGCCCATGGCTATTGGGCAAGCCACTTTGATTTTGGCTTGAATTGCAGAACCAACAATCCAAGCCTCCTCGGCAAATGGCGGGCGGCTGATATTGCCGTCAATGTGCTCCTGCCCTTCGCTTTTGCCTGGGGCAAGCTCAACTCCCAGCCAGGGGTGAAGGAAAAAACCTTTGAGCTCTATCGCAGTTATCCCAGGCTGGCGGCGAACACAGTGGAAAGACATATGGTGAAGCAATTGGGACTAAACAGCTGGCTGGTCAATTCAGCCCAGCGCCAGCAGGGGCTAATCCATATCTATAATACCCTGTGCAGTCAGGGCAGGTGTAACTGCTGCCAGTTAAGCCAGCCTGAGGCTGGGTACCACGTCCAGGTCTAGTCCGTCTACCTTGCCCGCCTGGAGCCGGTAATAGCCGCAGGCAGCAATCATAGCGGCGTTATCGGTACACAATATAGGCTGGGGAACCAGGACGGGGAGGGGCGATTTTTCTGCCAGCCAGTTCCGCAGTAACTCGTTGGATGCCACCCCCCCGGCCAGCAAGACCTGCCTTACCCGGCGCTCCCTGGCGGCGGCCACTGTTTTAGCCACCAGAACGTCAATAACTGCAGCTTGAAAACTGGCGGCGGCATCAGCCACCGATGACACTTCACCCGCTTCGGCCAGGCGCAGCAGGGCTGTCTTAACCCCACTAAAGCTGAAATCGCTGCTCCCTTTTAGCCAGGCACGGGGTAGCTGGATGGAAGCCGTGCCCTTCTTTGCTGCCTGCTCAATAGCCGGACCGCCGGGGTAGCCCAGGCCCAGTATTCTGGCGGCTTTATCAAAGGCTTCGCCGGCGGCATCATCCCGGGTCCGCCCCAGCACCACATAGTCGCCGTGCCCCTTCATCAACACTAAATCACTATGTCCCCCGGAAACAATAAGGCAGACCACAGGGAAACTAATGCTGTTACCTCCCAGCCAGTTGGCGTAGATATGACCCTCCAGATGGTTAACCCCGATAATAGGCAAACCGTGAGCCAAAGCAATAGCCTTAGCCACGTTTACCCCCACCAGTAATGAACCTGCCAGACCCGGCCCGACGGTGACGGCAACGCCAGCCAAATCACTCCAGGTAGCTTTAGCCTCAGCTATTGCCTGATCTAGTATGGGAATAATGGACAGGAGGTGCTGACGGGAGGCTACCTCAGGGACAACCCCCCCATAGCGAGCGTGGATTTCCACCTGAGAGGCAATCTGGTTGGAAAGTATTCTGGTCCCATCTTCCACCACTGCCGCCGCCGTCTCATCGCAGGAGGTCTCTATACCCAGGATTTTCATAAAAACCTCCCATCGTCCCTTGCCCCAGAAAGCTTATTCACATTTTTTTCAAGCCATCCTATTTTCTCTGCTTTTCGTGTGTCAAATTCTGGAACATATGGTTTGATATCTAAAAGAGGCGTACCATCCACAATATCCACATCCTTGATATAGAGCACGTTTCCATCAACCTTGACTAAGCGAACTATTGAGATACCAATTGGGTTGGGACGGCTCGGAGCTCGGGTGGCAAATACTCCGCGGCTCTTTTCATCCATATATGGTTTAACCTTCAAGAGATATCCCCTAGATAAATGAAAATGGTATATCAAAATAATATGTGAAAATCCTTCAATATCTTCCAATCCCTTCACATATTCTGATGCTATTTCTACGGTGCTTTCAATATCCCGGGCACCTGCCGGCTGTATAGGCGTCCCGCTAGGCTCTTTGAATGGGGAATGGATGATACCTATTGGCTTATATCTTATCTCATTCATATTGTATCTCCTTTTTGATACCACCGCCTCAGATACCTTCCATGATTTCCGATAACCAGATTATAGCATAGGCGCCATTAGTAGAATAATTTATTCCTTTGAGATTACCTTTTCTTCCCACCCACCCACCCTCAAAGGCTTCGCCTCTAACACTCCTTTCTTCCCCTCTCCCGGAAGGGAAAGTGAAGAGAGGTAAAACCTCTATTGGGCGGGTTGGGTGGGAAGAAAGAGATAAATTAAAAAGGGGGGAGGGGAAGAATGAGCTTACCAAATAGCTCCAATAACCGCTTTGACACACCCACTAGCCAATGATATGATGACAAAAAAGGGACTAATAAAGTAAGGTGATGATATATGTCCGGTATTGAAACGCTTTACCTGGTGCTTCTTATTGTCTGCCTGTTCTTGTCAGCCTTCTTCTCAGGTTCGGAGACCGCCTTCATCTCCCTACAGAAGATAAGGGTTCAGCACCTGGTTGATACCAAGGTAAGGGGGGCAAAGCGGGTAGCCAAGATGATGGAGCAACCGGAGAAGTTTCTATCTACCGTCCTGCTGGGCAACAACCTGGTAAACACCGCTGCTGCTGCCCTAGCTACCTTCCTAGCCATCCGCTTCTGGGGGGAGCAGTGGGGCGTTCTAATTGCCACCATAGTGATAACCATCTTGCTACTGATATTCTGTGAAACCACCCCCAAGACCATAGCCAACCGCCATGCCGAAAGGTTATCCCTAACCTCCGTCGGGCTGATAGAGGCAATTTCCTGGCTGTTCACCCCCTTTGTGGTGGCGCTGAGCTGGATTGCCTCAGGATTCAGTAAACTTTTTGGCGGGACGCCGGTGCCCAAGTCTTTGGCCAGCGAAGAGGAGATACGGACCATGATATCGGTGGGGCACAAAGAGGGGACGGTGGAGAAGGAAGAGGCTACGATGCTTCACAAGGTATTTGATTTCGGCAACCGCCCGGTCAGTGAAGTTGTGGTACCACGCACCGAGGTGGTATGGGTGGAGAAGGGCACCAAACTAGCCGATTTCCTCAAGCTTTACGCCGAGTCGCCGCTATCCCGGTTTCCGGTATATGAGGACAACATGGATAATGTCGTCGGCATCCTCTCGGTAAAGGATATAGTTATGGCTCAGGCTAAGGGAAATATCAGTGATGAGAGCCTCATTGATGACCTGATTCGCCCGGCTTACTTCGCCCCCGAGACCAAACGCATCAGTGAGCTCTTTGCCGAGATGAGGGATAAAAACTACCGGATGACGGTGGTGGTCGACGAGTTTGGCGGCACTGCCGGTATAGTCAGCCTCAGCCGACTGGTGGAAGAAATCGTCGGTCCGGTGGGCGATGAGCTGGCGGCGATAGAAAAGGAGTATGAGCCCATTAACGAGTATACCTTTTCTATTGATGGTGGAATGCGGATTGAGGAAGCCAACGAAGAGATGGACTTGGACCTCCCCGAAGGTGAATACGAAACAGTAGCCGGCTTCGTCCTCGACCTGCTGGGGCACATACCAAAAGAGGGGGAGCGGCTAAAGTACAAGAAACTGAAGATAGTTATCACCGAGATGCGGGGGATGAAAATCGAGAAGATACGCCTGATCAAGGAAAGGCATGCAGAGACTGCGGATTAGGTTTAGCCGAGGAGAAGAGATAAAGTTCATTTCCCATCTGGATATAATGCGCCTGTGGCAAAGAGCCCTACACCGAGCCGGTATACCACTAGCCTACACCGAGGGATTTAGCCCCCACCCCCGGATATCTTTAGCCGCACCACTGGCGGTGGGGGTAACCAGCCAAGCCGAGCTGATGGATACCTTCTGCACCAAATGGGTCTCCCCCCATTTCTTCACCGACGTGGTAGGTCAGCAACTGCCACCTGGTATTGAAATACTACAGGTTTATTCAGTAGCCCCAACCATGCCATCTCTACAATCGCAGGTTGGCTACGCCGAATATGAGGTTGAACTGGAAACGGAAAAGGACAAGGCGAGCGTAGAATCAGCACTGGCCTCCCTGCTATCGGCAAAAAAGCTGCCCTGGCAGCATCAGAGGGATACCGGCACGCGAAGCTATGACCTGAGGGCTTTAATTGATGACCTGTGGCTCACTAGCTGGCGTAGCGGCTACTCCCGCATAGGCATGAGGTTACGCTGTGATAGCGGTGGTTCGGGGAGACCGGAGCAGGTGGCGGCAGCCCTGGGATTTGGCCACCCCACCTCTATCCGCCGCACCAAACTCATCCTGAAAACAGGCTAAGGGATAAAGCGCATGAAGGGAGAAAGCCAGCAGCCGACACTGGAACAACGGGTTTCAGGTTTTATCCAGCAGCACCACCTGGTATCAGGCGCTAACAAGCTGCTGGCGGCGGTATCTGGCGGCCCGGACTCAGTCTGTCTGCTCCATATCCTGGTCAAGCTCCAAGATGAGCTGGGCATAAGGCTACATGTGGCTCACCTCAACCACCAATTGCGGGGCGCTGAGTCTGAGGCTGACGCCGGCTATGTTGCTGACCTGTCCCGCCAACTCGGTATTCCAGCTACTATAGAACAGCGCGATGTAAAGGGCTATCAAAAGCAAAAGCGCCTGTCACTGGAAGAAGCCGCCCGTGAGGTTCGGTACAGCTTCCTGGCACAGGTGGCAGGGTCTATCGGCACTGAGCGGGTGGCGGTGGGACACACCATGGACGACCACATAGAGACGATACTGATGCACCTCATCAGAGGAACAGGGACCAGGGGGCTGCGGGGATTGCAACCGGTTACCCTCTGGCAATCAGCGGCTAACAGGCTGACTATAATAAGACCCATGCTAGAGATAAGCCACCAGGAAACGGAAGACTATTGCCACCAGCATAGACTTGCCCCAAGGCTGGATGCCTCTAACCTTTCCCTATCGCCGCTGAGAAACAGAATCCGCCAACAACTCCTGCCCCTGCTTGAGAGCTATAATCCCCGTGTCGCTGAAGCCCTGCTCCGAACCGGCCTTATTGCCAGCGATGACATCGACTTTCTGGATGAGCAGATTGCCCGATTATGGGATGAGGTGGCACAACAACAAGAAAAGACCATTATTTTAGACAAGGAAAGGTTCGACCAGATGCCCGCTGCCCTGAAGCGATACCTGCTCAGAGCTTCAGCGGAAAAACTGCTGGGCAGCGCCAAGGACATTGAAATGCGCCATATTGAAGAGATGATGTCCCTAGCCACCAAACCTGCCGGTAAAAGGCTCAGCCTGCCCGGAGGTCTGCTCTTCTCCATAGAATACAACCAATATCGGTTAACCTCGGACATGACCAGCTTATCTCCCTTGCCAAAGCTGGAAGGCGAATCCCAATTAAAGATTCCCGGCCAGACCCGGCTACCTGGCTGGCACATAGAGGCGACCATCGTAGACCGGGAACATATTACTGAGAAAGATGACTTCACCGCCTACCTTGACCTGGGTAAAACCGGCGATAAGCTGCTGGTACGACCCCGCCAGCGGGGGGACAGGTTTCAGCCACTGGGTATGAGCCAGCCCAAGAAGGTGGGGGAGTTTATGATAGACGCCAAAATCCCTCAAGCCTGGCGGGGAAAAATCCCCATCGTCTGCTCACCCGAGCACATTCTGTGGGTGGTTGGCTGGCGCCTAGACGAGCGGGCAAAGGCCACCGAGGATACAAAACAAGTTTTACGCCTGGAATTTAAACAGGACTAGCCTCACACTATAATCTGTCTAGGGACTACGCATCCCCCTGCTTTTAATTTGTCTTTTTTCCCACCCTACCCACCCTCAGGGGTTTGCTCACCAGCCTCGGTGGGTGGGAGGGTGGGAAAAGAAGCCCAGTGGGGAAAGTGGTGGAGAACAATCTCTTACCTTCGTTACAAATGGGCTTCCGAAGTTTGAGCCGGGCTAAGCTTCAGACACGGCTGGCTCTGCCGACTTTTTCCAGCGAAGCCATAAAGCCCCGGCGGCTATCAGCGCTGCCACCACGGCGACAAATATTTCCACTGGCACAGTTGTCATTACCCCCGCCTGAAGGAGAACAGCGCTATAGTTCAATAAGGCGTGCAAGCCAGAGGCTATCAGATAAAACTGCCAGCCCCAGCCCTTAGCCAACCCATAACCAGCCAGGGCACTGGCAGCGATGTGAAAGGCTACAGCAAAGAATCTCTCCCAGAATCCAGCCAGTTCCACCACCCCAACGCTCTGCACTGCTCCCCAGCTCCAGCCAGAAGCAAAGATGAGGTTATGCACCCACACCGCCTCAAAAACGCCAAGACCTAAGCCGGCAACAGCTCCGATTGCCAGCCCCAGCTTGGGGTCAATGTTTTTGCCCTTACGCCACCAGTAGATAACTACCGGCACCAGCTTTGACCCCTCCTGAACCAGCCCGCTGAGAAGTATGGCTGGTATCCCCGCCAGCAGCAGCCAGTCGATGAGAACCTGCTGGCTCCAGAAATGGCCTAGCGCCTGACCGGTCCACCATTGCAGCGGAATTTGAATAAAGGCAACTGCCACCCAGCTCAGAAAGGCACTGCCGGCCAGAATTGCCCAAGCCCATGGTTTCTTAAGGATTGGAGTCCAGTAAGGAGCAAACCAGACGGCGCCAAAGGCAACCGCCAGACCAATAGCCAAGAGCGCCTGGTTCCACAAAAGGCCAGGGTAGACAAACCCGGATTTGAAGAAGTCCAGCATGTATTCCAGCATAAACCTCTCCCTTATCTATATCCTTTCCCACCCACCCGCCCACCAAGGCTGGCGGGCAAGACCTCCAAGGGTGGGTGGGTGGGAAAAAGGCAAATTAAAAGCAGGGGGGATGGAGTCCAAATAATCCCGTCACATTATGCGCTTGAGCCTGGGGTTGGGGGTAATGCCGGGGATTCTGCCCCGCTTGGCTATCGGCTTACCCTCTATCTCATGGAGGTCGGCGGTAAAATCAATGGGCTTAGCCCCGCTGATATAGCTACCGACGCCAAAGCCGTCTACCGGCGCCCCAGCCTCAACAAATTGCTTGATACGCTCCACGTTGATGCCACCACTGACGAAAATCTTGACCTTTTTAAAGCCGGCTAAGTCCAGCCTGGCTCTGACCTCCCTGACCAGGTCGGGGGTAACCCTACCCCGCTCCGGAGGGGTATCAAGGCGCACGCTACTGAGCTTTTCACCCAGAGCCTTAGCCACCAGCACTGATTCCTCCGCCTCGTCCTTAAAGGTATCAACCAGGGAAACGCGGGGAACTCCCTTCGGCATATGCTTATCAAAGGCAAGGGTAGCCTTAACCGTATCCCCCATGACTAAAATCAGGGCATGGGGTATAGTGCCTGATGGCTCAATACCAGCCAGCTTAGCCCCGGCCACACTGGAACAGCCAGCGCAACCGCCAACAATAGCTGAGTAATCCATTACTCCCGCCACCGAAGGATAAACATGGCGGGCGCCAAAGCTGACAACGGGTATTCCCTGGGCGGCTTCCACGCACTCCCTGGCGGCAGTCGCCCAGCCACTGCAATGAGCGAGAATGCCATCTATCGCCGTCTCATACAGCCCGTAGCTCTGATAGGGAGCGGTGACGCGTAAAACCACTTCCCTCTCCTTAATGGTATCGCCATCAGCCAGAGCCCATACCTCACAGTTGCCCTCAGGTAAAACCCGAGCCAGCAGAGCCTTGACCTCCTCCATGCCGCAGAACACCCCCGCCCTACCGGCGAAGAACTCCATAGTCGCCACCGGGTTAAGTCCTTCTTTACGCAATACCTCTACAGTGCGGGCGAAGTAAACATCAGCCGTCTCCCCGGAGAGGACAGCCTCAAGAGATTCAAACTTGGCTGGCTTAGCCCGGGCAACACCAAAGCTGGTCAACTTAGCCCCCAGGGTGTTTTCCATGTAACCCAGGGCAAAGTGGTGCGCCTTCTCATCGAATGAGGCAACGCAGTCGACAGGTACTTCTACTTCATAGCCACGGATTCTGGCATCAGCCACAGCATACAATACGCAGATGTGAGTACACACTCCGCAGACAATCACCTTCTCCGGCTTGAGCTTTTTCAACTTCTCCTCAAGCGAGGTGCCAAAAAATGAGCTGTAGGTCTTTTTGGGGATTACCTCGCCCTTATATTTAGCCAACTCAGGGATGACCTCTGCCTCGGCAGTGCCCTCAATGCAATGAGGGGGGAACATGCTGAACTCAGGGTCATCGGGAGCATGATGGTCACAAAGGAAGAATACCGTGGAGCCTTGAGCAAGCTCCCGCTCTAGCAGACGTTGAACATTGGGGATTATGCGGCGAGTCCTCTCCCCGCAATACAGAGGATAACCCTCCTCCAGGAAACCTCTAAGCATATCAGAAACTAAAACTACATTAGCCATAGCCTTCCTCCCAGATTAGAGCTTAATGCCTGAAATGCCTGACGCCGGTAAACACCATAGCCATTTTATACTTATCAGCCGCCTTAATTGAGTCCTCGTCCCTTATTGAGCCGCCGGGCTGAATAATGGCAGTAACCCCGGCCCCGGCTGCCGCCTCCACCACATCAGGAAAGGGAAACATGGCGTCTGAAGCCAGAACACTGCCGGAAACCTTGTCCCCAGCCTTGGCAATAGCTATCTGAGCACTGATGATGCGACTGGGCTGTCCGGCGCCCATTCCCAAAAGTGTCTTATCCTTAACCAGCACAATGGCATTTGACTTTATATGCTTAACCGCCCTCCAGGCAAAGAGCAAATCTTTTATTTCCGCCGACGTTGGCTGGCGCTTGGTCGCCGTCTTCAGTTCAACCTTGCCCTCGGGAAGAGAATCTGAGCTCTGGACAAGGAAGCCTCCCTTTACCCTGCGGAAATCAAGATAGCCTGCCGGCGCCTTACCATAGCCCGGCGGTAGCTTGGCAACCAGAATACGTAAATCCTTCTTGCTCCTTAGTAACTTCAACGCCTCTGGCTCATACGCCGGGGCGATAACTATCTCATAGAAGACCGGTTTCACTTCCTCAGCCATAGCCAGGGTAACCAGCCGGTTGGCAGCCACAATGCCGCCGAAGGCAGCCACCGGGTCGCCGCTAAAGGCACGCCGATAGGCTTCAGCGATATCGTCGTGGCTGGCCAGACCACAGGGATTGGTATGCTTGACAACAGCTACCGTGGGCGCTGAGAAGTCAGTTGCCGCCCCCCAGGCAGCGTCGGCATCCAGGATATTATTAAATGAAAGCTCCTTACCCCCCAGCTGCTCAGCCCAGGTGATGCCGGCATCTATTGCTGTTCCCACCGCCGGCTCGGCATAAAAGGCAGCCTGCTGATGGGGATTCTCACCGTAGCGAAGTCCGTAGCGCTTTTTGAGGGCAACGGTCATATCGTCAGGAAAACCCTCCATATCCCGCCTGAGATACTGCGAAATAGCGGTATCATAGACGGCAACATGCTGGAAAGCCTTCTGCGCCAGGCGTTTGCGTTCAGGCAATTCCAGGTCTCCCTGCTTCAACTTCTCCAGAACCACCGGATAGTCAGCAGGGTCAACCACCACGATAACGCTGGGGAAGTTCTTAGCTGCGGCACGAATCATGGTCGGTCCGCCAATGTCAATGTTCTCCAGCGCTTCATCAAGGGAAACCCCTTCCTTAGACACAGTCTGGACGAAGGGGTAGAGATTAACCGCCACCAGGTTGATTTCGCCGATATTATGCTTAGTCAGCTCTTCCATGTGGGCGGCAATTTTACGGTTGGCCAGAATTCCG
>Ga0315546_1002121_pt1 | contig 11819 bp, 10 predicted proteins | sample SalMarSW160170MG_FD_203833 | JGI IMG/M metagenome (GOLD analysis project Ga0315546, IMG submission 203833) | Salt marsh sediment microbial communities from the Plum Island Ecosystem LTER, Massachusetts, United States - Salt Marsh Sediment SW1601-170 ... | reverse complement strand
TTTGAGATTTTATTTATTGCCAAGAAATTAGGATATCAGATAAAGGAATTGCCAGTCACCTGGATAAACCCCGGCGGAGGCACTCTTACCTTAAAAGCCTATTGGCGGACTCTTAAAGAATTATTAAGAGTTAAATGGAATTCAATAAGAAAAAAATATGATTAAAAGTAAATTGAAAAAGAGGTTTCCTTCAGAATTACGTATGGATTTAGTTTCTAATGACTGGGTGGCTATTGCCACCGGCCGGGCTCAACGGCCGGAAACTTTCGTTAAACACCAAAGAATTAAGGAAGCGATTTTGCCCAAAGATTGTCCTTTTTGCCAGGAAAAGATTTTAGAAAAAGCAATTGCTCGTCATGATAAACCCGATGGTTCTTGGTTTGTTATTTCTATACCTAATGATTTTCCGGCTTTTTCCAAAGGAAACCAGCTTAACGAACGAAAAGAAGGGCCTAATAGAATTATGGACGGCCTTGGTTATCAAGAGGTTATTATCATGGCTGACCATCAGAAACAAATGGCTCAATTTTCTCAAAAAGAGGTAAAAATAGTTGTTGACCTTTATCAAGAAAGATATTTAGATTTGATAAACAAAAAGTTTATTAAATATGTTTCTATTTTTCATAATCATGGTCGGGAAGCGGGGGCTTCGGTGGCTCATCCTCATTCTCAATTGATTGCTATTCCGGTAATTGACCCGGATTTAAGAGATAGCGTTGATGGCGCCGAATCATTTTATCGCAGTCAGGGCGAATGCGTTTACTGTAGGATGATTGACTGGGATATTAAAGACGGTCAAAGGGTTATCTATCAGAACGAAAAATTTGTTGTTCTTTGTCCCTTTGCCTCGCAGGTTTCTTTTGAGGTCAGAGTTTATCCCAAAGAGCATCAACCCTATTTTGAAAAAATGGACGAGAACGATAAAGAGCTTTTTGCTGATGCTTTGCAAAAAGCCTTGAGTATGATTTACAAGGGACTTGAAGACCCGGCTTATAATTTCTATATCCATACGGCGCCTGGCGACGGGAAAAATTATGGCAATTATCATTGGCATCTGAATATTTTGCCTAAAATAGCCATCTGGGCCGGCTTTGAATTAGGAGCTGGCATAGAAATCAGCACTATTGAGCCAGAAAAAGCAGCTGAATTTTTGAGAGGAACAAAATGACAGAAAGTATTTTTGTTTGGTTAGCTTCTTTGGTAACCAGCATAATTTTGAAGATAGGATATTGGGGAGTAGTTGTTTTAATGACTATAGAGAGCTCTTTTGTCCCCTTCCCTTCGGAAATCGTTATTCCGCCAACTGCTTATTTGGCTCAGCAAGGTCGGTTTAATATTTATTTAGTGATTATTGCCGGAATAGCGGGTAGTTTACTGGGGGCTTTAATCAATTATTATTTAGCTTATACTCTGGGCCGTAAAATTATTTATGCTTTGGCTGGAAAAAGGTTTTCCAAGTTTTTATTAATTAATCCTGGAAAACTGGTTCAGGCGGAAAAGTATTTTCTGAAATACGGCAACCTTTCTACTTTTATTGGTCGGTTAGTCCCCTGGCTAAGACAATTGATTTCTATCCCAGCTGGTTTTTCCAAGATGGATTTAAAGAGATTTGTTTTTTATACCTCCTTGGGTTCTGGTATCTGGGTTATAATTTTAGCTGTTTTAGGATACGCTTTTGGCTCTAATCAGGCGTTGCTGGCTGGGTATTATAAAGAAATTTCTTTATTTTTTATCATTCTGGCCCTAACTGTAATTGTCGGAATAATAATTAAAAGAAGAATTAAAAATGGACCAAAAACCACTAATTATCGCTAATTGGAAAATGAATCCGACGACCCAAAAAGAGGCGGAGCATCTTTTTGGGTCTGTTGAAAAAGAGGTCAGAAAAATAAAAGAGGCGGAAATAGTTATCTGTCCGCCGTTTGTTTGGTTAGAGGAGTGCCACTCCCTTTTGGGGAGTGACGCTTCCAATTTTCAACTCGGTGCCCAAGATTGTTCCTGGGAAGAGAAAGGCGCTTATACTAGCCAAATTTCTCCCTTAATGCTTAAAAATTTGGGCTGTCAATATGTCATTATTGGGCATTCAGAAAGAAGAAAGTATTTTCAAGAGAATGACGAGCTCATTAACAGAAAAATCAAGACGGCTTTAAAAAACCGTCTTAGACCCATTTTATGTCTTGGCGAAGAAGTTAGAGATACCTTTGATTCTCAAGGTCAGCCGCTTAATGAAATGAGTTTAAAGGTTGGCCAGCAATTAGAAAAAGATTTGCTGGGGATTTCGGCGGCTAAAATCAGAGAAATAATAATTGCTTACGAGCCAATTTGGGCAATTGGCACCGGAGTTCCTTGTTCGCCAGACGAAGCCATGAAAGCAGCTTTGTTTATCCGCAAGACATTGACTAAACTTTATAACCGACTCATAGCCGAAAAAGTTAAAATTCTTTATGGCGGCAGTGTCACCAGCCAAAACGCGGCTGACTATGTTAAGGGAGCGGGTATGAATGGCTTATTGGTTGGCGGCGCTTCTTTAAATGCTACGGAGTTTGTTAAGATTGTTGAAAGTGCTGTTAGACAATAAGGTGCAAGCTCGGGATATATTTTTTTCAGCGGTATTGAATTGCGAGCGGGCATGGTTTTTTGCAAAGCAAAAAGAGCGAGCAATTCACTGCAGCGAAATTTCGCGCTGGGAAATTTCGCGTTAGCTGAAAAAAGCATATCCTGAGCTTGCCTTACTTTTAATGCGATTTCTCCGAGATTTTAATTTTAAAGACAAAAGAGTTCTCGTCCGAGTTGATTTTAATGTTCCGCTGGGCGATGATGGGCGAGTTGACGAAAAGGAGGACTGGCGCTTGGAGGCCGCTTTGCCGACTATCCGTTATTTACTTGGTCAAAAAGCTAAGATTATCCTTTTGGCTCATTTGGGCAGGCCCGGAGGCAAAATCGTAGAAAGCTTGCGTTTAAATCCAGTGGCCCAAAGATTAGAGGAACTTTTGGGCCAGCCAGTGGTCAAATTGGATGATTGTTTGGGAGGGCAAGTTAAAGAACGGCTCAAAAATATTCAAGCTGGAGAAATTTTCTTATTAGAAAATTTGCGTTTCCAGGCTGGAGAGAAAAATAATCAGTCAGATTTTGCCCAACAATTAGCTAAATTAGGAGAGGTTTATGTTAATGATGCTTTTGGAGCTGCCCATCGGGGCCACGCTTCAATAGTCGGTTTGCCTCAATATTTGCCCAGTTGCGCCGGTTTACTTCTGGAAAAGGAAATTAAAGCACTTTCTAAAATTTTACTTCAGCCAGTTCACCCTTTGGTTGTAATTATTGGCGGGGTCAAGATTTCCACTAAAATTAAAGTAATTAAAAACTTTTTGAAGCAAGCTGACGATTTGCTTTTAGGAGGCGCTTTGGCCAATACGGTTATCAGGGCTAAGGGTTTGGCTATCGGTAAGTCAGTGGTTGAAGAAGAGGTGGTTGATGAGGTCAAGAAATTAGAATTAACCGATACTAAGCTTCATATTCCGGTTGATGTGGTGGCCTCAATTAATGCTCAAGGTCAAGCGCCTAGTCGGATTATGCCGGTGGGCCAGACCGAAGAAAAGGAAATGATTTTGGATATTGGGCCGGATACTATTCAGCTTTTTAATCGGATAATATCCCAAGCTAAAATGGTTGTTTGGAATGGTCCGATGGGAGTTTTTGAAGTAGCTAAGTTTGCTTCTGGCAGCCGAGCCGTCGCCCAGGCCGTGGCTCAAAGCCCGGCTTTTTCAGTGGTTGGCGGCGGTGATACAATTACTCTTTTAGAACAACTAAATTTAACAAATAAGATAGGCCATATTTCTACCGGCGGCGGAGCGATGCTTAAGTTTCTGGCTGGCGAGAAATTGCCGGGCCTAGAGGCTCTTGAATAATTATGAATTGGCAACTTAAACCAAAAGCGCCCAGCGCTTTTTTAAAACAATTTCCCGAATACTCTTTTTTAATCATTCAACTTCTTTATAATCGCGGTTTCAAGACCCAACAACAGATTGACGAATTTTTTAATCCTGATTTTCAGGAAGATTTTCATAGTCCTTTTTTACTTAAGGGAATGAAAAAGGCGGTTAAACGAATTCTTGAGGCGATTAAGAAGCAAGAGAACATAGTTATTTATGGAGATTTTGACGCTGACGGAGTTTGCGCTTCCGCTATTTTATTTTTAACCTTCCGGGCCTTAAAAGTTAAAAATTTTGATATTTATATTCCCGACAGAGCCAAAGAAGGCCATGGTTTGAATAAGCAGGCGATTAAGGAATTAGCCAAAGCCAAGGCTAATTTAATTATTACGGTTGATTGTGGTAGTGTTGATTTTGAAGAGGTGGTCTTAGCTAATTCTTTAGGCATTGATATTATTATTACTGACCACCATAAATTAAGAGATAGCTTACCTAAGGCAGTTGCCCTGATTAACCCTTGGCAGAAGGGAGATAAATACCCTTTTAAAGAATTGGCTGGGGCAACCGTCGCTTATAAACTGGCCTGCGCTTTAATTTCGGAGTCTGACTCTCAAAAAAGGAGAGACATTCCCTTAAATAATCAGACGAATTCTCTAAAAAAATGGCTGCTTGATTTGGTGGCTTTGGCTACGGTAGCTGATGTTATGCCGATTATTGGCGAGAACCGAACTTTAGTTAAATATGGTTTAGGGGTTTTAGCTCAAACTAAATGGCCAGGCCTTCAGGAATTAATGAAAATAGCTCAAGTAGCCCCTCAATTAACTCAACCATCTTTAAATGGGGAAGCGCCGGCAACTAATCTTAATACCTATACCCTCGGCTATATTTTGGGGCCGCGCCTAAATGCGGCTGGTCGGATGGACCACGCTAATTGGGCTTTCCAGCTTTTAATTACTCAAGATAAAAAAGAAGCGGCCAGTTTAGCTAAACAAATTAATCAAAATAATTTAGCCAGACAGAGCTTAACTGATAAGATTGTTCAAGAAGTAAAAAGCCGTTTAGAAAAAAAAATTACCCAAGAAGTCAATCCAAAATTAATTTTTGAAGGCAGCGCTGATTGGCCAGTCGGTCTGGTCGGTTTGGTAGCCGGCAAGATCGCTAATAAATATTGTCGGCCAACAGTTATCTATCAAGAAAAGGGAGGGATGATTCGTGCTTCCTGTCGGACTATTCCTCAATTTAACTTAATGAAACCGATTGAAAAATGCGCTGATTTTTTTGATGATTTCGGCGGGCACAAAGAAGCAGCTGGCTTTAGGATGAAAAAAGAAAAATCAGAGCAAGTGAAAAAGATTTTTAATCAAATGGCTGAAACTCAATTAAAAGAAGAAGATTTAATTCCTCATTTAGATATTGATGCAGAGTTATCTTTAGAAGAAATTGGTTGGCAGAATTATGACCAGATTCAGCTTTTTGCTCCTTTTGGTCGGGCTAATCCTGAGCCAAAGTTTTTAGCTGAAGATTTAGAGGTTGCTCATTTAAGAATGGTTGGCAATAATGGTTACCATTTGAAAATGGAATTAATGATGTTTAATAGTCAATCAAACAGTGGTAAAACCTTTAAAGCAATCGGCTTTAATTTAGGAAAGCGGGCTGATGAACTGAAAGTCGGCGATTTAATTGATGTAGTTTTTGAGCTTATTGTTGATGAGTGGAACGGAACAAGGGATTTACAGATGAAAATAATTGATTTAAAGGTTAAAACTTTATGAAAATTATTATCTATACTGATGGCGGGGCGCGGGATAATCCCGGACCAGCGGCCATTGGGGCAGTTATCACTCAAGAAGGTCAGACCCTTAAGAAATATTCTGATTTTATTGGTCAGGCAACTAATAATCAGGCTGAATATGAGGCAGTTATTTTTGCTCTGAAAAAGGTTAAAATTCTTTTTGGCAAGAAAAAAACCAAGACAATGGAAATTGAGATTCGCTTAGATAGTGAGCTGGTGGCTAAACAATTGAATCATCAGTATAAAATTAAAGAAAAAAACCTCCAGCCATTGTTTCTTAAGGTTTGGAATTTAATTTTGGATTTTGAACAGATTAATTTCAAATACATTCCCCGCCAGCAAAACAAAGAAGCTGACCGATTAGTCAACCAGGCCTTAGATAATCAGGAAAAAACTCAAACTCTTTTATAGATTTTATCCTTGACTATTTTGTTTAAGGTGATAAAGTAAATTAAAAAGTAAATAGTTCTATCTTAATTAATAATAAAAGAAGGTCTGAAATGCAATGCTGGATTAACGGAACCGTTTGTTTGAACCAAAGGGGTAATAATCCCGGTCTTCTAAACGTTTCAGATACTTTTTGTCAAGGTTGTTATGTCTTGCTTGATAATCTGCAGAATGTAGGAAGGATTCTTGAAGAGATGGGGGTTACGCTGGAAAATTATCAGATAATTGACGAAGATGATTCGTTAAAAATCATTGAATGTAAGGATGTTATTGTTAAGGCTTTGGATTGTTTAAAAAAGGAACAAAAAGAGCATCCTGATGATAAGGGCGCCGAAGGGTTTGAAGTTGTTCCAGAATTAAGAAAAATATTTGAAAAATTAAAATCAGTATAGAAGGAGATATGAAAAATATGCCCCTTGGAGATAATAAGACCAAAGGGCTTTTTTATTTGACAAGACTTTATTGATGTGATAGCATAAAAACAGTCCAAGTAAGTTAGGTAGTCGCTCCGCAATACTGTGGGGAGGAAAGTCCGGGCACCAAATTCCGCAATACTGCGGGATAAAAAAGGCAGTGGGTAACGCCCACCGTTCGTAAGAATAGGGAAAGTGCCACAGAGACAATATTTCTTCGCTTAAGGGGCAATCTCCTTGAGTGGGGTAAAGGTGAAAAGTGAGGGATTAAGACCCCTCTCATCCGGCGGAGACGCCGCGATGTGGTAAACCCTGCCTGGTGCAAGAGCAAACCAGTCGCCTAAGGTGACTGATGAAAAGTAGCTCGCTCGAGCCAATCAGTAATGATAGGCCTAGATAGATGACTATCCTCGACAGAACCCGGCTTATTACTTGCTTGGGCAATAAAAAACACGTCTGATGACGTGTTTTTTATTAATTTGAGATTCTGAACTTGATGCGAATAACTGTAAAATAAGTGCGGAGTTATGCTCTCCTCCTTGATTTTTTACTCAAAAATCATTAAAATCAAATCAATGAAAAAGTCAGAACTCATTTTTACTTCAGTTTTAGTCCCTTTAGATTTTCTAATGATTTTAGGGGCTGGTTTAGCGGCTTATTCTTTACGGACCAGTCCTTGGCTGGCTCAATATCGACCAGTTCTTTTCCGTTTAAATCTTCCTTTTAGTCGTTATTTTATTTTGGTTATTGGCGTGGCTCTTTTTCTTCTAATTGTTTTTGCCTTGGTCGGTCTTTATAAAATTAAACTTAGCCGGCCTTTTTTAGAAGATTTTTTTAAAATTGTTATTGGTCTTTCAGCCGGCATTATTGTTTTAGTTTTTTATATCTTCCTTCGTCGCCAGTGGTTTGATTCCCGCTTCCTTATTTTAGCCGGTTGGTTAATGGCTGTTATCTTTGTCTGCTTTGGTCGTCTTTTAGTCAGTCATTGGCAGAAATATTTAATGAGAAAGTATCATTTTGGCACTCAACGGGTCTTGGTGGTCGGTCAAGACGGCCTCAGTCAAAAAATTGTTCAAAATATTAAAGAACAAACCAACCTGGGTTATCAATTAGTGGCTAATTTAATCGAACCGGATATAGAAGAAATTAAAGCCAAAGCCAATAATCCGGGCATTGAAGAAGTTATTTTGGCCGACCCTAATTGGTCCAGAAAAAAGATTCTGGAATTAGTTAATTTTTGCGAAGAAAATCATTTAGTTTTCAAGTTTGTCCCTAATCTTTTTCAAACCCTGACCAGTAACACTTCGGTAGAGACCTTGGGCGATGTGCCGATGGTTGAATTAAAGCGAACTGCTTTGGATGGTTGGGGGAAGATTATTAAAAGAATCATTGATTTTATTGGCGCTTTCTTTGGCTTGGTTCTATTAAGTCCGTTTTTTATACTGATTGCTTTTGTTATTAAATTGGATTCAGCTGGACCAATTTTAGTTAAATTAAAAAGAATCAGCCGAGGGGAAGAATTTGAACTTTACAAATTTCGTTCAATGATTAAAGAAGCCGAGGGGATGAAAAAAAAATTATGGATTTATAACGAAAGACAAGATGGTCCTCTTTTTAAAATGAAGAATGATCCACGAATAACTAAAGTTGGTCAAATTTTGCGCAAATATCGGATTGATGAATTATCTCAATTAATTAATGTCTTCAAAGGAGAAATGAGCTTGATTGGGCCCCGGCCTCATCAGCCGGATGAAATAGCTCAATATCAAAAACATCATAAAAAGGTTTTAGCTATTAAGGCAGGCATGACCGGCTTTGCCCAAGTTAGTGGTAGTTCTGATTTACCTTTTGAAGAAGAAATTAAATTAGATACTTACTATGTGGAAAACTGGTCTTTATTGATGGACTTAAAAATCTTTTTAAAGACCTGGGTTGTTTTATTGAGGGATAGATCGGCCTGTTAAATTATTTGTTGGATAAATGCGCGTTGCTTTAGTTCACGATTATCTAAATCAATACGGAGGGGCCGAAAGGGTATTAGAAGCCTTTTGTCAAATTTTCCCAAAAGCGCCGATTTACACCCTGCTTTATCATAAAGAGAAAACTGGCTATGCCTTTGAAAACCGCCGGATTAAGACATCTTTTTTACAAAAAATCCCTTTGCTTAAATCTCATCATCGTCCTTTTTTAATGTTGATGCCTTTAGCTATTGAACAGTTTGACCTGGCTCAGTATGATTTAGTCCTTTCTGATTCAGCCAGTTACGCCAAGGGGGTGATTACTTCAGCTAAGACCCTTCACATTTGTTATTGTCATACGCCGATTCGCTATGCCTGGGATGATTCCCATAAATATATTGAAGAATTTGGTTACCCCGGATTGGTTAAAAAAGTTATCCCATTTTTTATGAACTATATTCGGCTTTGGGATGAACAGGCTGCTCAACGGGTTGATAAATTTATTGCTAATTCCCAATTTGTGGCTAAGCGAATCAAGAAATATTATCATCATGATTCAATAGTTATTTATCCGCCAATTAAGACCAATTTATTTAAGATTAGTTCAAATTTAGATAATTATTTTTTGATGGTCGGTCGGTTTTTGCCTTACAAGCGTTTTGATTTAGGTATCGAGGCCTTTAACCGATTAGGTTGGCCTTTGAAGATTGTTGGCGATGGGCCGGGGAGAAAAAACTTACAGAGACAAGCTAAAAATAATATAGAATTTATTGGTTTAGTTTCAGATGAGAAATTAAAAGAGTATTACGCTCATTGTCAAGCATTAATTTTTCCTCAAGAAGAGGATTTCGGTATGATGGTCGTTGAGGCGATGGCCGCTGGTCGGCCAGTTATCGCTTATCGAGCTGGTGGAGCTTTGGAGACCATTAAAGAAGGAGTAACTGGTTTATTTTTTGAAAAACAAACCCCAGAACATTTAATTGAGACCCTGAAAAGATTTAAATCAGCTGATTTTAACCCCCAGTTGATTAGAGAAAAAGCCATGGAATTTGATGAGGAAAGATTTAAAGAAAAGATTATAGGGTTTATCAAGAATCAAGGACTTGCAATTAAGTAATCAAGGACTGTCCCCAAGAGACAGTCCTTGTGGAGGAATCCAGTCCCTGATTACAGGAAGTCCTTGCTATTACTTACTATAATGAATATCGGAATTGACATTAGAGTTCTCGCTCGCGGCACCAGGACCGGTGTTGAAGAATATACAATTAATCTTTTATCCGAGCTTTTGCCGCTGGAACCAAAAATTAATTTCAAGCTTTTTTATAATGCCTATCAAAAAGTTCAACTAAGTTATCCCTGGCTTTCTTTAAATAACGTTCAGTTAAAAGATTTCAGAATTCCCAACCGTCTTTTTTTTATGGCCGCCCGCTATGCTCATCAGCCAAAAATTGATAAATTATTGGGCGGTTTTGACCTCTATTTTAACCCCCATTTTTTTACAGCTCCTCTATCAGTCGGCTCTAAAAAAATAATTACTTTTCATGATTTATCTTTTGAGCGATATCCAGCTTTTTTTTCCCGGCGAAAAAGATTATGGCAGAGATTTTTAATGACCGCCCAGCAAGAAGCTAAAAAAGCTGATAAAATTATCGCTGTTTCTCAATCAACTAAAGATGACTTGATTAATCTTTTTGGTCTTGAGCCGGGGAAAATAAAGGTGATTTATTCTGGAGTAGGGAAGCAGTTTAGGCCAATTAAAAATGGAGATGACATTCCCAAATTAACTGCCCAATCAATTATCAAATTAAAAAAGAAATATAATTTACCAGATAAGTTTGTTCTTTATTTTGGAACTATTGAACCTCGCAAAAATCTTATTGGTCTAATCAAGGCCTTTGAATTATTGAAAAGCCAGGGAAAGCGAAGTTCCCAGATAAAATTGGTTATTGCCGGAACCAACGGATGGCTTTATAAGGACATCTTAAAAACGGCCCAAGAATCAAAATATAGTCGAGATATAATTTTTACTGGATTTATTGAAGATAAAGACAAGCCTTATCTTTACAATTTAGCCGAACTTTTTGTCTATCCCAGTTTTTTTGAGGGCTTTGGTTTTCCACCATTAGAAGCCATGGCTTGCGGTCTGCCAACAATTGTTTCTCACACTTCCTCTTTGCCAGAAGTAGTTGGTCAGGGCGCTTTAATGATTGATCCTTACAATATTGATGAATTGGCCTGGGCCATGGAAATGGCTTTGACTGATAGTAATTTAAAGGAGCGACTTATTAAAAAAGGCATTGTCCAAGCCAAAAAGTTTTCTTGGTCAAAGTGCGCCCGAGAAACATTAAAGACGTTGACCGAATAAAAAAAGGTAGCCGCGTTGACTACCTTAACCGATTTATGAATTTTAGGTTATTAATGGACTAATGAACAAAAGGAGAAATATTGGCCCTGCGCCGATGGCCATTATTCCGTAAATTATTTCCATTTCATCACCTCATTTTTAATAAAGAATCCCCAAATGTCCAAAAAAGAAGGAGAGCGGTTATCAAGGCAAGACAAAAATATTTTAAATCTATCACCAGTGCCTTTCGCTACCAGTTTTCCCTTCTCCGTATTTTATTGATTTTCTCTCTCATTTTATAACCCTTTTTAAGGTACTATATTAATTAGGACTATATGTAATTTTACGAAGAATGATGAAAAAGGTCAACGGAGATAAATATTAGTATTTTTAACAGTGAAAGGAAAAGACCAACCTGGTTGGATTGGTCTAATCATGTAGTTTCTATTGGAGAAATTTCATCATAACGAAGGCCGTTGCCAACGAGACAGAAATAACAATCAGAACTTCTGTGAGCTTGCTTTTTGGGGGAACTCCTTTTATGTAAAAAACTTTATTTTTTATTCTTTCTCTTTTCATACTCACCTCATTTTTAGATTTGCTAATTAAGAAAAGAACTTTTCTATAGAATATCAATAATTCTCTAAAAAGTCAAATGAAAATAGGTATCGACGCCCGTTTTTACGGGCCTAAACAAAAAGGATTAGGTCGCTATCTCCAGAAGCTGGTTGAATATCTGGAAAAAGTTGATTTATCTAATCAATATGTAATTTTTCTTCGCCGGGACAACTGGAACGAGTACCAGCCGGGCAATCCTAATTTCAAAAAAGTTTTAGCTGATTATCGATGGTATGGCTTGCCAGAGCAGATTTTAATGCCTATAAAAATTTGGCAGGCCAAAGTTGATTTAATGCACTATCCTCATTTTAACGTGCC
>Ga0315546_1002116_pt1 | contig 11827 bp, 18 predicted proteins | sample SalMarSW160170MG_FD_203833 | JGI IMG/M metagenome (GOLD analysis project Ga0315546, IMG submission 203833) | Salt marsh sediment microbial communities from the Plum Island Ecosystem LTER, Massachusetts, United States - Salt Marsh Sediment SW1601-170 ... | reverse complement strand
TGACCCCCGCGGCGTTCGCCTCCTGGGCGAAGCGCTTCGTGGCGGAGGGGGTCCGCGTCTTCGGCGGGTGCTGCGGAACGACGCCGGAGCACATCGCGGCGGCGGCCCAAGCGGTCCGGGGACAGCGGCCTCCGCGTGGGTCGAAAGGTCGCCTCACGGGGTAAAGGAGATCGAGGGGGTTCCCGCGCGGGGCCTCCGGTCAGGGTGGGAGAGGACATCAACGGGAACTGGACGCCGAAGGACATCCCCGACCTGTCCGGCCGGGTCGCGATCGTGACCGGCGCGAACAGCGGGATGGGATTGGAGGTGTCGCGCGAGCTGGCGCGGAAGAACGCCGCGGTCGTCCTCGCCTGCCGAGACAGGGACAGGGGCATCGCCGCGAGCGAATCCGTCCGATCGGGGATTCGCGAGGCGCGGGTCGAGGTCGCACCGCTCGATCTCGCGAGCTTGGCCTCCGCCCGAAGATTCGCCGAGGTCTTCCGGGGCCGCCACGATCGACTGGACCTGCTGGTCAACAACGCCGGCGTCTTGCTCGCGCCGTACGGCACCACGGAGGACGGATTCGAGCTTCATTTCGGGATCAACCACCTCGGACACTTCGCGCTGACCGGTCTGCTGATGGATCGGCTGCTGGCCACACGCGCGTCCAGGATTGTCACGGTCAGCAGCCGGGGACACGCCATGGGGCGAATCGAGTTCGCGAACCTGATGGGCGAGAGCGACAGGCGATACTCGGCGGCGCGCGCGTACGGCCGATCCAAACTGGCCAACCTGCTGTTCACCTACGAGCTGCACCGGCGCCTCGCAGGGACGGACACGATGGCGGTCGCGGCGCATCCGGGCGGGGCCGCGACGGATCTCGGGAGACGCATGGGCGATCGCCGATTTTACCGAGCGATTCTGCCGGTTCTCGAGTGGCTGAGCCAGAGCGCGGTGGAGGGAGCGCGCCCGATCCTGCGAGCGGCGACCGACCCGGACGCGAAGGGCGGCGAGTACTACGGCCCGGGCAGGTTCCTCGGGATGCGCGGGCATCCGGTCGTCGTACGGTCCCACCGCCGCTCGTACGACACGGATGTGGCCCGCCGGCTCTGGGCGGTCTCCGAGGAGCTCACCGGCGTGCGGTACCTGTAGAACGACACGGACGGAGGTCCGGATACGCTCGATCGATGTCCGGCCCCCGGCTGTGGGGACACGTCTCCCGGAAACGTCGAGCTTTGCTCCCTGCGTTGTCGAGTCGGTATGCTCCTGCAGAAGGTTTGTCGTACGCAGGAGGTGATGTCATAGGAAGGAGGGATCGTCGCAAGGGGGTCTCCGCGTGTCTCACGGTCAGCGCGCGACGAACGCGGAAGGACGTGAGGAGACGGGTGCATGGCCGGTGACGAGCGAGCGCAGTTTCGCAAGAAGACGGGAAGGAACGGAAAGAGGAGGTAGCGCATGTACACCTTGCTAACCACGATGGACCTGGGAGCAGGTACACAAGATCTCCAGGAGAAGCTGGGGCAACAGTTTTCGTCGGCCCTCCGAGGCCTCGAGGGATTCAAGGAACTCACGATGTTCCGTGATCCGGCGACGGGGAAGTGTGGCGGATTGAGCTTGTGGGAAACGAAGGAAGACGCGGAGGCCGCGTTGTCCTCCACCGGGCCCAAGCTGAAAGAGGCGTTGGCAGGCGCCGTCAAGGAGCCACCGGCGCGGGAAGTGTACGAAGTGTGGGGGGTGTTCGAACCGGCAGAGTGAGACATCGGCCTTCGCGGCTGAGCCCGATCCGAACGTGGCGTCGGAATTGGCTTTGGTCCACTTCTGAAGGGTGATCAGCAAGCCTGGTGGTTTTGCTCTCTGAGAGCAAGACAGGAACTGCGGTTTGGACCCCGGGGTCTGAATGGTGAACGCGTGCGTTCGGCTGTCTCGCGGCGACGAGTCGCGCCTTCCTCGGGGTCCTCGAGAATGAGCGCCGTTTGACATCGGTGATCGTGGCGTCCTATCCGCCTGAAGTCACGATGCAGGAACCGGCGGAACCGACGCTCGAGTCGGTGGCCGGTGAACCTGGATTGGCGGAGTGAGGGAAGGGAGAATCGGTGCCGTAAGGCGCGGGTGCTGAACCGTGTCGAGGCGGCTCGCTGAACGAGGGAAGAGGGAACATGGGTGCGACAGAGAGGAAGCCGCGAGCGCTCGTAGTAGACGAGAAGGACAGCGTGGCGATTCTGCTTGACCCCGCAAAGCGCGGCGAAGCGGTGACGCTTCTCGATGGGAGCCTCAGTGCTTTCGGGACGCTGAAGACTCGAGCGTCGATCGAGCCGTTTCACAAGGTCGCGATTCGGGAGATCGCCGAGGGGGAATCCGTTTTGAAGCTCGGCGAGGTCATCGGTCGTACGTCGTGCCCGATCGCTCGCGGAGACCACGTGCACGTGCACAACCTGGTCAGCGCCAGGCTCTCTCGAGGCGGCTCCTGATGCAAGCCGACTGTTTCCGAGGGTTCCGGCGATCGGACGGGCAAGTGGGGATACGCAATTCCCTGCTCGTGCTTCCGGTCGGGCAGTGCGCCAACGAACTCGCCCTTCGTTGCGCATCGGAAGCCCCCGACGCGTTCCCGCTTCTGCATACCCAGCCGTGCGCGCACCTCGGTGAGGACAACGAGGCCGCCCATCGGTGCCTCGTCGGTCTGGGGAGGAATCCGAACGCCGCAGCGGTCCTTGTGGTCGGAATCGGATGCGATTCGCTCCCGGCGAAGGGAATCGCCGAGGAGATCGCTGGTACGGGGAAGCCCGTGCAGTGGCTGACGGTGGAATCGTGCGGCAGTTGGGAGTCCGCCGTGCGACGAGGTCGAGCGTGGCTGAAGCTCCAGGAGAGCGCGGTCATTTCGCGGCCCCGCGAAGAGGCTTCGATGTCCGACCTGGTGCTCGGCATCAAGTGCGGCGGCTCGGACGCGACTTCGGCCGTGGCGGGGAATCCGGCGATCGGGGAAGCGGTGGATCGACTGATTGAAGCAGGCGGGACCGCCATCTTCTCCGAGACGACGGAGCTCATCGGGGCAGAGCACTTGCTCATGGCGCGCGCTGCGACGCCGCGGGTCCGCAGCGAGATCCAGCGGGTCGTGAGCCGGGTGGAGGATAGCATCCTGGCAACGGGCGTCGATCCGCGCGGTACCCAGCCGACGCCGGGGAACATCGCCGGGGGGCTGACCACGCTGGAAGAGAAATCGCTCGGAGGCGTGATCAAGACGGGCACACGCTCGATCTCCGGGGTCTTCCCGTGGGGCGCGAGGCCGGCGGGAAAGGGCCTTCACCTCATGGATTGTCCCGCCAATGTCCCCCAGCTGCTTCTCGGCTGGGCGGCGGCCGGTGCCCAACTGCTTGCGTTCAGTGTGGGAGGCGGGCTGCCCGCTCGGATCCCCTCCCTCATCGGCACGAACGTAGGAGGTCTCCCGTTGCTGCCCGTGATCAAGCTGCTCAGCAACCCGCGGGATCGAGACGTTGTTGCGTACTTCGATGTGAACGCGAGCACCGTGCTCGAAGGGCACGAATCGCTGGACGAGGTCGCACGATCGCTCTGGGATCGACTCATTGCAACGGCTTCGGGACGGCACACGTATCTGGAGGACTACCCAGCACCGGCCGTCCAGATCTGGGAAATGCTTGTTCGAGGGCCGACGATCTAGGATGACAATCCATCAGGGATGCCGCGTTCCGTTCGGCGATCTCCGCGCGGTGCTCGAGCAATGCCTGCGCCTCCGAGGCTTCGACCGCGAGCGCGCGGAGCGATGCGCTCGAATCTTCGCGGAGAACAGCCTCGTGGGGGTCGCGTCCCATGGTCTCAGCCGGTTTCCTCGGTTTCTCGAATGGATCGAGCGAGGGTGGATCGACCCGACGCAGTCACCCGAACACGTCGCATCGTTCGGCTGCCTCGAACGATGGGACGGGCGCTTGGGGCCCGGCCCGCTCAACGCGGAGGACTCGATGGCCCGAACGGTGGAGATCGCCGACGAGCACGGAGTCGGTGTCGTGGCTCTCCGCAATACGAATCACTGGATGCGGGCGGGAACCTACGCGTGGCAGGCCGCGGAGGCGGGCTTCGTGGGGATCTGCTTCACCAACACCGAGCCGAATCTCCCGCCGTGGGGGAGTGCGCAGCCGAAGCTCGGAAACAACCCCTTGGCGGTAGCGATCCCGCGCTCCAACGGCCGGCACGTGTTGTTCGATGGCGCGATGTCGCAGTTCTCCTACGGAACACTCGAGACCGCGGTTCGGCGCGGGGAAAAGCTGCCGGTTCCGGGTGGGTTCAGCCGAACCGGGGAGATCACCGACGATCCGAAGGAGATTCTGGAGTCCAAGCGGGCCCTGCCGATCGGCTTTTGGAAGGGAGCCGGGCTGTCGCTCGTGCTCGATCTCCTGGCCACGACCTTGGGCGCGGGGCGTTCGACGCGCGACGTGGGGACCCAGGCGGCGGAGTATGGAGTGTCACAAGTGTTCGTGGCATTCAGCCAATCCCTGATGGACGCTCCGGCGCTGGAGCAGATCGAGCGTACGCTGATGGATCTCCGCGCGGCTCGCACGGAGGGCGAGCCGCGCGTGAGGTACCCGGGGGAGCACCTTCTCACGATTCGAGCCGAGAATCTGCGCGACGGAGTTCCGGTGGACGGGGCCATCTGGGAGGAAGTCCAGCGCCTCGTACGCTGAATCGCCCGACATCCAGAAGCGACACCGGGCTCGGGCGACGACCGCGCTAGCCGAGATCCTCTTTGACGAACCGTCGATCATCCGAGTGATACCCGTGACTCTCATAGAAGGCGTGGGCCGGCGCATGCTGATCACCGCTGTTGAGTTCGATCTGTGTGCATCCTTGAGACAACGCCCATTCCTCACCTGCGGAGAGAAGCCGCGAACCGATGCCGTGGCCGCGATGCTCCTGTGTCACGATCAGCGCCGTGATCCTGCCGAATGAGTCGCGGTGCAAGAGCGGGGCGATGTGCATGCCAAGAAGACCGACGGCGCGACTGTCTATCTCCGCCAGGAAGGCACGGTCCGACGTCGAACCTTCGAGTCGAGACAGGCGGTCTCGTACCTGGCTGCCCTCGACGGTACAGCCCAGCTCCAGGAGGAGTGCCGTGACAGATCGTGCGTCTGAGGGTCCGGCAAGCCGAACGATCACCTCTGGCTTCATCCCGATCCCGGTTAGCTTACGCCAGCCGGAAGCCTCTTGCGAGGTCGGGTTACGGCCATAATCGGGGTCTAGCAACAGCCCTCCCTTGTGCTCCACGGGCAGGGTGAAGAACTGGGGGCTCTGACATCACGTTTGGAACGGATTCTGAGGTGAAGGTCAAGGGTCGTAATCAAGGACTATCGCCTTGAGTACAACATAGCCAGGCCGCATAGTAGCCATGAGTACAGGACTCCGGCGGTTGAGGCGCTGGCTCTGAGGTCCGGTCTTGCCTCAGCGATGTGAGGAGGATTAGACTTGCTCCAGAAGTGGACCTGGCGCCGGGAGGCAGGCCAAGAGGAGCAGATCAGGGAGAAGAGGGAATCAGTAAAGGAGGTTAAGGCCATGGGAGCGACCATGCTCACTCTAAGCGATGAGGAGGCGCTGCGGCTTGAGGCGATCATCACCGACCGGGATCAGGAAGAGGCGCTAAGGTTTGTTTTGGAGGTGCTCCGGCCGAAGCTCCAGGCCAAAGGAAAGGGAACCATGGACCGGCAGAAAGGAATGGGGATCTCTTAGGGGGGACCTATGTGCCTAGCAAGGGTTATAAATGAGAAGAAGGGCGAAGAGGATCCGCTTGCTGAGGAAGTGGCGTTGATCCGATTAGAGGGGGCGAACATACTTTTGCGGACCTTTCTAGGCAAGGACCGGGTCCTCAAGGCCAGGATCAAGGAGGTCGACTTTCTGAACTCCACGGTCCTCATTGAGGAGGATTAGATGAAGGTCGTCGTCGCGGGGAAGGGCGGCTGCGGGAAGAGCACCGTCTCTACTCTCCTGGCCAAGGCACTGGCTAAGAGGGGAAGCAAGGTGCTGGTGATCGACACCGATGAGTCCAACTTCGGGCTTCATACGCATTTGGGGCTAAAGCGGCCCGAGGATTTCATGAACTACTTCGGCGGCAAGAAGGTCCTCTTCGAGAGGGTGAAAACCCTCCAGAAAAGATGGGGGATAGACGAGCTCCCCGCAGGGTATCTAACAGAGAAGGGAAACATAAAACTCCTCGCAATGGGAAAGATCTACGATTTTGGCGAGGGGTGCGCCTGCCCAATTAACGCGCTCTCAGCCCGCTTCCTGGAGATTCTCGAGCTCGAAGAGGATGAGGTACTTATCGCTGATACCGATGCGGGGATTGAACATCTCGGCCGAGGACTCGAGCAGGGCTGCGATCTCATCTTGGTGGTGGTTGAGCCCTCACAGGAGTCGATTGGCGTCGCCAAGAGGATTGCCGAGATGGCTGCGGAGATTAGTAAGCGGGTCTATTATGTCTTAAATAAAGTGAAGGGCGAAGCCAAGGACGTCCTGCTCGGAGCCTTGGATCCAAGTAGGGTCATCGCGGCCATTTCCCAGGATGAGGAGCTCTTCCGTTACGGCTTGGAGGGAAAGGAGCTTGACCTTGACGTTGAAGGGATTAAGGAGCTGGCGGACTTTCTGTGCAGGCTGAAGAACCGGGCCGACGCTCCTGTGGGTCCTTAAGCACAAGACGGAGGGCCAAACCTGCACGCTTCGATGGGCGTGATCGTTTCGCCATGCGGTAAGCAGAAGGAATCTGCAGACCTGTAAAGAACCCAGTAAGCCTGTCAGGCACGTCTGGCCAGCACAAGCGAGCGTGGAGGTCATCGGATTCCCGGTTCTCGCACTGTTGCTGCGATTGCTCAAGGCGGTTACTCTCACCGTGGGTAGTGCACAAAGCGAGGAGTGACTAGTTGAAAGCAGGATAGCGGAGACGAGTAGGAAAGAGCGACCAGCTATCTGAGGCTGTGGGGCCGGAAGGTTAGAAGGTCGATGCCTTCGGATCTTATGGAATGGGGCAGAAAATATCTAAGTATGAGCTAATCATTATAGGTGGGGGACCTGCTGGGCTTACTGCCGGGCTTTATGCATCACGGGCTGGCCTCAAGAGCCTGCTGGTCGAGCGAGGCGCGTTGGGAGGCCAGATGGTCAATACTCCGTTGGTAGAGAATTACCCCGGTTTCCCTGAGGGTATCGCCGGTTCTGAGCTGGGTTCGCTCATGCATCGACAGGCCGTCCGATACGGTCTGGAGGTGGCAATCACTGAGGTTACAGGGATTGCCGAGGGGCAGGTGTATACCGTTTCTACGAATGAGGGTGACATCGAGGCCGCAACCGTAATCGTTGCCGCCGGTTCAGTTCATCGCAAACTGCGAGTCCCTGGGGAGGAGAGGCTTTCGGGTCGCGGCGTCTCGTACTGCGCCACCTGCGATGGGTTCTTCTTCCGTGACCGGGAGGTGGCAGTGGTGGGGGGAGGTGACGTTGCCATAACCGATGCCCTGGAGTTGGCCCAGCTTGCAAGGAAGGTGACTGTCATACACCGACGGGACGAACTTCGCGCAGAACGAGCCCTTCAAGAGAGAGCCCTTGCGCATCCCGATTTAGAGTTCGCCTGGGACACCGCGGTCGAGGAAGTCCTTGGAGCGGAAGCAGTGGAGGGACTCGAACTGCGCAACGTGAAGACAGATGAGCGATCTATCTTGAAGGTAGATGGTCTCTTTGTGGCCGTTGGGCTTTCGCCGAACAGCCAGCCCTTTTCCAATGTTCTGGAACTCGATGATGCCGGCTGTATTCTCACTGACGAAACGATGGGTACCTCCAAAGATGGCGTTTTCGCTGCTGGCGACATCCGCAGCAATTCGCGTTGCCAGATCACTGCTGCAGTCGGCGATGGCACGGCCGCTGCCATGTCCGCCTTCGAATATGTCCAACGCATGAGGGAACGAGGCTAGAACAGGTAGCACGGAGGAGAACATATGGTAGGAAGCCGGGCAACCCGAGATCGTATCAAACTGCTGTTTCCATGTAACGTGTACCATTCGGGTTGCCAGAAGAGTTCGCGGGTAGGGGAGAGGGAATGTCCCAAGACGTCGGTTCAAGAGGATGGAAACCGCGAGATCTCTAGACTCTGAATCGCGCAGAAGGGTGATATCTCCCTGACGCGGTTGCGGCTCAGCAGTGGAGTTGGAAAGGGGCAGTATGAGTAAAGTCATCGAAGTCACAGATCGGGATTTTGAGGAAGAGGTTCTAGGTGCAGACCTTCCTACAGAGGTCGATTTCTGGGCGCCGTGGTGTGGTCCCTGTAGGATCGTGTCACCGATATACGATAGGCTTTCAGAAGAGTATGCTGGTAGGTTCAGATTCTGCAAGGTGAACGTGGACGAAAACCAGAAGACAGCGATGCAGTACCACATTATGAGCATACCGATGCAGATGTTCTTCGTTGATGGACAGAACGTTGACGAGATCCTTGGAGCTGTTCCTGAGCCCGCGATCCGGGAAAAGGTTGAGGACATTCTTGAGAGGTTCCCGACAGACGAAAAGGGTAGACTCGAAGTGCTCTTGTCCTCATGGATTGAGAGCAACAAGAAGCACAGAGAGAAGTTCAGGAAACGGACTGAGAAGCTCAACACGCCGGAGTCTGTTTCGATCTACAACAGGGCATTGCAGGCAGCGAATGAGGTGGAGAAAGCCACTGATCTTCTGTCAGAAGCGCTAAGGGAGGTACAGAAGGCGGAGTGACGGAGTGAATCCCCGAAGCCTAACTAGGGAGTGTGCTGCCTAAGATCTCAGGGTCTGCGTATGCTACGTGGATGATCACGTCCATCCCGGTGAATCCGCCAAGCGCAAACAGCATCAGCTCAAGCGGCCTCGGCACGGAATCGTTTCCTCCAACCTTTGGGGACGCGTCCATGTACACTTCGTGCTCGCTATCCTCATGCCCAGCGAAGCGCGTCCCTTCGAGAAGGGTCACCGTTGTTTCCCATCACCCCGCCATCTATTTACGTATTCAAATACTTGGAAACCCTAGCGATGCCCGATATCATGTTGTGGATGGCCTCAATGAGAAACAACGAGACAAGGATGGACAGTGAGGAGCGAAAGCGGTGGGTGGGGATCTTCTCTGCCTTGGCGAGCGAACCGCGCCTGCGGATTGTGGAGATGCTGATCAGGGGGCAACTGGAGTGTCAGGAGATCTTGGGATCCAGCGAGCTCTCCCAGCCGGCGATTTCTTATCACCTTGGTAAGCTTGAGCATGCAGGGATCCTCGTCCGGGAGAAACATGGAACGCGAAACTGCTACCAGCTGGACCGCAACCTTATTGACCTCATCGAATTGCTGAAAGGGGAGGGCCAAGGATGAACCATGAGGTAACCGTTTACACCTCGCCAATCTGCTCCTGGTGCGAGGCGGTAAAGGAATACCTTCGTGCCCGCGAGATTGACTTCGAAGAGGTCGACGTCTCTGTTGATATGGATCGGGCACAGGAGTTGGTGGAAAGGAGTGGCCAATATGGGGTCCCGGTCATCGACATTGATGGCGAGATGGTGATTGGATTTAACCGGCCACAGATTGACGCGTTATTAGAGCTCATTTAAGGGGAGCAGTGACTTCGCCCCCCTGAGTTCAGTCTCAGCATGGTGTCGAAACCAGAAAGCCTGAGGCTTCCGGAGAGACAGATACGTCGCAGAGCTACTTAGTGTTGACTCAGGTGAGCCTACCGGCCGTGATCAACCTGATGCTGGTAGCCTTGACAGCCTCAGCTGTCGCGGAGGGCGAATGTGTGTCGACGAGTAGTCCAAGCTGCGCGGAGGGAGTACGAACGATGAGGAGCTGGATCCCGGTGGGACGGGAGCAGACCGCAGGCTTTGGTAGGCAGCGACCTTGCGCTGACAGTCTGCGTGCCGGTGCCGGGTGTGCCGGTCTGCGATCTGTCTGCCGGCTCCCGTTCTGAGAGTGGAACCCAAGAGCTGAGGACCATGACCTACGTAATCTTTGTCTGGCACGGGGTTTTCCTGGCGATCACGCTAGCCATGATCGACTTCAACACCGTCTTCCCCGCGCTGATTGCGGATCTCGGCGGCTCGAAGGTCATGTTCGGCGCGCTCTACGCGATCATGCTCGGCACGCCTTACCTCCTGAGCTTCCTGTTCGGGCACTACCTGTCCACGCAGCGGTACAGGCGGAAGTTCCTGATTCTTGGGATCTACCTTCGAGCCATCTCCTTTCTCGGCATGGCAGGATTCACGTACCTGCTTGGGGAATCGCATCCGGGAGTTGTGCTTGCCTGTTTCTTCTTCTGGATCCTGCTCTTCTCTCTGAGCGGAGGGCTGGCCGGGATTTCGTACAACGACATCATCGGGAAGCTGGTCGAGAAGGGGAGGCGTGGAGCGCTCTTCGCAGCGAAGCAGTTCGGAGCCGGTCTCGCCGGAATGGGAGGCGGGTTGATTGTCTCCCGGATCATCGCTGTACAGAGAGAGGCATCGCCAACCTCCTACGCAGCGATCCTCCTCATCGGGTTTGTCGGTCTCTTGATCGCGTCGATCCCGTTCTGGCTCATCCGGGAGCCAGCGTCTCCAATCCCTGAGAAACATGGCCGCTCCTTAGGTCCGGCGATCCGCCGCGTCCCGGGAATCCTGAGACGGAACCCGGAATTCCTCCGCTTCGTCGTGGTTGAGAACCTGTCCAGCTTCGGACTCATGGCTATGCCGTTCTACCTGGTCTTTGCAAGAGAAAAGCTCTCCGTGGGCGATGTGTACATCGGCCACTATCTGCTCTTCCAGATGGCAGGCATGATCCTGTCGAATTTCGCATGGGGGTGGGCGGCTACACGCTTCGGATCGAAGTGCGTCGTACGTGCTTGCTTGATCGTGGGTGCGACAATCCCGATCGTGGCCTTGGCCCTCTCTCACACGAGTGCCAATCTGTTCTCGGTCGTATTCCTCCTTGTCGGTTTCGTCATGAGCGGAAGAAGGGTGGGGTTCGAGCCGTACCTTCTGGACCTCGTGCCGTCAGCCGACAGGACGGTGTACCTGGGAATCCGGGGAACGATGAACATCCTTGTCGTGGTCTTGCCTATTCTGGGAGGCGCCCTGATCCAGTCAATCGGCTACTTGCCGGTGTTCATCCTGGTCTCTGCAGCGCTGGCCGCCGGCTCCCTTGTTCTCGGTAGAGAGGGAGGTATCGTCGGAATGCGCGGAACCTCAAGTCCGTAGGTGAGAAGTTCGTCTCGCGACACCTCACCGAACGGACGGGACTCAGTGAGTAAGGGCCAGTGCGCAAGGTCACGTCCTGACAAGTGGTGCAATGCCATCGCACCGTTCTCATATCGCCGCACGCAGCAACAACCTGCCCAAGTCGTTAGAAGCTCTTGAAGATCCGCGCAAGCGGGTGTCCCGGTGCCTCCAGACGCAGGTTGAGGAAGAAGCCGAACGGGGTCTGCGTTGCTTCGTAGCCCGCAGTTGCAAGCCGCTCCTCCGTGTTCTGCAACAGGTGCCTGGTGAACTCGGGCGACGCCTTCTCCTCTGCAAGATGAGCGAACGAGTGAAGGAGGATTCGGTTTGTCTCGTTCTTCCGCGCGGCCCACTTCAGGTTCTTGACCAGGTGTGTCTCCACTGAGGTGGCCTGTGCCTCGTCCTGCGGTTCGGCGTGGATGAATCCTACCAGTACGTTCTCAAGCGTCCGTTTCTCGCTCCGCTCCGCCTCCGAATCGAGCGCCTTCACGCTCGTTTCATACCCGAAGTCGCCAGCATAGATCATCAGTAGCTTCAAGGCTCAGACACCCTCCTCAGGCTGGCCCAATCGTTCTCCGGTGCCAGCATGGATGACCCGACTCACCGTAAGGTAC
>Ga0315546_1002111_pt1 | contig 11839 bp, 9 predicted proteins | sample SalMarSW160170MG_FD_203833 | JGI IMG/M metagenome (GOLD analysis project Ga0315546, IMG submission 203833) | Salt marsh sediment microbial communities from the Plum Island Ecosystem LTER, Massachusetts, United States - Salt Marsh Sediment SW1601-170 ... | reverse complement strand
CTGAGGAACGGTTTATCAGGGGATGGAGAAAATTTGAGGGGATGCAACTGGAGTCTGAGGACTATGTGGCTAAGCCAATCGAGCCAGCTTCACTTGTGGTCCGCATCCAAAGGCTATTGGAAGAAGCAGCCAGGAAGATAAGAGTGCTCGTGGCGGATGACCATACTATGGTCAGGGACGGAATATGCGCTGTCCTTACGTTGCAAAGGGACCTGGACATAGTAGGTGAAGCCGTCAATGGAAAAGAGGCAGTTGAGAAGGTGTTTCGACTTCTGCCCGACGTAGCGTTGATGGACATACTCATGCCTGCGATGAGCGGGCTGGAGGCAACAAGGCAGATAAGCATGCAATGCCCTCAAACAAGGGTATTGATTTTGACCCAGTATGATGAACAAGAAAATATGCTTGTTGCCAGCCAGGCGGGCGCATATGGCTTCATTCCCAAGAAAGCTGCTAGTGAGCAGCTTATAGCGGGCATAAGAGCTGTAAATGGAGGAAGTTATTTCCCCGACTCTTTTGCTAAGTTAGTTTCTTCGAATTAACGGCAATGTAAAGGTTGGGCTTCCCTGAAAGCAAGGAGTTGTATTTTTATCCTCGATTGGAGAGCCATTCGCCGCCATGACAGATATGCCGGTGGAGGACCGGAGGGTGCTGCTACCGGATAACGATGCCGGCTATATCGACTACATGCACTATTGCTCGTTTTATTGGCGGAGAGGGTGGGATTCGAACCCACGGTCGGGAAACCCGACACACGCTCTCCAGGCGTGCCTGTTAGGCCACTCCAGCACCTCTCCACGGAGAGGGTGGGATTCGAACCCACGAGGCATTTCTGCCCACCGCTTTTCGAGAGCGGCACCATAAACCACTCGGTCACCTCTCCCGGTGGCTATTATACCACCTTGGGAGAAGGACGGGTTCGCCGTGCCACGATAAGCTTGGTTATTTCTACCGGGATAAGTACCGACAGGCCAGCCAGCAGTACTATTCCCCAATCCTGCAGGCTCATAGGATAAGTGTGGAACGGACCTTGAAAGAACGGTAGATAAACTATAGCCACAGCGATAGCCCAGCTCAAAGCCACTGCCGCCAGAAGCCATTTGTTGCCTAAAGGGTTCATGCGAAACAGAGAAAGTCTCTCTGAGCGGCAGTTAAAGCAGTTGAAAAGCTCCACGCTTACTAAGGTAACAAAGCATAAGCACTGTGCCTCTACAGGGCTTCTTCCTGAGTTGAGTGCCCAGAGGAATACACCTAGCGACGCTAACATAGTCCAGAACCCTATTCCCAGGAGATAATTCACCATAGGTTTGTCAAAGATACTTCTCTTGGGGTCACGCGGCGGGCGCCGCATTATACCCGGCTCGCCAGACTCTACTGCCAAAGCCAGTGCCGGCAGACCATCGGTAACCAAGTTCACAACCAGAATTTGTAGAGCTATCAGAGGCACAATTTTGTACAATCCAGTCGCTGTGCCGATAACAAATGCTATCAGCATCAGCAAGACCTCACCAATATTGCAAGAGAGGAGATAGAGGAGATACTTTCTTATATTAGCAAAGATATTTCTCCCCTCCTCTACTGCCGCCACAATGGAGGCAAAGTTGTCGTCAGTTAATATCATAGCTCCTGCCTCTTTGCTCACATCCGTCCCGGCAATCCCCATAGCTACACCAATATCAGCTTGCTTCAAAGCCGGGGCATCGTTCACACCGTCACCTGTCATAGCCACAACATGTCCCTTCTTTTGCAAAGTTTTTACAATCCGCATTTTGTGCGCTGGCGACACACGAGCATAGACTTTGATTTTTTCCACAGCATCCCTTAACTTCTTTCGCTTCATCTCGTCTACCTCACTGCCACTAAGAGCCATGTCATTTTCTCCCAGCATGCCCAGTTCTTTAGCTATGGCTTCGGCGGTTAATTTATGATCGCCGGTAATCATGACTGACTCGATTCCGGCTTGCTTGCATAATGCTACGGCCCCCTTCACCTCTTCTCGTGGCGGGTCAATCATCCCCACCAGCCCCAACCAAACCATTTCTTCTTCTGCCCCCTCCACCACCTCACTACCCAGCTCTTTACCTGGCAAGGATTTATATGCCTGACCAAGAACCCGCAAAGCCCCTGCGGCCATCTCCTGGTTCACCTGAAGGATTCTTTTTCTATCTTGCTCTGTAAGCTCTCGCTCTATGCGCTCGGAATAGATACGAGTGCAGGAATCTAAGATAACTTCAGGTGCCCCCTTAGAGTATGCCACTACGCCCTGTGAGGTGTCATGAATAGTTGTCATCCTTTTTCTCTCCGAAGAGAAAGGGACTTCGGCTATGCGGGGAACAGTTAATTCCTCCTCTTTTATTCCTGCCTTGGCAGCAACTACCACTAGAGCTCCTTCTGTAGGGTCTCCCCGGACCTGCCATATCCCATTAGTCTCAATAAGATGAGAATCGTTGCATAGCATTGCAGTGGTGAGCAAGCGAAGCAAATCGGGTTCGTCCTTTGGGTTGAGAGAGGAATCGTTTATGTAAAAACCGCCCTTAGGCTCATAGCCCACACCACTTACGTCTATTATCTTGCCATCAACATAAATCTTGCGCACGGTCATCTCGTTTTGGGTTAGTGTCCCAGTCTTATCAGAGCAAATGAAGGTAGTGCAGCCCAAGGTCTCCACGGCAGGTAAACGGCGCAATAAAGCATTGCGTTTCACCATCCTTTGCACCCCCAGGGCAAGGCAAATGGTTGTCACGGCAGGCAGAGCTTCAGGCACAGCAGCTACAGCTAAACTAACCCCCCAAATAAAGGCTTCCAGGATATGACTAAACATACCGACGATAATTCCCACGCCAGCTACAACGGCACAGATAGCTAAACAGGCAATTCCCAATATCTTGCCTATCTTGTCCAGGCTGACCTGCAGTGGTGTCGGTGGTGGTTTTACCTCCTGGAGCATACCGGCAATCTTGCCAAACTCCGTAGCCATTCCTGTTGCTGTCACTAGCGCCCTACCTCTACCGTAAACCACGGTAGTGCCCATATATGCCATATTTTTTCTATCGGCTACAGGTGCATCGCCGGGGATAGCTTCGGTCTTTTTCCCCACAGGCGTAGATTCCCCAGTCAAAGGTGCTTCGTCAATTTTCAGGTTAACTGCCTCAGTGAGACGAGAATCAGCAGGAATGCGGTCACCGGTTTGCAGCAAAATTATGTCTCCAAGAACTAAATCCCTGGCAGAGATTTCTTCCTCTTCCCCATCTCGTATCACAGTAGCGGTAGGGGCAGTCATCTGTTTCAATGCCTCCATGGCTTTTTCCGAGCGATATTCCTGAACAAAACCCAAGCCGGCAGCGAATAAGACAATGATTACAATAAGAATGGGGTCCCAGATATCCCCTTCACCCGTGAGCGCCAGTACCCCAGAGACGGCAGCAGCTACCAGAAGGATAATAATAAGGAAATTTTTGAACTGTCCTAGGAAAATCATCCAGGGACGGGTTTTCTCCTTCTCTACCAGTTCGTTCGGACCGAACTGGGCTAGACGGCGCTCGGCTTCCTCTCCAGTTAACCCCTGAATGCCTGAATTTAGCGACTCAACAACTTCACTTACGCTTAAAGTGTGCCAAGTCTTCTCTATAGACATGATATGTCACGTCAACTGACCATAGGCACCAGCATAAGCATCACTCCACCCGCTACCACTGAGGCGATTTGTCCAGCTGTATTAGCTCCGACAGCGTGCATCAACAGATGATTGTAGGGATTAGCCTCCAGCCCTAGTTTTTGTACTACACGGGACGACATGGGGAAAGCTGAAATGCCGCAAGCGCCTATCATAGGATTGACTCTTTTCCCCGAGAGAACATACATTAGCTTGCCCAGTAGAACACCTGCCACCGTATCCAAACTGAAAGCTACTATCCCCAGCATAAACACCAATATAGTCTCAGGTCTGAGAAACTCAGTTCCCGACATCATTCCTCCCACGGTGATGCCCAGAAGAATAGTTACAATGTTAGACAGCTCATTTTGAGCTGCTCGGGAAAGGCTCTCCAGCACGCCGCATTCTCGTAACAGATTGCCGAACATGAGACAGCCGATAAGCGGGGTAGCTTTAGGGCAGATCAAACCTACCAGGAGTATGGTGATTATGGGGAAGAGTATCTTTGTCCTTTTAGAAGTAGCGCCGACAACTACCGCCATTTTCACAGCCCTTTCCTCTTTGCTACACAGTGCCTTTATTATTGGTGGCTGGATAATGGGTACCAGAGCCATATAAGAATAGGCAGCCACAACGATAGCAGCAATATATTTAGTCTGTAGAACAGCGGCGACATAGATCGAGGTAGGACCGTCAGCAGAGCCGATTGTACCGATAGCAGCCGCATCTTGCAAGGTAAAGTCGAGGACGTGGAGCCAACCATCACCTAGCAAGTAAGCTAAAAAGAAAGTCGCGAAAATGCCAAACTGGGCAGCGCCGCCAAGAAAGATGGTATAGGGACGCTGCAAAAAAGGCTCAAAATCAATCATAGCCCCAATAGCAATGAAGATAAGCAAGGGGAATATTTCGGTACGAATACCGGCTTCTCTTAGAACAGCCAAAAACCCACCTGCCTCCGCTGCCCCACCTAGTGGTATGTTAGCTAATAGACATCCAAAACCAATGGGCACAAGCAGATACGGCTCCATCTTCTTGGCAATTCCAAGCCACATAAGAACGCCACCAATAACCAACATTATTGTGGCTTGCCAAGTCAGATGCAGAAACCCAAGGAATTCACCCGTTGTGAATATATCCATTATCTATCATTCATCATCTTTTTTCGTCTTGGGACGGACCAATTTTTTTAGGAGGATTATAGCTAAAAACAGTACTCCCAATACGGCGAAGATAAGCAACATCCGTGAGATAACTATCCAGAGAGCAATGAGCATTCTGCTGCTTTCCTGTCCGACAAAATCCTTGTGATAATACTATAACGCAATAGTGATTGTCAAAATATCGGCAGGAACGAGCATTGAACAAAATGCTATCCTGTGTTATCATCTTACATCGTTTTTTCGTACTCTTGGCCCCTGTAGCTCAGAGGATAGAGCGCTGGCCTCCGGAGCCAGGTGCAAGGGTTCGAGTCCCTTCAGGGGCAGTTTCCTACAATAGGTAAGTTCCGCCAAAAAACAAAACCCTTGACAACGGAGGCGTGATTTAATATAGTTTAGGCTTTCGGAAAATCTAAACTACTACAGTTTCTATGGATAAACAGGTCTTTTCTTATGGCTGAGCTTCTTGAGATAAGATGGCATGGCAGAGGAGGGATGGGGGCAGTAACTTCTGCGGAGTTAGTTGCTCGTGCTGCTATAAGCGAAGGAAAACATGCTCAGTCATTCCCCAGCTTTGGACCCGAAAGGAGGGGAGCACCGGTTCTTGCCTTCCTCAGAGTAAGCGATGAATTTATCAAGAGCAGGACAGTTATCTACGAGCCTGATGTAGTGGCTGTGCTCGATCCAGGGTTGTTGCATGCAGTTGATGTAACCTCGGGACTTAAGGAGAATGGCAAAATCATAATTAATTCAAGGAAATCACCCGATGAACTGAAGTCTGAATTTGGATATAAATGGCCTGTAGCTGCGGTTAATGCCACAAAAATTGCCCGCGAAGCGCTAGGCTTGCCTATAACCAATACTGCGCTGATTGGGGCGCTACTGAAGGTTACCGAGATTGTAAAAATTGATTCTCTGGTGGCACAGTTGCAAGAGCGTTTCGGGCCTCGAGCCAAGGGGAATATCGAAGCTATGAAGAGGGCTTACGATGAAACAGTAGTAAAGGAGTAAGCAATGGCAGAAGAGCTAACCTGGAAAGACCTAGAAGTTGGCAATATCATAACAGAAGCGGGAAATGGTAGCTTTCGGAAGACCGGTGACTGGAGGACGGAAAGGCCCATACTGGATAAGGAAAAGTGCATTAAATGTGCCTTGTGCTGGATTTATTGCCCTGATGCCGCCATAAAGCCCGGTGAGGATGGATATTATGAGGCTGACCTTTATTACTGTAAGGGCTGTAGTATCTGCGCTAGTATATGCCCTGCGGGAGCTATAACGATGATAGAGGAGGAGGAACAATGAGCAGAAGAGTCGCATTAGAGGCCTCGCATGCTGTGGCTGAGGCAGTCAGAATGGCTGATGCTGATGTCATTGCTGCCTATCCCATAACACCCCAGACGCATATCCCCGAGCGGCTTGCCGAGATGGTAGCCGATGGCGAGTTAAACGCTGCTTATATTCCGGTGGAGTCGGAGCACTCGGCCATGAGCACATGCCTCGGATCTGCCGCGGTGGGTGCCAGAACTTTCACAGCTACTGCTGGCCAAGGATTGGAGCTCATGCATGAAGTGGTATATGTCACTTCTTCCATGAGATATCCTGTGGTCATGACAGTGTGCAACAGGGCTCTTTCTGCCCCACTAAGCGTTTGGGGGGACCACTCCGATGCCATGGCCGTCAGAGATACTGGCTGGATACAGGTATTTTGCCAGAATGGCCAGGAGGCGTTCGACCTGACCTTATGGGCCTTTCGGGTTGGGGAGGACCCTAAAGTCTTATTCCCGGTTATGGTTCACCTTGATGGGTTCACTTTATCACATGTGACAGAGCCAGTGATTTTACCGGAGCAAAGTGAGGTGGACAGATTTCTCCCTAGATTCCAATACCCCTTTGCCTTAAATCCTGATAAGCCCATGACCCACGGAGCCTTTGGCCCACCTGATATATACTCCGAAACAAAACTAGCGCAAGAAGTGGCATTCAGAAACTCCAAGGAGATAATACTCCAAGGGTGGAAGGAATTTGGAGACAATTTCGGTCGTTACTATCATCCTGTAGAGGAATACAAAACGGAAAACGCAGAAACATTGCTTCTGACCATGGGCGCTTACACCGAGACGGCCAAGATTGTAATAGATAACAGGAGAGACAAAGGCGAGGCCATAGGACTTATAAGCCTGCGTCTCTGGAGGCCTTTCCCATTTGAGGAATTTCGCCGAACAGTGAAAGGTGCCCAATTACTCATCGTTTTCGACAGGTGTATTTCTTTTGGCCTGGGAGGCCCGGTCTTTTCCGAAATCAGGTCTGCCTTATATGATGAAGCGTCCAGGCCTAAGGTGGTGGGCATCATAGGGGGTTTGGGTGGCAGGGATATGTCCGAAGAGAATTTCGACTATGTTATTAATAGAGGTAAAGAAATTGCGGAAAAGGGATCAGACAGAATGCTTGAGACAGTGGGCATAAGGTGAATAAACACTAAATTCCAAGCACGAAATCCTAGCCATATTCAGGATTTAGAAATTGCAGTTTAGAATTTGATGAAGGGTAAGAAATGGCAAAGAAATCCGTAAAATTTGGGGAAAAACTAGTAACTACCAAGGAGTTCCTTGCTGAAGGACATAGTTTTTGCATTGGCTGTGGGGAAGCTTTAGCTATCAGGCTTGCTATGAAAGCCCTGGGAGAGAATGTGATAATGGCTATGGCTACAGGATGTGACGAAGTAACCACCACGCCGCTTCCTTATACCTCCTGGCGAGTCCCCTGGATGCATACGCTTTTCGAAAATACTTCTGCTGAAATCTCAGGCATAGAAGCCGGCCTAAAAATTTTAGTGAAAAAGGGCAAGATGCCCGAAAGAGATATTACATGTGTTGCTATGGGCGGGGACGGCGCCACCAGCGATATAGGAGTCCAGTCCCTGTCCGGGGCGTTCGAAAGAGGCCATGATTTCATATATATTTGCCTTGATAATGAAGCCTATATGAACACGGGAATCCAAAGGTCGAGTGCTACGCCCTATGGAGCTTCGACTACCACGGCTCCAGCAGGGAAATTCAGCATGGGACAGGTTACCCGTAAAAAAAATATGGCCGCTATTGCTGCTGCTCACGATATACCTTATGTGGCAACGGCCTGTCCCAGCTACCACTTTGATTTAATGAAAAAGGTTAGGAAAGGGGCAGAGATTAAAGGCCCAGCTTATGTCCATATCCTGTCTCCCTGCCCTACAGGCTGGAGATACAAGAGCGATTTAGCTATTGAAATAGGTCGACTCGCTGTGCAGACAGGTATCTTCCCTCTTTACGAAATAGAGTATGGACGCTACAGACTGAATGCCGACCCACCTAAGCTTAAGCCTATTGAAGAATACCTGAAGCTACAAGGAAGATACCGACATTTGACGGGTGAACAGATTCAAAGAATCCAAGAAATGGTAAATGAAGATTACGCCAAGCTTAAGGAAAAGGTGGCAGCTTTTCCCTTGTGAATTGAGGGTGTAAAAACGATGGCTTCAAAAACAAAGAGCCCAAAATTGAACAATGTTTCCAGAGCAGTAAGCAAAGCTGTACGAAGCTATCAAAGTGATAAAGATATGCTAATTCAAATCCTTTTGGATTTACAGAGCATGTTTGGATGGTTATCCCAGGAAGTATTAACAGAGGTAAGCGAGCAATTAGAAGTACCCATTACCCAGGTTTATCAAATCGCAAGTTACTATAAGGCTTTCAGCCTTATGCCTAGAGGTCGTCATATTATCAAGGTATGTCTGGGCACAGCATGCCAGGTGCGTGGCTCGCCACAGCTTTTAAATATAATCTCGGCTATGCTTAATATGAAGCCGCATGAGACCTCCAAGGATATGCGTTTTACTTTAGAAACGGTCAATTGTCTCGGTTGTTGCGCTATGGGTCCTGTAGTTGTAGTTGACGGCATGTATCACAGCAAGCCTTCGACTCCAGCTCTCAGGAAAATATTTGAAACTGCTAAATAGGAAGAAATATGGGTAATCAAAGGCTTTCCTCGGCAAAAGAGCTTGAGGAATTAAGGAAACAGATATTGTCGCAAAGGCGTCCCGATAAGCCCATTATTACCGTATGTACCGGGACAGCTTGCCAAACTTATGGCTCGTTAGAAATCTACCGGAAACTCGCTGACGAGATTAAAAAGCAAGGATTAGAAGGCTCGGTAGTAGAAGCTAAAGCTACAGGATGCCATGGATTTTGCGAGCAAGGACCTGTTGTAGTTATCTTTCCTCAGGAAATTTGCTATGTGAAAGTAAAGCTTGAGGATGTTCCGGAAATAGTCTCCACAACATTAGCCCAAGGGCGGGTTATTGAGAGGCTCCTCTATGAAGACCCTGTAACAGGCCAAAGAATAGCCAAGGATCCTGATATTCCCTTCTACAAAAATCAAATGCGCATCGTATTTGGGAATAACAGGCATATAAATCCCAGGGACATAGATGACTACATAGCCCTTGGCGGATATAGTGCATTATCCCGGGCTTTGTTCCAAATGACTCCCGAGCAGGTTTTAGAGGAGATAAAGAAATCTAATCTAAGAGGCCGGGGAGGAGGAGGATTTCCCACAGGAATAAAGTGGGAGACAACCAAGAATGCCCCCGGGGAACCTAAATATGTAATTGTTAATTGCGACGAAGGAGACCCCGGGGCATATATGGATAGGTCTCTCATGGAAGGAAATCCACATGCCGTATTGGAAGGGCTTATTATTGGTGCCTATGCTATAGGTTCACAGGAAGGTTTTATTTATGTGCGACAGGAATACCCCATAGCATCTGAAAATACCATTCAGGCTATAAAGCAGGCCGAAGAATATGGATTTTTGGGGGGAAATATTCTCGGCTCAGGATTTGATTTTAAGGTTAAAGTTCACCGTGGAGCAGGGGCATTTGTCTCTGGAGAGTCAAGTGCACTTATGTGTGCTATAGAGGGTAAAGTGGGCGAACCCAAGATGAAATATATCCATACCGCTGTGAGCGGGATAAAGGAAAGGCCATCATGCTTGAACAATGTGGAGACCTGGGCAAATGTCCCCCTTATTATCAATAAAGGAGCTGAGTGGTTTAATTCCATTGGCACAGATGGGAGCAAGGGGACCAAAATCTTCTCCTTAGTGGGCAAAGTGAATAATACTGGACTTGTGGAAGTGCCTATGGGCATGACCTTGAGGCAGCTAATCTACGACATTGGTGGGGGGATACCGAAGGGTAAGAAATTTAAAGCGGTCCAGACTGGAGGCCCTTCTGGAGGGGTAATTCCCGAGCAGCATCTAGACACCCCGATTGATTTCGATGAACTCACTAAACTTGGTTCTATGATGGGCTCCGGGGGCACGGTAGTTATGGACGAGGATACCTGCATGGTGGACACAGCAAGGTATTTCATCAGCTTCTGTTGCGAAGAATCTTGCGGGAAGTGCATCCCCTGTCGTGAAGGATTGAGGATGCTTCGGGAGATTTTGACTGATATTTGTGAAGGGAAAGGACAAGAAGGGGATATAGAGGCAATTGAAGATATAGCTGAGGTAATGCAGGATGCTTCCCTGTGTGCCCTGGGTACCACCGCCGCCAACCCCGCCCTTACTACTTTGAAATACTTCAGGGATGAATATGAGGCTCATATAAAAGAGAAGCGCTGCCCGGCAAAAGCCTGTAAAGCTCTCACCTCTTACTACATTGACCCTGAGAAATGCACCGCCTGTATGATTTGTTTCAAGAATTGCCCTACCGAAGCAATTCACGGTAGCAAAGGCATAATCCACTGGATTGAGCAAGAAAAGTGCATTAAGTGCAATACCTGTTTTGAGGTTTGTCCGCCTCGTTTTAGCGCAGTAAGAAGAATTTCGGGAGAGCCTCTACCCCCACCTCCAGCTCCCGGGACCAAGGTTATCCGTGAGAAGAAGAGGTAAATAGCAATGACAATAACTCTGCGAATAGATGGAAAGGAAGTCAAGGCCAGGGAAGGGATGACCGTATTGGAAGCAGCGAAAGAGGCAGGCGTAGAGATACCAACACTATGTTATCTCGAAAAATTGAAGCCTTATGGTGCCTGTCGAATTTGCAGCGTGGAGGTAGAAAGAAAAGGCAGAGTTCGAATAGTGGCTGCCTGTGGCTATCCCGTGGAGCAAGGATTAGTAGTGAGGACACGCTCTCCCAGGATAGACAGGATTCGTAAAGTTCTCATCGAATTAGTCGCACCGACGACAATGGTTGATGGAGAGGTCGCTGGGGAGATAAAGAAACTGGCTAAAGGATATGGTGCGAATATCCATAGATTTGAATCTCGCTTCAAAGCGAAGCCAACGAGATGTATTCTTTGTGGACAATGTGTACGCTACTGTGATGAGGTTGTTGGGGAACATGCTATAGGCTTTATCGGAAGGGGGATAGAACGGCGTGCGGCGTTTTTCCCAGAAAAGGCCAGGGCTTGCCTCACCTGCCAGGCTTGTTTTGATTTATGTCCCACAGGCAAGATTCCCTCCGAAACCGATTTTGTGGTTTTCGATGGTTTTTCCGTTGATGACTACCTTGCCGGAAAACTTTAGTATCCACAGGTATTTTCAAATACCCGGCATCTTCGCCAAATAGCAATGCGCAGCCCACGGACAGCCAGCAGGCTAATTGCGTTAAATGTCTTTTTCGCATTATAATTCTTAACGCTTCGGGGTGTGGCGCAGCGGCTAGCGCGCATGGTTTGGGACCATGAGGTCGGAGGTTCAAATCCTCTCACCCCGACCATAATGAAGCTCTTGACTTTTACAGAAGCCCAGAAAAAAACTTGACAGGAAAAAATGAATTACATTATAATTGTTAGACATGTCTAACAATTATAAGAGTAGGCGATGGTAAAACAAGAAGCACAAAGAGAGCAGACCGCCAGCATGGAAGATTATCTTGAGGCAGTGGCTATGCTTCGGGGAAAAGGGAAGGTGGTGAGGGTAAGTCAGATCAGCCGAAAGCTGGGAGTTAAGATGCCCAGTGTTACCTCCGCCTTGAAAAAACTCTCAG
>Ga0315546_1002110_pt1 | contig 11840 bp, 13 predicted proteins | sample SalMarSW160170MG_FD_203833 | JGI IMG/M metagenome (GOLD analysis project Ga0315546, IMG submission 203833) | Salt marsh sediment microbial communities from the Plum Island Ecosystem LTER, Massachusetts, United States - Salt Marsh Sediment SW1601-170 ... | reverse complement strand
CTTATAGCGCATCATCTCGGGCAGGGCAACCTTGGTCATGGTAGCCGCACTCGCCAGGCTGGAGCCAGTGCAGGCGGCGAAACCAGCAGAGGCCCCGATAGTGCTCATAGCCAGACCACCAGGCAGGCGCCCCAGGGCCATATGTGCCGCATCGTAGGCATCCTCGGTCACTCCGGAAGCGAAGGCAAAGTGACCCATAACAATGAACAGCGGTACCACACTCATAGCCTGAGCGGCTACGCTACTATAAGCAGTCAGTCCTATCTGGACAAGTGAGGCGTCAAGACCCCAAAGGTAAGCGAATCCCAGGAAGCCCATCAGAGCCATACCGAGGCCGATTGGCATTCCAGCAAAAAGCAGGACAAACAGTAAAAGCAGCCCTGTGACCCCGACTATCTCTGGGCTCATCTGTTTATATCCCCTGATATGCTATGTTCCAATAACGGCCTACTCCCGCTGGGGGAGGAGGCGCTAGCACGAAACAACGCCAATGTTCTGCCTGCTTTCTTCTCACTCACCGCAATACACTTCAATAGCAGATATAGGTCTATTAATCCACCTGTCTAAGACGGGCTATGGAATGCAAAAAGGTTGTCAAGAGTTCCAGACACAGGAGCAGACTACCCGCAGCGGCCAGCCATATAAAGGGCAGGTGTGGGAGCTGGAGTGTGCCGGTGCTCGGGCCTGCAAGGGGGTTTTGGACAATATTCCAGGCCCGAGCAGTCAGTCTCCACGTAATGAGGGCAAAAATGAATGTACTGGCAGCAAAGGTAAAGATATCCAGGCCCGCCTGGACACGTTTGGGCAGCCGGGCATGGACCACATCCACACGCACGTTGCCTTCTAAAGCGGCACAGTATCCCAAACCGAGAAAAACAACGATAACCATCATCAGTTCGACAAAGTCAGTGGACCCGGTAAGCGGCTTCTTAAACAGATAGTGCCCACCAACGTCAACGGTAACCGTCAGCACCATAACAACCAAGAAAGCCATGGCGACCCAGTTGAGGGCTCTGCTCACGGTATGCAGCCGCTTTTCCGCTTTCTGACCAAATCGAACCAGCCCCATCTTACACCTCTGCTGTCAGTACAACAGTAGTCTTACCCCAGCATCCTGTCTGAGCCTTAATATGAATACGTTATTGTGTATATCGGGCGATAATAGCATTCACTAACGCGACCATTTCTGAACCGGGCATTCCTTCAGCGTCCAGGCCTGCAGCCCAATCACCGACAACGTCCGCGCACGCCGCTCTCCAGCGCGCTAGTTCCGCAGCACCAATGGTGTATAGCTCCATACCCCCAGCTTCGCATATGGCCCATTGATCTGCCATCTGCTCCATTTGTCCCCTGAGGAAGTAGTAATAGGTCTCCCGATTGAGCTGCTCTATTATCAACTGGATATCTGCCGGGAAGCTGTTCCAGGTGTCCAAGTTCATTATCATAAAAAATGACCCGCCAAATACCGGTGCGTCTGTTATCGCGTATTTGCACACTTCATAGAACTTACGACCAACAGCATTCTGGGCACCGGTAATCGCACCATCTACCTGCCCCGTTTGAAGAGCCATGTAGGTTTCTGACCCGGGCAAGGACTTGGAGGTTGCCCCCAACGCCTCCACTGTCGCCGTGAAGATGGGGCCGCCGGGAGGTCTCATTACCAGCCCCTCGAAGTCCTCTAACTTGGTAACCTTCTTCTCGGTAAAGAAGGGATACATAAATTCCGTGGGCTTGAGGTAGAGCAGCTTGAAGGCCTCCATATCCGTGAAATATCCCGCATAGTACAACTCTTCAAGTACGTCAGACAACACCTGCCAGTTAGGATATGTAAAGGGGAGCTGGTTCACCGCATACAGAGGGAACTGGGCGGGCGCCCAGGCATCTCCCATCGACATCACATCAATGACACCCTCTTTTAGCATGTCGTAGAATTCCGGTGGCGAGCCCAGGGTACCTAGGTATACCTCTGTCGTAACCCTGCCTCCCGTGCGACTCTCCAGCTCTGTTGTCCAGTATTCCAACTCCAGGTCCCCCGAGTGTCCCTCAGGCATGCCGGAAACTACCTTCAGATGAAAGGTCTCAGGTGTTGTCGGTGTCGTCGGCGTTGTCGGTGTCGTTGGTGTCGTTGGTGTTACCTCTCCCTCACAAGCAGCAGCTAGAGGCAATGCCACCAGTATTAGTGCCAGACAGATGGTACTAACTAGCATTAGTAATTTTTTCCTTTTCATTGGACAAGAACTCCTCTATTTAGATTTTGCCTGCTAAGATTACTCTACTAGTTCATCTCTCACCCCCCCTCTTTCCTTTTACCAGCTTTCTCAATCAGTACCTATTCATTGTTAAATAAGCCAGAAAAATTTTAGCATCAGGTGAAGAATGTGTCAAGTGCAACTATTGCTCATGAAAATACTTTTGCGGTATCATGTGGTATAATATAACAATTAGGGCACAAAGACTGTAAGCAATAGGAGGATTCCGTGAGTACTGAGAGACTTCAAGACAAGCAAAGTCTTCTGGAGTCTTTAGCTGACAAGATTAGGGCCCAAGCTTCAGATTTGAGGGGTGAACTCATACTGTCGATTTTATACACTGGCATTGTATTCAATAGGTATCTGGAAATAGAAACAGCTAAACGTGAGTCGAACCCAACACTTTTTGGTATTTTGCATAACTTAGTCACGCATGGTGGTGTCATGACACCAACGAATATAGGCAAAAGGGTATTCAAATCCAAGCACACGGTTTCGAGAGCAGTCGATGTCCTTGAGAAAGACGGCTTGGTGAGAAGACAACCAGTAAGCGGCGACCGTAGGCTCAGAAGGATTGCTATAACACGAAAAGGACTAGACTTCGTTAAGGACAATTTGGCCGAGATGCGAATTATTAGCCATAAGACTTTCTCCTGCTTGGATATCAGGCAGGCGGAGGAATTACGTATCATTTTGCGGCAACTAAGGAAGCATTTGCTCGGACTAATTGACAGTTCCATTGGCCAAAAGCAATGACTAGCTTAGGCGGACAGAACCTACCGCGAGAGGATTTCAAAATATGTACAAAGGGCGCGAATTGCCTCATAATTATTGTTACCAAAAGGAAGCGACATGACGAGGGACTAATTGAGGAAAGCCACTTGTTGGACATTGCCTGAATAAGAAATACCGTTACTACCAGTGCAGTAATGCCAGGCCCCATGAGAATACTGGTAAGAAGTGTCAGGCCCGATACATACGAGCTGGATACCTCGAAGAAACAGTCTGGAGTAAGACTAAAACAGTACTAGAGAACCCTGCAGTCACTGAGAAGGATATGCGGTCAGGCACAATTTTTGAAGACACCATAGTGGTATGCCCATCTCAACTGGAATGTATCACCGGAGCACCCCCACATGCATATTCCTTACCGTTCTCTGGTGCCGAGAAAAGTGGAAGGGCTGCTTGTCGCCGGTCGTATCTACTCCGCAGAGGATATTGTCCAAGATGAGTTCAACCTCATTCCGCACTGCATAGCCATTGGGCAAGCAGCAGGCACGGCTGCGGCGTTAGCGATAAAGAAAGGTATCAGGCCAAGAGACGTGGAACATGCTGCCTTGCAGAAATGCTTAATTGACCAAGGTGTGCCGCTGCCTGATGTGACGAAGAGGAAATAGAGGTGATTATGCCAAGAAAGACATATGACATCTCTTACCCAGAAGCATTGCCTCCGTGGGTCATTCTTGATAAAAACATTCTGGCCCCGATGCGAGACGGCGTGAAGCTCGCCATGGATGTGTACAAACCAGCTGAAGGTGATGGCCCATGGCCCGTGATTCTGGCATACTCGGCATATAAAAAAGAATACATGTTTGAGAGTCCTCTTCCCAGCTTCTATGTCAAGGATGGATATGTAGTTGTTTATTGTCAGGTAAGGGGTACTGGTCAATCTCAAGGTAAGTACACTTTTCACGGAAATGTGGAAGCCCGAGATGGTTATGATGTTGTGGAGTGGATTGCCCGACAGCCGTGGTGTGATGGTAATGTTGCCATGGTGGGAGCTTCCTACTACGCCGTAAACATGTGGTTGACGGCTATCCAGAACCCTCCTCACCTCAAATGCATCGTCCCTTGCCCAGGTACAACCGATAGTTATAGGGGTCTTGTCTATCCGGGAGGCGTGTTTCGTTCCGGTTTCATCGGAGGTTTACTCTCAGGTCTCCTGAAGGTGTGCATATGGCCAGGTCCCGTTCCCGGTAAGCAACTCCCGGAGAACCCCCTTCTAGAAATGCTAGCTCACCCTGAGGACGGTCCGTACTACTGGGAGCGAAGTGTCTGGAACCGGATGGACCGGATTAAGATTCCTGTACTGAATATTGTTCCAGCGAGCCAGCATCTCCACACTGTCTGCCATCTGAAATCCTATTTAGACATCAAGACACCCAAAAAGCTAATAATCATACCGTGGACCCACATGGTTTATATGAGATTCAACATTGAATGTTTGCCTTTAAACCAGCAGATACTCAGATGGCTGGACTACTGGTTAAAGGGCATTGATACCGGCATCATGGACGAGCCTGAGGTGGCCATATATGATAACGGTACCGGCCAGTGGCACTACGAAAACGAGTATCCACTGGCGCGTACAGAGTGGAAGAGGTTTTACCTGCACCAAAAAACAGCCGTTACTGAGCCGTGGGGAGCCATCAATGACGTACCACCAACCGAGAACGAAAAACCGGACATCTATCGGTATCCAATCTCGGCGCTTGGTCCACCGCAGTTCTTGGCCTATACGACGCCGCCCCTTGAAGAGGACCTGGTGGTGAGGGGGCCAGCCAGCATTACTTTTTATGCCTCCACGACGTGTGAAAATACCGCTGACTGGGTATTCTTCGTCAAGGTGGGGGATATATCACCCGGCGGCAAACCTCTTGATCCCATGAACAAACCCCGTGACCCTACCACCAAGCCCTGGTGGACAGACGCTTGGACACCGCCCGATGTCTGGCTGTGGAGTTTGGGCAGCCTCAAAGCGAAGTACAGGGAGATAGATGAGAGCCGCTCCAAACCCGGACAGCCGTGGCACTCCTTCCAGAACCCGGCCGATTTAAAACCAAACACCATATACGAGTTTCAGGTCGAGCTAATACCCATTTTCAATACCTTTAGGAAAGGCCACAGAATCTGGCTGCAAATGGCGTGTCAGGACATGGAATTCGACAACCAGGATGTATTCTCGCCGAGTGGTATGGCGATGAGCCCCTGGCTGTATCGTAACGCATATAAAGACGAGATTACCATTTATCATTCCTCTGATTATCCATCGCACCTGCTTTTATCGGTCATTCCTAGTGCTCCTGAGATCGCACCGGTCAAAGCGCCACTCCGCGATGTTGTACCGGGTGCGCCGTCAATAGAGTGAGGAGGAATAGGCGCCTTGTTAACTAGTTCGGATTTTCTCAGTGAACACGTCAGGGAGAAAGTCCCAGGCGCGGCGCTCCTCCTCGTATGGTGCCTCTTCCGTGTGACACTCCTCTCCTAACATCATCGTTTCCCTGCGCTCACCATACGGTGGCCAGGTACCTATGCTTTCACAGCTTGGGTCGCCAGTGTGGGCGAATGCCAGCCAGGCATCCTGAATATTCCTAGCAAGGGTATCAGCCGCAGGTCCTGAGCCGCAGAAACTATCGTCATACGTTCCAAACAGAAAGCCAAGGTCTAGTGCGTGGCAGGCACCAAGGATACCATCTAGTATCGGTGACTTCCAGGTAAAGAGATAGTTGTAGGCAGACTGATTATGATGGTATTGTGCCTCGACGAGACGAGCAGCTGGCACCCGAAACATAAAGTCAGTCTGAATTGCCGTGTAAATATCGGCAGGACTGGTGGTGGCACCTCGTTTGGCTCGCGCACTACGGTGTGCCTCTATCAGGCCCGGCACGTGCTCCGCCGGTATAAAATTTTGACAACGCCTGACCAGCCCGGCCTCGTCCAGCTTGGGCAAATCTAGGTCCACCGCACCAAGAAGTTTCCACTCTTCAAGGCAAGTGCCGACCAGCATCGGGATACTGCTGGCTGAACCGCGCTTGATAGCCTCGATGGGCAGTTCTGGAATTGTTTTCCCGTCTATCACGGGTACCGTTACCGTCAACCTCGGCACCCCTTCTCCTGCCATCTTGGCTCTCAATTCTAGCTCAGCAGGGAGTAGTTGCTCTACCGTAAGCGCCCGTAGAGCCGCAATGTCACTAGAACCTAAATCAAATATTTTAAGAAATTGCTCCGCAACCATTACTGCTGTGTCCAATGATGTAACCGTACTGCCAACACCGCTTTGGAGAATGGCCTCTTCTACGTGACGCATGGAGCCACCGACTATAACTACTGCGCTTACCTCGACAGGTATTACAACCCAACGGGCCTGTTCGCCATGCCGGTTGTGGCGTACCCCGAAGGTTGGCTCGAACGGATCAATGAGATGCTAGCCGCCGTCGAGCGTGACGAAATGGCAGACCTGGCCCAAGCGCTTGTCCGGCAATTCGTAGACGAGGTCATGGCGATACCACTCTGGCTAGAGTCGGAAGTTTATGTCCTTGACAACTCCGTACACGATATGGGCGTTGGAACACACGGTGACGGTTTCACCTGGGATACCAACAAGGTCTGGATAAGCACCGAGTAATGGAAATATTCTGACTGCAAAACTTGGGTATATCGGCGAAGAGCAGTCGCCGTACTTAAGAAGGGGGCTGTACTTCTGGAGCTAATAAAGGCTCACATACAGCCCCCTTCTAGCGGCGTAAGTTGATAATTTATTCATGCCAAAGTGGAATCCTGACCGCAGTTTGAATCCGTGGTCAGAGAACTTGCTGTTCATTGATATTGGAGCAATCTGACGAAGTTAGTCAGCATGTCTGAATATCACTGTATGGTCTTAGTAGATCTACCCCCGTTTCTTTTGATTGAGCGAAGTTAAATATAAGTTTGCTTGAGTCCTAGTTTTCGTTCTCGTTGGTGGATTTGGGGGGCTCTGTGCACAGAGCCCCCCAAACCAAGTTATTCGTGCTTATAGATGTGGCGAAGTGGCCAGACCCCCAGATTTACTATCTCACCCCCTTGGGCCTGCCAAAGACGTACCACATCACAGCCCTCAATATCACCCGGACCATAGGTCAGCGGGGCACCGGTTAACTCACCAGTGTCAAAGTTCTTAATCTTGAAGAAGCCGTACTCCAGCACGTCAACCGGGGTTAGCTCTTCAACAGGCACCTCTAGCATGGCTAGCCTTAATGCCTCAACCTGGACCATGACCTCAACCATGCCGTGCTCATACATGATGTGGGTAATCTTGTTGTCTGGGCGATACCTATCCTGTAGCTCATTGCGGAAATCTATCCCAGCGCAGGTGTAATCCGGCGGGGGGAGGTCACCAGGGGCGATAACACCCTCACTCAATTCAGCACCCATAGAATTAATCATCACCGAAAGGTGAGTATTGCAAAAGGCAAAGGTCATCTCGGAGCCCAGACCGGGTCCCATATCCAGCCTGACGGCTTCCTTTATCGTCGCCTGTGAACCGGGGTCAATCATAACACCAAGGGCAAGGTCAACCTTGTTTTCCTTTAACCACAAAAGCTGGGTGGTTGGTGGTGCGGTAGGAATTAGAGGCACAAACTGGCTGCCAACAAATTCATATCCAATACTCTCCAAATACGTCTGAAACTCAGGTATCACAATTGCCCTACCCATGGAATTATCGGCGGTAAGATAGGCAACCCTCGGTGCCCTGTCCTCTGTCCAGTTCTCCATGAACCAGTCGGCGACAGCGGCCAAGTTATCGGTATAAATAGGGTAAGTGGTGAAGATGGTTTGTGGCGGCGACAGGAGATAGGGTCCAGCAGCCATACTAATGGCACCGAAGCGGTCCTCATTCAGCAGGTCCTTCAGTGCCAGCGCTGTTGACGACGAACTTATCCTCCCGAGCAGCATTCCTTTAGCCTTAAGCTCATCATAGATAGACAGTGCCTTTTCTACATTGAGCTCATCATCCCGCCACAGCACCTCCAGGGTTACATTCTCAGGGAATTTCTCAGTTCGCCACGGAGCTAGATTCTTGGTCTCATTTACATATTTTACATAGTCCTCATAGGCAGCCAGAACCGCTGCCGTATCCTCAGCGTAGGGCCCAGTCAAGGCGAAGGTACCACCGACATACAGTGTTACTTGTGGTGTCGTTGGGGTTGTCGGAGTTGTTGGAGTTGTCGGAGTTGTCGGGACTTCCTCCTCTCCACAGGCACCTAATAGCGGCAATGCCACCAGCATAACAATCAGGGAAACCATTAGCACCCACTTAATCTTAGCCATTTCCTCTCCTCTCTAGTTTATGATTTAGACCATCCCCAAATTGGTTGTTCTGTTGAATTTAATCACCTCCCTTTCACTATAATATTTTATGATATTATACCACGTTTTAATGTGAAAAAGACCATAATCGGTAATATAACTTGGCTACGGGATTTTAGGAACAGCAATAGTAGCCCGGGGAAAGCCTCTAATTCAAGAAAACCTAGTCTTGGTATGACGGGACTATCGTTTCCCAGCCGCGGTTGCTTCTTATTAAACTGGCCAGGTGTTGTGAGGCATCTGGCTAACAGTGACCGCCTGTCCTGGAAATACGTTATCAAGGATGGCGTAGTTTGGGAGGTTTCAAACAAAGCGGAGGTTGCCTCAATCCTTAAGCCAGGTAAGAAGCTCAAATAGTTTTAGAAAGGATTACTGGCCAGGGTTTTGCATAAGTAACATTTGTCCATTTAGTGCAGTCTATACTTTTGAGGAAACCACGAGAAGGTTATCGAAAAGACTCTCTCTGGCAAAACCCGATTTTGTCGAAGCCGGTGGGTTCTAGGTATCGTCCCCTTAAGTGGAGCTGAGGGGACTCGAACCCCTGACCTCCTCCGTGCAAAGGAGGCGCTCTCCCAGCTGAGCTACAGCCCCACTTGTCACTGGTATTATAGCAACAAGGAAACCCGTCCGCAATTTGCTGACTATAGCCGGCGCGATAAAATGCTGGCTGGGCTGGCCACTGTGAAGTCCTACCGACTATCCTTCATCATTCAAATAGCTCGGGGTGAATGATTCTCGCCAGCTCCTCCAGACCCTGGACAATCCTCGGTCCGGGACGGCTAACAAGGTCGCCATCAATAAGAAAAACGTTGCCTTGAATAACCGCCGTCATCTCTCCCCAGATGGGGTGTTCCTCCAGCGCCTCTATTGATACCGTTGGTATGCCCCCGGTCATGGTCTGAATAATGATAACATCAGGGTCAGCGCCAACTATCTCCTCAATGCTGAATTGCACCCAGTCACCCGGGGCTTCAGCAGCAATATTCTCCCCGCCAGCCATGGTGATAAGAGCATCAATAAAGGAGCCGGGGCCGGATGTCCAGGGCAGGGTTAGGTCAGTACCATCAACTATAAAGAAGACGCTGACCGCGGGAGCACCCTCCACCTGGGCGAGGACATAGTCTATGGTGTCCTCCATACTTCCAATAAGCTCAGTGGCTTCGTCCTCGGTGCCGGTGACCGCCCCCACCAGCTCAATGTTACTAAAGATGCCATCAATATCATCGGGGTCTAGAATCAAAAATTTAATCCCCAGAGCCTCAAGCTCACTATTGAGCTGCTCATGCTCCACGGTAAAAACCAGGTCTGGCTCCAATTCAACCAGCTTCTCTATAGACGGGGAATAGGCGCTGCCAACGCTGGGTTTTGATTTCGCCTCCTCAGGATAGTCGCTAAAGTCACTGACGCCGACCACCCTCTCCCCCAAACCAAGGGCGAAAAGAATCTCGGTGATACTTGGGCCAAAGGAGACAATCTTCTGTGGAATCTCATCTATAGCCACCCCCCGCCCCGTATCATCAGTATAAGTCCCCGGCTGAAACTGCGCTTGACAGCCGAAAGTCGCACTAGCTAACAGGCTTAACAGAACAACCAAAACAGCCAATGGCTTCATCTTCATTAAAAATTTACCTCCCGCTATTATTAGACAAAATTAAATCCCCCTCTGCTTCTAGTACAGGGGGGATTCCTCAGCACACTCTGTGCATTATCCCACCCCCTTTCACCGCGGAGGTTCAAGAATGCCCGGAGGTTCGGCGTTCTGGCTTCTGATAGAATTACCTATCAGTCACAGCAGGCGGGACTGCGTCGGATTCTCACCGACTTGCTTTCCTTTATACCCGAGCTAGCTCGGACGCCTCCAGGTCATCTATTCTTTTCAATAAGGATACAAGGATTGGGATAAAAATGCAAGCCCTATTTTCTAATAAACCCTGCCCCCGATTATAGCCTCATCCCTGGGCTCCAGCAGGAAAACCACCCCACCCTTCATGGGCACGCCAAGGATAAGCACCTCCGACAGAAAGCCGGCTATATTCTTGGGCGGGAAATTGACCACGGCCACTATCTGCCGTCCCATAAGCTCGTCCCGGCTATAGTTGGTCAGCTGGGCACAGGAACGCTTGGTCCCTATCTCAGGACCAAAATTAATCTCAAACTTGTATGATGGATTGCGAGCCTCGGGGAAATTCTCCACTTTGGTCACCTCCCCCACCCTCATATCCACCTTGAGAAAATCGTCATTGGTAATCATATCCGGCTCCTATAAACAGCTATTCTTCCCCAACAAGCCTTCTGACCCATAGCTGGGGATTGGTGGAAACAACCTGCCTCAGGGCTTCCAGCTTGTGCCTGATATCCCTGGCTACCGCCTCGTCGGTAATAAGCTCTTTGATTTTAGACTGGTCAAAGCCGAGCACCCGCTGCCACAGCCCCTCAGGCTCAAGCAGGGCCCTAACCTCAGCCTCGCTAAAACCCGCCCTCTCCATCATCTTGTAGGTAAGGGCGTGCTCACTGCCATAGACCCGATTTAACCCCTCAGCCTGGCAGAAAGCAATAATCATCTGTTTCAGCTCGTCAAGCTGTAGCTGCAGCTCTTTTATTTCATTCTGTAAGGAAACATAGCGCTCCACCGCTTCGGCGGATGCCATTCCGCCTAAAATATCGGTTTCCTCTGGCTCAGCCACGAGCTTCTGCCGGTAGTAGGGGCAGTGCTCAGCAAAATCACATGGGCAGCGCCCGCTCTCAATAGCCGGAAATCTCTCCTCAGTAATGCCCTCAGCCACCGCCAGCACCAGGTTTTTAGCTTCCTCAAGCTGCGCCTGGCTCCTCGGCTCGCAGCTACAGGGGGTATTAGAGCGGAAGTGATAAAGGGTTAGCCTTTCCACCGGAAGATACCAGGACTGCTCCACCGCCAGCTGGTATAGGGTCAACTGGAGATTTTTCTCCAAATCATCCTTGGTAAAAAGCTCCCTGTCTGTTTTATAGTCAACAATGGATAGCCCGCCGCTATCCAGCTTATCCACCCGGTCAATAAAACCCCTCAGCTTCACCCCCTCAACATCAATATTGAACATCCACTCCACAGCTATCGGCATCCTGAAATCGGGGCTATGAATCTCCCAGAACTTAGCCAGCATCTCCCGACCGTAAGCCTTATAATCGGCTTCCTCCTCGGTTGACTCATATCCCTCAGAATGCCATGTCCGCTCATAAAACTGGAGCAGTTCCTCCAGCGATGGCGGTGGCGGCACTTTTACCTTAAAGAAGTACTCAGCACACTCGTGCATCGTCGTGCCAAAGCTAAAATACCCCCTCTCCTTTTGCTCCAATCCATCAATATATTGCAGCTTATAGCATAAGGGGCAGGTCTGATATAGAGAAATCTGGGTATAACTTAGTGGCTTCATTTCTTCCCCCGGTTATTATAGACCTTTCCGCCTGATGTGACTAGCTTGATGTTTTGGG
>Ga0315546_1002104_pt1 | contig 11863 bp, 19 predicted proteins | sample SalMarSW160170MG_FD_203833 | JGI IMG/M metagenome (GOLD analysis project Ga0315546, IMG submission 203833) | Salt marsh sediment microbial communities from the Plum Island Ecosystem LTER, Massachusetts, United States - Salt Marsh Sediment SW1601-170 ... | reverse complement strand
AGAGATGGAAATGCTCAAATCCCAAGCCCAGACGCTGGGCCAACAGCTAAATGAAATCCAGCGCCGTCTTGATGAACTGGAGAAAAGGAGCTAAGCTATGCCAATTTATGAATATCAATGTGCGCACTGTGGGCAAAAATTTGAAGTTCGCCAAGCTATTGGTGAAGATGGTTCTAGTTTGAATTGCCCAAAATGCCATGCTGGTGAACCCAAAAGAATATTTTCCTCATTTTTTAGCCGCGGCTCAAGTGAAACTGAACCCTCAGAGGTGAGCTGCCCAACTTGTAGTTCTGGAGTCTGTGGGCTGCCGCCGATGGGGTAAAGCAAAACCAATTCTTGGCGGAGGTGAATTATGCCTAGAGGAGATGGTACAGGCCCTTATGGGCAAGGTCCAGGAACTGGCAGGGGATTAGGGCGTGGTGCGGGTAGGGGTAAAATGGGTGGAAACCGCCCTGGCGCAGGTCCCAGTGGGAATTGCGTGTGTCCTAGTTGTGGAGCAAAGATTTCTCACCAGGTAGGCGTTCCTTGCTATGATGTGAGTTGTCCCAAGTGCGGTGCCAAAATGATTAGGGAATAGTATGATAATCTCCGTTGCCAGTGGTAAAGGTGGCACAGGGAAGACGCTGGTGGCTACCAGCTTATCTCTTTCCCTGAGCGATAACCATAAGGTTCAACTTTTAGACTGTGACGTAGAGGAGCCAAACGCTAATATTCTTCTGCGTCTAGCTATGAAACCAAGTCAACCCGTGTATGTTCCCATCCCCAAGGTGGACGAAACGAAATGTACTTATTGTGGTAAATGCGCTGAAGTCTGCGCCTATAATGCCATCGCGGTGCTTAAGGAAAAAGTGCTTGTTTTCCCCGAACTGTGTCATGGTTGTGGAGCATGTTCTTACCTGTGTCCTGAGTCTGCTATCACTGAGGAAGGTAGAGAGATGGGTGTAGTTGAAAGAGGCGATTCAGGGAATTTGGAATTAATTCAAGGGAAGATTAACGTTGGCGAAGCGATGGCTCCACCCGTAATCAGGGAGGTAAAGAAGTATATTGACCCTGCAAATATAGTAATCATCGATGTTCCTCCGGGAACCTCTTGTCCCGTAGTAGAGGCGGTAGAGGGGAGCGACTTTTGTCTCCTTGTAACCGAGCCTACTCCTTTTGGGCTAAACGACCTTTCACTGGCAGTGGAGGTAGTGAGAACGCTGGGTATTTCGTGTGGAGTGGTAATTAATCGTGTTGGAATAGGAGACAAGGAAGTTGAGCAGTATTGCCATCGAGAAGGAATACCTATTTTACTGAGAATTCCCCTGGATAGAAATATCGCCATGCTCTATTCCCAAGGGATTCCCTTGATAGAGGGGATGCCTCGGTGGCGTGAGGAGTTCCTCAGACTTTTTCAGGATATCAAAGATATAATTGCTGCTAGCAGGGTAGCAAAATAATGGACTGGAAAGAAGTTGCTATAGATGGCGAAGCACACCTCAAAAGGGTAGTGGATACGTATGAAGAGCTAGACTTTGAAGTTCGCCTGGAGGAAGTTAAGCCTGAAGAAGTTGAGCAGTGCACTCAATGTTTGCAAGAGAAGGGGGAAAAGATATACCGAGTCTATGCCCGACGCAAGCCGGAAAGTCAGGAGTAAATGAAAGAAATCGTAGTTCTTAGTGGTAAGGGAGGAACAGGGAAGACGTCTATTGTGGCATCCTTTGCGGCGCTAGCCCAACGTAAAGTATTAGCCGACTGTGATGTAGATGCCGCTGACCTTCATCTCCTCCTTAAACCAGAGGTTAAGGAGGAAAAAGAATTTTGGAGCGGGCAGGTCGCCTTCATAGACGAGGAGAAGTGCACAGAATGTGGCTTATGCCAGGAATTATGCCGCTTTGAAGCCATTAAGGATTTTAAAGTTGATCCCATCTCTTGTGAAGGGTGCGGCTTCTGCTACCAGGTTTGTCCTGTTGATGCCATCGATATGAAGGACAGCATGAGCGGGCAATCATTTATCTCGGAAACCAAATACGGTTATTTATTCCACGCCAGGTTGGGTATTGCCCAAGAAAACTCGGGAAAGTTGGTGGCACTAGTAAGGCAAAATGCCAAGCTCATAGCTGAGAGAGAAAATTTAGACTACATCATCACCGATGGCCCTCCAGGCATAGGATGCCCGGTTATTTCCTCACTATCGGGTGCCAATCTGGCATTGCTGGTGACTGAGCCCACGCTATCGGGGATTCATGACCTTGAGCGTGTTATCGGCGTTTGCCGCCACTTCGGCGTTGCTGTTTTAGTTTGCATAAATAAATATGACCTCAATGAAGAGAATACCTCTCGAATCGAAAGCTATTGTGGCAGGGAGGGGATAGAGGTGGCTGCCAAGATTCCTTTTGATAATGTAATGACCGAGGCAATTGTTCAAGGTTTGCCGGTAGTAGAATATTCCAATAACAAAGTAACGCATCAGATAAAGGAGCTATGGCAGACTGTTTCAGCAAAATTAGAAAAATAGGAGGTAGAGATGCCAATTTATGAATACAGATGCTTGGAATGCGGGAGGATTTCAGAGATATTTCTCCGCAGCATTAACAGCCAAAATATCCAATGTCCAGCATGTGGCAGCTATAAGCTGGACAGACTTCTTTCTGCCTCGTATACTGTGAAGACTGATGCCTCTACTCTCGGCACGACTTGTTGTGGCAGGACAGAGCGTTGCGAGACGCCTCCTTGTTCCTTAGACGATACTTGTAGGAGGGATAGCAAATGAGATTCGCAGTACCTGTGGTAGAAGACAAGGTGGCTGCCCACTTTGGCCATTGCAGCCATTTCGCCTTATTTGATATTGATGAAGCGACTAAGGCGATTGTAAAAAGGGAGGTCATACCATCGCCGGGACATCAACCTGGGCTTCTTCCTGCATGGCTGGCTGAAGAGGGAGTTTCCGTTGTCATAGCTAGTGGCATGGGTTCCCGGGCCCAGGCGATTTTCAACGAAAATCACATTGAAGTCGTTATTGGCGTGCTTGGTGATGAACCTGAGAAGGCTGTTCTGGATTATATAAAGGGCAGGTTAGCAACAGGCGATAATATATGTGACCATTAGGGATAACGGCAAAAGGAGACAAAAGCATTTTCCAGCGATAGCAATTTGGACCCTGGGAGGTGATTAAAGAGACGAAATAGGGAACAAATGATTATTGTTGGTTTGACAGGAAGTGTGGGTACGGGTAAAAGCACGGTAACCAATTTTTTTAGAGAACTTGGGGCTTACATAATTGATTGGGATGAGCTGGCTCGGGAGGTAATCCGGCCTCACTTAAGGGCTTGGAAGGAAATAGTAGAGTATTTTGGAAAGGACTTCTTAAATGAAGACCTGACTATCAATCGGCAGAAGCTGGCTGAGATAGTATTTTCCGACAAAGAAAAGGTGACAAAGCTAAATCATATAGTTCATCCTGAGGTGTTTAAGGAGGATGACAGAATTACAAATGAGATCAGAACCCTTGACCCCGATGCTCTAATTATTAAGGACATTCCGTTACTGTTTGAGCTTACTCACCCTGTATTTGTGGATAAAGTAGTCGTTGTTTCTGCCAGTGAACAAACTCAATTAAGACGATTAGAAGAAAAGGGGATAAGTCGGGAAGATGCCCGAAGCAGGATAAAATCCCAACTTCCTCTTGAGGAAAAGATTAAATCTGCCGATTTTGTCATTAATAATGATGGTCCGCTTGAAGAGACGAAGAAGCAGGTAGAAGAAATATATTCTTTGTTAAGGAAAGGAGAGCAATATGGAAAGCCTAGGTAAGTGGGAGACCTTTTACCAGCAGGAGGTGATTTGGTGAATCAAATCGATGTGAAATTAAAAGAAGCGCTGAGTAAAGTGCTTGTCCCCGGAGCAATGCGTAGCTTGGTACAGATGAACTTGGTTCGAAGCGCGGAAGTTAAAGATGGCAAGGCGAAAATAAATTTGGCTTCGACTGCTATACCTGACCAGCAGCATAGTTGGCTGAAGGACAAGGCAGCGGCAGCGGTTAGTGAAGTTTCCGGGGTGGAGGAAGTAACTGTCGACCTTGTCGAAGCCAAGCCCAAAGAACTCAATCAGATTGAGAAAATAATAGCGATCATGAGTGGTAAAGGGGGAGTCGGTAAATCTCTAGTAGCTGGTTTATTAGCTACCTCTTTTGCTCGGGAAGGCAAGGCTGTTGGCGTGCTTGACGCTGATATCACTGGCTCCAGTATTCCCAAGATGTTTGGTTTAGATACTCACCCCAGCGGTAGCGAGACAGGTATTTTGCCCGTATTATCGAGGTCTGGAATCGAAATCATGTCCATGAATCTGCTTTTGCCTAATGAGGATGAAGCGGTTATCTGGAGAGGTCCCCTCATGTCTAAAGCTATCACGCAATTCTGGGAGGAGGTTCTTTGGGGCAAGCTGGATTATCTGGTAATAGACCTGCCCCCGGGTACTGGAGATGCGCCATTGACGGTGCTGCAGGCAATACCCATATCAGGGGTAATCGATGTTTTTACCCCCCAGGAGTTGACTGAGATGATAGTCATGAAGGCAGTGAAGATGGCACAAAAGATGAATGTCAAAGTTTTGGGAGTAGTGGAGAACATGAGCTATCTCGTATTGCCTGACACAGGTAAGAAGATGGAAGTCTTCGGCAGGAGCAAGGGAGAGGAAATGGCTAAGGCTTCCGGAGCTCCTCTTTTGGGGAGGTTGCCAATTGACCCGGAGTTAGCCAGGTTGTGTGACGAAGGTGAAATTGAGAGATATAGTTCAGATGCTGTGTCTGAACTTTTTACAAATGTGGGCGCAGTTCTAAATAGGAAGAATGAAGGGTAGCGATGCGCAGTCAAGCAAGGTGGTCTGACCCGTGAAATCTTTTTCTGAGGAGTAGAGCAAATGGCAGAAGAATTTGATGACTCGTTCAAAGAACTTGAGCAATCCGTCATGGAGGAGATGAAAAAGGTCTACTCAGAGAAAACGATTGACCATTTTCTCAACCCCAGAAATCTGGGTGAAATTCCTGGCCCCGATGGGTTTGGCAGAGTAACTGGCTCTTGTGGGGATACTATGGAAATATGCCTTAAGGTGAGAGACGGCAGGGTTATAAATGCTTCCTTCTGGACAGATGGCTGTGGAACTAGTATTGCCTCAGGCAGCATGATTACCGAGATGGCTAAGCGAATGAACATCAGCGAAGCTCAGAGGATCAGCCAGCATGATGTCTTAGCTGCTCTAGGCGGCTTGCCTGAGGAAAGCGAGCATTGTGCTCTTTTAGCAGCCGATACGCTCAAAGAAGCAGTCAAGGACTACCTGGCCTTCAAGAACGAACCCTGGAAAAAGGCTTACCACAGATAGTGAGGAGTAAATATAAAGTGCCTCCTGTAGTTTCTATTGTGGGCAAGTCAAAGTCTGGTAAAACAGCTATCATTGAAAGGCTGGTTCAGGAACTTAAATCCAGAGGTTACCGTGTGGCTACCATCAAACATGCTCCCCTAGGCACTAGCTTTGATAAACCAGGTAAGGATAGCTGGCGTCATATTGAGGCAGGAAGTGAGGCCACGGTAGTTAGCTCACCGGATAATCTCGTGCTGGTAAAGCCTGTTTCCCAGGATTCTCCCCTTGAAGAGATAGCGCGTCTCTTAGGTGAGGACTACGATATCATCCTTACCGAAGGATTTAAGCAAGGGAATGCTCCCAAGATAGAAATCCATCGCAAGGATGCTGGTGCACTTCTTAAGAATATCAAAAAGCGCATAGCCATAATCACCGATGAACAGTTGGAAACCAAGGCCAGGCAGTTCTCGTTTGAAGATAATAAGAGCCTGGCTGACCTGTTGGAGAGAGGCTTCATCAAGCCACAGAAAGAGCGGATCTCTCTTTACGTTAATAATACTCCTATAACTTTGACCACGTTCCCCAAGCAGATTATCACGAACATTCTTGTGGCTATGGTCTCGTGCCTGAAGGGAGTTAAGGAAATCAGCAGTCTCCAGATTTTCTTGAGGAAATAATAAGCAGGGAAGTGAAGGACTATTACCAGACTATCGGTGTGAGCACAGATGCCAGTCCTGAAGATATCAAGAAAGCCTTCCGCCGAGGCCGCCAATACTGGCGTGGATATTGGCGTTGAATCTAGTAGCCCATTGACGGACTTCAATTTAAGTCTAAAGGTTAGGCACTGAGGTGGCAATTATTTATGGTCCAGTTTCATCATGGCGCTTGGGCAGATCTCTGGGTATAGACCTTCTAAATACGAGGAGAAAGGTCTGCTCTTTTAATTGTCTCTATTGCCAGTTAGGTGAGACTGACCAGTTTATCGTCGAGCCGAGGGAGTTCATCAGCCTGGAACAATTAACCAGTGAAATCAAGTTGCTCAATCCGATAAAGGCTGACTACGCCACCTTTTCTGGCATGGGTGAGCCTACACTGGCCAGTAATCTTGGTGAGGCGATTGAGCTTGCAAGGTCAATTTTGGATTTACCCATAGCTGTGCTTACCAATTCTTCACTCATGTTACGAGAAGATGTAAGACAGCGACTTGCACATGCTGATACAGTGGTAGCTAAGCTGGATGTGCCGAATGAAGAGCTATTCGGCATGGTCAATAGACCGGCTCCCGGATTACATTTTGATCGGATAAAAGATGGCATCAGGCTTTTTAGGGACAGATATAGTGGCAAATTAGCCCTGCAGATAATGTTCATTGAAACTAACAAGGATTATGCCTCGGAGATAGCAGCACTGGCTCGTCAAATTTCACCTGACGAGGTACAAATAGACACACCCTTGCGGCCGTCCAAGGTGAAACCGCTACCACGTGAAAATATAGCTAGTATACGAGAGAAGTTCAATAGTTTTACTAATGTAATTACTGTATACGAAGCGCCAAAACCTGAAGTCAGGCCACTTGATGTTACGGAGACATTGCGACGTCGGCCTAATCTTTAGCTACATGGAGCTATCTCTACATCCCCCAATAAATGAAGGAAAATGTCAAGTAGCTCAGGAATTTGGCGAGGTTTTTTTCACTAACAATGCTGGTCTCGCCTTCAAATAGCCTATCTGGGTATTTCTATGTTAGCCAAGCTCATCATTCTTTACATTTATAATCATAAGTGGGCATAGTCCCTCTCTTTATTCATTTTGTGGCATAAATATATTCACAGTTTTTAAAATTATTCCCGACCTTCAAGTCATTCAAAGAAACGCTTTGCACCTGAAATTTCAATCCATGAAGATATTGGATAATATCCTCAACCGACTGACCTAGCTGCTTCAAGAAATCGTGGTGGATCTCACAAAATATCTTGACTTTGTTTTTCGACAATGTTTCTTCCGCTCCCCTAAGGACCAATAGCTCGCTGCCTTCACAGTCCATATTAATTAGATCCATTCTTCCTATCTTCTCCGCAGTTAAAAATCTGTCTATTGTAGTAGTGGGAACTTCAAATTTTTTAGCTCCTTGTTCAAAAACGATCCCACTGGAAAGCTCTTTTTGGTAAAAAGGCGCTTTCCCTACCTGATCAGTCACTGCTAGTTTATAAACCTTCACATTTTCTAATCCATTGGAAGATACATTTTCCTTCAGGATGTTAAAATACTCAGGCACTGGTTCAAACGAGTGAAGCTCACCTCCCCTTCGTAATCTTTTTGCTATAGTTACCGTAGTAATGCCTATGTTGGCTCCAATATCAATGGCCTGCATTCCTTCCTGGGCAATTGATTCCAGGAATCTTACTTCTCCTGTCTCATGAGGATTATCTTTCAGAAAATTCTTGAAGGCAGGTGAATCGTAAAGAAAAAGCTCCATTTCCATTCTCGGCTACCTCAAGTCCGCTTGTTGCTTCTTATAACCGAAACACCCCCCGGCGTTAGATCAACCTTATCATCTTCTATGCGTATAAAATACGAATTTTTAAGGAAATTAAGATGGAATCTCAATGCAGGTCCCGTAACCTCTACTCTTTCGGAGATTTCATTTATTGCCAAAGCTCTTTCCTCTAAAACATTTAAAATGCGTCTACGAACGGGATTTTTTATGGCTTCGAGAGAACATGCATCTCCTGCAGAGCTTTTCCCTTTCACTAACTTGTTAACTAATTCTTGCATCCAGTTCATTACTTCCTCATCAGTCATTTCTCTAGGATCCCGGCTAGTAGCATCCATCTCGACCTCCCGCTCAATAACAATCATCTAGATACATTCTTCTATACCTTGACTCTTGCCTTTTTCTTAGATTCCAGCATATCGGCAATTCCCTTAATACCCTCAATATCCATATTAAATTCGTTACCAGCTAAACCAGAGATAAATATCTCTTTATTTTCCGGAATAATAGCTATTAACCTCTCTCTATCTATTGAATTCAAGAGGAAATCTTTCGTTTCTTGGTCAGTAACCCGGTTCAGTATGTAGTAGACGGGCTTATCAACTTGCCGGCCCAGTTCAGATATCTTCTTCGCTAGAAGGATTGATTCCCGAGAAGGATCGATAATAACAAGAAGTATATCCACTCCTTGCTCTACTCCTCTTCCAAAGTGTTCTATTCCAGCGTCGGTATCTGCAATCAGGAATTCTCCTTGCCTCAAATCGAGGATTTCCAGGAATTTTGAGGAAAGAGCGTTAATTGGGCAGGCGCATCCTTCACCGAATTGATAAATTTTCCCCATGGATAAAAGTCGGATATTTCCTTTTCTGGTCAAATAATCTGCGGGTAAGTCATCTAATCTCCAGTTGTCTTTCATCTCTTTGGTTTTTTCAAATAGAAGTTTCTTACCGCCAAAGTAATTCATGAAATCATCAGGTTTTTGCATTCCTAGACGGCTATGAAGGCCAATATTTGACTCATCGTTGTCAATCACCAATACCGTATTTTTTCTCGCCGCTATCTCTTTAGCTAAAAGAGCCACTATTGTGCTTTTTCCACATCCTCCTTTGCCACAGATTAATATTTTCATTTAGTTTCCTCCGTTCGTTAGTGTTCCTCCTCAAAACTTTGGCAATTAAGTGGTCAGCTATTCCTTTCCCCTCTTTTTATCTTCCATGTCGACCTCGACCAAAACCCCGGCCCATACCACGACCAGGACCCATACCTCGGCCTCCACCCATGCGCCGACCTCTACCTAGACCTCGGCCTCTACCTAGTCCCATACCTCTGCCTCCGCTCAATCCAGGCTGGTAAAGTCCAGGACTGGTGGCAAATTGTGCAATTGCTTCTTGAGGAACCTCAGCTCCCATAATCTTACATACTTTGGCAGCCACCTCCGGTCCACCGCTAACACATCCATAACATGGTGCCTTTCCTTCAGCTACTGCCCTGGCAAATTCTCCACAGGTCCTGTATCCGCATTGCTTATCATTTAATTTGGGCAAGACCTCATAGATTTTCCTTATCTTTTCTTTGGTATCCTTTTTATTTGCCATTGTTATTTCTCCTGCTATGCTCAGTTCATAGCATTCGTATCGCTTTCAAGGGGCACGCAGATGAACAAGAGCCACAGCCTACACACATAGATGCATTATGCATAGGAAAGTCATATGGTTGTTCTTGTAAAAATGCCCTATGTGGGCATGCCTGACCGGCAGCACAAATTCCGTGGTCGCACCTCCCTGGGTGGCATTTATGAAAATCTATTGATGGGACCGGCTTTATAAGCATTTTTCTCTCTTGTTCGCAAAAATAGTGACTTGAGTTCGAAGGTAGCCGCCACATCCAAGTTGCTCTCTTGCACTTAAGTCATCAAACAGACTTTCATAGGTGCTGCTTTATTTCACTTTCTCTAATTTTGCCCTTTCTATCCCCTTTCTTGTAATTCGTTTAATAACTGGGATAACCTCTCATTTGCCGTTTCCATATCTTGTGCTGCCTGTAGTATGCTGTGATGAAGTGGGTCACTTTCTGCATCATTGACCTTCTCCTTCCATTTCCTGAGTTTCTCTTCATCTTGCTTATTATGTTGGATCCAGGAATTCAGAAGCGCTTTAAGTCTGCCGCTTTCATCGGTTGGGAACCTCTTGAGAATATCTTCGACCATTGTTCGAATTGTATGCTCTGGGACCGCGCCGAGGATTTCATCGACTTCCTCACCGTTAGCAAAATACTTCTGCATGGGTATACTCATAATCTGATATTTCACTGCTGTTCGCTGGTTTTCATCAACATTAATCATGCAGAATTTAAATTTGCCTGCATACTCCTCGGAGAGCTTTTCGTATATCGGTATAACCATTCTGCAGGGACCACACCATGGGGCCCAGAAATCGACCTCTGTGGGGAGGTCTGAGTTCAGGACCTCGTCCTCAAAATTTTGATCTGTAACTTCTATTATCTTGCTCATACTGCCTCCTTCTAAATTAGTTACTGTGATTAGGAACGTATCATTCCTTTCTGAAATTCAGAACGCTGCGCTTTTCAAGGTGCTTATCATCATTACTAAGTGTCTGGAAAAATAGCTTTTCTAAGTGAAAGACAACTTTCTTACCTCCTATCTGAAGCATATATAGTTCAGCTTGCTAACCCACCATTTTGGCCGCCAGACTTGTTGTAATACATCAAGGGTTCGTAATTCGAGCTCCATTTCCACCCTCTTGAATATACTTGAACGCGGACATGGCAGCAGTGACGCCATCCCCAACGGCAGCGGCAACCTGGCGTGGTGAATTCCTGCGTATATCGCCGGCGGCGAAGATACCAGGCGCCGAGGTAGCCATCGCCTCATCAGTGACAATATATCCCGCATCATCTAGGTCTACAACATTGAAAAAGCTCCGGCTATTGGGCATGAGCCCAACGGCAACAAAGACAGCTGCAACCTTCAAAATTGAGTGCTGACCTGTTTTCACATTGCGTAGTTTGAGCTCCTCCAGTATCTTGTCTCCCAGCACTTCTTCTACCACCGTACTCCAGATGAACTCTAACTTGGGCTCGGCGAGGGCTCGTTGCTGCAAGACTTGCCCTGCCCTGAGTTGGTCTCGCCGATGTATTACATAAACTTTCTTAGCATGACGAGTCAGTTCCAAAGCATCGGTGATAGCAGTGTCACCTCCCCCAACAACCGTCACTTCTCGGCCACGAAAGAAGAAGCCATCACAGGTGGCGCAATAGGAAACACCATGGCCTGAGAGCCTTTCCTCACCAGGAACTTCAAGCTTACGATACTCCGAGCCAGCAGCAATAATTATAGCTGAAGCTTCAAAGTCGCCTTCGGTGGTGGAGAGGCTATAGGGTTGTCCTTGGGAAATGCCTGTAACCTCAGCAGTTACTACCTCTAAGCCATATTTGACTGCCTGTTGATGCATGAGTGACCCTAGCTCGGCACCAGAGATACCCTGAGGAAATCCAGGATAATTCTCAACCAGGGTAGCATTTATTATCTGGCCTCCAATTATGCCGCGCTCCATTAGCAAGCTTTTAAGGCCTGCCCGCGAGGTGTAGAGACCGGTCGTGAGCCCGGCAGGGCCACCTCCGATAATGATTACTTCGTATTTTGCCATTGGCCGTCTTTCCTCATAGTCTAGGTAAGTGCTAGAGTCTCACCAGGATGCAACCTCTGCCACTTAGCAAGCAGTTCGTCACGACTTTCTACATGATCTGGATCAGGTACAGCGGCATCTATAGGGCATACTTCAGCACACCTCGGTGATTCGAAGTTGCCCACGCACTCTGTGCATTTGTCGGGGTCGATTACATAAATTTCTTCCCCTTCTGAGATTGCTTCATTCTTGCACTCCATAGCACAAGCGCCGCAACCTATGCACTCATCGGTAATTTTGTAAGCCATTTATTGACCTCCTTAATTTATTGTTATTTATGCTAAACCTTTCCAGCTCTCTTGCTCCATAGCCAAGAAAGCCAGACGCTCCT
>Ga0315546_1002100_pt1 | contig 11872 bp, 9 predicted proteins | sample SalMarSW160170MG_FD_203833 | JGI IMG/M metagenome (GOLD analysis project Ga0315546, IMG submission 203833) | Salt marsh sediment microbial communities from the Plum Island Ecosystem LTER, Massachusetts, United States - Salt Marsh Sediment SW1601-170 ... | reverse complement strand
CTAAAAATTGGAATTTCAGCTTATTACAAATTAGGGCGACGAAAAGGCACTCCCATAACTTCATTGGGACCTTATAAACTGAAGCATGACGCCTGGCAGGTCTATTTTATTAGAAAAAACAGGTATACAGTTTTGCCATCAACAATTAAAAAATATAACTATGTGGAATCTTGGGTTGATTTTAATGGATCGGTATTTTCAGTTGCGGTGCCAAATCATGTAGTCTATATTCGACGAAATGGCATTCCTGTTTGGTGTGGAAATTCGGACCCTCCAATGAATTGGATGTGCAGCTTCTTAGATAGATATACTCTGATCTCTAATTCAGATGCCCATTCTCCGGAAAAATTAGGCAGAGAAGCCAATCTGTTTGATACTGAACTTTCTTACAATTCTATTAAAGAAGCAATGAAAACAGGTAATCCAAAAAATTTCCTCTGCACTATAGAATTCTTCCCACAAGAAGGAAAATATCACTATGATGGGCATCGGAAATGCGGAATCCGTTGGGATCCTCTAAAAACGCTCAAGCATAATGGAATCTGTCCAGTTTGCGGGAAAAAAGTTACCATTGGTGTGATGAACCGTGTGGTGCAACTCGCTGATAGAGATGACCTTACTGAAAAAAAGAATAAACTCCCATTCCATTCTCTTGTCCCTTTGAAAGAAATTCTATCTGAAATTTTAGAAACTGGACCACAATCAATGAGAGTTAGAAAAGCATATAATTCCCTGTTGAAAAAGGATGGTTCAGAATTTGAATTGCTTTTGAACTTGCCTATTGAAGAAATAAAAAAAGTTGGTAATGAAGTTCTTGCTGAAGCTATAAGGCGAATGAGAAATGGAGAAGTTTCTATAAAAGAAGGCTTTGATGGAGAGTTTGGTCAGATAAAAGTTTTTCAAGAAAACGAAAAGAGGGAAATCTCTCCCCAAAAAGCATTATTTAAAGATCTAATTCAAAAGAGGGATAAAAAAAAGCAGAGGAGGGTCTTAATCAATTTTGATCTACAAGAATACAGACGATTGAGAGAAGTTTCCGCCCATCAAGAAATGGTAAAAGAAAAAACTGAAGAAGCCTATCTATTTCAGCCCAAAATAAACATACTTAATGAACTTAATCCAGAACAACAAAAAGCAGTTGAACATTTCAAAGGACCGGCTTTAATAATTGCAGGACCTGGCACAGGAAAAACACGAACACTTACTTACAGAATCGCAAGTCTGATACAAAATAAAAGGATAAATCCTGAAAATATTTTAGCTGTAACCTTCACCAATAAAGCAGCCAACCAAATGAAAGAAAGATTGAAAACTCTGTTGAATAATAAGAGTATTCTTTCCAAACTATACATTTCCACTTTTCATGCGTTTGGACTTTCCATTCTGAAAGAATATTGTGAAAAATTTGGGAGAGATGAGCATTTCTCCATCTTTGATGAAGAGGATAAAAAACAGATATTGTCTGAAAAAATTGGCTGTGAGAAAAAGCAAATCAGTTATGTTTCTGATAAGATAACCTCTTTTAAGCAAAATTTGCAATCAGTCCCCGATTTACTCGGGGATAAAATCGCAGATAAAGACCTCAAAGAAATATTTACAAAATATGAACAAATTCTAAAGGAAGAAAATGCCTTTGATATTGATGATTTAATATACTATCCAGTAAGGCTTTTTACCGATGATTCTCAAATCCTTTCTATTTATAGAAAAAAATATCAGTGGATCTTGGTGGATGAATATCAGGATATAAACTTTGCACAATATCAAATGCTGAAGAAGTTAGCTCCTGATACGGATGCGAATCTATGTGTGATTGGTGACCCAAATCAGGCAATTTATGGCTTTCGCGGTGCTGATGTGAAATTCATCAAACGATTTATTGATGATTATCCAGATGCAAAAGTGTATAGACTAAAAAAGAGCTATCGTTGCTCTGATTGCATTTTACAAGCATCAAGTCAGGTTATTCAGACCGAATTGCCTAAAAAAGAAAGTATGCTTGAAGGTCTACAAAAAGGCGTTAAAATAAAAATTGTGGAGAACAGCACTGACAAAAGCGAGGCGGAATTCGTCGCAAGAACAATAGAAAAAATGATGGGTGGTTTAAGATTCTTCTCTATTGACAGTCAAATCACTGGAGGTGAAAAGGAATCAGAAATAGAAACTCTGTCTGACTTTGCTGTACTCTGCCGAATAAGCAGACAGATGAAACAATTGGAAAAAGCATTTAACGACCACAGTATCCCGTATCAAAAAGTTGGAGATGTTCCATTTTTCAAACAGAAACCAATCAAATCTATCATTGATTTTCTGAAATTGTCTATAAATCCTAAAAACCTTTTTCTTAAAAATAGACTTCAAAAAAATAATAAAATCAGCTCATTAGAACTTGAAAACTATTGTGAGTCAATTAAAGGTAAATCTGTTAAGAATGCAATTAAAGATACGATTGATAAATATTTCAGTGAGCAAAAATCAGAAAATGAAGTCCTGATAAATCGGGGGAAAAAACTACTTGATTTTGCTAACGATTTTGATGATAATTTAGAAGAATTCATTAAATTTGCAGTTTTAGGAACCGGGGTGGATACATATAGACCAAATATAGAAAATGTGACTTTGATGACTCTACACGCAGCAAAAGGTCTTGAATTCAAATGTGTATTTATTATAGGTTGTGAAGATGGTTTGCTCCCCTATTCTCTTTTTGATGACCAGAAATCAGATTTCAACGAAGAATGCCGACTTTTCTATGTTGGGATGACTCGTGCAAAACAGTTTCTATTCCTTTCACATGCAAAAAAGAGATTCCTCTTTGGCAAAGAATTCCATCTTGAAAAAAGTCCTTATCTTTCTAATATAGAAAAGGAACTGATTGAATTATCAAAAAGTGAATATAAGAAACGAAAAAGAAAAGATGATGGGCAAACAAATTTGTTTTGATAAGGCTAAAAAATGGTAAATCAAACTCATAATCTACAGGCAAGGACAGATGTTCTTGAAAAATCAAGAATCAGAAATAAAACTATATTGGACATAGGAGCTGGTCGTTTAGCAATCATCGCAGCAAGAGATTTTAATTGCAAAGTTACATCTATTGATATTTCAAAAGAAGAACTAAAAAATGCAAAGGAAGAAGCTGCACAGACAGGGTTTGACAAAAAAATTAAATTTGAGCAAGAAGATGCAACTAATCTTTCATACAAAGATAATTCCTTTGATGCTGTTGTAAGCTATTGTGCATTACATCATATAAACCTAAACAAACGAAAAAAATTCATTTATGAATTATATAAAGTGGCAAAAGAGAAAATTGTAATAGTTGATTTTAGCAAAATAGGGTTCAAACAAATTCATTCAAATGATAATTATTCATCTGTAGATTTTGCCTGGTTGGAAGACGAATTAAGTACTTTTGGTAAAGTAAAAAAATATCAAATTGAAAACCGAAATATTTATATTTGCTTTAAGTCAGAAAAAACTCTAAAACAATTTGAACTTTCTGAACTTGAAGATGAGGTCTATAATTGCAGAAAATGCCCTGGACTTAACATAGAAAAACCGCATACTGCAGTTATGGGTCAAGGAAATCCTGATGCACGCTTGATGTTTGTTGCACAAAACCCTTGTGAATTATGTGCTATTTACAACAAAATATTTTATAAAGGCTCTGGTGAAGTGCTGGATAAAGGCTTAAGCAGAATAGGTGAAAATAGAGAAACAGTTTATATCACAAATGTTTGCAAATGCCATACACCCAAAAATAGAAGGAATAACAAAATAGAGATTGACAATTGCCGTCCGTTTCTTGAAAAAGAGATTGAAATCATAAAACCTGAAATTATTGTCCCTCTTGGCAAGCAGGCTTTTAACTGGTTTGATTGTTCTGATTGGTATAAAATGGAAGAGCGAGATGATTATAAAATTTATCCAGTATCCCATCCTGCTTTTATAATAAGAAACCAGGAGATGCTGGACGAATATTTAGAGAAGTGGAATTTGTTAAAAGATTAAAGAATGAAAATTAACATCCTTCGTTAAAACTACGGATGTCAGGAAGATTAAAGATTAATCTGTGTAAATTTGTGTTTACCCCGTGTAATAGCGAAGCGTTTTATATTACACAGGGTAAATCCGTGGCAAGATTAAAGGGAAAAGATTAGATAGAAAACGGAAGATGGAAAAAATGGCTACCGATTTGAAATTAAGATAATATTTTCGGTGATTCTCAGTGTTCTCGGCCTGCCTGGCGTATCCTTGGCAAAGACAGGTAGTTAATTTGTAAGCATTCCCAAGCTGGGGCTTGGGAATGAGAGTTTATATTTATTTTCTCTGTGTCTCTGTGCCTCTGTGGCGAAAGGATTTTTAGATGAAAATAACACCATTAGCATTTGATAGCTTCGGAACCCGCTCTATGAGCACATTTGTGGAAACAAAAGATGTGAAAGTTTTGATAGACCCGGGTGTGGTTTTAGGACCAAGAAGATACAACTTACCACCTCATCAAATTGAACTGGAGAGATTAGAAGAACATTGGACAAAAATAGTAAAGTATGCAAAGCTTTCTGATATTCTTATAATCACCCATTATCATTATGACCATCATAATCCAGACGACCATCTTGAAATTTACAAAAATAAAACTGTTTTAATTAAACATCCGACAGAAAAAATCAATCGCAGTCAGAAACAAAGGGCAGCATATTTTTTACAGCAAATAAAGGAACTTCCACAAAAATTGGAATATTCAGATGGCAGAGAATTCCAATTCGGCAATACAAAAATTATATTTTCACAGCCGGTTTTTCACGGCACTAATTCAAAATTAGGATATGTGACAGAAGTTTTAGTTGATGACGGTTATAGATTCATTCACACATCTGATGTTGAAGGTCCAAGTCTTGATGACCAAACAGATTTCATCGTTCAGAATAAGCCAAATTTAGTAATATTAGATGGTCCTCTTTCTTATATGCTGGGCTTCAGATATAGTCACGAAAGCCTGAGCTCCTCAATTAAAAATATGATAAAAATAATTGAAACCTGTCCTTTGGATTCATTAGTTATAGACCATCATTTTCTTAGAGATTTGAAATGGAAAGAAAGGATAGCAAAGGTTTTTGATGTAGCAGAAAAGAGAAATGTCAAGATTCAAACTGCGGCAGAATTTGTTGGTATTCCGACTGATATGCTTGAAGCAAGAAGGAGAGAACTTTGGCAGATACATCCAAAGTAATGATAATACGATGCCCAAAATGTCATCAGAAAATCTTCAAGTATCTAAAAATCGGCAAAGGACGACTATGGCACTGCTGGAAAAACCGAATAATTGAAGACTATAGTATAAGAGATGGTGATAAAGTCAAATGTCAATGTGGAAATATTATCGGCATTGACCAAGGTAAATGGATAAAAATGAGAAGAATACATAATTAAGGAGATATGGAGTAGGCGAGTCTCTCGCCTATCTAAAGCCAACGCAGTTGGCTACACCAAACATTACAAAGATGAAAATTACACTAATCTATGATAACACAGTTTACAAACAAGGCTTAAAGCTGACTGGGGATTTTCTGCTCTTATAGAAAAAGATAAATTGATGAGGTTTTCATCTCTCATTCTCATTGAGACCATACAGGGGGACTTTCTCAATTCCTTAAGATGAATAAAACTGCAAAAGTTTATATCCCACTTTTGTTCTATCTTAGAGCAAAAAATAGAGAAGTAATTAAAGTAAAAAAACCTCTTCAGATTCACGAAAATATTTTCTCAACAGGGACTCTCAAACATATAGAACAATCTATGGCAATTAAGACGGAGAAAGGTTTAGTTATCATTGCAGGCTGCTCTCATCATGGAGCAGGAAACATTCTTGAAACAGCATCACAGTTTGGAAAACCGTATGCTTTTATTGGTGGACTTTACGGATTTAATGATTTTGACTTAATAAAAAATCTGGAAATGGTTTGTGCATGCCATTGCATTCAACATCAAGCTGAAATAAAAGCATTATATCCAGAGAAATGGATAGAAGGTGGAGCAGGAAAAGTTATTGAAATTTGCCTGTCCGCCGAAGCATAGCGAAGGCGGAAAACTGGAAATTTGATACTTGAAACTCAAAATTTGAAGCTTATATTTGGTGATTTTATTTTTTATTAATATGTTGGTGATTGTTAGTAGCAAAATTGTTTTTCGTGTTAATTCGTGTTAATTCGTGGTTAAAAGTATGAAAGGTAAAAAATGAATGAAATAAAACAAAATTTAGAAAAGATATTATCTGAAATTCCAGAAGGTGTAGAGTTGGTGGCAGCTGCTAAAACAAGAACTGCCGAAGAAATTCTTCAGGCAATTGATGCAGGCGTAAAGAAAATTGGTGAAAATTATGTCCAGGAATCATTGAGGGTAATTGAAAAAATTGGTAATAAAGTCCAATGGCATTTCATCGGTCATCTGCAAACAAACAAAGCCAAATATGTAGTCCCAGTTTATGATATGATTGAAACAGTGGATTCTATTAAACTTGCCAATGAAATTGATAAAGTTGCTAAAAAACATAATAAGATAATGCCAGTTCTCATAGAGATAAATAGCGGCAGAGAACCACAAAAGTTCGGCGTTATCCCAGAAAATACAGAAAAGTTGCTAAAAGCAATTTCCAATTTATCCAACATTAAAATTATGGGATTAATGACTATGGGACCAAGATTTGGTGTTCTGGAAAAAGCAAGACCATATTTTAAGGAAACAAAAAAGATTTTTGATAAAATTAAGGCTGCTAATATCCTAAATGTAGAAATGAAATATCTTTCTATGGGAATGAGCAACAGCTATAAAATCGCAATTGAAGAAGGGGCAAACCTTGTGCGAATCGGCACCAAGATATTTGGAGAAAGAAAGTATATTTAAAAGAAGAAATTAAATTTAGGTAATTAGTCAATAAACGGACCAAGGTGAATTTTTATTAAAAAATGATACAAATTATGTTTTCTGTAATTGTATCTAAACTCTATGGTATTTTCCAATGGATCTGCCTTTGGCATGACAAGAATCTTTCTTTGGCGAAAGACCAGTCCCGATTAATCGGGACAAGTCCATTAATATGTCTTTTGCCATTAGCAAAATAATTACCATGATCAACCGTAATATGTTTACCAAAAAACTTCAGAGATTTATAAGATCTGAACTTATCTGTATAAAAGACACTACCTTTTTCAGCATGCTGTATTATCTCATTCATCAATGTTTCCGCAGACACATTATCAACCAATGTTGTGTATATTTTTCCGTTCCTTTCAAGCATACCAAAGACCGTTACTTTTCCTTGCGCACCTCGACCACGAGCACCTTTGCGCTTACCACCGAAGTAACTCTCATCACATTCAATCTCTCCGGAAAGCTTATTAAATTCTTTTTGCAAATACAAAAATATTTCATTACGATATTGCATATATTTTCTTCCCGCTTTATCATAACTACATCCAAAATCTTTGCGTGCTTTATTTGCTGGAATCTCAAGACTAAAGTAATGAAGTATTTGCAAATCATCATTCAATTTTCTAGGACTATATTTGAATTTACAATTGGAACATTTATAACGACCGTCGTCAAGTTTATAAAGACAATCATGTCCACATTTTGGACATTCAATACCCAAAATTGCTCTCTCAATTTTTTCCTTCATAACCAAGCCAATTTTATGCTTGGTCCGAAAATAAGTCAATTACCTAAAATAATTCGATGAACTTCGCGCCTTCTTTGCGTTCTCTGCGGTTAGTTGCAGTTTACTGCCCTATTCTATTATATATATTTTCTTGAACTTCAATTATTCTTCCCGCTCCACCTTCAATATATTTCTCTGGATATAAAGATTTTAATTCTGCTTGATGTTGTGTACAATGTGTAGGACAAATTAGTTCTAAATTTTTGAACAGCTCAAATTCACTGAATCCATGCATTCCACCAATAATTGCATACACTTTCCCGAATTGCGACGCTGCATCAAGAATATGTGACATCTTAGGATGTGAACACCCAACGATTAAAACTATACCTTTTTCTGTTTTAACTGCCATAGATTGCTCTATGGAGTCAAGTTCACCTGTAGAAAAAACATTATCATGAATCTTTAATGGTTCACTTACAGATATTACTTCCTTTGGTCCACGAACTCCTCCAAATGAAACAGGGACATAAACTTTAACATTATTGTTCACATTAAGAAAAGCTGATAGACCACCAGTATGGTCAAAATGAGCATGAGAGATAAAGACTTCATCAATAGAAGTGGTGTCTATGTTTAGTTTTTTCATATTATAAAGAAGGATAGAACCATTTGTCCCAGTGTCAAAAAGAATCCTTGGTGTGTTTTCAACTTCTACAAGGCAAGAGAAACCCCAGTCAGAACGGAGTTCTTTTTTGTAAACTGTGTTATCATAGATTATTGTAATTTTCATTTTTGCTCCTTTTTAGCTTTATTGTTATGTGTAATATTAACCACAAAGTTCACAAAGAACACAAAGATCTTCTTATTTTATAAGTATAATCATTAGGGCATATATTTCTCTAACATCCAATAATACTGCTAATTATGGCACTTCTTCTATTTCTCTGGCCTTGCCGTTCTAAAGAAAAAAATCCAGTTAAAAGTTCACAAATTTTTTCACCCCCTCTTCTAAACCATACAAAAAGCCATATTTCATTTGCTGGTGGGCTCTTGTGAATTCTGTATCTCTGTTTTTTATTCATAAATTATACTTAACCAGCTTTATACATAATTCTACATTTATTTATATCTTGGCCAGACATGCTCATGGCAATTGGAAATGCAGAAAGGAAATTTTATGCTTATCCTTGTCATTTTACCATCAACTTTCCCTTCCCAGAAAAGTTCTTTTTCTCTTCTTTCAAAATGATTATCAAGAAAGTCTAAACTCAAAGGTCTTAAGAACCAATCAAAGTCAAACCAATTTCCCTCTTTTGCACCGGTTATATCACAAATAAAAATAATGGATTTTCTTGTTTCATCAAATTCCATATTAAGATTAACGATTTGTCTATTGTATCTTTTCAGGATTTTTTTAAAAGCATCAGTCTTTTCAGATTGAAATTTCTCTTTTGCTTTTAGAATTTCAGAAAAATCCTCTTCAGCCAAAAAAGCTTCTCTTTGATAATGAAGAATTTCTCCTTCTGCTTTTATCTCTATGTAAATTTGCGATTCAGTCATTGGAGAGATTGGTCCCGAGTTGTCGGGATGAAGTTCTTTTGTTCTCAATGCACTCTTTTCCTTTTGATTTGCCTGATATTTTGACCTTTTATTACAGCCAACTGTTAACATTTCTAACACTAACAATACAATTACTGACGAATAGTAAAAAAGTTTCTTATTCATATAATTACCTCTATATCAGACATTCTTTATAAAGTACAAAGTGTTTAATCTTTGTATAACTTTTAATGAACTTATGTTCATAACTTAATCTTGTAATTTCACTTGTCAAATAAAAAGTTATTTAGAAAAAATTTTTTTGCAATCCCCGCTTATAATAATTTAATCAGAAAGCTTAAGTTTACCCCGTTAGATAACTATATATAACATCTTGGAAACATTCTATAGAATTTTTATCTAACGGGGTTTATGGATGGACACTAAATAGCCCAGGTCTGCATACTATAAATTGCATCCCAATACATATATTCGTATCTGCTTGCAGTTATAAATATCTTTTTTAACTTTTCATACAAAAAACCTCTACCTGCATTATCCACAAGATTTCTGATTTTTCTAACTAACTTTAGATAAGGTTCTGATAAATACACCGAAGCCCATTCTGTATATAATCTATTCTCATTTTTCTGCAATTTATTTTTATGATACTCTGCAATCTCAGCATAAGTCCAGAAACATGGTAACACAGATGTGATAGCTTCTGCATAAGATTTTAATGAGCTTGTTGAGAGAAGAAAATTTACATAAGATACATTCATAGGAATGGGCTGAATATTGACAGCATCTGCAAGGGTATATCCTAATTCCTTTAATGATTTTTCATAACCCCTAAATTCACTTACTGATTCAAGATGTAAAATTTCCACGACTTCTCGCATAGCTTTCACAGTATCACATTTGGAAGCAATAATGCTAAAATTTCTAATAGCTGAAATGAGATAGTTGTAATCCTGCAAGACATAAAACTTGAATTTTTCTATCGGTAAAGTGCCTTTATATAATTCTGTCACAAATGGATGTTCATATATCTTCTTCCATATATCGTCTGCATCTTTTCTGAGTCTCGCTGAAATAGTCATCTCTTTCTCCCTTGAATAACAATGTAATCCCCTTTTTGATAACCCTCTATTGGCTCTTCTAACTTATCATTTGTATATTTAGGATGTTTTGTAAAAGTTTGCACATATTTTAAATCAACAAAGCCAGCTTTTTTTAGGAGATTACTTACTTCCTTTGTGGAATGCCAATGAGTATCTTTGATAAATTTAACTGGGTAAGGATATTTTGGTGCAGTTTCAGAGTCGTGCTTTCCTCGCAGATATGCCAAATCATACATCAACGCATAAGAACCTTCTCTTGCAAGAAATGAGACAACAATATATCCATTGTGTTTTAATATCCGATATGCTTCACTCACTGCCTTTTGAGGGTCATCTACATAACTCAAGATGGTGCTCAGCAAAACAGTGTCAAACCTTTCGTCTTCAAAAGGAACTTTTTCAGCGGTTCCTATTTTCACTTTAATCCCTCTTTTTTCAGCTAATTTTGCCATTTCTTTTGAAGATTCTACGCCGTATTCAATACCCAACCTTGATGCAAATAACCCACTTCCAACTCCAATACTAACCGAATTCTTGGGGTTAGATAAAAAATGCTTTTCTGCCAGAAATTCAGATTCAAAAACAATTTTGTTCTTGCTAAACCATTTATCAAAATCTTCCGCAGATTCCTCAAATACTGATATTTCTAATGGTTCAATATTATGATAGATGGGGCCATGTCCTTTCCCTATATTAGTAGGTGCATTTCTTATTGCTTTAGTAATGTAATCCTTCGCAACTTTGATGGCGTTGTGGACAGTCATTCCTTTAGCTAATCCAGCGGTTATTGCTGCTGAAAAGGTGCAACCAGTTCCATGAGTATTTTTGGTATGAATTCTTTCTGCTTCATAATAAGTAAAATCTTTGCCATTAAAAAGAATATCAATTGCATTTTCACCTGAAAAATGACCACCTTTCAAAACGACATTCCTTGCTCCCATTTTTTGAATAAGCTTAGCTGATTCTTTAGCATCTTCAATATTTTTAATGCTTATGCCACTGATTATTTCTGCTTCAAAAACATTAGGGGTTACAAGAAAAGCCGCAGGTAATAGTTTTTCTATAAGTGCCTTTTCTGCATCTTTCCTTAAGAGACGAACACCACTTTTTGCAATCATAACAGGGTCAACTACTAATTTTTCTATTTTGTATCTTTTAACCCTATCTACAATTATTTCTATTATTTCTTTATTTGAGACCATCCCAGTCTTTGCTGCATCTGTTCCGATATCTTCCATTATCATATCTATCTGGTCGCCAACAACATTCGGAGGTATATCGTGAATAGAGCGCACCCCCAAAGTATTCTGCGATGTTACAGATGTTACAGCAGACATACCAAAGACATTAAAAGCCTGAAAAGTCTTCAAATCTGCCTGTATGCCAGCTCCTCCACCTGAATCAGAGCCAGCAATGGTTAAAGCTTTGCCTTCGTAATTCATATCTTTCTCCTACATATAAGTTTTATTTTTTTGGTTATTATGTTTACACATTATCATGTTTTGATCTTTATAGGTTTGTTACACAATGTCCGAAGCCGTAGGCG
>Ga0315546_1002097_pt1 | contig 11882 bp, 14 predicted proteins | sample SalMarSW160170MG_FD_203833 | JGI IMG/M metagenome (GOLD analysis project Ga0315546, IMG submission 203833) | Salt marsh sediment microbial communities from the Plum Island Ecosystem LTER, Massachusetts, United States - Salt Marsh Sediment SW1601-170 ... | reverse complement strand
TGTCCTCTTCGACACGCTTTCCTACCTGGCTAAGAGTGGACGCCTGGGACGGGGGGCGGCTTTGATGGGCACTATACTGAGCATAAAGCCCATTGCCGAGGTACCTCCCTCGACGGGGATGGTGGAACCGGTGACCAGGGTCAGGACCAGGTCGAAGGCGATAAAGCACCTGGTGGAGATAGCCCGGCGGAGGTCGAAGCCCGGTGACAAAATACATTTCCTGGTGGAGCACACCGTTGCGGCTGACGAAGCCGAGGAGCTAAAGCAGAAGCTCGGCGAGGAGTTTGATTGTGCCGAGGTCCTCCTCTGTGATACCCAGCCAGTGGCAGCGCTGAAGATCGGCCCCAAGAGTATCGGACTGAGCTTTTATAGTGATGGTGCTTAGCCTATATCTCCGCCTCGTTATTAGCGGCGTCAAGCAGAGAATATTTTACCTCGCCGCCGCAGAACTCTTTGACTAAATCAGCCAGTTCCCCGGTTATGGCTTTGGCTTTGTCTTTTGACACCGGTGGCAGACAATCTACATTTATCGCCACATCGGTTGTGTCTGGGGTCAGCTTGGTCTGGTCGCCCTGTCTCCAGTTCCAGCGCCGGCACATTACCTTGGAATTATCAACATAAATCACCTCGCCCGGTGGCGGATATTCAATTGTGTCCGAGTTCAGCGGAGTAAAAGGCTCATCGCCCTTAGCCAGGGTGAGGCGGAGGTCACCATCAACAGAATCCAGGTCATCACCGCCACTGGGCACCATATGCTTGAGGGAGAAGTAGTTGAACAGAGCTACCAGCGTATTAATATAGGGCAACTGGTCACCTCGCCGGGCGCGCCTGCCCAGCGACTCAATTGAGCAGTAGAACTTGTTGGGGTTGGTGCCAAAATCAGAGTAAGCCTGCCGCCAGTTGGCGATGCGGGGGTGGCTCTTAATCTGCTGCAGGGACTCGTCCTGAGTCGCCTTAGCCACCACCTCACTTAACATCTCGATCAGCCGCGGCTTCTCACCGTGGTTATCAACGCCCCTGGCAATAACCACCCCCCGAATATATTGGGGGAACTTGGCTAATACTTCCGGTGATACTATGTCTTTCATCTTGTCCTCCTATGTCATTCTGGCTGTAGCTCTGGCTAGCTCCCAGGCATATTCATAGAGGTGCAGCCCTTTGCTCATGGCGAGGAGCTCGCCATCGTCAACCCCTATCTCGCTTGCCATATATTCTTTCAGAAGCTGAATGGCAGCCAGGTTTGATGGGAAGCCAGCCCATAAGTCCCACGACCGGAAATATACGATGAACTTTAGCTTACCATTGCGGATTCTGGTATCTATGGCTCTAAGGCATGGGGGGTCGGGTAGGGAAATAGACTCTTTATCGCCAACTGCCATAAAAGCTTGATTGGTATGGTAGCCGTCCTGCTTATACATTTCAATTACTTTGGGTATTTGCTCCTCCAGATATTGACCGTAGGTGTATTGCTCGCCTTCGCCTTTATGGGCGGTCATAAGATAGGGAAGATAGCTTTCCACATATTCCATGGAGGTGGGGGGTGGCACGCCCTGGGGTACATCGGGAATCAAAGGTCTTGTCCCTGGATTACTAACCTGGACTACCACCAGGTCCAGTTCCTTGCGGCGCTGGCCGGCATAGCTCCCGCGGTCAATCTTATACTCATACCCCTCGGTCAGGGTCTTGCGCAGGCAGAGAAACCACGCCTCGGAAAGGTCTCTGGCTTCAATTACTGAAATATTCAACCCAAAATCCTTTTCTAGTCGCTTTTCTTCATCTCTTCCAGCTCTTTATTTACCTCCTTTAGCTCAGCTTCCAGTTCCTCTTTATATTCCTCAAGCATACGGATGTATTCTTCTCGGCGGGGGAAGTGGCCGAATCTGAACCAGAAACCGAAGGGAGGAAAACCAGAGCCAAACCGGTGCCAGTGTCTATACATCGTTACCTCCGTATTTTGGTCAACTATAAAGCCCGGGTAAACTCGGGGCGGAGCCGGGACATATCCTTTGTCGCCAGAACCTCGTCTATGAGCTTGAGCACCTCTGCCTTTTGCTGGGGCAGACGTGCCTTAATCGGCAGGTAGTTTGAGGCGTGATTGGCGGTGAAGAAGCAATTGGTGAAGCTGGAGTTTTGTATTATCAACCTCAGCTCCTCCAACGACTGAAACGGCGATATGAGCTTAAATTCACCTTTTTCCCAGTCCCTGTGCAGGGGAGTGCCGGGGACGAGTAGTATAGTCAGGGCACCGGCAAAATCGGGGTCAATATCGGAGAGTATCTTAGCGGTCTTTAGGGCGTGATTCTTGCCGCCTTCAATACCACCCAGCCCCAGTATTACGGTAACCGAAATGGTAATTCCAGCCTGTTTTATCTTTCTCCCGGCTTCAACTATCTGGTCGTAGCTAGCCCCTTTGTCAATCTTTTTAAGCAGTTCCTCATCTCCGGTTTCTACGCCCATATAGGCAATCTTAAGCCCGAGCCGATTTAATTCTTTGAGCTCGTCAACGCTCTTTATCAGGGCAGCCTGGGGGGTGGTATAGGTGCCAATTCTATCCAGGTGGGGGAACTTCTCATTCAGGTATTTCAGCACCTCTACCAGTCTACGTTGAGGAGCAATCAGGGCGTCTCCGTCTTCCAGGAATACTCGCCTCAGGCTCCAGCTATAATGCTGAGCCACCTTGTCAATATCCCCCTTGATATCTTCAAGGGGCCTTATCCTGAACTTGACTCCCATGTAGGTGCCGCAGAAGGTGCACTTATTATGGGAGCAACCAATGGTTATCGGAAGCAAAAAGCTATTAGCCTCGCTGGGGGGTCTTATTATCGCTCGCTCATAATACATATGTTGGTGCTCCTATCTTTCGGTGGCTTACTATCGCTCATTTTTGAAGATGGTGAAGAATCTGTCCTCATACTCCTCAAACAGACCCCAGTGGTCGAGCTCCTTTTTTAGCTCGCTGGGGTCAAGTTCACCTCTGGCGACCTTATTAAAAAGCTCCTCAATCCTCACCCTGGCGTCAGCCGGAACGCCACTGGAGTCTATATCTAAGAGTCCTCTGGTCTCCATTTGCAACAGGTTATCGGGCAGAGAGCTTCTGGTCATTTCGTAGATAAACTTCATCAGTGATACATCCCAAAGCTCATCCTGTCCTCTGATGATAGAGGCCAGCGGGTCGCCGCGCTTATCAATGTCATCATTTAATTTATCTACTACGGCTAGTAGACTGTCAGACACAATGGTAAGCTCCTTAGGCTCATTCTTGTAGGTGTAGAACAGTCCCGGAGCGTTGGAACCGTAGGTCCTGATTAGCATATCAAAGTATTTTTTAGCCTCCGAGCTAAAGCCTTCAAGCCGGGAGAGGTAATAAGGGGTTACAATCTTGGGTCTCTCGGCAATCACCCTGCCTTCTCTAATCACGGTTTCGGCGGCGCTCTTTACCAGCTCGGAGTAAGCCGGCTCCGTGACCAGGTAGTAGTATACGTTGGTGGTGCCGAAGGTAGCCAGGCTCCGCTTGGGCGGCCTTAATATCTCGGTTTGCCTGACGGCTTCTCTAATCCTTTCGTCATCAATATCCATCGGATTGCCCTTTACACTAAGTATTAGTTCAGGCTATTGCTAATAACTCCTGCTTATATTCGTTTAGAAGCACGAAGTATTGCGAGTCCAGGTGGACCAGTAGCTTGCGCCATTCTTCCTGGAACTGCGGTTGTCTTTCTATATCTATGTTTAGTCCCACCACCGAGCCTAACTGCTGCTGGACTGCCTGCTGGACTTTGGCGGTAAACTCAGCCTTTAATTGCTCATAAGCCTGCCTTCTCTGTTGCTCGCCCTGCTCTGTATAGTGGTTGAAGAGGCTTCTCATCTTGCTATAGATATTTTCCACGCCTACTTTGTCTTTTTTGAGGGCTTTCAAACCCTCCATCGCCTTTTTATTATTTTTCCGGGCGAGGTCGCTCTTGGGCAGGTTGATATTCCTGAGCAGGATATCGGCGGCTCCCTCTTTGATGTAGCTGATTATACTCTGGTCAAAATTGCCCAGTTCGGCGACCAGATTCAGGTTTTGCTTCAGATATTTGGCGGCCAGTTTTTCCCCTTCAGGGACATGTTTCCACCTCAGGCGCTCCTCATCGGTGGCTTCGCCTATTTTTTCTGCCTTTTCCAAGGCTATCTCACGAGCGCTCTTTATATCACCCATCCGAGTTCTCTAACTGCCATTCTTACCTATATTATACTAGATAGCCGAAAAAGGCTCAAAGTTTATTGCCTCAAACGATTGTGATATAATTTACTTTACCTCTTTAATAGCTGATACCTATGAAGAAAGACTTTGAAATCCTGGATCATACCGCCGACGTTGGCATTATCGCTTATGGCGCTGACCTGAGCCAGGCGTTTGCCAATGCGGCTAGGGGCTTGTTCAGCCTGATAACTGAGCTTGATGATGTGGAGGAGGTGCTCCATAGGGATATAGAGCTGACTGCCACCGACGTGGAAAGCCTGCTGGTGGCGTGGCTGAACGAGCTGGTTTATCGATTTGACACTGAGGGTATTATTCTCAAGCGGTTTGATATTATCCAGCTGGACAATACCCACCTTAAGGCTAGGGGCTACGGAGAGAAAGTAGATAGCTCAAGGCATAAGTTAAAAACAGGGGTCAAGGCAGCCACTTACCACATGCTTAAGGTGGACAAAAATGATGGCTGCCGTGTCCAGGTGTTATTTGATATTTAGTCGAGGCTAAAGCGGCTGAAAAAGCAGAGATCAGTAGATACCAGGTCAGCGTTGTCGAGAGGGAAACAATGGATACTGAGTCTTATATACAGAGCGCGTTAGTGGCTAACCCGCTAAGAGAGTCAACCCTTCGTGCAATGATTAAGGCGTTACAGCTGCCTAAGGGGAGTCGGGGACTGGATGCAGGATGTGGAATCGGTCTTCAATGCCTGTTAATGACCGAGGAGGTGGGACTCACTGGGCATGTCACCGGTCTTGATGTATCTGCGGGGATGCTGGAAAGGGGCCGGGAGATTGTGAAGGAGGCTGGTCTGTCAGAACGGATTTCCTTTCAGGAAGGGGATGTGGCCAACCTTCACTTTGAAGATAATGCCTTCGATTGGGTATGGAGCTCCGACTGCGTGGGATATGGTCCCTGGGAACCTCTGCCTTTATTGAAAGAGCTGGCACGGGTGGTAAAGCCCGGAGGTATTGTCGCTATCGCTGCCTGGTCTTCGGAAAAGCTGCTTCCCGGATATCCTCGGTTGGAAGCCCGGCTGGGGGCAACATCGGCCGGCATTGCTCCTTTTATACAGGGGAAGAGACCGGAGTTGCACTTCCCCCGTGCGTTGGGCTGGTTTCACGAACTCGGGCTGCAGGAACCCAAGGGAAAAGCCTTTGCCGATAGTGTCTGTGCCCCCCTGAGCGATGAAGTACGCAATGCCCTGGTGGCTCTTTTTGATATGCGCTGGCCGGATGTAGCCGCCGAGTTGTCATCCGACGACCTGGCAGAATTCCGGCGTCTTTGCCTGCCGGATTCACCGGATTTCATTTTGAATCTGCCGGATTACTACGCCTTTTTCACCTATACAATGTTCTGGGGTAAAGCAGCCGATTGAGCTAAAGCTAACTTTGAGTATATAATATAGAGCTCCTCGCTATCTGATAAAAGGGGAGGATGCGAGGTGTAATGGACAATGGCAGCACCTTGGAAAGAAATACTAAACAAGATAGACGACTACCGCTGGGAGATACCGACCAGCTATAAGCAGGGCATGACGGTGCCCGGTCTCATCTTTGCCAGTGAATCCATGCTCAACCACATCTGGGAGGAGCAGGTTTTCCAGCAGGTGGCTAACGTAGCTTTTCTCCCCGGCATTGTCGACCACTCACTGGCTATGCCCGATATCCACTGGGGCTACGGCTTCCCTATAGGTGGGGTGGCGGCAACCAGGGTGAGGGATGGGGTGGTATCGCCCGGGGGCGTTGGCTTTGATATTAACTGCGGTGTCAGGCTGGTGCGGACCAACCTCACCGAGGAAGAGGTAAGACCCAAAATTGAGCAATTGGTTAATGAGCTTTTCATCAATATTCCATCAGGCGTGGGTTCGGAGGGCAAGATAAGGGCAAGTGAGAAAGAACTGGTTGAGGTTATGGTAAAGGGTAGCCATTGGGCAGTAGAGAAGGGCTACGGCCTGGCAGAGGATATTATAGTTACTGAGGAATCCGGCTGCATGAAGGGGGCTAGACCGGATAAGGTCGGCAGCAAGGCCAGGAAGCGAGGTATCCCTCAACTGGGGACATTGGGTTCTGGCAACCACTTTCTGGAAGTGGAGGTGGTGGATGAGCTCTATGACCGGGAGGCAGCCAAGGCGATGGGCATTGAGGACTTGGGGCAGGTGCTCATCTTGATACATACCGGTTCCAGAGGCTTTGGCCACCAGATTTGTACTGACTATGTAGGGCTATTGGGGGAGGCGGTAAAAAGATACGGCATCAGCCTGCCTGACCGCCAGCTTGCCTGTGCCCCGATAAATTCGCCGGAGGGGCAGGACTACCTGGCAGCGATGGCATGCGCCGCTAACTATGCCTGGACCAATCGGCAGTTCATCCTGCACTGGGTGAGAGAGGCTTTCATTAAGGTCTTCGGCAAAAGCCAGGAGGAACTGGGTATGAGGCAGATTTACGATGTCTGCCATAACATCGCTAAGACGGAGGAATATACTATTGATGGTAAGAAACAGACGCTTTGCGTTCACCGCAAGGGGGCAACCAGGGCTTTCCCCGCTGGTCATCCCGATATCCCTGACGTCTATCGGGATATAGGTCAGCCGGTTCTCATTCCCGGGGATATGGGACGCTGTTCCTATGTCGCCCTGGGCACAGAGACAGCCATGAAGGAGACCTTTGGTTCCACCTGCCATGGTGCTGGCAGGATGCAGTCGCGGGCAGCCGCCAAGCGCAGCCAGCGTGGAGCTGATGTTGCCCGGGCACTGGCAGCCAGGGGAATTACGGTTAAGGCGGGTAGCATGGCTTCGCTGGCTGAAGAGGCGTCTGAAGCCTACAAGGACGTAAGCGAGGTGGTTGACATAACTCATAAAGCAGGCATCTCGCGCAAGGTGGCAAGAGCCAAACCTATGGGTGTAATTAAAGGATAGAAAAATGTATTTCAAAAATGTTGTTGACGCTTTGGGGCACACCCCGCTGGTTGAACTGACTCAGATGAGTCCCAGTAAAAAGGTGAAAATCCTGGCTAAGCTGGAGGGGCAAAACCCCGGGGGAAGTGCCAGTCTTAAGGACAGGGTGGCAAAATATATGATAGAAAAGGCCGAGCAGAGCGGAGAGCTAACCAGGGACAAGACTATTATTGAAGCTACCAGTGGCAATACCGGCATAGCTCTAGCCTGGCTGGGGCATAAGAAGGGTTACAAAGTTACCATCGTTATGCCCGATAGTATGAGTGTGGAGAGGCAACAGCTACTCAGAATCCATGGCGCCGAGCTTATCCTTACCAAAGGGGCTTTGGGGATGGGAGCAGCTATTGACAGGGTAAGGGAGATGGCAGCCCAGGATAAAAAATACTTTATGCCCGACCAGTTTTCCAATCCAGCTAATCCCCTGGCTCACTATGAGACTACCGCCGTTGAAATAATAGACGATTTCCCCTATGACAGGATTGATGTTCTGATTGCTGGCATTGGCACCGGAGGGACTATAGTTGGCATCGCCCAGCGGCTAAAGGAGGAGTATCCCGATATCAGGATAATTGGGGTAGAGCCTCCCCCTGGTGATGACATCCAGGGCTTAAAGTGCCTGGGAGATGGGGTGCCACCTTTTTGGGATTTAACTCTTGTTACCGATAAGGCTAGGGTTACCAGCCAACAGGCGGAGGGGGTAACAAAGCAGCTTCTGGAAAAGGAAGGCATTTTTGCTGGCTTATCTTCAGGGGCGGTAGTCCACCAGGCCATTAAGGTTGCCGGTGAGATGGACAAGGGTAATATTGTAGCTGTTTTGGCTGATGCGGGGTGGAAATACCTGAGCCTGGATTTCTGGAATAAGACCTAGTAGATATGACTAGTAATCAAATTCATTTGCCGCCGCCGTCTCAAAAGGGCAGCCTCTGGCTAGAGGAGGCTATCGCCAAAAGAAGGTCGGTAAGAGATTTTGCCCCTGAAGCTCTCTCACAGTTACAGTTGTCGCAGATACTATGGGCAGCTCAGGGTATCACCGATGCCCGATTGAAACTGAGGACAGTTCCCAGCGCCGGGGCTACCTATCCACTGGAGATTTTTGTTGTTTGTGGCCGGAATGGCGCTGAAGGCATAGCTGAAGGCATATATCGCTACCAGCTAGATAGCCATTCCCTGGTTTTGCGCCGTAGCGGGGACGTTAGATTGGAGTTAGCCAGAGCAGCGCTAGACGAGGAAAGTATTTATGAAGCCCCTGTGAATATAGTCATTTGCGCTGTGTATAATCGGACGCTTCTGCGCTATGGTGAGAGGGGGGAGAGGTATGTTCACATGGAGGTGGGGCATGCCGGACAGAATATTTATCTTCAGGCTTTGGCTCTGGGTCTGGCGACGGTAGCCATTGGCGCCTTTGATGATGAGGGGGTGGGTAAAGTGCTGGGGCTGGATGAGGAATACAAGCCTCTATCTTTGGTGGAGCCTTTATATATTATGCCGGTGGGTAGTCCAGCTTGAAATTAGCCACTGGCTGATAAAATTGCTTAATACTCTATGCTTCTTCAGCTTCTGGAGGCAGCTCAATAGAAACCGGTTGATTATAGTTATACATCAGCATAGTCATGGCTGAATCAATGCTCGCTTCCCCTTCTTCCACCCCCATTGCCTCAGCGGTCAGCTCTATTGCCATATCTATCTCTACCTTGGTCAAGAAATATGTGTCCTTGGCGATCCACTGTTTCACGGAGAAGCTGTAGGACGCTTTATCAAGAATTTCTTCAGTAAGCGCAGGCCATCCTATTTCTCCTCCAAAACCTAGTGTTGCTTGCTGCATAACTGTTTCCCAGAGTTGCGCCATATCCGGGGTGACCTGAAGCACATAACAGTCTACGCCTTTTACCTTCTCACTGCCGATGACCTCGACCTCGGCTGTTTCAAGGAGTTCTACCTGAGACTCAGCCAGGCTTATTACTTCGATTACTTCCTCCCAATCTGCCTCTGAAACCTCTTCCTTCTCCCACGTGGGGTCCGTTCCCGGGAAATCCATCATTGCATATCCAATGTTATCAATGAGATACGCCTCTACCGTCATCCCTATTTCGTCTTCTTCGGGCAGTGCCACGTTCACAGCCATGTTCAGCTCTATCTGTCTGTTGTCAAGGTCCAGCGCACTGCTGGATACTATCCCCATAGTCATTTCAAATGCTTCGCCCTCAACCTCGCCAGCCATGTCCAGGGTTGTATCCATTTCAAATTCGTATGTTCTTATATCATCCAGTGCTTGAGTTGCACCGTCGACTATCTCCTGCGCCGAGGGTGATTCTACCCCCTCCCCACAGGCGGTGAAGGGGAGAACCATAACCAGTACCAGAGACATAATCAGAATTTTCCACCCCATTTTTGCCCTCCTATTCTTATTGGCCTTTTATTTCAGCAGACAATTTTCCCATTTATCGGCTGGGCAAGCCAGCTTGAGATTAACCTGGTTACCAAGTAAAGAAAGTTACGCCTACCGCTATAACCATAATCAGCCAAACTATGAACCATGCTCCCAGGGTGATAAGCGTCATTCTCCACCATAAACTCCAGGCTAAGCTCCAGGTCACTTTAATCTCGTTCATTCTTATTTCTCCCCCTTTTGTTTTAGCAGCCAGTATTCCAGGCTATCGGCTAAAGCCAGCCAGCTAGCCTCAATGATATTAGTTGAGCTGCCGACAGTCCGCCACTCCTCAATCCCATCAGTGGACTCAATAAGCACCCGGACCTGAGCGCTGGTGCCAACGCTTTCTTCCAGGATGCGGACCTTGTAGTCAACTAATCTAACCGCAGCTATACTGGGATAAAACTGAAGTAGTGCCTTGCGTAGTGCCTGGTCCAGGGCGTTAACCGGACCATTGCCCTCAGCCACGGTATGCATTGCCTCAGTGCCCACTCTCACCTTGACCATCGCCTCGGATAACATCTCCTCCAGGCTTTTCTGGCTGGGTAGGCGCCGCCTCCTCTCCACCACTACCATAAAGTCAACCAGTTCAAAGGGGGACTGGTAATCCGGTTTAGCCCGGTGAACCAATAGCTCGAAGGATGCCTCGGCATTTTCATACTGGAAGCCACGGCTCTCCAGCAACTTGACCTGCTCCAGCAGCTTTTGCGCCTCCTTACCTTTTAGGGGTAAATCCACCCCCAGTTCCTTTGCCTTGTATATGATGTTTCCCTTGCCCGCCAGCTCAGATACCAGCACCTTTGGCTTATTGCCTACCAGGGCAGGGCCTATGTGCTGATAGCTCTCTTCCCACTTGGCTAATCCGGAAACATGAAGCCCAGCCTTGTGGCTAAAGGCGCTGGAGCCAACATAGGGGGAGAAGGCATTGGGGATTAGATTAGCTACCTCGCTTACATAGTGTGATACCTCGGTCAATTTAGCCAGCTGCTCATCGGTAATGCAATCGATACCCATCTTGAGCTTTAACGCCGGGATAATAGAGCAGAGGTTGGCGTTGCCACATCGTTCGCCATAGCCATTGATGGTGCCCTGAACCTGGGTGGCCCCGGCGTTGACTGCCGCCAGGCTATTGGCTACCGCCAGCTCAGCATCATTATGGGCATGGATGCCCAGCGGTACTTTGGTCTGCTTTTTAACGGCAGTAATAGCTGTCGTTATCTCCTCGGGCATGGTGCCGCCGTTGGTATCGCACGGCACCACGGCATCAGCCCCAGCCTGAGCAGCCACCTCCACCACCCGCAGACTGTAGGCGGGGTTAGCCTTAAAGCCATCAAAGAAGTGCTCGGCGTCAAAGAAGACGGTAAGCCCTTTGCTTTTAAGGAATCTTATGGAGTCAGCAATCATGCTCAGGTTTTCCTCTAGGGTGGTTTCCAGTACCTGGGCGACCTGCAACTCTGAGCTCTTGCCGACAATAGTAACCACCTTTACCCCGGCGTTGGTCAGAGCCAGGAGGTTAGCATCTTTATAGGCTTTGGCTTTGGGGCGTCGGGTACTGCCAAAGGCAGCCAGCCTGGAGTTGGAGAGATTAAGGCTCTTAGCCTTCTTAAAAAACTCAATATCCTTGGGATTGGAGCCGGGCCAGCCGCCCTCAATGAAGTGGACGCCAAGCTCATCAAGCTTGCGGGCGATATTTAGCTTATCAACCACAGAGAAGGAAATGCCCTCACTCTGGGCTCCATCCCGAAGCGTGGTATCATAAAGTTTAACTTGAGACAATTTCTAGCCTCCCACCTTCTCGGCAATTAAATCCCCCATCTGCTTTGTGCCTACCTTTGTTTTGCCTTCACCCATTATATCATAGGTACGGTAGCCTTGACTCAACACCTCGTCAACGGCAGTCTCAATGGTCTGTGCCTCCTTGGCTAAGCCGAAGGAGTAGCGGAGCATCATGGCTATGCTGAGGATTATGGCGATAGGGTTAGCCATATCCAGTCCAGCACGGCGAGGGGCACTGCCGTGGATTGGCTCATACATGCCGAATGTTCTGACTCCTTCCCGGGGCACACCGGCTAAACTGGCTGAGGGCAGCATCCCCATAGAGCCAGCCAGCATTGACGCCTCATCGGTGAGGATATCGCCGAACATATTCTCGGTAACAAGTACATCGAAATATGTTGGGTTCTGAATAAGCCGCATGGAGCAGGCATCTACCAGCATATGGTCTAGCTCCACATCGGGGTATTTTCTGGCTACTTCTATAGCTACCT